>ERZ1036424.19-NODE-19-length-161268-cov-4.633838_pt1 | contig 161268 bp, 123 predicted proteins | sample MGYA00514221_ERZ1036424 | MGnify/ENA primary metagenome ERZ1036424 (study PRJEB33795, sample SAMN09464939) | human gut metagenome | host: Homo sapiens | place: USA: Stanford, California | collected 2016-11 | study: EMG produced TPA metagenomics assembly of the... | reverse complement strand
TCTCCACAATTTGGCCATCTTAGAGCTCCTTTCGGTAGAAGCGACGGATAATATCTTCAATATCCGTATCCACCATCTTCAAATCACGGATTTCAAAATCAGACAGGGTTTGCTTGATAATATCAGCTGACTGGTAGCGGGAACTATCGAATTCAATATTGAGAGTATTTCCTTGTCTATCAATGGACATATCAGGCAAGCCCTCATAATGAGAGACGAGATGATTTTGACCTGGCGTCAGGTCAAAGGAGAGAGTCTTCATCTTTCCAAAGGTCTCCTTGAGCTGGCTAACCGTTCCATCAAAAATCTCTTGCCCCTTGTCTATCATAAAAATCCGGTCACAGAGTTGCTCAATATCACTCAGGTCGTGAGTGGTCAAGAGAATAGTTGTTTCTTCCTCTTGATTGATTTGGGTAATAGCTCGACGAATGTTGTCTTTAACCGACACATCCAAACCAATGGTCGGCTCATCTAAAAAGAGAACCTTGGGATTGTGAAGCAAGGAAGCCGCAATATCCGCCCGCATCCGTTGACCTAGCGAAAGAGTCCTCACGGGATCCTTGATAAAGTCCTTCAAATCCAAGACTTCATTCAAAAAATCCATGCGCTTGTGGAAGAGCGAGTCTGGGACATCGTAAATCTCCTTCAAAACCGTGTAAGTCTCTTGCAGGGCCAAGTCCCACCATAGCTGAGTTCGTTGTCCAAAAACAACCCCAATATCCTTGACATAATCCTGGCGATTATCCTGTGGAATCTTGCCATTAATCCGACAAAAACCAGATGTCGGTTTCAAAATTCCTGTCAACATTTTAATGGTGGTCGACTTCCCAGCACCATTTGCCCCGATAAAACCTAGAATCTGCCCCTTGGGCACTTCAAAGGTCAAATCCTTGACCGCTTCAAAGGTCTGCTTTTCAGGATGAATAAAGGAACGCAAAGCCCCCTTCAACCCCGGTTCCTTGACTGTCTTCACAAAATTTTTCTGAAGATGTTTCACTTCTATCATTGCCATATCTATCTCCTACAGTAAAAAATCAACAAACCGTGTCCTCTAAACACAAAAAGCCAATTTCTCATCTCCTAAAATCTGCCTTCTTTATCACAGCAGAAGACCTTAGTATTACTCTATTATAAAGCAGTTAAAAAAGGAAACCAAGTGTTATTCTCGAAAAAGAGAAAATAGTTTTGATACTTGAAAAAATCAAAACCACCCGTCTAATTCACTAAACAAAATGACACAATTCAATAATTCATCAAAGCCTCTACATATTCCTGTAGAGGCTCATTTCAACTTCTCTCATTCTTGCTTGTGAATGTTTAGATAGATTATAAGGTACAAAAAAGCCACCATATGGTGACTTAATGATAGACAATCTAAAAAGAATTGGAAATAATTCCTTTTTTGAGTGCTGTAAGTATAAATCCCTACTTTACACACTAAGTTCATTTATCACATCTAACAATAACTCTTTGTCATTCTTCATAATGGCTAACAATGCATCCTCGTCATCTTCCAAAATGGCTAAATATATCTTTCTTCGAGCTTCAAACTTTTCGATTTCTTTTTCAATCTCTTTAATCCGTCGAGTTTCTCTTAATTTCATAGAAAAAAGAATTCCCAAAGACATAAAAGTTAATACATCAATTGTAGCGAAAAATATGATAAGATTCATGATAATTACTCTCCCTCTAAAATAAATTTTCTTAGTTCTCAACTAATGAATGGATTTCAACACTTCACTCTGAAAAGATGAGTTTTCCTTGTTTATGTTCATTATTAGTGTTAACCATTAACAAACATATGCTCTCGCAAACATATACAAATCATCTAATTCATCATGTTCAGGTCTTGAGGTTGTATGAAATCCTGCACAATAATGACAATAATAAGTACGAATGGTTTGATCCTCACACAACATGACTGCACGAAGTGCTTTGGCATTAGTCTCATAAACTATTTTATTTTTTTTAGCTCCATGACAGTAAACACCTTTTGTTGAGTGTCTGTTCTTCATAAGTTTCATTTTGTTTTTATAGATTATCTTTCTAATTTTAGACATTTTGCTTTCCTCCTTTTGGTAATAAATGCTGTACTTTTGTTTTGCATTATTTCTTTATAACTATATTTTATCACCAGAAACACACAATACAAGTACCTTAAACACATCATTGTCCATCTGTTTTATACTTTCAAACAATACAACAAAAAAAGTACGTATAAAACGTACTTCTGTTTTTTTGTGAAATGCTATTAAAAAAAAGTGTCAATTTTACTTATTTATTTTTTCTAGTTCAAGTATAGTAAATACCCCATTAAATCGATCAATATAACGTTGAAAACTATCTCTGCCATAGGTTTCAATTTCATATATTACCCTAGGAACTGTACTCCTTGTATCTTTCTCGATAACTTTAAGTGCAGGGATATCATCTTCAAGTACTTCCCAAAACTGACCAACATATCTGAATCTAATCCGAAATTTTTCCGTATCTGAAAACATCAAGAAAGTATGATAACGAACATCACTATCTGACAAAATTTGAGTTAATTCCTCAGAACTTAATATTAGTTCTGTATTATACTTCGAACGATGAACAGTTTTAAAACGATCCAGTCTGAAATTACGAAGACTCCTTGTATCTATTCTTAATCTTCCATCCTTTTCTTCAACTTTATATGCCATACAATAAAAATAATGATCATTAAACATAATCGAGACCGGTAACACATCATAATCGGCATCCTTTCCTTGGTATTTCGTATACTTAAAAGAAAGAGGCTTCTGATTTTCAATTGCGTCAAAAATAGCGGATAGATGAGGTAAGATAGATTTACTCTTATTGTCCCTGTAAATCGATAATTCCTTATACTCCTCTAGTTCCCGTTCCGTAAAGTTTCTAATACGCTGACGTTCCCTATCATCAACAGCTCTCTCTACAAAAGTATCAATGATTTCTCTAACTTCCTCAACACGTAGTGCTCTACTTTCTAAAAGAATCTTAGACAAGATGACGGCCTGGTTGTACTTTAAGTTACCATAACCATGGTTATATTCTGCCTCATAGGTTCCTGCAAGTCGAGAATACTTTATTTTCATATCATCTCTAAGTACTTTTAGATTTTCCTTTAATTCCCTTAAATCATCTTTAAAGGTTCGCTCGGCGATATTAAAACGTTTAAGGTAATCAGTTTTATTAACCTTATGCCCCTTTTCCAATTCAGACATAAAATATAAAAGACGACTGGTTTTCCCTTGCAAATTATTTTCTTCTTTCATTATTCGACCTCATGCTTGATTATAACTTATAGAATATAATATCATTATCCTCTACGTTAGTATGCTTTTACTTTCAATACTTATCTAAAAAACTCAAAGTCCCTTTGAAAATTGAAAAATTATCCTAATTCTGTTCGTAATAATATCTAGTCTTTTTTGTACTAGCTTACAATAAAAATAGAGATTTAATACACAAAGGCCAGTGTGAATTTCACTAGCCTTTGTGATAATATTAGTGCAATTTATTATTCAAGTATTCTGCTATATCCAAAAATGATAGCGTAGAATCAAAATGTTCTTCCTCTGCTTCTTCGCCACCTATTAAATTAAGGCTAAAATGATTTCCTCGAAATCTGACTTCATATACTTCATTTATATAGAGTATCCTATTGGTACTTTCAATCCCTTTCTCACTTTCATAACAAGATTGTATTCCTAATTCCTTTAGTTTTTCTTCTAGTGCTATCAAATGAATATCATAATTTCTAGCACTAGAGCTCTTATTGGGAATTAACAACATCTCCTCTGAACGATTAAGCCAGAACGGAGATTTCATTCTATATTGTGAAGGAGTCATTTTACTAAACATGGTTTCATAGTAAGCAATGAAGGCATAACGCCATTCTTGAGGAGCTATATTACTAATATTTTCTTGGATAATACGACGATACTCAACATCTAGCGGCTTGTTCATATCGAGTTCATCAAGTAGTTTTTTGACATACTCATTTCGAGATGAAAATAAACTTTTGAGGCTTGGTGCAGACCCAGAAGACTCATTTGAATTATCCTGATACAGCGTTTTATAATTATTAGCTGTAGTCATTGTATAGTCTCCTAGAGCTAGCAAAGCTGCCCGCATTAATAGACCTTCTTCAGGCTTTGTTTCAGTAAACATTTTTGATATTTTATTCCAATAGATTGAAATAACATCAATCTTTCTGCTTGGCAAATCATCCGCTTCGAAGTAAAAGCAACTTCGAATCTGACCATCAAAATAGGGATGATTTTCAGCAACTTCTATAATCTCTCTATAGGAATCATCTGCAGTTATCAATTTAGCTTTTTCAATCTCTTCGTCAACTTGGTCAATACTGAAACCATTAATTCTATTTCCCTCGGCTAGATATTCTAGCAGGTCTGAAGTATGTTCGATTTGTTCATTAATCCCCTTGATTGCCCGTTCATATGACTCTTGAGAATCTATAACTGAGTTATTAATCAAGTTCCTAAAGATACGATACCAATTTTTATAGCTAGTATCTAATGAATCACCGTGATGTTCTAAGAATGTTGAAATAACGTGAAAATAAACCCTATCCTTCAGTTTTTTGTCGACTATTGAACCTTCTAAGATAGATGAAACCTCAGGCACTTTATTCTGAGAGAGAAAGTCAAGAACAGATACAATTATTTTTATATGACTTATTTCTACAGTTTCAAAGTCGATTTCAAGAGTCCAATTGTCGCGTTTAGAATAATCAAGGCTATCTAAATTATTGATAAGCACAATTTCAAATAAATTTAAAAAGTTGGTGTCAAAGGCATTTTTATCAATATTCCAAATAACATCAGTCCATTTTGTATCAATATTTTGGGAAAATTCCCTTTCTAAATGACTATCTATTTTCTTTATTCTATCAATTAATCTTGCTTTAAAATTTTCAAAGTCAGTTAATGGGCGCCCCCTAGAATTCAGTTTGATATAGAGCTCATCTTCTGAACCAAGTTTATCTATATCGAGGAAATTGAAGACAAGTTTTTGGTTATTAGCATCTGATAAAACTGAAACATAATCAAACTCATAATCAAAAGAATCAGAAATATCATCTAGTGATTCCAAGGCACCTTGTATAGTTGGATCTAACTGCCATGAATCTGCAAACCATGGCTCATCTGTTATAATTTCGGAAGGACTTTTTGTTTCTATAAAGATATTCTTTCTGTTCTCAACTAGACTCTCGAAAAATTTTGTCGAAGATTTTCTAGTTTCATAAGAGAAATTACCCAAAAAGTCACACTCATCATTATCTCTATAAGCAAAAAGATAAACCAAGAATAAAGTTGTCAGACGTTGTTGTCCATCTAATGGAATAAACTTCCCATTAGTTGATTTTCCATAAATAAAATTCAAATCGAGTGGCCCAACGTTTGTGTCAATTAAGGCAGTATTAATATCCTGCAGTAATTTTTTTCGAACTTCGGTGGTTCTTTTATCCTTTCTACCTTGTGCATAGTCTCGCTGAATCAAGGGAATTACGACTCGATAATTTTCTAACAATGATTTTAAGTTATATTTTGCGTTGATCTCTTGCATGACTACTCCTCATAATCTCCAAAAAATTGGTTAAATTCCTGTTTTATCGCTTGAATATAACTGTCTTTATCCTTTTCAGTCCAGTCATCAAGTCCATCTACCTCATTGCTATAGACTTTCAAAAACACATTACGCGTACAAACAGGTACAAATTTCCCTTCTGCATCAACCTCAATAATAATTCTTCGTTTTTGATCAAACGGACTATTTCCATAAGATCGATTCGTATTAGCGTCTAGCAAAGTTAAATTAGCTAGACTATCATCAGCTTCAGCAGTCTCATCAGCCGTAGCATGAATATGCTCGATATCCCATTTCTCTTTCTTATAAATATCAAAAGGAAATCGATATTGTTTTTCACTCTTATTAATCAAAGTAACGAGATTAAACAGTAAAAGAGTAGATTTGATAGTTTTATTTTTAGTACCATAGGAAAGTTCTTCTATAGAAGCTATATCACCCGCAAGAGTTTTATAAGCAAGGTCTTTTAATTTAGAAAAAGCTTCCGACTTTTTCATCCCTCTAGTAGCTTCAAAGACCTCTTCAATTTTCTTAGCGTCAACCGATAATAGATAGCCGATTAAATGGTATCTATTTAGGTCCCTGTACCAGTTAGTTAATTCATCAAATAATAAGTCGATTTCATTCCAGTAGTTACTTATAAAAGTCGGTTTATTTTCGGCATTTTGATATTTTGCGTAGATTGAGTAGAAAGTTGAGTAAATATCATTTTGAGGTATTTCTAAAGTACGATGTTCAAGCAGGTTAAACAAAAGATCTATTCTAGTGACATATTTCTCACTATTTGTAAGGAACTTCCAAAATGATTCCTCTTGAAGTTTATGTTCAATTTTATCCCAATCTATCCCCCTATGTATCCTTTCACTATCATTTTCAGAATCATAATTAGTTTTATCTAACAATAAAGCTTTAATGAGCTCAGCATTAGTCAAAGGAATCTTACCTAAGTTAACTTTGGTAAATAGTTTTATAGGGTCTTCTGTCTCATCAATTTCATACCAAATAAAGAAAACAGCCTCTGTTAAGACTTGATAAATATCGTGTAAAGCATTATCCGAATTAATATCTTCTCGTTCCACCCATTTATCAATAGCAGCAAAAGCTTTACTGATATGATGTGCATCAATATCATAATCCTCGATTTCTTGATAAGTATCAAAATTTAATTCTTTTAAATATTTAGCACTCTGTTCTCTTGTTTCATAAACCAACTCAAAGTAATCATATTGATTACTTCTTCTACGGCCACTACTAAATTCAGCAGACATAAATTTCAAAAAAATAAAGATCGTTGTTAGCCTCTGTTGACCATCAACTACATCATAAGTATTATCTGAAACTTTCTTAACAATCAAGGGCTGCAAACAGTACTTATAATCTCTGTTTTGTTTACTATGTGTATAGAGGTCTTCTAAAAGAGTTGTAACCTCATGTTCAGTCCAGCGATATCCCCTTTGATATGAAGGAACATTAAATTTTAACCCTTTTAAGTCTTCAATTCGTTTTTCAGAAACTACCATTTGATATCTCCTTTTCATCCAAAGGTTGTTATTAGAATTGACAAAATTATTATCTACAATTATAGCACTATTATAAATCAAATTATTGAAAAAAATGTAAAATACTTTCTATAGAGTGACAGGATAATGAAAAAAGCCACCATATGGTGACCTTTAATTAATAAAATTTCTTTTATAAACTTCTCCTCATCCCAACCAATCTTTTTCTTTGGCAATGCGGACGGCTTCTGTTCGGTTGCCTGCATCGAGTTTAGTCAGGATGGCTGTCATGTAATTTCGGACGGTTCCATTTGAGAGGAAGAGGCTTTCGGCGATTTCTTGGTTGGTTGACCCTTGGGCAACCATGGCCAAGACTTCTTGTTCACGTTGGCTGAGTGGATTATTGTCAAAGGCAACACCTTCAACCAGCTCTGGCGAGTACTCCTTATGACCTGCTAGGACGGTATGGATGGTCGCCATGAGGTCACTGATGGAACGCTCTTTGAGCACGTAGGCATCCACCTGGGCTGCAAGGGCTCGTTTAAAATAGCCTTTACGTTTGAAGGTGGTCACAATAACGACCTTCGTTTCTCTTTGGTTGGCACGGATCCACTCTAGGACATCGAGGCCTGTCTTAACTGGCATTTCAATGTCTAAAATGGCTACGTCGACCTCTTCTTTTTCCAAGAGAGCAATGGCCTCTTGACCATCACTGGCCGCATGGACCTCTTCGACATCGTCTTCCAACATGAGGAGCTGGCAGAGGGCATCCCTCAACATTGACTGGTCTTCGGCAACTAATAATTTCATGCTTTTCCTCCCTCTTTCAAATGCACACGAATGATTGTTGGATGCGATTGAGACAGGATTTCCAAGTCTCCATCTACCAAACTGAGGCGCTCTCTGATACTGTGTAGTTCTTGTCCTGTGACTTCCTCAAAGCCACAACCATCATCCTCAAACTCAAGGACAATACCATGATCACGTCTTAGACGAATCTGACAGCTATCGGCCTGGCTATGTTTGATGACATTATTGGCCAGTTCACGAAGCACCATGGACAAGGTAGACTGACTAACTGGTGACAGGCTGTCTAAGTCAAGGCTACTATCCACGGTCAGGACGATATCAGATAGGTCAAAGAGTCGCTCAAGTTCCAGTAACTCCTCTGCCACCGTTCGGTACTTGAGCTTATTAACAATCTCACGCACCTCGTACATGGAGTCACGGCTAATCTGGTTCAATTCTTCCAGATTCTTTCTAGCAGCTTCATACTGCTCCTTGTCCATCTGTTTTAGAGCCAACTCGGTTTTAAGACTCATCATGGCAAAGGTATGTCCTAAGGTATCGTGCAAATCACGACCGATACGATTGCGTTCATTTTCAGCTGACAGGATATTAATGGTCCGGTTCTGCTCTGCAAGGGCTTCTTCCATCTTTCTCTCCTGACGTATACGGTTTTGAAAATAGTACATTCCCAAAGAAAAAAGAGTAATAGCCAGAGACATGAGGTGGGTGCTCAAATCGTCTGTCAGTTGGAAGGATGATGACGTCAAAATCAAGAGTGTCGCTAGAAAGGATAAGAATCTATAAGAAGATATGCTATCCTCAAAGTGCCAAACGAGAAGATTAACGTTGAAAAAGATAAACCACATCATGCCACCCTGGAAGGTCACTGACATAAAGATAATGTAAGCTAGAGTGTAAAACCACAGAAAGGGAATCCACTTGCTATAGGCTTTTTTCAAATACACTATAAGGAGATAAGCCAGAGTAAAGGCCAGCGTCAGACCTAAAGTCCAAACTGGGAAATCCCCACCAAACACTCCTAAGATCGGGAAGACTAGGAAAATCAGACTAACAAAATAAGCAAAATCATTTTTCTGGTATGTTCTAAACATGGTCACTTTCTCTGTACGATTTGATAAAAAGGGCTAAGCCTGTAGCTATTGTAGCATAGACCAAGATAAAAATGAGTGATTTCCATGAAAATTCCCCTTTTTTCGCAAAATTGACTACCAACTGATTAATATGATAAATGGGTGTCCACTCCGAAATGTGCTGAACCCATTTTGGAAACAAGGTTACTGGCATCCAAGAACCACCAATAATAGCTAGACCAAGAAAGACGATATTTCCGGCGATAGCCATGATTTGTTGAGACTTAATTTGGGCTAGGAGTAAGCCAAAGGATAGGAAGACTAGACTTGACAAGAGTAAAAGAGCACCTGAACCGAGCCAATGTGATAATGGCATCTTAACATCACGCGCAAAAGCTCCCACACAGAAAGTCACTAGGATAGCTACCATAAAGTTCATAAGAACACGGAAGATTTTAGAGAGGTAATAGGCCTGAATACTGATTTTTGAATGTTCGATGTAGGTTAGCCAGTGCTCCGTTTGGTCCTCTCTAAGCATGTAGGGAAAGGTAAAAAAGCCAAAGCTGGACATAGAGAATCCTGTCATGGTCAACATATAGGACAAGATAAAAGCTTTTTGTGACGCTGGGTCAGGACTCATCTCCATACCTGAAAACAAGAGGAAAAATCCGACGGGCATTCCGATAGACATGATAAAGACAGGCCAACTGCGCCATGTTTTTATCCATTCGATTTTAAGTAGTGCTTTCATGACTTGTCCTCCCTTGTGCTATCAAATAGGCTATCTAACAGTGTCTTATTTTGAATTTCAATGTCAGAAATGCGACAGCCTTGAGCTTGTAAACTACTCCAAATACTTTCAATATCTTTAGTCATAAAGGTTACAACATCACGTTTTTCAGTTACTTCATAAATGGCTGCCAGTTTATCAAGACTTGGCGCAAAGCGACTTGGTAAAGTGACTTGTTTTTCCTTTTCCTCGCTACGCATGGCATGTGGTGTAGTATCCCTGATGAGTTTCCCTTGATTGAGGACCAAGATGCGGTCAGCCGTGTGTTCTACTTCTTCGATGTAGTGGGATGAATAGAGGATGGTCACACCTGACTTTTTCAGATCATTGATGATTTCCCAGAAACGTTGGCGTGTCGTAGTGTCCATCCCTGCTGTCGGCTCATCTAAAAAGAGAATGTCAGGCTTGCCAATTAGACAGAGGACAAAGGCAAGAAGACGTTTTTGTCCGCCCGAGAGTTTGTCCGCAAACTGCTGATACTGGTCGTCTTTGAATTGTAAGAGTGCTTGTATCTCTTCTTTAGATAAGCCATTTTCAGAAATATCTTGGAAAAAAGCAATCAGTTCCTTAACTTTTAATTGTGAGGGAATGGTATTTTCTTGAAGGAGAACAGCAATTTGATCTTGCGCTTTTCCCTTTTTGCCCTTGATAAAGACTTGACCGCTACTGGCTTTCTTATCACCAAGAATGCAGGACATTAAGGTTGTTTTACCAGCACCATTTGGCCCAATTAAGGCAAGACAGTCGCCTTGTCCCAGCTCAAAGCTAATATGGTCTAAAATTGTTTTTCCTTTGATTTTTTTGACAAGATTTGTGGCTTGAAGGATTGCTTCACTCATGTGTGTGATTTCCTTTCTTTTGATAGAAGGCTAAAAAAACATAACAAGCTGCAACAGACACACCCATGACACTGTAGAGAATATCACTGCTGCCATGAAGTAGGACATAGGCAAAGAGGATGGTCCAAATTACCGCTAGGAGCATGATGCTTAGTATTTTCAATAATTTCATACTGGGCCTCCTAGTTTTTCAATTCTTTAATGACAAGGTCGATAAAACTTTTAGCCATAGTGATGAGAATGTAGGCTGAGATAGACAAGCCAATAATCATACCCAAATTTGAGAAGATAGCTTCAAAGTTCCCTTTTTCAAAGATGTCAGTAAACATGCTAAGTCCAGCAAAGACAGTTCCGATAACAGCGTAGATAAGGTAAGATGTTTTGATTTTCATGAGATGACCTCTTTCGTTTTTTATTATTTCTAAGTTATGACTAAAGTATATCTTTTTGGTCATTCTCTTTTTAGCACCAGATGTCATGACATGACATGACATTTGTCATGTGACGTAAAAAAGCCGACCTAAGGTCAGCCCCAAGAGATAGATAAACTATTTCAAATGCGCCATGAACTAAGAAAGTCAGCAAAGAATGACAGATGATTCTCTTTGAGAACGAAGTGAGTATAACTGAGACTTTCCGCTGTGATAAAAACCCCTGAAGAACTTAAACTTCAGGGGTTCGGAAGTTTCGAGACCTTAGACTCGAAACTTCGGCATGGAACTTCTTTGAAGTTCGCTGACGTCCGTCACCACCTAAGGAAAGTCTCGAAAAAGATTCTTTATTAAAAAAAAAGCCAACCTAAGGTCAGCTTTTCATTTATCTTATTAATTATTTTTTGAATGGTTCTTCCACCATGATGAAAGGATAGAACCTGAGATATTGTGCCAAATACTGAAGATAGTTGATGGGATGGCAGCTTGTGGCACGAAATATTTCATGGCAAGGGTTGCTCCAAGACTTGAGTCTTGCATCCCCACTTCGAAAGTAATGGCTTTTTGTTGTGGTTCTTCCAAACCAAGGATTTTTGAAAATCCAAAACCAAGGGCATAACCACAAAGGTTATGGAGCATAACGACTGGAATGACAAGGGCTGTCGCTGCTGTGAAAATATTGGCATGGTTGGCAGAAACAACTGCTCCAACGATCAAGAGGATGGCAGCTTGAGAAATCAAAGGCATGATTTTGATGATGGCATCAATTTTCTTACCAAAGATTGAGTGAACAAGCACACCCAAAATGATAGGAACAACCACGATACGCAAGGTACTAAGGAAGAGGCTTTGAGCAGGGACGCTCACGTACTGACCAGCCAAGAATGACAAGAGAGTTGGAATCATGAGTGGTGCCAAGAGAGTTGAGAGGGTTTCAATAGAGACATCCAAGGCAACATCCCCACCTGAAAGGAAGGCCATGACACTAGATGAAGTCCCACTTGGACAAGACCCAACAAGGATAACCCCTGCTGCTGTCGCACCTTTCAAATGGAAAATCATACAAAGCAACCAAGCCAAACCAGGCATGATGACATAGTGGGCAACAGTCCCAAGAACAACTGGAATTGGACGCTTAGCAATACGTTTAAAATCTTCAGTGGTCAAAGTAAGCCCCATGCCAAAGAGAATCAAACCAAGTAGATAAGCCGTATTGGGAATAACCCAACTACTAGTTGTAGGAAGGGCATAGTTAAAGGCCGCCCAAAGTAATGGTTTGACGTGTGTCGTAGTCAACCATAAACTCCAAGTTACGATTGTCAGGATGGAGTTCCATTAGAAATTCTCGACAAGCTCCACAAGGCATGCCAGACGGTCCTCCATGAGGTGGTTTGTCACGAAAAGCGATAATACGCTTGACCTTAGTCTGACCAGTTTCTTGATACATATTGAAAAGGGCAGTCCTTTCGGCACATAGATGGAAAACACCACACGTCCCTTCCATACAAAAGCCTGTGAAAATTTGCCCATCTTCAGCCTCAACAGCAGCCACAACGTGCCTAGCATAGACAAAGTCTGAGACTTCCTGTGGCTGATACAAAGCTTTTGACTTTTCAAACATCTTCTGCCAAATATCCATTATTTCTCCTTTAACCTCGATCACTTTCTCTATGAGACTTGATAAAGAGTGCAAGCACTATTGATACTGCCGTATAAGCCAAAATAAACAAAAGTGATTTCCATGAAAATTTCCCATTGATAGCAAAATTAACGACCAATTCATTGACATGATAGACAGGTGTCCACTCAGAGATACTCTGAACCCACTTAGGGAACATGGAAATAGGAACCCATGAACCACTCACTATAGGCAAGACAAGGTAAATAATATTTGCCACAAGAGACATGAATTGTTGAGATTTAATCTGAGCGATAAGTAAACCAAAAGCTAGAAAGAGCAGACCGGACAAAAGTAAGAGAGCACCTGACCCTACCCATCTAAAGAATGGCATCTCTACATCTCGGAAAAAGGCACCTACACAAAAGGTCACAATGATGGCAACCATAAAGTTTAGAAGCACACGAAAGATTTTAGAAAGATAATAAGCTGCAATACTAACCTTTGAGTGCTCGATATAGGTCAACCAGTGTTCAATTCGGTCCTCTTGCAACATATAGGGAAAGGTAAACAAACCAAAACTAGACATGGAGAAGCCAGTCATGGTCAGCATATAAGACAGCAAAAACTCTTTTTGAGCTTCTGGAGTAGGTGCTGAGAAGATACTAGAAAAAAGGAGGAAAAATCCGACAGGTATCCCGATTCCCATGATAAAGACTGGCCAACTTCGCCACGTTTTAATCCATTCAATTTTTAGTAATGCTTTCATGCCTTGTCCTCCCTTGTTGAATCAAATAGGCTATCCAAGAGTGTTTTATTTTGAATTTCAATATCAGAAATTCCACAGCCCGAATTTTCAAGACTTTGCCATACCTTTTCGATATCTTTGGTCATGAAGCTGATGACATCCCTCTTTTCAGTGATTTCATAGATATCTGGCAGTCTATGAACGATGCTAACAAAGCTACTTGGCAGAGTGACCTGCTTCTCTTTCTCTTCGTGTCGCATAGCGTATGGCGTGGTATCTCTGATGAGTTTCCCTTGATGGAGGACTAAGATACGGTCAGCCGTGTGTTCCACTTCTTCGATATAGTGAGAGGAATAGAGGATAGTTGTTCCAGCTTTTTTCAAATCATTGACAATCTCCCAGAAACGCTGACGAGTAGAGGTATCCATACCCGCTGTCGGTTCATCCAAAAAGAGGATTTTAGGTTTATCAATCAAACAAAGGACAAAAGCCAGAAGACGTCTTTGCCCACCAGAAAGTTTATCCGCGAACTGCTGATACTGGTCTCCCTTGAATTGTAAGAGGTCTTGTACCTCTTGATTGGTCAAGGGATTATCAGAAATTGCTTGAAAGAAGGCAATCAACTCACTGACTTTCAAACTATTGGGAATGGTATTTTCTTGTAGGAGAACAGCGATTTGATTTTTGGCCTTACCTGCTTTACCATCAATGAGGACCTGACCACTGCTCGGTTTTTTATCACCAAGAATACAGGACATCAAGACAGTCTTACCTGCCCCATTAGGTCCAATCAAGGCGACACAATCGCCCTTGTTTATCTCAAAACTAATATCCTCTAAAATGGTCTTTCCCTTGATGCGTTTTCCAAGGGATGTAACTTGAATAACCGTTTCACTCATACCTGTGATTTCCTTTCTTTTATAGAAGCCATACTAATTGACAATAGAGCTGATATCATTGGACTCCCTTAATACTCCACTTCCAACTCCGTACAGAAGAGACTTCCGCTCAGATGAAGTCTCGTTTCAACTTGCTCTAAATCAGATTCAAAACGATCCACCTTTACAGATGATAGGGGATGTGAGATTCCAGTGGTGTCCATAACACAACCATGAGGAAGTCGAATATGAACTTCACCAAACTTAGCATCAAGATGAACTACTACCTGACTTGATGCAAAGCTGGCTTGACTCAAATCCAGCCACAGCTCACCGAAAGCCAGATTCATATCCACCGTTTCGACTTCTTGAGAATAGATGCGATACCTATCCTCAGCCATATATGTCTTAACAGAAATATGTGGTCCTTCTTGGTCGTTCTTATTGACCTTATAGTCTTTAGTGAGACCTTTCTTTTGACTACGGCCATAGAGCAACTCTAAAGCCAAACCTATTAGAAAGATACCACTAAAGAGATTCCACTGTGCAAAATCGAGATCTAACAAGTCATGAACATAGGGTGATAAGAAGGCCAAACCAAGAAAAATAAGGAGAGGTCGTCTATTCAAGATACCAAAACAAAAGAAGGCCACGAAGAAGACCAGATTATAGTTGACCATGATCCAAAAATCTGGAATAAAGGCACTAGCGATAAAACAAGCTGCTAGTAAAAACAACAAGAAGGACCGAAGATTAAATCGTTCCATAAGAAAACTCCTTTCTAGTAAATGATTGCAATTTTCTAATTATTTCCACTACCAGTATAGCACTATTTGTAAGCGTATTCAATGTTATACAAGAAGGATTTGCAAGAAAAAAAGAGCTTTCGCTCTTTCATTATTTTCAATGTTTGACAGTTACTTGTCCAAAGGATACAGATCCTGTTAGAGAAACTGTAGTGCTTGATAACTCTCGCTCTCCTAGACTATCATAGCCTTTCACTCCTGCTAGGCTTGTATGAAGCCCGTGTGTATCCACTTGCCAATCCTTAGGTACTCGAATGATAACCTGAGAAAAATTGGCCTGAACCACAATCTGAGGTCGGTCCGTCATAAACTGAGCCTGACACAAATCCAAGGTCAAACGCCCAAAATCGGCATTGGCATAGACAGTTTCGAGGTTTTGAGAAGTCACCACTTGCACAGACTCTGAAAAAAGAGTCTTAGCAAAAATTTCTCGCTCATGTTCTTTAGACACCTTGTAAGAGAATTTTTCCTTATAACTTGGCTTACTCAAACGGTCTACCGCAATGCCCAAGATAAGAATCCCTACAAAGAGTGTCCATTCCGAATAGTCCAATCTAAAGAGGTCATGGATATAGGTCGATAGAAAAGCCATCCCCAAGAAAAAGAGAAATTTCCCCTTAGATTGCCAGCTCAAAAGCACAAAAAGCAAGGCTAAAATCAATTTATAATTAAAAGCCAAATACAAATCCGGAATAAATGCTGTCGCGATAAAATAGGCAGCAATGATAAGTAGGGTGAAAACACCTGCATTAAATCGTTTCATAACAGTTCCTTTCTAAATCCTATCCTTGAGTTTTTCCACAAAAAGGTAGGCTGCTGGACAGAAAAGCGTATTTTTGATAGTCAGATGATTGATCTGATAGATTTTCTTACGATCCGTGTGAGGAAAGGCTGCACAGGCCTTAGGACGGACATCATAAATATCACAGAGATTATCAGGCCCTAAGAAGGGACAAGGCATAGACTTGAAGACCTTGTCGCCATCCTCATCTACCTGAAGGTACATCTCCTCGAAGGCAGGTAATTTCATTCGAAAATGCTTGGCAATGCGAGTAATGTCCTGCTCTGTGAAGTCGGGACCAAGCGTCTTACAACAATTAGCGCACTGGGTACAATCAATTTCTTGAAAGACTTCATTGTGTACCTGCTGAACAATCTTATCTAAATTTTTAGGAGCCTTCTTCTTGAGTTGTGCTAGAAACTTTCGGTGCTCCCCTTGCTTTTGACGTGCCAATTCCTCATAACGTTTGACATCAATAGTCTGTGACATGTGTTTTCTCCGATGATTTATAATTCTTTCATCTATTATAGCATAAAAGAAATAGAGCCTAGCATGAACTAGACTCTATGTCAATTACATCGATACGATTCGACGATAGGAACGAGACGTTAGGGCAAAAACCAAGATATAAGCTAGGAAGAATACGCCACAAACAATGATAGTAACCACTAACATAAGACTTGGATTAAGAACTCCAATGATACGCACAATCAAACTGATCATATGATAGGCAAAGGCCAAGTGAATAAAGGCAAAAATCAAGGGGAGGAAGAAGACAGTAAGGACTTGCTTTCCAATGGTTTGCTTGACTTGGAGGTCGTCCAAGCCAATCTTTTGAAGAATAACAAAGCGCTCACGATCCTCATAACCCTCGGAAATCTGTTTATAGTAAATCACGAGAACTGTGCCAAGCATGAAGATGATGGATAGGAAGATGCCGATAAAGAAGGTTCCACCAACAAAGCCATTTACCATGCCTTCTGCATCATATCGGCTATTTGCAGTGAAGTAAGACTTAGGGAGGCCAGTAATTTGTCCAGCTAACTGTTGTGTTTCTTTATCCGTGATTTTGTCGAGCAAATCTGAATTTTTCTTGGCATCATGTGAAGGGTCTTTGACATTAACACCAACATAGGTAGCTTGGGTGGTTGCTGTTCCTTTGATACTTTCTTGAAAATCATCCATATCAGGAACAACAAGGTAGCTATAATCAGAAACTATGATTGTGAAGAGGTTGGGTACTTTACCTTTAAGAAAGTCATTAAGGCTATCATGGATCTGGTAGGTTTGACTGTTGACAGACAAACTCTTTTGATCTTTTAATGTTTTATTTTTAGTAAATAAGCCAACTTGATTTGAAGTCAAATTGAGGTCTTTACCTGTTAATTGTTTATAAGTAGATTGTGAGAAGACAAGAAAAATTGACTTTGGTAGAACTTTTCTTTCATTCTCAGAAAAGATGGTTAGCTTGTTTTTTTCTTGTGCTTTGATACCAAAGTAGAGGTAACTTGCTTCCACTTTTCTATTTACCTGATTTCCCGTCTGTACTAAGAAATCATCTATAGCTCTCCGTGTACTTGTTAAATCTACATTCGTCCCTGTAACTGAGTAATCATGCGGAGCAGAACTCGCCAGATAGTCTTTTTTTCCAGCATAAATACTTGCAGCACCTACAAGTGTCACCAAAACCATACTTGAGAGAATGGCAATGGTCGCCAGCCCAACTGCATTTTTTTTCATCCGAAAGACAAGGTTGGAAATGGAAATCATATTATTGGGCTTGTAATAGTAGCTCTTCTTCTTTTTCAAGAGTTGCAGAACAACTGTTGTCCCGGCATTAAAGAGAAGGTAAGTCCCTAGAATGACCAGTAGAACAGCTAGGAAAAAACTCATAATAGCCGTTACTGGATTCTGAACAGAGAGAGCAAGATAGTAACCATACCCCATAGCACCAAGTCCCAAAAGGGTTTGAATAACTAGAAAACGTCCCTTTTTTTCACCCTTAAGGCCATCTTTAGTTAATTGTAAAGGATTAAGACGTAGCAATCGGAAACCATTTACCAAAACCAACAAACTAAAAATACAAGCAAAGATGACAAGAACAATAGGAATTGTCATTACTTGAAAGGTTGAAACTAAACCAGTACTTTCACCGATAAGCCTTTGAAGAAAAGCATAAATGAGTTTATCGAAAAGTGCCCCCACACCTATACCTAGAAGCAAAGTCACAAAACTCATAATCACTGTTTCTTTTAGAATCATACTAAAGAGGTGACGCTTCTCTAAGCCTAGCACACTATAGAGACCAAGCTCCCTTGAACGATTTTTCATAACAAAGCTATTGGCATAAAGAACAATAATTCCAGAGGATAGGGCGACAATTCCAAGTCCCATCCCCAAAACCATCTTGATAGCATCTGCCCCAGTCAAGTCATCCAGATGAGGATTAAGCGTTAAAGATGTAAAGATATAGGTAATGGCAATAGCCAGAATAGTTGCTAAAGCAAAAGGATAATAAAGCTTACGATTTTTTATGAGATTGGACAAAGCCAGTCTATTGGTTAGACGAAACATATTAGTTCACCTCACTTGCCATTGCAGTTAGTGTATCGGAAATTTCCTGGAACATTTGATGTTCAGACTTATCTCCTTTGAAGATTTGATTATAAAGAATTCCATCCTTGATAAACAAAACACGCTGCGCTCGACTGGCGGCAGCCGTCGAGTGAGTTACCATGAGAATGGTCTGACCGCTGGCATTAATAGCATCAAAGACATCCAAGAGTGCCGCTGAAGATTTGGAATCCAAGGCACCTGTTGGCTCATCTGCTAAGAGTATTTCTGGTTTAGTGATGATTGCACGCGCAACCGCAACCCTTTGCTTTTGGCCACCTGAAATTTCATAAGGGTACTTCTCCAGTAAGGAATGAATTCCCAGTTGACGACTGATTGCATCTACTTGTGTCATCATTTGCTTAAGTGGGCGTCGAGAAAGGACCAAAGGTAGCAAAATATTATCTTTAACCGATAGGGTATCTAAAAGATTGAAATCCTGGAAAACAAAACCCAATTTTTCACGACGGAAACTGGAAGCATCCTTGTTTTTGATGGTTGCTGTGTCCATACCATTCAGATAGACACGCCCTGCTGTTGGTTTATCAAGCATGGCAAGGATATTAAGCAAGGTTGATTTTCCTGACCCGGACTCACCCATGATTGCAACATAGTCACCTTTATCAACCGTAAAATGGATATCTTTAAGGGCTTCAACCTGATTTCCTTTGAAACGTGTTTTATAAATTTTTTTAACATGTTGAACATCTAGTAATGTCATAATAAGCTCCTTTATTTAATAGATTTGGAAGAGATTTTAGGAACCTCTTACTTAACTTCTGATACCATTTTATAGAAAAAGCAAGGTCTCAACCATAACCCTTGCTTTCATTTCTAGCCTTATTTCTTACACTTTTGTAAGTTATTAATCAATAGCCAACTTCTGCTTTTGAAAATGAATGGAAACTGTGGTTCCTTGACCTACTTGGGAACTAATACTAATATCATGTCCAAGCTGATCAGCTATTTTCTTTGAAAGATAGAGACCCAGTCCAGACGACTGCTGAGTCAAGCGGCCATTGTAACCTGAAAAACCACGCTCAAAGACACGTAAAATATCACTATCCTTGATACCAATCCCAGAATCTTTAAGATAAAGCCTATTATCTTTGAAGTAAATGTCAATGCCACCACTCTTTGTGTACTTCAAACTATTTGATAAGACCTGCTCTACGATAACCAAGAGCCATTTTTCATCTGTAACGACCTCAACATCCAAGTCATGTAGATTAATAGTTAATCCTTTTTGAATAAAGAAAATGCTATGCTTTTTAACAACTTCTTTAACCAAGGGGTCTAATGCAACCTGCCTCAACTGCAAATCATCATGAAAGTTTTCCAAACGTAAATACTGCAAGACCAGATTGGTGTAGGCATCAATCTTGAAGACCTCTTGCTCCAAGAGAGCCCTCGTTTTACTATCTGTAACATCCCCTAACAATAATTGACTGGCTGCTATTGGCGTCTTGATTTGATGCACCCAAAGGGTATAGTAGTCCATCAAATCTGTATAGCGCTTGCGCTCCTCCTCAGTCTGAACCATTTGACTCTCCTTAGCATTTTCCAAGGCCTGAGCTAGATAAAACTCTAAAGGACTTGATGGTGTCATTTTCTCATAGAGATAGGCTAAGTTATAAGACTGATAAGAGCTAACCAAGTCCCAAATAACTATGATGATAGCCACAAATGTCAGTATGGTCAAGGCATAATGAAGAATATCTGCTGCCTCTTCAAATAAAAAGGCAAACAAAACCAAGATGATTCCATTAAAAATAAACAAAAGATAGAAAGGTAGACGAGACCTAATCTGATATTTGACAAATTGATGCTTATCCATCATGACGCAACCCGTAACCGACACCTTTCTTGGTTTCAATAAAGTCCTTCAAACCAACTGCCTCTAACTTCTTACGTAAACGTGCCACATTGACAGACAGGGTATTATCATCAATAAAGAAGTCACTATTCCACAGCTCCTTCATGAGGTCTTCCCGACTAACGATATTACCAGCATGTTCGAAGAGAACTTGTAAAATCTGAAACTCGTTCTTGGTCAAAGAAACAACTTCTCCCTGATAAACCAGATCCATGGCCTTAAGGTTCAGAATCACACCTATATATTCCAAAAGACTCTGATCCTTTCCAAACTCATAAGATCGGCGCAAAAGCCCTTGAATTTTTGCCAAGAGAACATTTTGGTCAAAGGGTTTAGTCACAAAGTCGTCCCCACCCATATTGATTGCCATAACGATATCCATGGCCTGATCTCTGGAAGACAAGAACATAATAGGCACCTTGGAGACCTTACGAATTTCCTGACACCAATGATAACCATTAAATAGAGGTAAACCAATGTCCATAAGAACCAAGTGGGGCTCTACTTTTACAAAAATAGATAATACTTCCATGAAATCTTCAACAAGAACAACTTCGTAACCCCACTGTTCTAGCATTTTTTTGACTTGTTGACGGATAACCTCGTCGTCCTCAACTAATAAAATCTTATGCATAACTCTACCTCTTTCATTTTCCACTATTATAACAGAAATGCTAGAAGAAACGACCATTCTCAGAAAATCTTACAATAATGTTAGATTGAATTTTCCAACTTTTAAAATAGTGCGTTTTCATAGGAAAAATCCTTTGAGTCTTCAAAGAAAATATAGTATTATTATAGAGTTGATATTGGTTTATCATCAACCAACGACAGCTTCATCGAACAATGAGAAGATTACTTATTTATGTCACGAATTGGCGTGACGTTTCTACAAGGTGCCGTAACACCTAACAATAAGTAAGTCATAAAGTCATAAAAAGATTTTACCGTCTTTTTGTGATTTTAAAGGCTTGCTTGGCAGGCCTTTTTCTGTTATTCGATTGGTTTGATTTTTGCCAGATTCTCAATAGAATCTAGTGAGAATCAACATACACTATAGTTACATTTTTTATAGGAGGTAATATGAAATTACTGGAAGACCGCATTCTCAAAGATGGGAATGTCCTTGGGGAGAACATCCTCAAAGTTGACTCTTTCCTTACTCACCAAGTGGACTTTGATCTCATGCGTGAGATTGGAAAGGTCTTTGCTGAAAAGTTCAAGGATGCAGGCATCACCAAGGTGGTGACTATTGAGGCATCTGGTATTGCTCCAGCCCTCTATGCTGCTGAGGCTTTGGATGTCCCTATGATCTTTGCTAAGAAGGCTAAAAATATCACCATGAATGAAGGGATCCTCACTGCTGAGGTTTACTCCTTCACTAAGCAGGTGACTAGCACTGTCTCTATCGCAAGCAAGTTCCTCACTCCTGAAGATAAGGTTCTCATCGTTGATGACTTCCTAGCTAACGGCCAAGCTGCCAAAGGCTTGATTCAAATCATCGAAGAAGCTGGCGCACACGTCGAAGCGGTCGGTATCGTTATTGAGAAATCTTTCCAAGATGGTCGTGCCCTTCTGGAAGAAGCTGGCTACCCAGTTGTTTCACTTGCTCGTTTGGATCGTTTTGAAAATGGTCAGGTCGTATTTAAGGAGGCAGACATCTAATGCAAAATAAAGAGAAACATTCGCAGGCGGCGGTCCTAGGACTGCAACACCTACTTGCCATGTACTCGGGATCAATCCTGGTTCCAATCATGATTGCTGGTGCCTTGGGCTATTCAGCTCATGAATTAACCTATTTGATTTCAACCGACATTTTCATGTGTGGTGTAGCAACCTTCCTCCAACTTCAACTTAATAAATACTTCGGTATCGGTCTTCCAGTTGTTCTTGGGGTTGCCTTCCAGTCAGTAGCACCACTTATTATGATTGGTGAGAAACACGGTAGTGGTGCTATGTTTGGTGCCCTTATCGTTTCAGGGATTTATGTTATCCTCGTTTCTGGCGTCTTTTCAAAAGTGGCCAATCTCTTCCCTTCTATCGTTACGGGATCTGTCATCACAACTATTGGTTTGACCCTCATCCCTGTGGCTATCGGAAATATGGGAAATAATGCTGATAAGCCTACTGGTCAAAGCCTCTTCCTTGCAGCTATCACCGTTCTCATCATCCTTTTGATTAATATTTTCACTAAAGGATTTATCAAATCCATCTCAATCTTGATTGGTTTGATTGTCGGTACTGCCATCGCAGCAAGCATGGGCTTGGTTGACTTCTCACCAGTGGCTGCGGCACCTATTGTCCACGTGCCAACACCATTCTACTTCGGAATGCCTAAGTTTGAGTTGTCATCAATCATCATGATGTGTATTATCGCTACCGTGTCTATGGTTGAATCAACTGGAGTTTACTTGGCCCTCTCTGATATTACCAAAGAACCACTCGATAGCACTCGCCTTCGTAACGGATACCGCGCTGAAGGTTTGGCTGTTCTCCTTGGTGGACTCTTCAACACCTTCCCATACACTGGTTTTTCACAAAACGTTGGTCTTGTGAAATTGTCAGGTATCAAGACTCGCTTGCCAATCTACTATGCAGCTGGTTTCCTTGTGCTTCTTGGACTCCTTCCTAAGTTTGGTGCCTTGGCTCAAATCATCCCAAGCCCGGTCCTTGGTGGCGCTATGCTTGTTATGTTCGGTTTTGTTTCCATCCAAGGGATGCAAATCTTGGCACGTGTTGATTTCGCCAACAACGAACACAACTTCTTGATTGCTGCGGTATCAATCGCTGCAGGGGTTGGTCTTAACGGCAGCAACCTCTTCAACAGCCTACCAAATGCTTTCCAAATGTTCTTCTCAAACGGTATCGTGGTCGCAAGCTTGCTTGCCATCGTCCTCAATGCCATTTTGAACCATAACAAAAAAGAAAAATAACACAAGAACACCTGAGTCGCTTGACTTAGGTGTTTTCTTTGAAATTAAAATATTCAAGTTGTAAATCGAAAGAAAAGACCAATCAACTACTCTGTTTAACTTTTACTGAAAGTATCTCGTGTTATTTAATTCTTACGATTGACTTATTTTCAATTCTATAGACAGCATCGTAATCTTCCAGATTGTAATGATGGGCAATTTCAATAATACTATTAGGCAACTGTTTCAAGACATTACTTATTTCTTTTGAACTTGCTTCATCTAAAGAAGCCATCATCTCATCCGCAAGTAAAACCTGCTTTTCCCTCAAAATAGCACGTGCAATCTCAAGTTTTATGATTTGACCACCTGAAAAGTTATCTCCAGTTAATTCATAGTCCAATTGATGACAACAAGCCTCCCATAGTCCAACTTTTTTTAGTGTTGAAATGAGCAATGAGTCAGAATAATCTTGATAAAGAGTTAGATTATGTCGCACACTTGTATGAAAGACATAGGGATTTTGATGAATAATTGCAATGTTATCTAAATTTGGAGTCAGCTCCCTTCCATCAATGCTTTTAAAAATGATTTCCCCACTATATGCCTTATCTTGTCCTGATATTAACCTAAAAAGTGTTGTTTTTCCAATACCACTATCACCAACTATAAGGTTATGCTGAGACAATGAAAAAGTAACCGTAACATCTCGAAAAATCTCTTGATTATCATAAGATTTAGTGACGTTTTTTAACTGAATTTCTTCTAAAGTATGTATGTGAAGCCCTTTTGAAGGAATTTCTGACTCACTTCCAAATGTCAATAGTTTATCTTTTATCACTTGACTTGATTGAACACTTGCAATAGCCTCCAGAATCTGTTGTAAGGGGTTAATAAGATATGTTGAAGCAGACATCATAGCAATAAGTGTAGTAATTGAATTTTGTTTCATGACAAGACCAATCACAAATGGTCCAATCAAGCCGACAGCTTTCAGAGGTCCTGTCCAAAACATAACTAAATTCTGAAGTGTATAATACTTAAATTGTGTCGTCTCCATCTCACTAAGGGTTATGAGAGTTTGCTTTACATTCTCGTTTTCTGCTTGGTTGCAAATAATCGTTTCAATCCCTTTACCAAAGTCTGTAATAGCTCTTAAATCTTTCTCTTTTGAGCTACTTAGTAATTCTCCTGACTCTTTTAACTTTCTCTTAAATATAAACTGAGGCAAAATCATCAGAAAGGCACCTACAGTAAAAAGACTACCTACAATAATATTTTGTTTGAGCAGATAAATTACAGATACTAGGACAGAGGCGCCCCACACTGGTAAGATAAGAAAAGATTGAAGGAACTCCTGGTCTACAATTCCAAGATCTTGTGTCAAGAGTGAGCAAAGCTCAGAATCCGAGATGTTTTTAGGAAAGACAGCATGATTCTTTAAAATATTTTCTGATAGGCTCACATTAAACGCTCTAATAATAGAACGAAGCAGAATATTCTCTATATACATAAAAGCGTACACAGCCACCCAAAGAGAAATGCTCGAAAATGTGAAAACTATTAAGTCTCGACTATTATTACTATCTAAATGACCTGCCATCTGGATAATTATAGGAATAACAATTCCTTGACAGGAATAAAGAAGTGCAAAAATGATATAAAGTATAATGTCCTTTTTAGGAAGTAGCTTAAAAAATTTAACCATCATTGTGACACAGCAACTGATTTATTTTTTTCAATAATCATTGCTTTTACCTCCTTCCATTTGATACTATTATTTTAGTTTATTAATAGTATCAACTATTGAAATTTCGGAAATCCGATAAGGAAATATTATATGGAACTAGGTCAAAAATTTAAACAGATTCGGAAACAGAGAAAATACACTATCCAGAGACTCGCTCAAGTAGCTGGATCTGTAGCGAGTCTTTCAGACTTTGAAAATAACAAAACATCACTCTCAAATGATACTCTTTTCAAACTTTTAAAACACCTAAAAGTCGAATATAATGAATTTTTCGGACAAGAATATCTTGTGGACGAAACCTACATAAAACTTGCTAATCAATACAATCAAGCTTCAAATAACCTAAATTTTGAAGCACTGGAGCAAGTCGCAGAAAAGTTTCGCATTTTAGGAGAAACCAATTATAGTGATTATCTGATTAGTCTTTGTATTACCTGTCAGGTTTCAAAACTTCAAAACCAGTCAGTTAACCAAGATATTGCTACAGAACTTCAAAACTATTTCTTTTCGATTGATATTTGGACACTTCTCGATATTGATTTACTGGATATGGTAAAGGATATCTTCACAGAAGATGCGCTAAAAATCTACATTAAGGAATTCCTATCAATACTCAATAAAAATCCTAGAAATAATTTAGATCGAATCACTTTAGAAGTTATCAGTCGTTGTATTTTCCAAATCATTCTTTACGGAAATCAAGAAGATAGTGACTACTATATAAACGAACTAAAAACTATTCAATTACCAGACTATTTCATGTTACAAAAACTCTATCTTAAAGAACTAGAAGCCGCATACCTTTATAAATTTATCGATAAGAATATGGGAAAGACTATACATAAAGAAATTCTCCACTACTTGGCTTTTATGGGAGATGACGATAATTTGAGAGAATGGGACCGAACTTTCCGTCAATTATAGACTTTATTGGATAACAGTTGTACAATGATTATATAATTTGAAAAATTTAGAAAGGAAAACAGAATGCACGAAACACATTCTCTCCGTGAGCGATTCCTTGTTTTCTTCAAGATTTTTGTGCCCATACTGATTTATCAATTTGCCAACTTCTCGGCAGCCTTTGTGGACACTACCATGACTGGTCAATACGATACCCTACACTTGGCGGGGGTAGCCATGGCAACGAGTTTATGGAGTCCTTTTTTCACCTTCTTAACAGGTATCGTCTCTGCCTTGGTTCCTATTATCGGACACCATCTAGGGGCAGGTCGCAAGGACCGAGTGGCACCTGATTTCTATCAATTTCTTTATATGGCCTTGGGCCTATCACTTATCCTTTTTGCCCTCGTTTTTCTGGGGGCTCCCTTGGTTTTGAATCATTTAGGTTTAGAACCTTTGGTCAGAAAGGTAGCCCTTGGTTATTTACGCTTTTTGAGTCTTGGTATTATTCCCCTCCTACTCTTTAGCGTGGTTCGCTCCTTCCTTGATGCGCTTGGCCTCACGCGCCTTTCCATGTACCTCATGCTTCTGCTCCTACCTCTCAATGGTTTCTTCAATTTCCTCCTCATCTATGGCATTGCTGGTTTACCAGAGTTAGGGGGAGCTGGAGCTGGGCTTGGAACTTCATTGGCTTACTGGGCCCTTCTCCTTATTTCCATCAAGGTTATCAGAAAGCATAAAAAGGTTAAGCCCTACCACATTGAAAAGGTTCAACCCCTTGATAAAGCAGCTCTGGTTGACGCCCTTAAACTAGGTCTCCCTATTGGTGGAACGGTCTTTGCGGAAGTCGCCATCTTCTCAGGTGTTGGTCTGGTTATGTCTAAGTATCCGTCACTAGTGATTGCTAGTCACCAAGCGGCCATGAATTTCTCAAATCTCATGTATGCCTTTCCTCTCAGCATTTCCAGTGCCATGGCTATCATTATTTCCTACGAATTTGGGGCCAGACGCATGGATGCCGTCAAGAGCTACAGCAAGCTGGGACGGTTGACAGCCCTAGGATTTTCTATCTTTACCTTGATTTTCCTCTACTTCTTGCGTTATGATTTGGCTGAACTTTATGGGCATGAGCCTGACTTTTTGAGAATGACGGCCATTTTCATGACCTATAGCCTCTTCTTCCAAGTGGCAGATGTCTTTGCGGCTCCGCTTCAAGGAATCCTGCGTGGCTATAAAGATACCAAGGTACCTTTTTATCTCGGTGTCCTAACCTACTGGGGCATCACCCTCCCAGTTGGCTTCCTGCTTGAAAAAGTCACTGTACTTGGTCCCTACAGTTACTGGATTGGCCTGATTGCCAGCCTTATCGTCAGTGGTCTCTGTTACCAATGGCGCTTAAATAGAATCGTCAAACGTTACGAATCACAACTTTGATATCCCTGAAGCAGTCTTGTCAGACTGCTTTTTCTATGCTCAAATCTCGATAATACAGAAAAAAACCTCCTGCATATTGAAAACAGATAGACTGTTATCAATACACAGAAAGCTTCTTTTGATGAGTGATTAATTATATTCAGATTTTCCTGACCTATTACCAAACTGGATGCATTAATGAAAACATAGATGTTTAATATTGAAAAAAGTATCACAGAGACCAGCTGGATCAACTAGGGCACCATAAATCATGACTAAACCACATAGAGCTAGGAAATGATAAACATAAACTACTTTCTCCCCTGTTTTAGGAAGTAAAAGAAAAGACCAGAACCACAAGACACAAATGGCTATTAATATGATTAGTTTATTCATCCATTCCATAATAATCTCCGTCAAAAAGGTTTCGCACAATAAAATAGTCCTTAGGACTATCTGAATGTTATCATAAAATCTAACAAGTGCTGTCATTACTTCTTAAGGAAATATCTTAGTATCTCTTGCTAGTCTTGTTAAGGTAAGTTAAGACATATAAAATCATATTGGGAGGTTGGGAAGACTCATTATTACACAAAGTACAATAATGTTTACAGACGCCAAAACCAGCAAAAGCTAAGGAGAAGGACATATTGACACTTGTCAGATTTCTCACTTTTATAGTGTACTATTTTTTTATTTGAAACATAAAACAATTTTGCCCAAATTGTTAAAAAATGTAATGAAAGGTCACTTTTTTATCCTGAATGGTTAGGTCACATTCTATGTTAGCTTTAAAAGGCTTTCATCTTATTTACATCTTCTTCTGTCATGAAAAAAGAGGTTAGAACCAACCTCTTTTTAGTAAGTAATTTATTCCTTCAAAATACCTAATCAGTCCACTTGATCAAGCAAGTAAGCATAGCCTTCTTTTACCATGTCAGCTTTAGGAACAAATCGTGTCGCTACCCCATTGATACAGTAGCGCAAACCACCCTTGTCACTTGGCCCATCTGAAAAGACATGCCCAAGATGAGAATCACCCACACGACTACGGACCTCAATACGATCCATATTGTGAGAATGGTCTTCCTTGTAGTTGGCTACCTCGGGACTAATGGGACGAGAGAAACTTGGCCAGCCACAGGCTGAATCAAACTTGTCCTTGGAAGAAAAGAGGGGCTCACCGGTCACTACATCAACATAAATCCCTGGTTCAAAACGATTCCAAAGGGGACTCGTAAAGGCCCGTTCCGTTCCATTTTCCTGGGTCACAGCATAGGCTTCTGGACTCAGACTTACTTTAAGCTCCTCCTGACTTGGCTTATGATAAGAACTTGAATCAATAATAGGATTAATGGCTTGATTAACATTAATATGGCAATAGCCATTAGGATTCTTCTTGAGATAATCTTGATGGTAATCCTCTGCAGGAATAAAGTGCTTCAGAGGCAACAATTCAACCGCCAAAGGCTGACCGTATTGCTCAGTCATTTCTTGGAAAACTTGCTCGATAATTGGCAAGTCATTGACATCAGTATAGTAAACACCCGTACGGTACTGGGTTCCAACATCATTGCCTTGCTTGTTTTTACTAAGGGGATTGATAATACGGAAGAAATGTAGCAAAATCTCTCGCAATGACACCTTGTTCGTATCGTAGGTTACCTGAACAGTTTCAGCGTGGCCCGTCTGACCAATAAGTTCATAGCGAGTCGTCTCACTACGCCCATTAGCATAACCCGAAACCGCATCAAGCACACCTGACACACGAGAGAAATACTCCTCAACACCCCAGAAACAGCCACCAGCAAGATAAATAGTATGATTATTAGGATTTGACATTTTTAACACTCCCTTCAATAGATACTTGCATCTCCACGCCTTAAGTGTAACGCTTTTAAGAAGATTTCGCACTTATGGCGACTTGGGGAGAGAAAAAAATCCCATCACAATTGTGATAGGATTTTATTTTTATTCCATTTCAAAGCTTTCGCTCTTAATCTTATCAGGTAAGATGAGAGACAAAAGAATACACAAGATGGCTGGTATCAACCATGGCAGTGATGTTCCTGATAATGGAAGGAAGTTAATGAGGGCATTGAGTCCCGCAAGTTTAAACTGGCTTCCAATTACACTAAGCAAGGCAATCAGCGTGACTACTGCAACTGTCACTTGCATACCAGGTTTAGACAAGGCCACGAACTTGTTGGCAATCACAATCATAACAATCGTGATGGTGATTGGGTAGAGAATCAAAAGCACTGGCACTGAGAAAGCAATGATATTATTAAGTCCCAAGTTGGCAATCGCAAAGCCAATCAAGGTAAAGATAATGGCGTAAGCCTTGTAAGATACTTTCGGAAATGCCTTGTGGAAGAATTCCCCAGTCGCAACGATAAGTCCTGCGGTTGTTGTGAAGCAAGTCACTGTCACCATGATAGCTAGGAAAATCTGAGCCGCTGGTCCAAAGATGGCTTGTGTGGCTTGTGACAAGACACTTGCACCAATATTGGCATCTTTTGGTAATCCCGCCACTTGGAGTGGGAAATGATTCCCCAAAAAGGCTAATCCCAAATACAGAGCACCAAAGAGAAGCGTCACTACGAAACCAACGACCCAAATCGTTGAGATATACTCTTTTTTAGACTTGAAGCCTAATTGGTTGAGTGTGACTACTGCTACTACACTGAAGGCCACAGAAGCCAATGCATCCAAGGTGTTGTAGCCTTCCAAGAATCCTTTACCAAAAGCAGAAGCCTGATAGGCTTGACTTGCATCCTGAGGATTGTGACCACCATATTTAAATGCTCCTGCCACGATAACGACAACAATCATGATGGCAAAAATAGGCGTCAATATACGTCCAATACTATCTAAAATTTTAGATGGGTTCATGGCAATCCAAAGTGCTAGAGCAAAGTAGATTACGGTAAAGACAAAGAGCCAAAGGCTAGTATGTCCACTTCCAATCAAAGGCGAGAAGCCAATTGAAAAGGCGGTGGCCGCCGTTCTAGGAATGGCAAAGAAAGGACCAATGGACAGATAAAGTACTGCCAAATAGACTAGGGCAAACTTAGGCGAGATTTTTTGAGAAATCTCATGAATGTAACCCTTAGGATTTAAAGTCCCGATAACCAGTGTTAGGATGGCAATACCAACACCTGATAGGACAAAGCCGGCAATGGCTGGCCAAAAATGACCTCCAGATTCAAAGCCTAACTGAGGGGGGAAGGTCAGATTTCCCGCTCCAAAGAACATACCAAACAACAATAAAGCTGTAAGGCTACCCTTTTTTAACATAAGTTTCTCCAATCTAAAACAAACAAGATCTTATGCCCAAATAGACACAACTTGTTTATTATAATTTTAGTCAACTTATTTAGTATGACATGATTAGTTTGGAACTTCAAGCTATTGAAACGTATTTACAAAGGTTTTTAAAATTGCAAATTTTCTGTATCCTTGTACGAAAAAACTAGACAAGATTCTCATCTCGTCTAGTTTGATATTTTGATTATGGGTGACTGACAATCAGTTCAAGGTTTCCCTTAATTTGCCATGCTTCAACATCGCTAGGAAGAATAAAGTGGCTGCCTTTTGCAATTGGGTATTCTTGATCATCGACTAAGAGGCTTCCTTGACCGTCAAGTACACTAAACAAACTGTAATCAGCAGTCTTTTCAAAATCAGCCTTACCTGAGATTTCCCATTTATAAGCGGCGAAGAAATCGCTTGCTACCAAGAGCGTTGATTTGAGGTCATCTACTTTTGTTGTGACTGGTCGACTGTTGGCTGGCTCACCGATAGTAAGCACGTCGATAGATTTTTCAAGATGGAGTTCACGCAGGTTACCTTGATCATCTTTACGGTCAAAATCATAAACACGGTAGGTCGTATCACTAGATTGTTGCGTTTCAAGAACCATGATACCTGCACCAATAGCATGCATGGTACCACTTGGCACATAGAAGAAATCACCTGCTTTAACTGGAACCTTAGTCAAAAGATTTTCCCAATCCTTACTTTCAATTTGCTGACGCAGTTCTTCTTTTGATTTGGCATTGTGGCCATAAATAATTTCAGCACCTGGTTCAGCAGCAATGATATACCAACACTCTGTTTTACCAAGTTCACCTTCATGTTCAAGTCCATAAGCATCATCTGGATGGACCTGCACACTAAGCCAATCATTAGCATCCAAAATCTTAGTCAAAAGTGGGAAGACAGGTTCTTGACGATTGCCAAATAACTCACGGTGCTCTGCATAAAGAACATCTAAAGTTTGACCGGCATAACGACCATTCTTAATAGTAGAAACACCATTTGGGTGAGCAGAAATAGCCCAGTACTCTCCGACATGGTCGCTTGGAATGTCGTAGCCAAAGACATCACGCAAATGTGTGCCACCCCAGATTTTTTCTTGCATAACAGATTGTAAAAATAATGGTTCAGACATAATTACTCCTTTTTCTAGGAACGAGAGGCCTTAACATTTTTGGGAATTCAAGAAAAGGTGTTGACTCTCTTAGAGATTAACAGTGAAGTCTTACATAAAATAACCAATCTCTTTAAGTTACCAGACTTCTGATTCTCGAAAAATTTAGGCAAGTTCTGATTGTTGATTACCTCAATTATAAGCATAATTTGTGAAAATATCAACAAAGTCCTTAAAGAAATCACAAGATTTTGGCTTAATGGCTGCAAGTCATTTCAATAGCAAATTTCCTTTAAGAATCCTACTCATTCCTTCATTTTTCGGATAGACTGATTGAATTTAAAGACTTTTTAACCTATAATAATAATACTAGAGATATTATGAAAGGAAATCTCTCAATGAAATTCTATTCCTACGACTATGTGCTAAGTCAGATTAGCCAACAAAACTGGGTTATGGTTGCCATTACTGCAGGACTTATTTTAGTGACCGGCGTATTTGCTTTTAAGGCCTTCAAAGAACGCCATGATACTAAGTTTCGTGAACTCACTATTATTTCTATTTTAACCTTAGTTGCCGTGGTTCTAATTGCTATCAGTAATTTCCAAAGCAATCAATCAAACAATGACCAATTTAGAGCATCTCTTCACTTTATCGAGATTGTGTCTAAAAATCTCGACGTTGATAAGAGTAAAGTTTATGTCAATACTTCTACTACTACAGATGATGCTATCCTCAAAGTTGGAAACAAATACTATCGTGCCATCTCAGGTTCAGAACCTGACAGCTACTTGCTAGAACAAATAAAACTTTACAAGTCTGATGTTGAACTCGTGGAGGTTAAAAAATGACATCTTTTTATCTTGCTGTTGCAATTAAACTAGCTTTGGGGCTTATTTCACTCGTCTTTGTTATCAATTTAACAGGTAAAGGAAACCTAGCACCTAGCTCAGCTGCTGACCAAGTACAGAACTTTGTTCTTGGTGGAATCATCGGTGGTACAATTTATAATAGTACCGTTTCCATCCTTCAGTACTTTGTTATCCTGATTATTTGGACTATTTTGATCTTACTTCTTAAATGGCTCATCACCAATATTCGCTTCATCAAACATTTGATTGACGGTAAACCAACTCTCATCATCAAACAGGGTCAACTAGATCCTGAAGCTTGTCGCTCTATAGGACTTTCAGCTTCTGATGTCGCTTTAAAATTACGTTCTCAAGGAATTTTTCAACTCAAAGAGGTTAAACGTGCAGTTATTGAACAGAACGGCCAATTGATTGTGGTCCGTTCTGGCGATGAAAATCCGAAATACCCAATCGTTACTGATGGGGTCATTCAAACAGAAATTCTTGATACTATTGGTAAAACGGAGGATTGGTTAAATGAAGAGCTTCAAAAAATGGGATATGACAACATTTCAGATATCTTCATCGCTGAATATGATAAAGGAAAGATTAATGTTGTCACTTATTAAACAAAATACTTGCATTACCGTTTAATATTGTCTACAATGGTCTCATCATAAAAAGGAGGTTCTATCATGGGAATCGAAGATAAATTGAATCAAGCTAAAGGTGCTCTTAAAGAGGGTGCTGGTAAACTGACTGGCGACAAAAAGACTGAAGTCGAAGGTGCTGTCGAAAAAGTGGTAGCAAAAGCAAAAGACGGTATCGAAGATGTTAAAGAAGGCGTTGAAGGTGCTGTTGAAGGCCTTAAAAATGCTTTTTCTAAAAAATAATAATAAATAAACAGAAGCTCTTTTCCTTTTTTGAAGAGGGCTTCTGTTTTTCTTTATGTTCTTAACTAGAATTACTTACGAGAATGCTTGCTTCCTTTAATTGCAAATGATGTTGTCATAAGTACAGCCCCTAATGCACCTAGTCCCAAACTGCTCACATCACCAGTATTTGGTAGACTTGATTTACTTGTTTGATTGCTTTGTGAACTTTTAGATGACTGATTAGCCTTAGAGCTTGTTTGGGTATTTTGTTTCTGAGCAAGATTAGTTTGTACGACTGAGCTTACATTTTCCTTTTGACTTGAAACTTCTCTTGTCTGACCTTTTGCTGCTTCAGAAGTTTGATTTTGAGTAAGAATCTTATTCAATTTCTCAGCAGTCTCTTGAGCTTGTTGTTGGGCACTGCTTGTCGCATTAGTCATTGTTTGTGTCGATTGCTCTTTTGTAGGCTGGTTAGCAAGAGAGGTATTTGATTTAAGCGATGCTCCTTCAGAGCTTGAAGGATTTGATGTTGGCGTATTTTGATTTGATAAAGCTGTGTTTGTCGCTGTCATTGCTGGATCATTGGTAGCTGGTTGATTACCACTGTTACTTGTCGTAGGGCTCATATTTATAGAGTTTGAGCTACTTGTTTGACTAGCAAAGTTTGGTGGGGTTGGACGTCCAGTATTAGCCGTCTGGCTTGTTGAACTTGTACTACTTGTGCTAGTTGTATTCTCAGAACTTGTCGAAGCAGATTGGCCCCATGCTGTGTTAACGCTTCCGGTATTGATAGAGCTTCCGCCATAGCTAGTCGGTCCACCGTAGCCTCCAAAGTTATCAGGCACTGAGCCATTTCCAAAGCCACCGCCTGGGAACCCACTCATGCCACCAGCACCAGGACCATTGTTTGTGCCTTCTTCAGTAGCTGTTGCAGTCACACTAGCACCACTTGATGTCGTAATGGTATAGGTTTCACCCGAAGTTAGACTCTCGGTACTAAAGACCACATTTCCAAATGAAGTTGTTGCTGTCGTGGTCGCTACAACATTTCCAGAACTATCTGTAACTGTGATGGTATCTCCAGCACTACCAGAGATGTTGGCCATGATATAAGACTGGCTTGAACCCGTTGTAAAGGCCTGAGCCATTCCTTGGTTACCTATGGCCCAAACGGTACCGCCAGAAATAATACCTGTTCCATCGTAGTCGATAGCAGCATTATCTGCACTTGTCTGAGCGACGTAGAGAGAACCACTTTTCACTGTCACATTGCCGTTACTGTCGATACCATCACCATCTGCCAAGATAGTTACCGTTGCACCGTCAATATTGATGCCCACTTCATTTTCCAAGTCAGAAGTCGAATTGGTTAAGCTTGAAGTATCAGCGCTGTCCTTGGTCATCCACTCAGTGGCGTTAATACCATCATCACCAGCAGTGATATCAACGGTTCCACCTGTCAAATTGATATAACGCCCTTCAAGGCCTTCGTCACCTGCTACAACTGTTACTTTAGAATTGCCTTCGACAGTCAATTCATCTGTAACCGTGATACCTTTATCAGTTGCATTAATGGTTACCGTTGAGTCGGTAATCGTCAAATCACCACTGTTCACATCTGTTTCGTCTTCGACCTGAATACCGTCATCAGTTGCTGTGATGTTGACTGTGGCATTTTTAATAGTTACAGCTGTCGTCGCATTGATACCATCTTTAGCCTCTGACGTCAAATCAAGCGTTACTGAATCAACAGTCACACTATCAGCCTTGATGGCGTGCTTTTCAGTACTTGAAAGGGTAAGGGTGCTTCCAGTACCACTCGTGATTGTTAAGGCACCAGCGGCTTCAATCGCATTATCAGACGTCGAAGAAATAGAACTGTCTGAAAGGACATTAACAGTCAATTCTGCTGAAGAATTGGAAGTAATAGACGAATCCGTTAAGGTCACACCATCCAAGTAGATTGTAACTGGATCTGTCACACTACCCGCCACAATAATGGTATAACTTGAACCATTTCCAGTTAAAGTATATGAACCTGATTGATTAATGGTAACGGTAGTGCCATCAACTGTTACTGTGCTACTATCACTCGTTACAACAGTTGTCCCATTAAAGGTAATCGTTGTCGTTGAGCTTTCTGAATCACTATCTTCAGACTCAGTTGTCGTTTCAGTAGCTGAATCTGAGGCGCTGTTGGTTAACACTGAAGCTGTTTCAGATGCAGTGGCTTCAGTGGTGCTTGAGCTTGTATTAGAGCTAGTGTTTTCTTCTGCATTGTTCGTTTCAGATGCTGAGGTTTCACTAGTTGTGCTTTCAGCAGTTTCAGAAGAACTTGCTTCTGGAGTTGCGGAAGTACTTGAATGATCAGATGTTTCACTGCTTGACGATGTTTCTGTTGCGTCGGATGTTGAACTTGTTGCTGATGAATTAGTGTCAGATGTCGTAGTTGTAGTACTTGTATCAGTGTCTGTACTTGTCTCACTAGTATTTGACGCATCTTCTGTCTGCACACTTTCTTCAATCAAATCAGCAGTAGTTTCACCCGTCGTAACCGTTGATAGTGTTGATTCGGTGTTAGTCTCATCGGCTGCAGCCTTATTTTCATTTAAGACGACCGAGCTACCAAAAATTAAGCTCGCTACTAGGACTGAGCCTGCAGTTTTCCATTTTGATGATTTTTTAATGGCATAACGTTCTTGTGTTTGTTTTGTATCTTTGTATGTCATATGTTGGACCTCTTTCTTACTTTTGAGACGCCTCTATTAAACACAAGAAACCTAAGACAAGACTTAAAGAAAGGTTAATCTTTCCTTAAAGTAAAAAAGTCCCCAAGATATTGGGAACTTTCAACCTCTAGGATAAACTACTCTAAATTCTTCTAAAACAACTAGACTGTCCTGACTAAAATGTAATCCAACCTCTTCCAACCAATTGCTAAAGAGATTCTCATGAAGCTCTTTCCAATAGGTTAGCCCACGGTCTCCTTCACCTTCCTTGTAGGCATGGTCTTTAGAAACCTCTTTAAATGGGACGACCTCAACTTTCGTCGTTTCAATAATACAAACAGCATTCTCCTTACTATCAAGAATGACGCTCAGTTCATTTTCCTTGGGCAATGGTTCATTCCCCACTGCATACAAGTCAAAAGCTGAACTGGTTGCTGTCTTTTGCCCCATCAATACGAGTTCTGCCAAATAATCTGCTTCCTCGCCAAAGGCCCAGGCATCAATCTTATCTCCGATTGTCTGATTTAAAATCTTATAGGCTTGCCACATCTGGTCTGATTTCATCAATCTACTCCTGCTTTTACTCTCCTTCCATTATATCAAAAAACGCTAGATCAGCAGACCTAACGTTTTCATCTTAATACTTAGAATGTTTGTAACCGTAAAAGGCATAGATAGCTGACCCAATTAGCACTGCCAAACCAAAGGCTAACCATGTCTGCCAACTGTACTGACTCATAAAGGAGAGGCAGACGATAATTGAAATAATGGGCAAGACAGGAACAAATGGAACCTTAAACTCATCCTTCTGTGGTAAGCCCTTGTCCTTACGAAGAATAATGAGGGCAATAGCCAAGAGGACCAAGTAAGCCAAGGTCGCAATGTTAACCAAAGATGCCATATTGGCCAAAGAGAAGATACCTGCTGAGATAGCTGACAAAACACCTGTCAAAAGCGTCGCATGATGTGGAACCTTATTAGTCTTTGAAACCTTTTGGAAGGTTTGAGGAAGGAAACCATCACGCGCCAGGCTATAAACCATACGGCTAAGGGCATAGGCCATTGAGATACATACCGTAATCAAGGTCATAATAGCAACGACAGAGACGTAGTTGGCTGCCCAAGAAATCCCGATATAGCGAAGGGCATAAGCCACGGCATCATCAACATTCAACTTGGTATAGTGAACCACTCCTGTCAAGACCAGCGAAACCACTGCATAGAGTGAAGCCACAATAATCAAGGCAAGAACGATACCTCTAGGAACGTTCTTTTGCGGTTCTTTAATCTCGTCTACGGTCATAGAGATAGACTCGAAACCAAGGAATCCAAAGAACATGAGAGAGGCTCCAGCCATAATCCCAGTTTTTCCTCCATAAATCTGACCAAAGCCAAATGGTGCAAAATCTGTCCAGTTGCTAGGATTCAAATGGAAGAGGCCCACTAAGATGAAGACCGCCAAGGCTGAAAACTTGAGCACTACCAAGAGGGAGTTTAAACGAAGGGCCTGCTTGGAATTCATGAGAAGAAGAGCCGTCACCAAGACCAATACCAAGACAGGTAAGAGGTCAATGTAAGTGCCTTGACTGGGATTGAAGGGTCCACTGATAGCTTGAGGTAACTTAAGACCAAAGCTAGCCAGTAGCCCCTTGAGATAGGCACCCCAACCAGAGGCAACACTGGATACGGCATTCATAAAGACAATCATGGTCAACCAGCCACCCATCCAGGCAGGATACTCCCCCCAGACAGCATAGAGATAACCGTAGACACCACCGGCTGATGGGTAACGTGAAGCAAACTCAGCAAAGAAAATCGCTGACATCCCAACACACACGGCTGAAATCAAGACTGAAATAATCAGGGCAGGGCCAGCCAGAGTCGATGCCGCGGTACCAGTAATCGTAAAGATTCCTGTCCCAACCATGGCACCGATTCCCAGCAGGACCACATCCCTAAGGGTCAGATGTCGTTTCATCTCAGTCTGAGCGAGACCGACATCCTTTTTACGAAAAATACTCATTTTTATACTCCATTTTTTGCGAAATACCGAACTATTATACCATATTTCTTGGTCTAAATGGACCTTTTTCTGTATTTTTATACTTTTATTGGTGAATGCTATGTTGAAAATGGGGACTCCTAATGCTTACTTTTTAATTTTCCATACATCTCGATTAAAAGAAGCTTGCTAAAGTGGTCCTATATCATTCTTTTTCGTTTCTCAAATCCTTACCTAGAAAGAATTTTCAATTTTTAGAAAAAAACATGAAAATCTTATGAATGCGTTTGATTCTTCTAATGAAAGATGTTAGAATGGGGTCATTAAAAAGGAAAAGGGGAACTTTTATGGAAAATAAAGTTCATTTTAAACTGCATAAAGTGAAAAAACAATGGGTTACCATTGCCGTGTCTGGTTTGGCACTTGGTGCCTCATTGATTGGAATTGGTGTCTCTGCCGATGAACAAGCTGCAAATCAAGTCACCTCAGCTAGCACACCTGAAAGTGTCAGCCAAGATCCTGATTTTGTCGTCACAGAAACAACTGTAGCTCCGACAAAAGCTGATCAAGTCGCAACCAATAAGGCAACTGATACAACTGCTACTGTTACAACTGATAAGCAGCCAGTCCTTAAAGAAGACCAAGCAAGTAGCACTTACAATTTGTCTAGTGGCGAAACGAGAACTGCTACTTCAACTTCAGAAACAGCTAGCACAGTCACTGAAGTAAACAGTCAAGCACCAGAATCTGTTGAAACTGCTGTCGTTTCTGGCGGTCAATTCAAGAGCGATGCTGAGGGCAACTGGTACTACCTTAAAGACGGGAAAAATCTGACAGGTGCCCAAAACGTTGACCATTTCGACCTTTATTTCCACGAGGATGGCAAGCAAGCCAAGGGTGAGATTATCACAGAAAATGGACAATCTTTCTACTATGACAAAGCCAATGGACGTAAGGTAACCAATACCTCTATCAACATCGATGGTCAAGCCTACAATGCTGATGCCCAAGGTCGTTTGACAGCAGTTCTGCCTGAAACGAACAAACGCAACCAATTTATTGAAGACAACAACCACAACTGGTATTACCTCGGCAAAGATGGTAAACCCGTCACTGGTGCTCAGAACATCGATGGCTTTAACCTCTACTTCCACGAAGACGGACGACAAGCTAAAAACGAAATCGTCACTATTAATGGTGATAGCTACTATTTCGATAAAGACAATGGACGTCGCGTAACAGGTCGCCAAGCTCTTAACAACGTCAACCATAAATACTTTGTCTTTTACTACTTCGACAAAGATGGCAAGATGGTAAAAGATGACTTCATCACTGAGGATGGCAATCTTTACTATTTTGATGCTACTGGCTATCAACCTAATTTTGTCTTTGTTTCGGATAAAGCTGGAAATTGGTATTACATGAGTGACTTCAAGGCAACTAAAGGTTTCTCAGACCCATTTGGTTTCCAAACCGAATTCCTAGACCGTAGCCAATCCGACTATAAAACAAGCGTTCAAAACCTGAACGGACAACAGTATTATTTTGACCCCAAGACTGGTATCATGGTAACCAACCGTTATGTTTCTGACGATAAAGGGAATTGGTATTACTTTGGTAAAGATGGTAAAGCGCTTCATGGCTTTCAAACAGTAGACGGTAGCCTTCACTACTTCAATGACAATGGTCAACAAGTCAAAGGGGACTTCCTTTACTACGGTAACGATATCTACTATTTCGACAAAGACAATGGAAATCCAGTAACCAACCAATTCGTTAATAGAGATAACTCTTGGTACTACTTCGGAGCTGATGGTAAAGCCGTATCTGGTTTCCAAACCATTAACGGACAGAACCTTTATTTCCACGAATATGGTGTACAAGCCAAGGGACAACTGGTTACTGTTGGTGGCAAAACCTACTACTTCGATCCAAATACAGGTGACAAGTGGGTCAATCGCTCACTTACCTTAAACGGTATGGTCTATAACTTTGATATCAATGGTGTGGCGACTACTAAAGCTGACCAAACCACAAATCGAAATCAATTTGTTAAAGGTACTGATCAAGAATGGTACTACTACGATGCTAATGGCAAAAAGGTCACTGGTTTCCAAACTATTAACAAGGACCTCTACTACTTCAACAATAAGGGCCAACAAATTCGAGGAAAGATTTTCAACCTAGGTGATAACCACTACTTCGCCAACAAAGACACTGGTGCTGTCCTTCGTAATGCCTTCTACCATGATAAATCTACTGGTCGTTATGGTGACTTCTCTGAAAACATCTACTACGCTGGCAATGATGGTGCCTTCAAGACAGGCTGGTTTGAAGTTGATGGCAACCGTTATTATGGTAGCGACTATTCTGATGACGACACACCTAAAGGAAATCTCTACACAGGAGTTATCAACTCTCAACTCTTTAGCCCAGATGGGAAACTCTTGACAAACGGTCTCTATCCTGAGTTCAAACGAACTGGTGAAAATTCGTATGAACTTGTAGGTGTCTATGTTACAGATGCCAACGGTAATATCAAAGAAGGTCCTTATCAATATGATGGTAAGATTCTTGGGTCTAAATATAGTAGCGTCCGCCAATCACAATGGTCAACTTTTGACGAATGGGATATTCTTAATGGACACCTCTACCATTTTGACTCTACACCAATGACCTTCACAGCACCAAATGGCCAAAAAGTAACCACAAACGTTGCCATTGCAACAACTAACAAGGCCCTTACATATCGTGGTGTAACCTTTAATTTTGATGCCAAGGGTATTGACGAGACAAAAGAAAAAGCCATCCACTTTGACCAATTGAAGACGGATCGTAACGGTACAAGTTATCTCTATGAAAATGGCCAAAAAGTCACTGGTTTGAAGACCTTTGATGGCGTTAGTTACTATTTCTATGACGATGGCCACCAAGCTAAAGGTACTGAGGTCGCAATCAACAATAATATTTACCAATTTGACCAACTGACTGGTATCATGACACGCAACGCCTTTTCAAAATCATATAATTACGAAGGTTCTCCACGTTTTCCATACTACCCAACACGCTACTATGGCAATGACGGAGCTGCTCTGACAGGTTGGCAAACCATCAACGGCAAGGACTACTACTTCCGAGCTAGCGGAAACCTTGAAACAGGACGTTTTGTCATCGGAGATAGAGCCTATAACGCTGATGACAATGGCGTGGTTGCTGACCGCAAGGGTGAACCTGCCTACCGCAATCGTATCGTCTACGATAAGGGCGACAACTATTATTACAATGATAAAGGTGAGAAAGTGACTGGCTTCCAAGAAGTTGATGGCAAGGTCCTCTACTTCGACGCTGAAGGCAAACAAGTCCTAGGACGCTTTGTCACAGTTGATAATTACACCTACTATTTCGACCCTAAAACAGGTGAAAGATACACTAACCGCTCTGTCCTCATCGACGGTAAACTCTATACCTTCGATAAAGATGGACATGTGGTGTCTTAAGATGAGATGAAACCTGAAACCGAGACGAAAGTCTTGGTTTTTTTATGGGAGTTAAGTACCATATAAACTAACATTACATTTAGGAAACTAAAAATAGGCTGAAAAATAACCTCAGCCTATTTTATTTATACAAGAATTATATACTCTAATTATAACTTATCAATGATGAATCAAATCATATATTCCAAATCATAACTAGCATCAGAAAGAATACGTGCCAAAAATTGTTGGGTACGTTTTTCTTTTGGTCTGTAAAAAATGTCTTTTGGACTCCCCTCTTCGATGACATGACCACCATCCATGAAAACAACATGGTTAGCTACATCTCGTGCAAACCCCATTTCATGAGTAACAACTACCATTGTTGTTCCTTCATGAGCAAGTTGTTTCATGACATCCAGAACATCCCCAACTAGTTCTGGATCAAGGGCCGATGTTGGTTCATCTAACAAGATAACCTCCGGCTTAACTGCTATAGCCCTGGCTAAACCAATACGTTGTTGTTGTCCACCTGAAAGTTGTGATGGGTAGTAATCTTTAAAATCCAGAAGACCAACTTTTTTAAGTGCTTCTTCAGCAATCTGTTGCGCTTCACTTTTAGGAACTTTCCTAGCAATCACTAAACCTTCCAAGATATTCTCAATGGCAGTCTTGTTTGCAAATAAATTGTAGTGTTGGAATACAAAAGCTGTCTTCTTTCGGATATCTAAAATATCTTTCTTTGATAACTTATCCAAAGAGTAGTCCTTACCCGAAATTGTTAATTGACCTCCATCTGCTTTCTCCAAGTGATTAAGGCAACGTAAGAAAGTTGTTTTTCCTGAACCTGATGGTCCCAAGATGACAACCACATCTCCCTGTTTCACTTGTAGATTAACATCAACAAGAACCTGACGATCTCCAAATGTTTTTGATATATGTTTAGCTTCTAGCATAGTGACTCCCTCTATGTAAATTGCAATTTTCTTTCTCCAAGGTTAAAGAGAACTTGAATGATACCACAAATGATTAAATATAAAATGAAGATGACAAAATAAGATTCAAAATATTGATATCCATATGCTGCTTCAACTCGTGCAATTGCGGTAATATCTTTTATCGTCATAACAAAGACAAGTGACGTTCCTTTCACAATATTGATAACTAAGTTACACAAATTTGGAAGAGCAGACTTAAGTGCCTGAGGAAAAACGATTCTCAGATAAGCTTGTCTTGTTGTTAAACCTATGGCTTGGGCAGCTTCTAGTTGACCTTTATCAACAGTTTGTAATGCTGATCGAATGATTTCCGATAAACTTCCTGTCGTCATCAAGCTATAGATAATAAAAGCATAGTAAAGCGGATTAACTTTGAAGACATCTATGTTACTCCCAATTCCTTTAAAAAATTGATTTAACAAACTAGGGAACAAACTATAAAAAAATAAAATTAACAGAATTGGAGGTGTTGCACGAATAAATGCAAGATAAACAATTGAAAAAGTCTTGACACCTCTCAACTTATAAATCTGCCCTAAAGCGAGAAATAAAGCAGGTAGAAAACTCAATAAAATTGCCACAACCATGATTCCCAGGGTTACCGGAACACCATATAAAGCCTTGATAAAGGTATCTATAATAAAAGTAATATTCATTTTTTACCTCTCTTTTACACTCAATTGTTGTTCTGTTATCCTAGAAATCAACGATAGAATTAACGCTATTCCCCAATAAACAAGGGCAACAGCTGTATAAGTCTCCAAAGAATAATTTCCTAAATGGCGACTAATCAAAAGATTCCCTTTGCCCATAACATCAATAAAACCAATTGTATAAGCCAAAGCTGCATCGCGCATAAGATTAAGTATAGCTGTTGTAATATTTGGTAAAGCAACCTTAAATGCTTGAGGGGCAATAATTCTTACAAAGGTTTGTTCAGAAGTAAGCCCAATACTAAGCCCAGCTTCTAATTGACCTTTAGGAATTGCTTGATAAGCCGCTTTAAACACTTCTGATATCATTGCTGAGAAAAGGAGAACCATGGTCACAAGAACGAATATCAATTTGGACCAATTATTAATATCTAATCCTAACCACCAATTAAGAAATTCTGGAACTCCGTAAAATACCAAGAATAATAGCACAATAGGTGGGGTACAGCGTAAGATAAAAACATATCCCTTAGCTAAATTCTCCAAAGCTTTATCCTTGGAAAGGCTTGCCCAAGCAATTAATCCTCCTAATAACGACCCAAGTAAAGTCGTTAATATGATAACCAATAATGTCATTGGTAAGCCCTTTATGACTTCAGGTAATGCTCCAAAAACTTTTGAAATGTCATAATTGACCATATTTTCTCCTAACTAAACTCACTTCAGAAGCTTATCAAAACATCATACTTTTACGACGTTACAATTTACTTATTTGTCTACGTATGAGAAGACATCCTCACCAAAGTATTTTTTAGATAACTTTTCAAGTGTACCGTCTTCTTTTAGTTCCTTGATAGCCTTAGTATATTCTTTTGAAAACTCTTCGTTCTTACTATCTCGATGGAAGAGTGGATAGGTTGGAATTCCTTTATAAGGGAACCAAGTCAATTTATCTGCATATTGATGATACGCACCATCTTTATCAGTTACAGCCTTTTCAAAAGATAATTTAATATCAAAGTAAGCATCATAACGATTTTCCAGAACCCATGCATAGGCATCTGAAACTTGGAAAGATTCCGCAGATGTTAACTCGATTGGTTGATCTTTATGCTCATCGTTGTAGTCTTTGATAACATTCCACTGAGCATTTTGTGGTGAGATTGGCACCAAGCGACCATTTTGTTTTGCAAAATCAGAGATATTTTTATATTTATCTTTATCATCCTTACGAATGGTAAATCCAATAATACTTGCTCCAATTGGATCTTTAGGAATAATAAATTTTTTAGCACGTTCATCTGTGTACCACGCACCCTTAGTACCAATGTCATATTTACCTGACTCTAAACCAATCAAAAGATCATCATCACTTGTTCCAGTATATTCAAATTTGTACTGTGGAAGCTTTTTATCAATTTCCTTTAATACAGCTACCTCATAGCCATCAGAATTACCATCCTTATCAACAAAATCATAAGGAACATAGTTTTGAGTATGGGCAACTTTTAATGTTGTTACCTTTCCAGAATCTGATTTTGCTTTTTTATCTCCTGTTAAGCTACGTCCAATAACTGTAGCCCCAATAAGTGCTACAACAACAGCTCCACCAATAATCCATGTCTTTTTACTCATATTAATCTCTCCTTTTTCTTACAAAATTGCTGCTTCACGTACCCATTCAATACGCTCATGGTTAATATCACTTGGAATCGTGCAATCAGCACCAATGATTAACCCATGGATTCCAGTATCAGCAATAATCTCCCTAACCTTTTCTTGAATAGCTTTTTTAGTTCCAGTATATAGAAGACCGTCTTTTCCATTTTCAAATCCTCCAAGAACTGTGCGACCTCTAAAAATGTTAAGACCTTTTGCCAAACTAATTCCTTCAGGACCGACCGCCCAATTAACTACCTGAGCAGGATAATCTTTAAAGAGTTCGATGTTATTACGGGCTCCTTCGTATCCGCAAATATGTAGAATATTATGTCCTTTGGCTCCATTAGCTGCTTCTAAAACCTTTAATTCACTTGGAGCAATGATTTCTTTATAAATTTCAGCGCTAACTCGCTCATCTTGAATACTTTGAACACTTAGGTAAATACCATCAGCACCTGCTTCTTCAATCACCCTCTGACTAAGACTCGCAATGTCTTCGCCAATAACATCTAAAACATGCTTCAAAGCTTTTCGGTTTTCCACAATGTAATCTGCGATAAGATCATCGCCACCTGAAACTTTTCCAACTAACCATTTTAAATAAGTAACCGGAGCGAAGATATTGTAAATTGCAACAATATCTTCAGGAAAATCAGCAATCAAACTTTTTACAAGTTCGACTTGTGCAGAAATCCAAGGATGATTTGCACCTAAAGGTTCAATCGTTTGCAAATCACTGATTGACTTAAAATCTTTAAAAGCAGGTTGTGGGTATGCGAAGAAACCATCACTCATCAATTTAACAAAATCAGGTTTGACTTCTTCAATAAATTTTTTATGACCTGCTTTATTTTTATCAATAATTTCTGGATTTTCAAAACCATGTAACCACTCGTCTTCAGTAGTAAAATGATGCCAAAATCCTACTGGGACACGATCAACACTTTCTCCACGAAATGCTTTCAAAACTAACTCTCTTTTTTCTGACATAAGAAACTCCTTTTCTTTTATCCTAAAATCAACAACTCAATGAATTCACCTAAAATACTACAATCTCTTATTATCATTGGTTGCTTCAAAACTGAATGACATTATCTTATCAGAGATTATCACATCCGAAAAATAAAGAAATATTATCCCTAGCCATAAATAAAATTTATGATATAGTAATCTAAATTACGTTAAATCCTATTGTTACTTCTTTTAAGCATATATACCTACATAGTATTATTACCATCAGCTATAAGTAATTCTTAACACCAAGATAGAGAATTACTATCACAAACATAATTTAGTCTCTAATCTTCCTGGAGAATCACTTCTCTGAGTAACTTTGCTATAATAGTCTCAAACAAATAAAAGGAGATTTTCTATGACATCCTTATACGATTTTACAGTTTCAGATCAAGCTGACCAACCCGTGTCTCTCCAGGACTATAAGGGCAAGGTCGTCTTAATCGTCAATACAGCAACAGGGTGTGGTTTGACGCCGCAATATCAGGGCTTGCAGGAACTTTATGACAAATACAAAGACCAAGGATTCGAGATTCTTGATTTTCCTTGTAATCAGTTTATGGGACAGGCACCTGGTAGTGCTGAAGAAATCAATAGCTTTTGCACCCTCAATTACCATACGACCTTCCCTCGTTTTGCCAAAATCAAGGTCAATGGTAAGGAAGCAGAGCCACTTTTTGAGTGGCTTAAAAAAGAAAAATCCGGACCCCTTGGGGCTAGAATTGAATGGAACTTTGCTAAGTTTCTGATTAACCGTGAAGGTCAAGTCGTCGAACGTTTTTCTTCCAAAACTGATCCACTAAAAATGGAAGATGCTATCAAGGCTCTTCTTAGTAACTAAAAATAAAAAACGAGAGTGAAACTAGAACGACAATCTTTAACTGTCGCTAGTTCTGCTCTCGTTTTCTGCGTTAAGAAAAATAGTATAGAAAGAAATTTTGCTTTATTTTAGAACAAAGCTGTCAATGCTGTAATTAAACCAAAGATAATACCTGGTGCATTGGCCGCAGCAAGGGGAAGGTCACGTTCTTTTTTAAAAAGACCATAGTAAACCCAAAGGCTACAGTTGACTGCAGCTACCAATGGTTGGATAAAGTTTCCTTTATGACCAGACAAATTGTCCATGATTTGTGGTACGTATGATACATACATCATAACTGACATGAAGGTTGCCACCCAACCAAGGGTTTTCATTTGTTTATCTGACATTCGAGACTCCTCTTTCATAAAATTCTTTCTGCCTTGTACATCTAGAAATATTACAAGACAGGTTTTAATGCACTAAAATTAAAACAGTGTCTATCTTACGCTTTAACAATAGAGAATGCAAGAATTTCGGGACAATGTTAAGAAGATGTAAACTATCACAAGATTGTGATAGTGCATTTAGTCTCTTATGTAGCGTTTTCATAAGAGAAAAAGACCTCGTGAAGAGGTCTAAAGTCAATGAATCTACTATTTTTTCTCATCAAAAAGCACTGATATTAAGGATTACTGTCATAAATCATTCAGCTAAGAGCACTTCTTTGATGGTTTGTTTTTGGAGTTTTCTGTTGGATAGATAAAAGAGGCTTTCATAAACTACAGCAAAACTGAGCAAGGTCCAGAAGCACACATTCCCATCAAAGTTATGCTCAATCTTTTCAGGAACCGTGTCTTTGATCACACCGATCAAAATTTCCATGATACCGTATTGATAAGCCGTCCCAAGGGCAAATCCTAGATAAGCCCAGAAACGATAGGGAGCGAGAATATGACTTTGGCATTCACGATCGGTGTAGCCAAAAGCCTTCATAAGAGCCAAGGTTTCACGACTTTCTGAGACGATAATCCCCAATGACAAAAAGAGAATCGAGAAAGAAAGGATCAGGCCAATCATGATCATCATGGTTTGGATGATATCATCTGTGTAATCCCTTAGGCCAAAGGACAATTGAACCATGGCCGCAAAACACATGGAACCAAAGACCACAAAAAACAGGATAGATTTTCTTCCCCAAATCAGCGACGAGGACAGCTCTTTTAGGAAGGATTTCTCTTTCTTGGGGGCCCTCTTTCTCCTTTTGACCTTAATCGGTGTTGGAGATTTTTTCAATAAGCGAAGGGCCGGCGTTTGTAGTTGTCTTCTAGCATAGCCAATCGCAAGGACCATAAAGAAGGTCGTTGGCAGCATCACCAAAGCGACCAAGAGCTGCCAGTGAAAATGAATGGTAATCTCTGGCAGAATTCCCTTTTCATTTCGAAAGTCATAAAAATGTCCCATCATGAGAAAAGAAGCGAAATAACCAAGAAGAGCCCCAACTCCAAAACTGAGTCCAAAAGCCCAAAATCGTTTCGCCAACTGGCCATTGCTATAACCCAAAGCCTTTAAAATTCCTAATTGTTCCTTGTGGTCATCGACAAATTGTTTGATATAAAAACACATGAGAAGGATCGACGTCAAGGACAAGACAACCCCACTGACCATGGCCACCATCCAAGATAGCGAAACCTGGGCATCATAGTAGGTCTGAATCATCGGATTGATTTTAGAAATCTCCAACTGCTCGATATCAAGATAAAAATTCAAGAAAAGATTAGCCACAAAGACCGCACAAGCCCCAATGATACTGACGACAACTAATTTTCGAATATCTTTTACTGAAAACATGGCTTACCATCCAATCTCATAGGCAGTCTGAGGCTGATCGTTGGTCACAACTTGGGTAATCTTGCCACTATTGACCCGAATGATGGTTCTGGCCATATCCGCAATATTTTGGTTGTGCGTCACCATGATGAGAGTAAAACCAAGCTTTTCCTTTAACTTCCAGATATAGTCGAGAATCTTGCGCCCTGTTTCTTCATCCAGGGCTCCCGTCGGCTCATCTAAGAAAAGAATCTCTGGCTTTTTGGCCAAGGCACGGGCAATGGACACTCTCTGCTGTTCCCCACCCGACAATTCACTTGGATACTTGTCCAACTTATCACCAAGCCCCAAATCCTCGATGATCTGCAAAAAATCATGATTGCTTGCCAGATCAGCTCCCATCTTTACATTCTGTCTAACCGTGAGATTCGACAATAAATAATACTGCTGAAAAATAAAGGCAATCTTCTCACGTCTAAAGGCTGTCAATTGAGCATCTGTGAGTTGAGACAAATCCTGTCCTTGAATGAAGATATGCCCCTCGTCTACCTTTTCTAATCCTGATAACACGTTTAAGAGAGTAGACTTTCCTGATCCAGAAGGACCTAGGATAACCACATCATCCTGGTCTTGAATCTGCAAATCAATCCCTTTTAAGACCTTGGTTTGGCCGTAACTTTTGTGAACATTTTCTAGTTGAATCATTTCTTTCCTACCATTTCCTTGATGAGAGATTGACAAACTTCTGTCAATAAACCAATCACTTCTTCCATGCTGAACTGATAAATACCAGAAGCAACCATAGAGGCCATCCCGTGTGAGTAGATAAATAAATGCTGGTACAAGCGACTAGCCTCCTCTAACGTCAACGGATAGTCTGCGACAATCGATTCCAGAACCAATTGGTAGCTATGATCCTTCATGGGAAGAAAATCTTGAAAGCGACGAATCGGATCTTTGCTAGGATTTTGGAAAAGCAATTGAAAGAGTTGGGGCTCTTTTAAGGCGAACAGGATATAAGCAATCCCGACAGATCGAAAAGGCTTCTCATCTTCTAAGGCCTTGCGAATATACCCCACCACGACCATTTCCGCAGCAACAATAACCTCTGCTTGTAACTCAGCCATATTTGCAAATTGCCCAAAAATGACCCTTGGTGTGGCTCCCAGTTTTTCCGCTAATGCTCGAGCCGTCAAACTAGCCAGACCCTCTTCTCTCACCAATTGTAAAGCCGTCCCAATCATAGTCTCTTTACTAAATTTAACCTTTGGTGGCATAAGACTCCTTTCGCGCAACAGTTGTTACGCAACATGCGTTGCATAAAGAATAACATAACAAAGTAAGACTTGTCAAGAAAAATTCGTAAAGTATAAAACAAAAGACCAGCCCACTGATACAAGTGAAGTCTGGTCTAATAACAACTATTCTAAGGCAAATCATTACCTGCAGCAAGGTAGATTTGGTACCATTCCTTGCGCGTTAGGGTCACTGCTGCTGCTTTCCCTGCTTCAAGGACATGCTGGGGGTTGGTCGTTCCGACGACAGCCTGCATCTTACCCGGATAGCGGAGGACCCAAGCAAGGGCGATAGCTGTCGGAGTGACCTGGTATTTCTTCGCCAAGTCATTGAGGACGTGATTAAGGGCCGCAAACTCTTCCTTGCCGACAAAATTCCCCTTGAAAAAGCCATGCTGGAGGACAGACCAAGCTTGAATCACCGTATCGGTTAAGCGACAATACTCAAAGACACTGCCATCTCGCACGGCTGCTTTTGGCCCTTCCATATTGACATGAAAACCAGCTTCAAAGCTTGGTGTAAAGGCGGCACTCAACTGCAACTGGTTGACCTTAAGAGGTTGTTTGACAGCTGTTTTGAGCAATTCCATCATCATAGGATTTTGATTGGACACCCCAAAATGACGGACCTTGCCCGTTAGCTCCAAGTGATCAAAAGCTTCAGCCACATCTTCAGGCTCCATGAGGGCATCCGGTCGGTGAAGGAGGAGACTATCTAAGCGCTCGATCTGCAGACGCTCGAGGATGCCATCGACGGAATCCAAAATATAGTCCTTAGAAAAATCAAAATAGGTAAAACCGTCTTTGCGAATCCCACACTTAGACTGGATCCACATCTGGTCCCGAAGTTCCGGACGACGCTTGAGGACCTTCCCAAGCAAGACCTCACACTGGCCATCGCCATAGATATCTGCCAGATCAAAAGTGTTGATCCCAATCGACAAGGCTGCCTCCACCAAGGCCTCCACCTCATCTTCACTCATCTCACTAATCCGCATCATCCCAAGGACAATGGTTGATAAACGCTCATTTTCAGCAAAATCAATATACTTCATCTCTGCCTCCTTTTCTGTATCTCTATTGTAGTGAAAAGGGTTTCAAAAATCAATTGAGAAATAAAAGACCCTCAGCATCAACTGAGGGCTTGGATGATTTACGATAGCTAGGTCACCTTTGATAATCTCCCATAATACCTAAGATTAAAGACTGATAACACACCCATTGATTCTATATAAAGAAATGAAAGATAAGATTTTCAATAAGAAGGGCTCTCTATCACTTCCAAAAGCTTTTACAGATTTCTAACATGGATGATACATTTACTCTTTATAATAACGTTTGGTAATCTTGTATTGTGAAATAAGTATATAAATATAGATGATGGATACAACACTCAAAGCCAAGAGGATATCCGTCTGGAAGGCAATCCCAATGATTAAGAGACCAAGGAGAAGACTCGGCAAGATATAATTGCTTAACTTGACGACCACTTCGAAATTTTCCTCGTAGCTAATCTGCTTTTCTGCTTCATCCATCATACTCATCATGAATTCACGCACTTCCTTGGCATCAGCATTGCGGGGAATCGGTTTCCCGTAAACCAAGTTAAAGGTCTTACGATAGAAGATACCCACTAGGAAAAATAGGACAATCAAGGCAAGAAAAAGATAGAGCATGGTGAAAGGTCCAAAGATAAAAGCCAAGTTCCCTGTGCCAGGTCTATCCATAGACATCAATTGACAATAAAAGATGATGACTAAAAAGTATGGCAAGATCATGATGCCTTTAAAAATGGTCGCTAAACCATACAGTTTATTCTTTTGAATGTCATAGTGATAGGCCTCATCTTCGTCATCTATTTGGAGCATTTTTTGATGGACTTTTCTCGCGTGAATCAGCAAGGCCATCGTGAGTATAAATACGATCAGAAATAAAACTACAGATCCCAAATAGAGTACTTCTTTACTAAAAAAAGATTGAATTTCAATTGGCTTTTCTGATCCGAACATCCCTGTCAAAACTCCGATGACTCCTCCGATCAAACCAGAGGCAGTCATCAAACCTACATTTCTCCAAAAACGGTAACGTGGGGATCTTTTTTGTGGTTGCTTTTTCATAATTATTCCTCTTCCTCTACTAGACTAAAAACATTTTCCACAGGCTCTTTGAAAACCTGGGCGATGGTGATGGCAATAATTACAGAAGGGGTATATTCCCCTCGCTCCAAGAGACTGATGGACTGACGTGAGACCCCTGCTAACTTGGCTAGCTCAGATTGGTTGAGCCCATCACGCGCCCTCAGCTCTTTCAGTCGATTTTTTAAGATCATTATGGCTACCTCAATTGTTGAATTAATTCAACATCTTCAATACGAACTAATTTTGTCACTCTATGTTGCTTAATCACACGGCTTAATTTGACCCAATCTTCATCAAAATCAACAATTTTCCAATTACTTCCAAAACCATTTAGTCTAACACTGACCGTTTGCCCTTTCAATTCTTCTAAAAGTCGAGACATTTCTTTATTTCCTTTCAATTGTTTTTCCAACCCTTTGATACGTCTGTTCAATCCTTTTATCTTCTTTTCTGAGCTTGCATAAAATATAACTATAAAAGGGATAAAAAGAATCCATATGGCTCCCATAAGAATACCTCTCCTTCTTTCGTCTAAAACTATTGTAACGCTTCTTTTTATTTTTGACAAGTATCTTTGTCAAAAATAAAAAGGATATTGTCAAAATCATTGGAAATATGATATAAATAACACAACTTTTCTAACATCTTATATCACTTCTCCTTCAAAAAAATGACTTAGAAAAATTGATATGCAAGATGCCGTTACGCAAGCGCCCGAAACCAAATAGTTTCAGATACTCGGAAGTTGGGAGAATTGTCTTAGCCCGAGCCTAAAAATTAAAAATCGAGGATTCAAACTTTACTCATAGAATTTCTTAGAAGGCCGCTGACATTTGCTATCACCTAAGGGAAGTTTTAAAATTCAAGCTATAACTTTCCTTGGGTATTACTATTTTTAAGATAAAAAAATAACAGGATTTCTCAACACTGCTAATTTTTTGTCTTATCATTATGATTTTGTTCAGTCAGTATGTAGCCTACTGGCAAGCTGACTGACTAAATTAAAGTGATTATTTGTCGCCAAAAACTTTGAAACGACCTTCTGTCTGGATGTCTTTATCTCCTGCTGGTGCAACGATTTGACCAAATGGCGCTTGAGCACGGAGTTTCCAGTTAGCTGGAATGTCGTATTTTTCAGCCAATTGGGCATCCACAAGTGGATTGTAGTGTTGTACGTTCATGCCGATATTCTTCTCAGCCAAAGCCAACCACGTCGCATAAAGGGCGATTCCGTGACCTTGCTCTGACCAAATTGGGAAGTTTTCAGCGTAAAGTGGGAATTGCTCTTGAAGGCCTTTCACTACATCTTGATCTTCATAGAAGAGGATTGTTCCCTTAGCTTGGGCAAAACCTGCCAAACGTTCTTTTGTTGCCTCAAAGGCTTCTGCTGGCGTTACTTTTTCAAGCTCTGAATAAGCGATTTCATTCCAGAAAGCATCTGATTCTTCATCCAGCAAGATTACCACACGTGAAGTTTGTGAGTTGAAGGCTGTCGGTGTGTTAAGAACAGCTCCTTGAATGGTTTCAATCAATTCTTGGTTAGAGAGCTCAATGTCTTTTCCTAATGCGTAAATAGAACGGCGCTTTGTTTGTAAGTCTGTAAAGTAGGTCATAGTTATTCCCTCTTTCTTTGTGATGAATGTTAATTGTTAAAATTGTTAAGTTTATTTGTAATAACTTTGATTACAATAACCATTATAGACCTTTCAAATGTAATGTCAATAGTTACGACTCAAAAAATCACTAATTATTAATTTTTTCACTCGTGTCAAAATACCATCATTATCCTCGAAGATTAACGCATTAGAAGATAACCATTTGACCTCTGCTCCACGATTCTTAGCACGTTCTGCTATGGTAATCAAATCTTCTTTGTCTTCTACTTCAAGGACGTAGTAGGCAAGACCAATCATCCCTTTTTCACGTTTGGCTAAGTTTTTGCCACCCCATTCATTGACAGCCAAGTGGTGATGGTAATCACCTGAAGCAATCCAACTAGCACTTGGAATGGTATACTTATCTGCCAGCTCCAAAACATCCTGATAGAAAGCCGTTGCTAGCTGACTATCTTTGACCGATAAATGAATATGCCCCATACGAGTATCCTTAGCTATCACAAATGGCTCAACCTTGCGTCCCATCTCGTAAATTTCTTGAGCTGATAGTTCTTCTGTTACACCAACGATGCGACCATCCTCACGAATATCCCATTCAGCAACAGGCTTGTCTCTATAGAGCTCAATACCATTGCCTTCAAGGTCTTCCAAATAAAGGGCTTCACTATAACCGTGGTCAGCTGCACCGACAAATGGATAATCTAGCTCAGCAATATGTTTGAAAACATCTGCCAAATCCTCGCGAGATGGCAACAAAATTGCCATATGGTAGAGACCATAACTGGACTTGACCGCTTCCTCACGATTGGTTTCAATCAAGTGAACTAGCGGCTTGTTTCCAGCACCCAAAACAACTTCTGTTGCAGTTTGAGATAGGATTTCAAGTCCTATAACCTGTGTATAAAAGGCTGTCTGACGTGCCAAGTCATTCACATTGAGTACCGCTTCTGCGAGGTAAATCTTACTATTGTAGTCGTATGTCATATGTTTTTCTCCTTTGTTGTAATTATATGAATTACATTATAATTTTTTCTATTGTCACGTCAATCATTACAACTTGGAAATTAAAAAAGAAACCGAAAAACTTTCGATTTCTTATAGTTTAAAATCTAAAAATCAAGCTCCAGCTTCTTTCCAGTTGGCCTTAGCATCCTTTAAAATACCAGCCAAAGTTTTCTTTTCGAGTTCTTTTTCCATTGCCATTTGAACGTCTTCTAGGCTCTGATCCAAAATCCCATGGATATTACGTCCTACTGGACACGCTGGATTAGGATTGTCATGAAAACTAAAGAGTTTGCCACTTGGACCGATGCTATCCACCGCACGATAAACCTGCAAAAGGTTAATCTCCTCTGGTGCCTTGGCTAATGTGGCTCCTCCACTTCCCCTTTGAACTGAAATCAAGTCTGCTTTCTTCAGTTGCGACAAGGTTTTGCGGATAATAACTGGATTAACCCCCACACTACCTGCCATTAAATCACTGGTTAGCTTAGTTTCATTTCCCTTATTTTGTGCTATAAGGGTCAAAATATGAACAGCAATGGTAAAGCGACTTGGTATTTGCATATCAGAACCTCTCATTCATCTTTTTCTTTTCAATCAATTATAACAAAACCAACGTTGTAAAACAAGGAGTTACAACAACTTAAAGAGTTAGTCTTACACAAAAAATAGAGCCATCGTAGACTCTATTCTTTTGTATTTGATAATAACTAACTAGACTAATAATACATAGTATTCTAGCCTATTGAGGTTCTAGATTGGTCTTTTGCTTCTTACGAACACCTTGTCCTTCGATATGTTGTTTGATTAGTTCCACTACTTCATCATTGGTTGGTAAATCCGAGTGTTGGGCATCTTCACCTGTAACAGTGATTTCAGTATAACTTTTTGCCTGATTCTGATAGATATATTTCCCAGCGGACACGCTAGCATCTGGAACCAGCTCGTCCGAATCATAGGTGATGGTTCCCGCTACCGAATAGACATGTAGGGTAGCCGGAATATTCTCCTTAGCAGCTATAAAATCTGCTAGCATGACCGATTTATTTTTAATATTGGTTTCAGTGAAATTATAGGGTGTTCCGATAGTCATCAAAGAATTTATCTTGACATCGTAGTCGCTAAGATAATTTTCAATAAAAGCCGTATAAATCAAGCCACCATTTGAATGCCCCAACCCTTTAAAATTATTGAAATTGTATTTATTCTGCAAGGCTTCAAATGCCTGATTCATCATCTTGGTTTGTTTCTTGATATTGTTATAGCCATCTTTGTTATTCTCAAATCCAATAACAATGACTGGCTCATTATCCTTATCCTTGATTTTACCCTCAAAGGTAATCCGTCCATTGTTCCAGACCTTGACTTTGAGAAGGCTATGCTTGACACCACGACGGTCTTGATTGAGTTTACGTACTAGGCCGTCGAATCTATTTTCTGTAGCGGAGCTCCCTGGAATCATGATAATGGGAGACAATTTTGAATTATAGAAAGTCTCTATTTCCTTGACATTTTTCCTGGTCCAACTATAAGACGGAACTGCCAAACCAATGAGAAAGACAGCGACAAAGATAAAGACCAACTTCGTTTTTTTACTGAACTTCATTGCTTTCTCCTTCCTCTTTCAAACCGTGTTGCACCTTATTAGACAGATGAACAAAGGGAATAAAGATAGCAACATCAACCGCAAAACAGAGCAGGCTAACAGCAAGTGCCCGCAGGCTACCACCAGTTCCAATAAAAGCGTAAAGAAGGCTCGGCGTGCCATCTGGTACAGGGTAAACTGCAGCAGGCATGAGGCGAATAGCCAAAGCCACCGCAGCAATGGCCATATTGATCATAGGTGCCAATAGGAAAGGAACCAGATAAACTAAATTAAGCAAGACTGGTATCCCCACCATAAATGGAGCCCCATTGTTAAAGAGACTAGGAAAGACACTTAGAAGACTCACCTTCTTATCCTTATAACTGGTTGATGCTAAAAGCAGAGCCACCAAGAGGGCTAGCCCTGAGCCAATGCCTGCAACCAAGCCATAACTATGATAAAGATTTGTTAGTGTGTAAAGGTGGGGAAGCCCAGTCGTCGTATGATGGGAAACAGCATAGGTCAAATTTTCCAAGGCAAAACTATCCTCGGCAATTGAATTTAGGGCAAAAGCCTGACTATTTCCAATCCAAGCAGAAAAAGTGTTCAAAAGTCCCATCATAAAGGTTGAGAACAGGTGATTATCAGTTACAGTAAAGGTAGAGGTAACCTGCCTAATCGTCAGAAAAAAATTATCTTGCTCTCCAATCACAAAGAGAATGTTAAGTCCAATAGCTAAAATGAGTGACAAAAAAATGGGACGGACGGTCTTTGGTTGATAAATATAGTCCTTGTCCACAATCTGATCATCACTAGCTCTTGAAAAGCGAAAAATCTGGCCAACCAGATAGCCAACAAAGATAGCCAACATAATGTTGATTGAAGCCGGTAAATTGATGCGAGTCAAAACACCATCGTTTAGCGGTGACAGCAACAGCTCTTGCGATCCTATAATTAAGCTAACCAAAAGGGATGTCACACCAGCTGTACCAGTACTTCTACCATAGTGACCAGCTGTGTATTTTCCTGCAAAGTAGGTTGATAAGGGCCCAGCTAAGCCACCAAGAAAGTTGGAAAGATTAATGAGCACCTGTCCAGTTATCTTAAAGGCCGGTAACCAGTCAGAAACTGAAAACAATTGGTTAATATAACCAAGCTCCGAAAAGACAGATAGCGAAATCACCCGAATAATTCCTGAAAATAGGAAAAAGGGAAAGAGCGAAACCAAGGTTTTCTGTGTAATTTGGACGAAGCCTCGCTCACGAAACCAGAGAAACCTCTGGACCAAATAGTTTGTCATAAAAGACTCCTAGTAAAAGGCAAAATAAACTTTACATTCAACGTTTTTCTTCATTATAGCACAAAGAGAGAGGCCTTACCTTAATCGTGGGTTAAAGCACACACTATCAGACTTTAATCCCCGTCATTTTCATGATTTCTTGAAAAATTTAAGAAATATTTGAGAATTTCTTGATGTTTTATTTAATGACTTTATACTACAATAAAGATGAAAAGAAAGCGGTATCAAATAAGCGAAAGGAGGCTTATCATGAAAAAGGTACTTGAGGTCAGACATCTGACTAAACGTTACGGCCAACACCTAGCACTCGACAATGTAAACCTGACCTTAGAAAAGGGTGAGGTCTATGGCCTTATCGGAAGAAACGGGGCAGGTAAGACAACACTGATTAAAGTCATCACTAAACTCATCCGCCCTAGCCAAGGCAGTGTTTCCCTCTTCCACTCTACCTCCAAATCAGAGTGGACTCACGCACTGAAACGTGTTGGTTCTGTGATTGAAACACCAGTTGCCCTGAATCATCTCAATGCACGTCAAAACCTACGTTACTACTGCAAGATTCATCACGTTCCAAATCCTGACAAGGTCATTGATGAAATCCTTGATACAGTTGGACTTGGACACACTGGCAAGAAAAAATTTCGGAGTTTCTCACTGGGTATGAAGCAACGTCTAGGTATCGCTATTGCACTGATTGCAAAACCAGACCTACTTATTTTAGATGAACCGATTAATGGTCTCGACCCAGTTGCTATCAAAGAATTCCGCCAAATGATTAAAAAATTGAGCGAAGAGCAAGGTATGACAGTTCTCATCTCTAGCCATATCTTGTCTGAACTCTATCAAGTTTCAACCCGCTTTGGCATTATTGATCACGGTCACATCATCCGTGAAATCACTAAGGACGAATTCGAACATCTCAGCGAAGACTATATCGTTCTTAAAACTAACCAATTAGCCCTGGCTAGTCGCATTCTCCAAGACCAACTCCATCAACACTTCAAAGTGGTTAACAGCGACAATGAAATTCATATTTTTGACAAATCCCATGTTATAAAGGCAATTGTCAAAGAGCTGGTTAAACAAGAAGTTGACATCGATGAAATTTACTACAAACGTCAAGACTTAGAAAACTACTTCACACAACTAGTAGATTCAGAAAGGAGGTAGAGCCATGTTACACACTATTCACGCCGATTTCTATCGACTCTTCCGTTCTAAAGGATTTTGGATTTCTGAAATTATCCTAGCCCTAAACATTATTTCTGGTGTCCTATTGGGAGGCACAGGGCATGTAGGCGTAGAAACTGGGGCAAAACAAGCCGTTAAAAGCGCCTCTTCGTGGACTGGTGTCGGATCACTGATTAATTACTCTAGTAGTATCTCCATGACAGTCCTCTTCACTTTAATTGTGGTCTCTATCATTTTGGGTGTTGATTTAGCACAAAAATTGTACAAGAATAATCTCACCTCTGGCATTTCACGGAGCGGGTTATTCTTCGCTAAGGCAACCGTCATTGTAGCTATCACTTTAGGACAACTCCTCCTGTCTTACGGCCTTGCCTTTGTTCTAGGTACTCTTTGCCACGGTCTTGGAACTGTACCTGATCACTTTGTTAGAAACTTTGCCTTAACTTTCCTTCTCCAATTCTTGTGTAATCTAGCTTGGGTAAGTCTGACCACGGTTGCCCTCTACCTCACACATTCTATCGTGACAACCTTTGTGACTTACACCCTTGGTTTAGTAGCTTTAACCGTACCAGCGGCAATCTTCCCTAAAGTAGAAATTTTGAAATACTTGTCACTCAACTTTAATTACGGCATGACTGCAGACAAAACTATCATTCAAAATACTGCAATTGTGGCAGTAGGATTTATCCTAGCATTTACAGCTTTGGGCTTGATTACCTTTGAAAAACAAGATTTATGATAACAAAAATAACATCGTGCACGCGCGCGATGTTATTTTTCTTATATGACTTCAAATCCGTTTCTCTCCGAAGGTGCGAAACAATTCATATTTTTGATGTAGAAGTGTTTGTTTACTTTGAAGATATCTATTTTATTTACGAGAGTTTGTATAAATTTATGGATTCTTTCAAAATCTAAAATATAAAAAAAGTCACCAACAAAAGTTGACGACAACTAAAAAAGAGGACCAATGTCAGTAAGGGTTCTTTACAGCCTGAAGCTGAAGGTAGCACCGCACCCGTACCAGAAGTTGGTACCTTTGAACGCTCTGTTACCAGTCATCCTACGATATCCTCTCAATATTTTTATTCTATCACTGAAAGCAAATAGAATCAAGAAAAGCAGTATGAATAATGTTACTTTCTATATTTTAAAAGAATTCTAGAATCAAAGATTTTTTGCTAAATCAAATCGGTGGTTGAGTTGTTTTCCGAAATTATTTTAACCTCACAGTTAAATAAAACCATTCATTCTCATAGGCCAGATGCAACTCACCCTCTAAGACTTGGACTAAGTGTTCGGTGATATAAAGTCCAAGTCCAGAGGAATCCTCGGTGTCTGACAGGTTTTCAGAATAAAAGCGGGTCGTTAGTTGGTCCAGATGCTGTATCGGCTGTTGGACCATATTACTAACTGACAAATAAATGCCATCGTCCTTTTTCTGCAATGTCAGTTGAGCTTGAGTCTTACCATGTTTTAGAACGTTACTGATAATATTCTGAAATAGACGTTCAAAAATATCAGCATCCATTTCGCATTGGATATCAGGGGTTACTTGAATATCTAGTGTAATCCCTGTCTCCTGAAACATGTCATAGTAAGGTAGGATAGACTTAACCACAAGTTGAGAAAAGTCCACATCTTGAAATTGTGGTTGGATGGCCCCCTCTGTTAATCGTCGATATTCCAACAAGGCTTCCAAACGCTTTGAAACAGTCAGTAGATTTTTAGAAATCTTCTCCATAGCCATATCATCTTCCCTACTACTTCGAAGACTTTGCTGAGCATAGCCGCTCGCTACTGTCAGTGGTGTTCGTATATCATGGGCAATATTACTGATAGCCATGTCCATGGTTTTCTTTTCTTGGAGAGCGACAAGCTTAGTCTTTTCAATTTGGGTAAAGAGAGACTCAATCCGATTCGTTAGGGTAACCAATGATTTTGGCTGATTTTTCAAAGTAATTCGTCGATGGCTTTCTTCAACTAGCTTTTCTTCAATCTGCTTTGAGAGAGATTTTACAGCCAAATAGTAACGAACTAGACAGGTAGTCGCTCCCAGAAGAAGTCCTATCAATACAATAAGCAGTCCTTCCATCAGTCTTCTCCTTTAAGTCGCACACCTAAGCCCCAAATCGTTTCGATATACTCCGTACCCGCATCCACTTGGGCTAGTTTCTTACGTAGATTACTCAACTGTGCATTCAATGTATTATCACCTGATAGATAAGGGGCTTCCCAAACCGTCTCATAAAGGTCCTCTTTAGTAAAAATTTTCTTTGGATTTTGAAGGAGTGTGTGGAAAATTTGAAACTCTTTCTTACCCAAACGAATGACTTTTCCCTGACAGGCGACTTCAAAACTGTCTGGGTTTATCGTGATATTTTTGACTTGATAGATGTTATCAGGCCTACCACTTCCCTTGCTGTGTTCACGTAGTTGAACCGAGACACGCGCATAAACTTCTTCAAGATCAAAGGGCTTAACGATATAATCATTTGCACCATCAAGTAAGTACTGGCTAATCAAGTGCTTGTCACCCAAGGCTGTCAGCATAATGACAGGAACAGAGCTTCTTTGCCTGATAAACTTAAGCACTTCTTCGCCACCCTTACCCGGTAACATGATATCTAAGAGAACCAAATCAATCTCTTGACTTTGAAACAAAAGCTCTCCTTCGGTTCCAGAGTAGGCTTGGATAATATCATGTTCTTCAGAAAACAAGTTAAAAAGAATATTCTGGATATCCTCATTGTCTTCAATCTGTAAAATACGTGCCATGTCTTAATCCTCCAATGATACTACCAATTGTATACGCTCACTTTTTCTTTCATCTTAACAAAAAGCCAAATTAATGACAAGGTGCATTATGAGTTATTGATAGCATAAAAGGAAAAAATAAAAACCGTAAGCCTCCACTTCCGGTCAATTATTTGTTAAGCAAAAGTTGTTACATCAGAGGCATCCAGACGAACAGACTCAAAGCCTTCTTCATTGGCTTTCCCAAGAGCAATGAGCAAAACTGGTACATGACGGTCTTCATCAAGTCCAAAGGCTTTGGCAAGCCCATCTTTTTTATAACCACCAATGGCATTAGTATCGTAACCATAAGAACGAGCGACCAACATCAACTGCATGGCAGCAAGGCTAGCATCGATGTGGACAATTTCATTCATCATTTCTCGAGGAGCATTTTCATACATTGGCACAATGCTTGACAGTTGTTTTTCTTTGACTTCTTCAGGCATTTTTCCTTGAGCAACAGCCTTACCGTATATATCTTCTGCTCTTTCTTGGCTCTTCAAATCGGCAAAAATAAGGACCATGGCTGAGGATGTTTCATTTTGCACACCATTGTAGCTGACGAAAGGTGTCAATTTTTCCTTACCCTCTTCGCTATCAACGACGACAAAACGCCAAGGTTGCATGTTGACTGATGATGGTGCTGTAACAGTCTTATCTAGGATTTCCAACAGTTCTTCTCGCGGAATCTTAACAGATGGATCAAAGTTACGAATGGAACGACGATTATAAACGATATCTGAAAAATCATTGCTTACTACAGGCATCTTATGTCTCCTTTTTTTGATTAAATGAAAATAATATAATCAAAATTATAACACAAGACAATTGTTATCAAAAATATTTGCTACAGACGACTAAAGATTAGTTTCCTTGAGCCCTAGCCGTTTCACTTCAGATGAATAGTAAACCATGATGATAGTAAGACTGAGTGTGATTACCCAGATTGACTTAAGGTGCACAAAATGCATCAGAACGGCTGAGACGATAGCGCCAACGACAAAGCTCCCTACGATAAAGCTATAATTGACAGCCTGACGACGATATTCTCTCTGATCACCACTTCCCTGAATGGCATAATAGAGGGCCGTTAACATCCTTCGATAATTTCCTGAGGTCATAAATATCACGAAGGGATGATTCTCAATCTGACTGCCAGTAAAAGTCTTCATCATGATACCTGCAGAAAAAGCGATAATCGGGAGCTCAATCAAGGCATTTGAAGGTAGAAAAGGCAGGATAGCTGTCATCACACAAAGTGGAAGCAGACCATAAACTCGCCAATAGGCATTCTTACGCTGGTCTTTAAACCACATGCCAAAAAGAAAGCCTAAAGAAAAGAATAAGATTGAAAAGCAACGCAACAAGTTATAGTACATACTACTGTTCCGCCAGTCAGCGACCAAGAGAAGGATATTCCCAGTCTGTGTAGCAACCAAACTATGATAGTACATATGACAAAAGACATCCAAAGCTCCCCCTGAAAAACTAAGTAAATTTGCCATCATACGTGTATTCTGAGGCAAAAGATTTCGAGACTCCATTACGTAACTCCCATCTATAAATAAAAAATAACAGTTTCATTATAGCAAATTAAAAGAGACAAGAAAAAAGCAACCCTAACGAGTTGCTTGTAGTCCTATTAAAAATTAACGGAATCTGGGATATTATAAGTCTTGATACTAATAGATATCACGTCTATGACCGACTTCGAGGGCAAGTATGATTAGTTCATTGTCCTGAATATTGACAATAACACGATAGGCACCAATACGATAGCGCCATTGTCCAGTGCGATTGGCAACCAATGCCTTACCCTTAGCTCTTGGATTATCTGTGACACGATTGAGATAAGACTTAATTTGTTTTCTGACGAAAGGATCCAACTTTTTAAAACTTTTGGCAAATTTAGGGGTTGGTACTATCTTATAGGTCATCCCAATTTAGCACCTCCCCACCGTTTTCAAGATAGTCTTCATATTCTGCTAATGCCAAATCGGCTACTCTAGCATCGTATTCATCCTCAATGGCGTCTAAAGTCTTGGTACGAATTAATTCTGACAAGGATACGCCTTCAAATTTCGCAATTGCCTGCATGAACTTCTTATCTGCTTCTGAAACCTTCAATGTAATTGTTGTCATATCCTTAACCTCGTTCTCTTTTGTAACACCATTGTATTACCACTCCTCCTTTTTGTCAATTTTGATAATAGGTTCATACTTTTATTCGTAAAACAATAAAAAACAACCCTCACGAGTTGCTTCTATCCTATTAAAAATTAACGGAATCAGGGTCATCCTGAGTCTTGATGCCTTGAATCTTATCCAAGACTGTCATATCTTCCTCCGACAAATCAAAGTCAAAGATATCTAAGTTGGCTTCGATATTTTTTGGTGTCACTGACTTAGGTAGTGGCAAGAAACCTTTTTGAAGGCTCCAACGTAAGGCAACTTGAGCAACAGATTTTCCGTTTCGTTCAGCTACTGCTTCAACGTCTTCATTTCCAAAAATGCTACCAGTACCTAGTGGACTGTAGGCTTCAAGAAGAATATCACGCTCTTGGCAATAGGCAACCAAATCTTCTTGGGCACAACCTGGAGCCAAAAGAATTTGATTGACATGTGGCACAATTTCAGCCGTTTCAAGGAGAGCATCAAGGTGATGCTGCATAAAGTTAGACACACCGATAGCACGCACCTTACCATCTTTGTAGGCTTCTTCCATTGCCTTCCAAGCACCTGCATTGCCAACCTTCCAAGCATCATTGTCACGAAGAGCCTTTGGATTAGGCCAGTGGATGAGCAAAAGATCCAAATAATCCACACCTAGTCTTTCAAGAGACTCGTCGATAGAGGCCTTAGCCAAATCGTAATCGTGCTTGTCATTCCAGAGTTTAGTCGTTAGGAAAATATCCTCACGCGCCACATCACTATCTGTAATCGCCTTACCTACAGAAACCTCGTTACCGTAGACTTGCGCCGTATCAATATGTGTGTAACCCGCCTTAAGTGCGAAACTAACGCTGTTATAAGCTTCTTCCCCTTCTGGAATCTGCCAAGTCCCAAAACCAATTTTAGGAATCGTAACGCCATTTGAAAGTGTATATGTTTCCATCCTGTTCTCCTTTTCAAGTTGTAACAGAATTATCTTAAAGGATATAAGATAAAATTGCAAAGATTTGCTACGGCTTGTTTGATGAATAGTTCCTTACTTCTTTTTCCGCTTCTTTTTAAAGACAACACCATTTTCTTTAAGGATTTCCATGCTCACCTTTCCAACTCCTCTAATCGCTGCTACTTCCTCTTCCGTTTTCTTTTTAAAATCTTTAAATTCTATTAAGCCATGTTGACGAAGTATACGATCCACACTTATTGAAAGACCTTGGAGGGCTTTGCTTGGTTCTATGCTTTTTTCCAATTCTCTAATTAGTTTGTGCAATTCTGGATTTTTCTTTTTCGCAACATGTCTTTGTGGACGTTTTGCACGATATTTTTCGATTAACCAAGTAAAATAATATTCTGACTGGGACAGATCAACGACTTGATTAAAAACCATCAAAAGACTTTTCATACTATTGGCTTCAAATAAGATAGGGTTGACTTTAAGCGTTTCGGCAACTAGACGCTCGTCATCACCTTGTTCAATCATTTTTAAATAATTTTCGAACTCTGGATTTTTTGCATAGAGAAGATCAAAATAGAAATCCGCATCCTCAATATGTCCTGTCATTAGAGAGACCGTCATCATAGGTACTATCATCAAATCTTCTTCGTGATATTCCATTTGCTCACATTCGAAAAAGCTTTTAGCCTTATCAAACTCCTCTAGATTACAATAGGTAGCCATCAATTCGTAACAGACTCCCATGTGATCTTGAACATCTATCTCTAGAATCTCTTCAAATTCCTTAATAGCAAATCGCTTCATACTGTTGCTTAAATAAAATTTAGCAAGATTATACTTCAAAGACAAATAAGGACGCTCGTCAAGATTAGCCCAGCCCATTTTTGGACCTTGCTCCCACTTGGACCTTTGCTCTTTTTCTAAAGCAATTAAGCCTTTTAGATGTTCAAGTGGACTTTGAAAAGTTAAGAGCATTTGTTTAACATCAAGATTTTCAGGATCTAGTTTTAAAGCTTCTGTCAAAAATTCCTGACTTCTTGAAGAATCGTCCTCATAATAATGATAAGCCTCTTCAATAAGTTTCCAGGCTCTCTCCTGCTTTGAATCAGGGGAAGTAATCTCATCAAAAAGCCCTTGGTTGTATTGTCTTGCAAAATCTTCAAGAGCCATGTCCACACTGAGATACTCTGTAATATGTTCTTCTAAGAATGCTTCTGCTTTTTTTGTGAAGTCTTCAAAAGATGATGTCATCAATCTTCTCCAATCTATGTTTATTTCTCTAACTACTATTGTATACGTTTTCATAGAACATTACTATAGTCTCAGTGAAATCAACAACCTCTTAAATTTTTATTGACAAAAATAGTCGCCAATCACAATACAGATAAGAATCCATAGAGTCTTATTTTTCGACATCTAAACTCAAAGTTGTATACTTATATTAGATAGAGTGCCATTGGACGATTAACGTCAAGGCATAATCTTCAAGTTTCATTTAAAGATACAAAAAATCATTAACGTCTTGGGAGTGGTTTAGTTTCTTTTCTATATCAATAACTTTAACTCACTTTTTCATAATTTTACTTGACCACTCCCATTTTTAAGGGAATTGAAAACTGAGTTATATTTTAAAAGGAAACAGAAGTCTGTTTCCTTTTTTCTTACTTCAAACCATGACAAAAGGAAACCATTTCGAGTTTCCTTTATCAAATATATCGTTGGAGGCAAAGTCCAATAATACTTTAGTTGAGTGGTTCAATCACGAAGCTCAATTGATAGCTATCTGCTGAGCTAACCAAGAATTCGTCATGAACTGGAGCCCCCCATGAGTCGTCACCACCGACACCCATTTGAGCAGCAAGAACTTTAATCCATGTAGCATCAGATTGTTGCAATTCATATTGATGACGAGCATTTTCAATTTGTTCAGTACTGTTACGCAAAGCACTGAATTCGAATGCCTTATTAAGTGCGGTGAATTTAAGACCATTATGGTTATCATCAGATACTGTAAATTCACGAGTACCATAGTGATTACCAGATTCTTGTGGCATTAGATATGGAGCAAATGTCTTTTCAACAGATGTTTCATATCGACCAAGATAGGCACCAGGAAGTTTATCAAGGTAGCTTTCTTCTGCACCGTATCCATAATAGCTTAGGTTTGTAAATTGTGAACCGATAGCAAATTCTAGACCAAATTCAGGGAAGTTTGGCAAACCTGCTTTACCATCATAGTTTGCAGTAACAAAGATTCGACCCTTGTAATCAACTTGATAAGTTACCTTAACTTCGACATCAGAAAAGCCAGGCAATTCATGAACATAAGTCACTTTAACAGAGTCATCTTCAATTTGAATTTGAGTATCTGTAACCTTACTATAGTTTCCAGCAACTTTCCAGCCTGCCATTTCGAATGGATATCCAGCACCACGATCGTTGTCGGTGTAAGCACGAGTAAAGTTAAGTTTAGGACCTTTCTCAATGAATTCAACACCATTATACTTAGCAGATACTAGCGTATTTTGTGCACGTGAAAGCAAGATAGAGAAGTTTTGTCCGTGGATTCCGATGTTGAAGTCGCCTTCAACAACATTCAAAGGTGCTTTAACTGGTGTTTCAGTGCTAATCTTTTCAGCAACATATTGACCACGAACAATTTCATGTCCTTTTGGAGCCCATTCAGTTGCTTCATTCTGAACACAAGCAACTTCATAAATTCGTTCAGCATTTGAAGCTCCAACAGCGAATTCTACTGGGAATGTTGCTTCTTCACCTGGTTTAACATCAAAGTGATATTCACTTTCGCTAACTTTTCTACCATCTTCGTAAACTCTAGCTAGGAAAGTATAAGCAGAAAGATCTTCAAAGACATTATCATTCTTGATAGTTACTGATTTTTCATCAACAGCAATCTTAATATTAGAGTAAAGATGTTTAACTGTTTGAAGTTTTGGAGTTAGGGTACGATCTGCGAAGACAATACCATTTCCACAAAATTCGTAGTCAGAAGGTCTATCATGCCAGTCACCACCATATGATAGGAATTCGCTACCATTTGGAAGTGGTTTGTAAATAGCTTGGTCAATGAAGTCCCAAATAAATCCACCTTGGTATTCTGGATATTTCTCTAAGTCAGTGTAGAGTTTCAATCCACCACCAGAATTACCCATTGTGTGCATGTATTCACATGAAATATAAGGTTTTTGAGGATTGTTAGTGAGGTATTCTTCAATATCAGCTGGTTTCGCATACATACGACTTTCGATGTCTGTAATGTAATCAAATTCACGACACCATGTAACACCTTCATAGTGAACTGGACGAGTATTGTCAACACTACGGAAGTAATCAGCCATGTCAGCAATATCTTTACCAGCATATGATTCATTACCACAAGACCAAATGATAACACTAGCATGGTTCTTATCACGTTGGAACATGTTATTGGCACGATCTAAACAAGCAGGCAACCATTCTGGTTCACTAGCTGGGATATTCCATGAAGGTTCGCTTAGACCAAGTTTTTGCCATGTACCGTGTGTTTCAAGGTTGGCTTCATCGATAACATAAAGTCCATATTCATCACACAATTCATACCAACGTGTTTGGTTCGGATAGTGAGAAGTACGAACAGCATTGATGTTATGTTGTTTCATCACTTTGATATCCCAAAGCATATCTTCTTCAGTGATACAACGTCCTGTTCTAGCGTTAAATTCGTGTCTGTTAACCCCTTTAAAGACAATTCTCTTACCATTCAAAAGCATGAGTTTATCTTTAATTTCAAAGTGTCTAAATCCAACCTTAACTGGAACGACTTCAACAACTTGGCCATCATCCAAAACATGAAGGGTCAAATTGTAAAGTTTAGGACTTTCAGCACTCCAAGGTTTGATTTGCAAATCTTCAAGACTTACAGATAGTTCACCGTCAGCATTAACAGATGCATCACCTTCTGTAACGATGCCTTCATGATCTGAAAGAACATATTTAATTTTCTTATCTTCGTAATCACCAACAGTCTTCAAATCAATATCCAATTGACCTGCTTTTGTTTGGTAATCATAATCTCCCTTAACAAAGAGATCTTGAACGTGAACTTTTGGAATAGCGTACAAGTAAACATCTCTGAAAATACCGTACAGTCTCCAGAAGTCTTGGTCTTCCAACCAGCTTGCTGTAGAGTAACGATAGACAGCTACCGCCAACTTGTTATCACCTTCAACAAGGTAATCACTGATTTCAAATTCACTAGGTGTAAATGAATCTTCACTGTATCCTACGAAGTTACCATTGACCCATACAAAGATGGAAGTGGCAACCCCTTGGAATGAGATAAATACTTTTTTATCTTTTAAAGCATCATTCAAGGTAAAATGTTTAACGTATGATGCAACAGCATTTGATTCTTGAGGAACTTGAGGTGGACGAAGGAATTCTTTACCATCCCAAGGATATTGGGTATTCACATATTGTGGAGAACCAAAACCTTGAAGTTCCAAATGACCTGGTACATTGATGAAATTCAAATCAGTTTCATCAAATTCTGTTTTATAAAAGTCTTTTAAAACTTGATTTGTATTCTGAGCATAGTGAATTTTCCATTTTCCATTAAGAGATTGTCTTAACTTCATCTCTCCTTCAGAAAATTCTGCAAGAGATTCAAAATACTTATGATCTGAGTGAGCGTCAACAGTATTAACGCTAACAATCTTTGGATCGTTTAAGTAAGTTTGAATTTTTTCAGTCGTGTTCATAGATTATTCTCCTTTTTTGAAGGTAATAACTTCAGACAAAGCTTCTACCTTTTCTCCAACTTCTTGTTCAAGATGGAAAGCACTGAATTTTTCTGAATTGGTTACAGTGACAAGTACTGTGTCATCAAGACCATTTTTCTCAATAATTGGTGACCAGAACTCAAGAAGTTTTTGTCCAACTTCAACACGATCACCTTGTTCTACGTAACTAATGAATCCTTCACCTTTAAGTTTAACTGTTCCGATACCAACGTGGATAAGAACAATGACACCATCTTCACTTTCAATACCAACTGCATGGCGAGTAGGAAGAACTTGACGAATGGTACCACTAATTGGTGCAAAGACAGCTCCATCAGTAGGTTTAATGGCGAAACCTTTACCCATGCTACCTGAAGCAAAGTGTTCATCATTAACACTTGAGAGGTCAACCAAATGGCCAGTTGTAGGGTTTACAAGAGATACGACGTTAGCTTTAACTTCATTTTCAGAAGTTGCTACGCTAAAGCGATGTTCCAATTCTTCAACAATTTCAGCGTGACGTGCTTCAGTCAAAGTGATTTTACGAGCAATAATGAAGGCTCCGATAAGCATTGCTGCTGCTGGGAAACCAAACATGCTAAGCTTAAAGATAGACTGTTGATGTGTTGTAATTGTTGATGCTGAGGCACCTGTTGTCATACCAGCAGCTACGGCAATTGTAGAAACAAGCCAGTTTGACATCGCACCACCAAGTTTATCAACAAGTGGACGAACTGACAAAGTAAGTGATTCATCACGGTGTCCCAATTTCCATTGACCATATTCTACTGAGTCAGAGATAATCATGAGGATAACAAGGAACACAAGAGGTTGTGGAATAAAGAAGAGTTCAGCAGCAGTCAAGATCATTGGAAGTGATGTTCCTGCAATACTAAAGATTCCGATACCACCGAGCATTACTGCAATACATCCATAGAACAAACGTTTACGGTTGAATTTACCAGCTAGGCTAGGGAAGAGTGAAACTGAAACCAAACCAACAACTGTATTCAATCCGTAAAGGATTGAATATTTCCCTGGATCACCAAGGATAAATGTGAAGTAAAAAAGTTGAAGAGCATTAAGTGTATTAATACCAAGACCATAGAACCAATATCCGAGAGACAACCACATCAATTGGTCGTTTTTACCAAGAACTTTAAAGACTTGTTTAAGGCTAGTTTTTTCTTTGTTATCACGAAGTTTTGACTCAACTTCACGTGTACCAATACCAACAGCAATTGATGTAATCACACCAATGAGAGCAACGATAAATGCAAACCAGAACCATCCAGATTTATCTCCAGAGCCACTACTGTTCGTCATAGAGAAGAACAAAACGATTGGCATGATGGCAACACCTACAATATTGGCACCAATAGTAGAACCAATACGGGCAAAAGTTGCCATTTTTTCACGTTCATGACTGTCAAGAGACAAGGCAGGAATCATTGACCAGAAACCGATATCTTTAATTGAGTAGAAGACATCCATTACAAGGTAGATAATTCCGAAAAGTACAAGGTACAAGAAAGGATTTGTTTTATTCAAACCACCTAAATCGGTGAAGAGAAGCAACAAGGCGATAGAACTGATGATACCACCACCAACTACCCATGGTTTGAATTTACCATACTTAGTATGAGTGTTATCAATCATGTTACCAATCAATGGATCGATAAATACTTCCAAGATACGCAAAATAGCGATGATGTTAGTAATTAATAGTACGTAGTGACTATTTTGCTTTGGATCACCTGTGTTAAACAAGTGAGTTGTCACAAACATGATAAAGTATGTTGACAACGTTGCATAGAAGACGTCGTTACCAAAAGCACCAGCTGAATAGGATAGACGAGACTTCATTTGACCTTTAGATTTTCCCATTACGAAAACCTCCTGTTAGTTGTTTTTTGAATACGCTTACATTATATAAGTATTAGTTTAAATCGTCAATAGTTTTAGTGATTTTTTACTAAACTTTTACTAAAACATGATTATTTTGATGAATTAAAATATTGGAAACCGATTTCATAGCTTACACTATGACCCTCCTCCAAGATGATATCTCCAAAATCTGTATGATTAACGGCATCTGGGAGTGTTTGAGCTTCCATAGCTATAGCTTCTCGTCCTTTTGCAATTGTTCCTCGATCTCTCGCAAAGTAAATATTATCCTCTATAATATCCATAGTATAAATAACTAAACCATTTCTGTTTGAGAAGATTTCGATACCATCTCCACTCTCTTTATCATGGAGAACAGCTACTTCTTTCACATGATCACAAGTTTCCCCTCCAACTACAAAGGCATCATCAAAACCATTATTTGCTTCAATTCGAGGTAGCAAGTCAGTTGTCTTTCTGAAATCATAATTCGTTCCATCTACATTAATTTTTTGTCCTGTTGGAATTAACTCAGAATCCAACTCTAAACGATAGTCTGAATAGATTTGTAACTCATGACTTGATAAATCCTGTTTGTCGCTAAGATTAAAGTAAACATGGTTTGTCGGATTAAAGACTGTTGACTCTGTAACATCGAAGGCTTCAAAGAGTATTGTTAAGCGGTTATTATTGTTAAGTCTATAACTAACAGAGACTGTAACATCACCAGGAAAGCCATCTACACTTGAATAAAGTCTTCTAATAAATTTTGTCTCAACATATTCATCATTCAGGTTTGTGACATAGTTCCAATTTTGAACCTGCATTCCTTTTGGACCGCCATGTAAACAGTTTTCTCCCTCATTCTTAGGAAGGCTATAAAGAACCATATTATGAGTATACGAAGCTTTCCCAATTCTTCCAGCCACCCTACCAATAGACTGGCAGGCACATAAATTATTCTTATAGTAATCCTCGTAATCACTGAAACCAAGTACTATATTTTTAAGAGCACCAGTTTCTGTTGGAACCAAAAACTCCTGAAGTGTAGCACCTGTTGTGAGTGTGGAAATGACAACACCATTATTATTTTCCATTGAAATTTTACTGACATCGCCTGAATCAACTTTTCCAATAATTTCGCAGTTTATTTTCATACTATTTCCTCAAAAAACAAAGAGTACAATAATTATATATACTCTTTGACCCTTTTTTTTATTATTTTAATTATCCTCGATCATCGTACCCTTTTGGATGGCTAGAATGCCATGCCCAAGCACTTGCGATGATTTTTTCGATGTTATCAAATTGTGGTTTCCATCCAAGAACTGTACGTGCTTTTTCAGATGAAGCAATCAATGTATCAGGATCACCAGGACGACGATCAGCTTTCTCAGCTGGGATTTCTTTACCAGTTACCTTACGAGCGGCTTCAAGAATTTGAAGGTTTGAGAATCCCGTTGATGAACCTAAGTTAAAGGCTGTAGATTCATTACCTTTACGAAGATATTCAACAGCAAGGAGGTGAGCATCAGCCAAGTCAAATGGGTGAACATAGTCACGAACATTTGTACCATCAGGAGTGTTGTAGTCATCACCAAAAATCATGATTTTTTCACGAACACCTTGAGCTACTTGAAGGATAATTGGGAGAAGGTGAGTTTCTGGACCATGGTCTTCACCGATAGATCCATCAGGTTTTGCACCAGCAACGTTGAAGTAACGAAGTGGCACATATTTAATACCATAAGCTTTATCAGACCACTTCATGATAGTTTCCATCATCAACTTACTTTCACCATATGGGTTGATAGGATTTTGTGGTGTTGTTTCAAGAATTGGAATTTCTTCTGGGATACCGTAAGTTGCTGCTGTTGATGAGAAGACAATGTATTTAACACCGCATTCGTTCATAACTTCAAGCAATTTAACCATTCCAGCTGTATTGTTATCAAAATATTTGAGTGGTTTTTCCATTGATTCACCAACCAATGAATAGGCCGCAAAGTGAATAACGGCATCAACATCAGGATTTTCTTTGAAGACCTTTCTCATAAAATCTTGATCAGAGAGATCGCCTTGGTAGAAAATAGCATCTGGATGTACGGCAGCACGGTGACCGGTTACCAAACTATCTACTACTACTACTTTTTCTTGACCTTTTTCAACTAAGCGATCAACCATGTGAGAACCGATATAACCAGCTCCACCTAATACTAAAATTGCCATTTCTTATCTCCTTTCTTCAGAAAAAACAATTAATCAGCTAAATTTACAAAATCTACAAATGCTTTAAACTGATCTAAGCCTTCACTATTAGTCTTATAAACACCAGCATCTTCCAACACACGAGCGAAAATATCAGCAACTGATTGGCGAACAACTTTCTTCGCATCATCAGCTGTCACATTTGGATTTTCGGCCTTAAGTTTATCCGCCCATTCTTGGTGCATTGGAGCAACTTGGTTACCTTGACCTAATAGATAATCTTCAACATCTTTAAGTTCTGTTTTCAAACGAGGAGGAAGAATGGCCAATCCCATAACTTCAATCAAACCAATGTTTTCTTTTTTAATATGTTGAACATCTTTATGTGGGTGGTAGATACCGTCTGGATGTTCTTCAGAAGTTTGATTGTCACGAAGAACCAAATCTAATTCAAATTTACCGTCTTTTCTACGAGCAATTGGGGTAATGGTGTGGTGAGGTTGTCCATCAGACTCAGCCAAGACACCAGCTTTTTCGTCTGAATAACCACGCCAACAATTTAAAATTTTGGTTGCAAGAGCAATAAGTCTTTCCTTGTCTTCACTTCTAAGACGAAGAACAGACATAGGCCAATTAACGATACCAGTCTCAACATCAGAGTATCCATCAAAGCTAACTTTTTCTTTAATGCCTGCTACTTCCATTGGGAAGGTGTGGCGACCACCTTGATAGTGTTCGTGTGTAAGAATTGAACCACCTACAATTGGAAGATCGGCATTTGAACCTGCAAAGTAACCAGGAAATGCTTCAACAATTGATAGGAGACGACCAAATGTCAATGGACTGATGTGCATTGGTTCGTGCTTACCATAAAAGAAGATAGAATGTTCATTAAAGTAAGCATATGGTGAATATTGGAAGCCCCAATCATTTCCTTCCATTTGGAAACGAATAACACGGTGATTACTACGAGCTGGGTGATTGATGCGACCAAGATAACCTTCATTTTCCATACAAAGTTGGCATTTTGGATAATCAGAAGCTACCGCATTTTTAGCTGCAGCGATGGCTTTTGGATCTTTTTCAGGTTTTGAAAGGTTAATCGTAATTTCCAAGTCACCGTATTTAGTAGGTGCTTTATAAGCAATATTTTGTGCAATGGCTTTGACTTTCACATAATCATTGCGTTTACTTTGTGCATAAAAGTCAGCAATTGCTTGCTCTGGGGCAGATTTATAAGTATCCCAGAAGTTACGATTGACAGCACTAGGGCTTGGTGTAATCAAGTCCATGAGTTGAGCTCCAATGATATCTTGCTCTTCATTAAGATCACCTACAGAACCAGCTTTAACACCTGCTTGAAGCAACTGGTCTTTAAGGTCAATCAATTCAGAGCTATCTGTTTCAACATCAGCAACTCCTTCTCCAACCAAAGCAAAAACTTTGTTTGTCAAATAGATACGGTCCAATTCCTCATAATCACTATTTTCAATAACCAGAGTTACAAAAGTGTTTACTAAATTTTCAGCCATAATCTCTACTTCTTTCTCATTAATCAAGTACTCGTGAACCGCCAGCTACTTCAGCAATATAGAAGCTTGGTGCATAACCAACGACTTCTTCATAACGTTGACCAACTGCTTTTTTGAAATCTTCAACTTTATCTTTGTTTACAAGTGCGATGGCACATCCACCAAAGCCCGCTCCTGTCATACGAGCTCCAAGAACACCTTCTTGTTCCCATGCTGTGTGTGCCAAAGTATCAAGTTCAAGACCTGTAACTTCGTAATCATGTTCCAATGACACGTGAGAAGCATTCATAAGACGACCAAAGCCTTCCAAATCTCCTGATTCAAGAGCTTTACGGGCTTGAAGTGTACGTTGATTTTCAAGAACTGCGTGACGGGCACGTTTGATACGGTTTTCGTCTTTAATCAAGTAGCTGTATGCATCGAATGTCCAGAGGTCCAATTCACCAAGTGTTTGGATATCAAGTTTTTCTTGGAGTTCAGATACTGCTGTTTCACATTCCGCACGACGTTCATTGTATTTAGAATCTGCCAATTCACGACGTTTGTTAGTGTTCATGATAACTACAACATTGTCTTTAAGGTCAAGCGGCACCAAGTCATACTCTAAAGTATTGGTATCCAAGTAAATCGCACGTTGTTCAGCTCCCATACCAATAGCGAATTGGTCCATGATACCAGAGTTAACGCCGATAAAGTCATTTTCCGTTTGCTTACCGATTTTAACCAAGTCAAGGCGTTCCAATTTAAGGTCATAAAGTTTTTCAGCAATAACACCAATCAACAATTCCAAAGATGATGATGATGACAAGCCTGATCCATTTGGAATGTTACCATAGATGTAAATATCCATACCTGAATCAATCGTATGACCAGCTTCTTGCAAGAAATGAAGAACACCTTTTGGATAGTTTGTCCAGTTGTGTTCTTTTTCAAAACGAAGATTTTCAAGTGGTACTTCGATGATTCCCTTATCTTCAAAGTTACCTGAGAAGAAACGCAAAACTTTGTCATCACGTTTACGGGCCGCTCCGTAAGTACCTAAGGTAATAGCTGCTGGGAACACATGTCCACCGTTGTAGTCAGTGTGTTCACCAATCAAATTAATACGACCTGGAGAAAAGAAAGTATGGTCTGCTTCTACACCAAAAACTTCTTTAAACTTTTCTCTTAACTGTGATGTCTTCATAGGATGTACCTCGCTTATTCTTTTTTACACTAACAGTGTAACCCCTTTCACAAGGAAAATCAATATTTTTACTGTTTTTTTAGTAAAAAAATAGGTAAAATTTTAGAATTTATGATATACTTTGGATGAAAGGAGAACAATATGGCTACATTAAAAGATATCGCAAAATTGGCTGATGTATCAATCGCAACTGTTTCACGTGTTCTCAACCAAGATGAAAACCTCTCCGTTACTGAAGAAACCAGGCACCGTATTTTAACTGCGGCAGATGAATTGGGATACACTAGACACCAAAAAAGCGGTAATTTTAAGAAAGAGAAACACCAGATTGCCATTATACAATGGGTCAGTGAAGAAGACGAATTAGATGACATCTACTATTATAATATTCGACTCGGCATTGAAAAAAGGGCTCAGGAACTCGACTACGAGATTCTACGATATTTTAACGATATCCCCTTTAACCTGGCTGAGGAAGTTATAGGTGTAATCTGTATCGGAAAATTCAGTAAATCTCAAATTTCTGATTTTGAAGCACTGGGGAAACCCATTGTATTTGTGGATAGCGATACCTTAACCCAGGGACACCCTTGTGTCACGACCGATTTTGAAAATGCTGTTCAGACTGCCCTCCAATATTTAAAAAAACAAGGGTGTCAATCAATCGGACTTTTAACAGGTGAGGAGAAGACAACCGACTTGCAAGAAATTATTCCTGATTCACGTCGGCGTGCCTATCGCAATTTTTGTATTGAAGAGGGAATTTACGACGCTAATCTCATTTTGACAGGAAACTTTAGTGCTCTATCTGGTTATGAACTTATCAAAGCTAAACTAGAGACAGAGGAGAAACTTCCAGATGCCTTTTTTGCCGCAAGTGATAGCTTAGCTATTGGAGCACTCAAAGCTTTTCAAGAAGCTGGCCTCATTGTTCCAGATCAGATTCAAATCATTTCTTTTAACGATACAATCATGGCAAGGCAGGTATTTCCACCCTTATCTTGTGTCACTGTCTACACCGAAGAAATGGGACGAACTGCCATGGATGTCCTCAATAAACAAGTCTTGGCTCCAAGAGAAATCCCGACACTTACTATGTTGGGCACTAAACTGACTCTGAGAGAAAGTACGAAATAATTTCTTACTATTGAATATCTTCTAAAATTGAAAACGCAAGAAGAGACTGGAATTCCTTCCAGTCTCTTCTATTGTTCTCTCTTAGAAAACAGCTTAAATATCAAATCTATAAAAATTCATCCCACCGTTATCAACAAGGCTGATTTATCAAAAAAACATTTTAGGTTTACAAACAATTTTTTGCACACCTTAGTTCAAATTAACATCCAGATAAACACCTATACCACTAGACACTTAATCTTCTTTGACAAAATAAAATTGTTTACTGAGGAAGTCTCCCTGTGGAAGAACGACTGTGATTCCAGCATACATCAGTTCAGCACCAGAGTATACTTGACCTGTTCCTTGTAAAATGTAGTTAGCATCTTGATCGAGATTTTTTAGTTTGAGAGTCGTTTCAACCGTCTCAACTGTTGAAAGAACTCGGACATAGGTTGCTAGAACCTTATTTTCATAGTTAAATTGAACTGCTGCTTCATTGCTTTCCGCTTCAGGATTAATGAGGCGGTATTGCTGACCAAATTGAACCACTGGACGAATGTCCTTATAATGAGTGATTTGTGCAGCAATGCCATCTTTTTCTTCCTGAGTCAAGCTCGTCAAATCAAGTTCGTAGCCTAAATTACCCATCATAGCTACATCTCCACGCGTTTCCAGAGGTGTCGTGCGTCCCATTTGGTGATTAGGAACAGCTGACACATGAGCTCCCATAGAAATAGTTGGGTAAAGATAGCTTGAACCATATTGAATTGGTAATCGTGCAATGGCATCAGTATTATCACTCGCCCAAACTTGCGGGAAGTAACGCATCATACCAAGGTCATTTCGACCCCCTCCACCAGAACATGATTCAAAGAGAATACTCTCATGTTTACTTGTCAGGAATTCTACCAAGTCATATAGTCCCAACATGTATTGATGACTCTGCATTTGGCTTTCAAGGTAGTTTGCACCATTTCCGATGTTAGTCATGTTACGGTTATAATCCCATTTAACATAATCAATAGCATTATCTGTAAGAATCTTATCCAAGACTTCTTTCAAGTAAGCCACCACATCTGGATTAGCTAAGTTCAACATAAGTTGGTTGCGTGAGTAAGTATGACCATAATTAGGCACCTGGATGGCCCAGTCTGGATGTTTACGATAAAGATCGCTATCCACCGAAATCATTTCAGGTTCAAACCAAAGACCAAACTTAAGCCCCTTGGCATGAACTTTTTCAATCAAGTCTTGGAGTGGTCCACCAAGTTTTTCTTCATTGACAAACCAATCTCCTAGAGCACGGTTGTCGTCGAAACGATTTCCAAACCAACCATCATCCAAGACAAAGAGTTCAACACCTACTTGTTTAGCATCTTCTGCTAACTCAAGAAGTTTTTCTTTCTCAAAATCAAAGTAGGTTGCCTCCCAGTTATTAAGAAGAATCGGACGTTCTTCATGGGCAAACTGCTTAGGAATGATGTAGTCTGTAACAAAGGCTTGACTTTCTTGACTAAGTCCAGTCAAACCTTTGTGGGAGTAAGTAATGAGAGCAACTGGTGTTTCAAAACTTTCGTTTGAAGCAAGTTCCCAGGCAAAGTTCTCATCCTCAATTCCGATAGCTACACGCACCTCATTGATTTGACTCTTTTGGACAAATGTTTGGAAATTACCGCTATACATGAGTTGGAAGCCCAAGGCTTCGCCTGCCCCCTCGCTGGCTTCGTGATCACAAAGAATAAGAGCTGGTGTCTGAGCATGACCTGAAGCACCACGGTTAGAAGCGACTTTAAAGATACCTTGTTCAACTCTTTGGCGACGAACCGTTTTCTCACGAGCGTAAGCGCCTTGGAGAGTGACCACATCATAGTCACGGGCAGGTACATCAGCCATAGTACTGAGTGCTCGATGGATTACCACGGCTTGTTCAGAACGGTTGATGACTTCGCTATAAGTTACAATTGTGTTGTTATCTTCAACTACTGTATAGTAGAGTTTCAATTCCAAGTTAGCGACTTTATCGACTAAGGTGAAAATCAGCGTTTCTGCTTTTTCCAAAGAATGGGGATATGGCAGTTTGCTTTCTAGTGACATTCCTTTGACCACTTCTGCTTTTAAAAATTCAAAACGTGTCACATCTGAGACCCCATGCTGGATTTTCAAAGACGGTTGACGAAAATCTCCCAAACCATGCAAGCCTACCACTTGACGTTGTGTATCATAACTATACGTTCTAACGTCTGGATTGAGCTGACCCGAGAATGCGTGATCACGTTCATGGACTGCATTTGATCCATGGTAGCGATTTACCTTTCGACCTAAGTGTCTTAGCAAAAGATCCCCGTCATGTTCTTCAATAATTAGCGACAAATCTTTGCTGGTGATGTAATAATAATTTTTGTTAACAACAATGCTCATAGTGTTCTCCTTATTTACAGGTTTAATTATAAACAATGTATGCGCTTTCTAAAATGGAATTTTGTCGTTGGAATATGGTAAAATGTTAGGTAAGGAGGATAAACAATGCTTATTTTTTCAGAACTTGAAACAGGGACCTTAGATTTACGTCTTGATTTTTACGGTTATGAGGATTGTTTACCAGACCAGTTCTTTGGTCCTGCCATTCGAGAAAACTACGTTCTTCATTACATCACTGAAGGCAAAGGCTACCTTGAATATAGGAAGCAAAAAATCCCCCTTCAAAAGGGAGACATTTTTTTACTCATACCAGGTGAAGTCACCTACTATTTTGCGGATAATCAGACTCCTTGGTCCTACTATTGGCTGGGGATTAGTGGTATCAAAGCTCAGGAGTACTTTAACCTCTCACAAATCCACGAAACAGCCTATCTTAAGTCGTCCCCTCACACCGAAGCATTAGGTAACTTCATAGGGACTATTGTCAAAGATGCTGAACGGCTAGATGAAAGTAAGGCATCTCAACTGCACGTTATCAGCCAACTCTTTGAGCTCATGCATCAGTTGAATGCACTCTCACCTAACCTTGATCAAGAAACCATCTCACCCAGTCAAAAACTCTATCGTGAAGCCAAACATCTAATCGATATTGGTTACAACTCTCAGAACATTAGTATCCAAGATATAGCTGATAAACTTGGTGTGCACCGCTCCTACTTATCCTCCATCTTCAAAGATTTTCATAAGATTTCCCCAAAAGAATACCTACTCGAAGTACGTATGAAACGTGCTAAGGAACTTTTGAAAACCACTGATCAACCTATAAAAATTATCGCCTATTCTGTAGGCTATCTGGACCCTCTGCATTTTTCAAAAGCCTTCAGACAGTATTATGATTGCTCGCCAAGTCAATATCGGACCTCGAAACAATAACGATTATCTTGATTGAGACAAGCTTTTATAAACTAGATTAATTATTACAACAACTAACAAATTAAGGTAAAACCAAAAGGCCTCAGTCCTGTACAGGACTAAGGCCTTTTCTTACTTTATTTGTCTAACTTTTTGAGATTAGCACACAGTATAAGTCAACAACTACTTTTTTATTGTTTAGTTCTAACTCAAATATTGTTCAATTAAAACAACTTTTTATTGATTTCTGAAACATTATTTTTACCAGCTCGACCATCACTTGGTGTCTTAGCCATAGTAATAGTATAACGATTATCATCAAAATATGTTAGTTTATAATGTTTTCCAACCTCTGTAACGGTGAATCCCAGTTGTTTCAATTCTTGCTTTGACTTTCCATTCAATCCGCTATAGTTTGTTAATAGTCGTTTAATCTTGTCTCTCTTATGATTGAGAATATTTTCACTATCATTCTGTTGTATAATATCTTGAATGATATGTTTCTTACGAGTTCCATCTTGGATATTCTGTAAGGAATCACTCAGAACTGACAAAACAAATTCCTTTTTCTCACCTTGAAAGAATTCCTTCTCAGATCCACTTGATATAAAACTACTATCACTATCTTGTTTATTATTGAAAAGATTTCTATAGTAGGTTAACTCTTGTTCCAGATCAGAAATACTACTACGTAAACGACCATTTTCTTCCGTTAACTCATCAAAATCATTACTAAAACTATCTAGGAGTTCTTCTGTCTCCTCTTTGGTTCTCTCAGCTTTCGTACGTTTAGATTTTTGACTTTCAAAACGATCTCGAAGTAAAGAAGTTAGTACACCATCCCATGTGTACAAAGGATCGATGCTCTGCTGGTTAGTGAAATTAACAACTGCCTTAACAATTCCTTGTCTAATTGTATCTGAATCAAATCCATTATGATAAAGAACGGTTCTATTATTCATCCTGTCGGATTGGAAATACAGACCAATAGATCCTCCTACCTCAATGACATCTTCATTAAGATCCTCGATAATATCATTTGATTCAACATCTTCTTGCACAAGAACATGTGCAACCCCCTTTAGATCATAGGCCAATTTGCTAACATCGACTGGAGTGTCATTTGAAAATGTCTTTGAAACATAAACAATAGGAAGATTGTAAGATCTAATATCATTTACAATTTCTAACAAAAGCTGATAGTTATTCTTACTTATAAAATGAGGGTTCATGGTCACTGGTAGATTACCATCAGCAAGGACATATCCCTTTTCAATCAATAGTCTGATAAAAAATGGAGTAGAAAATGAAGGAGCAATTCCAACAGCATCCTCAGTAAAACTTCGGTCCAACATGATTGACATTTTATACTCTTTAAAGTTCATGACGTAATCTGTGTTCCAAAGGATGCCATCATCCAATTTTTTTACATATCTAACAGCAATAATATCTTCGTTACGGTACTCCTTAAACTCAAGAGATACCTTTTCATTACCAAACTTTTGGTCATAAGAACCGTCCCAACTTAAATCAGGAATCACATTATCATCGTGTGGACTCTTTTGATTCCATTCAATGACTAAATTTAAGAAGTCATCTTTGGTTAATGACTTGTCAATGTTTAGGATTGTAGAGAAAAGTAGCATTTATTCTCCTTTCAAAATCTAATATCAAAGCATCTAAAACGGTAAATCATCATCTGAAATATCATCAAAAAAATCTGAAAATTCAATACCATCTGATGTTTTTTGTTCTTTTGGAAATTTTTTCTCATAGAATTCAATTAAAAATAGTCCAACAGTCGCACACGCATTAACTACAAAATAGGCATATAAAGGTTCTGAAATCAAATATTTTTCAGAATCCTGACCATGAAAAAGGGTATTATCACTTCTTAAATCTTCTATGGCTTTTGCAACTGTTATAAATGAAGATGAGATAGATTTCATTTGGGTTGGTAATTCAGGGCTATCTGGATTAAGTTGAAATACTTTTAGTATTTCCTGAACCACCTTCTTACTACTAGCACTAGAAGCATCAGATATATGAGCAAATCGGTTATCTGACAAAATTTCTTTAATAATACTTTCTAAAACAGAGTTTGCATTTCCAACCGCATCAGCTGGATTTTTCTCTATGCTCTGAAATGCTTGTTCAAAACTCGTTGAAGCGTTTTTATAGTTATCCTTGAGTTTATTACGAAATGTTGGAATTGATGGTATAAAATCAGGAGTTTCAATTCCTAAATCAATGGCCATTTTAATTAACAGTTCGGAATCAGTTTGAGCAATATTTCCTAAAGTATCAAGTAATTGGATATTATTATTCACGTAAACAATATCAAAATTCGCATTTCCAAAATCATCATATAAAGTTTGATTTAATTTCACATATTGCTCAACCTTTTTGTAACTACCATACTTTGACCAAATCGTTTTATCTAATTTCTCAATTAACTCCATACGATAAACGGCAGAAATATCCATCCTTACTCCATTTCTTTAACTTTCTCTTCGATGAAAGCAATTTCTTCATCACTCAACCCATACTTTTTATACAATTGCTGATCGATTTCTGCAATTGATTGTGACCAATCAATATCTGATTTTACTGTGAAGTCTTGCAAAGGAATAAACTTATATGTAGTCCTTGCAGCATCATGACTAGTTTTTGCAACTCCATGTAGTAATCTAGAAAATTTTGTTTTTAAATAATTTGATAGATTATTAGTACTGTTCTCATCTAATTTTAAGTCAGCTCCTATCACTAAATAAGTCTCTGTACAAATTGTACCTGGCTCTCCTACAATAGTATTAAAATTATCGTCATTTAATTCTGTTCCTATATTATTGGCTCGTGCGGTAAAGACTTTCCATTTGTCAATCCACTCCGTTTTAACTTTAACTTCCTCACGTTCAACATAACCTACTGTCCCTTTTCCAAAACATTTCACAGGTTTTTGAAGTTCAGAAGTATCATTATGGAACCTTTCATCTCTAATGAAAAATCCACGGAAGCCAAATGGTTTCAGTGGTGAGACAAAGTCAGAAATTCTTCCCTCATCCAACTTCCTAACCTGATTTATTTTTTCTATTATTTGAACCGAGGTATAATCCCTAATAAAAGTATCTGACTGTGCAAACTTTAATGAACGATAGACATCAGAAGTAACCTTATTATTTTTAAATGTTACAACTCTTGTCAAAGTATCCTTCGCATTATATGAGTTATCCCAGTTAACAACACAAACTCCACCACGAATATTTGTATTTGGGAAAACCTCATCAGGATTTGGAAAATCAAACAGTTCTCGAATATGAATATCGTTCAGCATTTTATCTCTAAATTTATCTAATCCTTTACCTCCACTATACCAGCGACTAGGCATTATAAGTGAAATATTATTTGGCTTTAACTTCTTTGCTAATTCAACAAAGTAATGATAAGTTGGAGTAGCACTAGCATTTGCCCCACCATCACTTTCCTGATATGGAGGGTTTCCAATCACAACATCAAATTTCACTTTTCCAAAGGCCTCCTCTACTTGTTTTTTACCTTCTTCTATACTTAATTTTAATGTATCTGAGAAGTTTTCGATATAGGCTACATTGGTCTTATATTTCTTATAGCCTGTTAAAGTTCTTTCTGTAATGGTCTTAGCCATTGGTGTTTTTGCAATGGCATAGATATTATTTTCTAAGATCCCACGATAGACACTTTCGGCATCAAATCGATTATCATCATTATTTTGTACATATTGATAATAGAGACTCATGGCAGCATGCAAAGGATAAAGCCCTGTCTTAGCATTGATATCAATAATCTTAGTTTCTGGATGATAGACACTATCAGTAACATCTGTGTCTATCCAATGAAGATTTGGGGTAGCACCATCTGTCATTGATTCAAAGTTATCATCATAGAAATTAAGTCCACCAATACCTTTTGCAATTTGCATATTGACCACGCGCCATGGTGTCAAAACAGTTTCTTTATCGGGATTCTTGAAGCTACCAAATAAGGTTGCAATCTCTTCGGCACGTTCAATAAAATCAAGACTATCAAAAGATTTAGCTCGTTGACGAATGATTCGACCTGCTTCAATAAAGACCTCTGCGTCATAATACTTGGTTATATCTTTGAACATGCCTTTTGTGAATCCAGCAGGCATAAATTCTTTCCAAGATTCGTCATCGACTTCCTTGATAAAGTCTTCAATAGTAATATCTTTACTTAAATCAACATCCATTCCATAGATCATCATCGGAATACGAATAGAAACTCCACGTAAGATAGAAATCATCGTTTTTTGTTGTTTGCGAGCCTCTTTGAGTTTCTCCATTGCCTCTTTTTCCTCTTGGCTACGCTCACGAGGTTTCTTTTTCTTAGCTTTTTCTGCCTGATCATATTCTTCATCAGTCAAACCACTATCGGTTATTGTTACTTTTGTAGGCGTTTTTTGTTTTTGCGTTTTACCAACGATAGCATTTAGTTTATTGAAACGTTCTGCATCATCAGAAGTTAGTGTTAAGAGATTATCATTGTAGAGACTGTCATCTTCAAAACCTGAACGTACTGCTTTTTCAGCATAAACCTTTTTGATTTGTGTCAACATACGGTCAACATTAAATGGTTCCATGCCATTATCACTTTTACCTAAAATAGGCATAAAGTTAAGCAAGTTTGCCATAGCCTGTTTTTGCTGATGAGTATTTTTCTTCCCAACACCAGAGTTTATTTGGGCTGTCTCAGCCATTACTGTTAAAGCACGATCTGGAGCAAAATCAAAGATATAACAACGTTTCTTCATCCCAAGTTTTTCATGAGAGAACGGCGTTTGTGCACGAAATGCAGCCTGCAGGTAATTCGTAGAACTGCTAGTATTTGAAAGGAACATCACCGCTGTCCATTCAGGAACATTGACTCCTGTTGTCAACCTACGGACTGTCAAGGTGATTGTTTTTGTTTGTGAAGGATCATCCGTAATCGCTTGACGCACCTTTGAAAGATCATCCCCTGAAGTATCTACGATATTATCACTCTTATCGTTTCGTACAACATTAATAATCTTATAGTCCATCCCAAACACTGGGTGTTCTTTTAATAGCTTCTCAAAAGCATTAGCTTCTTTAACACCCGGCATGAGCCAAAGAGTATGACGAAGTTCATCGCGATATTCTCTTGTTGAAAATGGATAATTAGTTTCACTGTCTGTGTTAGTGATATTATCCAAAAAACGTCGGACATCAGCTTTATAAACTAATTCACCCTCATCATCTACTCTGAAAAATTCACGGAAATTGAAGGCTTTATTTTCATCGGTAAATTTTTCCTTATGTTTCATCTCAAAGGTATACATTAGTACCTCTGGAAGTTGCTCATAAGGGTTAGGATGCTCAGGATTTTCCAAATCCCATTTCAGTTTAGCCTGTTGTTCCATGACATAGTCCCAAGTATAGACTTGTTCAGGGGCGAACTGGTCAAGAAGATTAAATGGTGTACCAGATAATTCTAGAATCTTAGTATGACCTTCTTTTACCAAAGATTTCATGACAGTATCACTAAGTTCAGTCTGTGTTCCCTCATGTGCTTCATCGATGATGATTAAATCCCAGTCTACATCCGAAAATAGGGGGAGATTAGTTTGAGCGCCATTATAACGTAAATACTGAATAGATGCGAAATAAATGAATGGATTATCACCAGATTTTAGGGTAGTTAGTTTCTCTCCCTTATCAACCGATCCATACAAATAACCCGCTTCTGCCATTTCCATCTTTTTGTAGTCCTCAAACCATGAATCACGGACTACTGGTCTATGTGTCATGATTAGAACACGTTGAAAACCTTCTTGTTTAATAAGCTCCAATGAGGTTAAGGTTTTACCAAAACGCATTTTGGCATTCCAAAGCATACGGTCTTTTTTCTTATAAGTCTTTTGTGTTTGTTTAACTGCAGCATCCTGTTCAGGACGAAGTGTAATTTTAACTTTTTCGGCTTTGTATGCAGCTTGAGTTTCACTGATAAATGACCGTCCATCTTTGACAGCCTTAATAGCTTCCTTAGCTGTCTCTAAATCAGTTTCAAACCACTCATTTCCTTCTAAGTGCTCTGGATGACCAATACCTGAACGTCTCAAGACTTCATGAACGTCATGATCATGAAACCACGATTTTGTTGATTTTTTATATGCTAGTTCAACCCATCCGAGCTCAAAAGGAAGGCCAGAAGTTGTCATATATTGTTTAATACGCTTAGGAGCAACACTACGTAAGAAATCACTATTAGCTGTCCAGTCTGCTTCAATATCGTCTGAGGCTACTGTACCTTCTCCGATTTTTTGAGCCCCTTCAAAAGCAGCAAATTTCCCACTTTCATTATTCACAGTCTGTACATAGATAAACTTACGTTCTGCCGTTGTATAACGCTCTTGAGCTTTAGGTTCTAAGAAATTTTCATACAAAGAGACCTTAATACGATCATCAACATACTCAGTAACAAACCAAACTAAAATCATATAAACTTGTTTCAATGATTTTAATGCATTCTCCTGTGTCGCATCTTTAGGATTTAGTTTATGAGCTGAGCTATTTCCATGCCCTTTAATCTCAAAAAATGCATCTACAATAGCCTTGTTATTAATATGATATTTGATGATTTGTAATTTATCATGAAAAGTAGAATGTGACGGTAACTCAATGAAAGCACGATCAGCAAATAAAACTGCTGTATTTTCTGCAACTTTTCGAACTTTAGTCAACACACCCTCATAGTCCTTTTGAGTGTAGTTGTTTTCCGCCATATTAGCAGTTGAAAAAAGTTCAGCTGTATCTAAGTCTACTTTTAAAAAATCAAAATTTGATGCCATAATTCTTTATTCTCCTAATGTAAACACCTTTTGAATAGCTACTTGCTCAGTTTTACCATTCTTCAAATCTTCATCGAAATCTTCAAAGAGGCTTAATTGTCCCTCAACAACCCTTTCCTCACCATCAATATTTTCACCAAAAAGTTCGGCAAAAGCAAATCGCTTTTCTTCAACAAGACTAGGGTGTCCTTTCACTCGCTTCCACTCACTAAACATGATAAGTTCATTTGAATCAGGGTGACGCTTTGTCAGAGTATTTCCTCTTACAATATTCTTCTTGATTAGATAATGAGCAGATTTATAGATATCAATCTTACTACTCAATCTCTCGCCAAAAGAATCTTCATACCAATCCAAATAATACAAAAACATTCGAGAACGAGCTACTTCAAGGTTATCTTCTAGAAACTCGATACCATATATTGAAGATAAGGCAAATAGGGACTTTGTTTTCCAATTCCTCTTATCATAATTTTTAGTCACAGCTGAAAGTTTTCTCTCTAAAATAGCTTCCAGAAAGTTTCCGTCCCCAGCTGAAGGTTCTAAGAAGGTTTTATAGATATCTTCAGTTGCTTCCTTAATTCCTGGGGTATCTAACATTTTTTGTACCATCCACGACGGTGTAAATACCTCTCCATGTTTCTGAACCCTATGTTTTGATTTAATTATTTTTTCATTCACTTAAAATCTCCCTTTAAAACGTTGCAATTACTATAATTATAGCATTTTCAGCAATTATTTGAAAACGGTAACTGCATTATTGCTAAACAGTAAAAATGGTCATCAACAGTTAGTTGACAACCATTTTTGAAACATAGAGTTTCATCGCTTATGTTGAACTTTTAGGATAAATCCAACCATCTTTTAATTCAAAAGATACTCCTCGACTGATACTATTTAGGCGAGATAGGAGAGACTCCTCTACATCATCACTTAATATCGGAAGTCCTCTTTTGGTAATTTGATCAGCCCTCAAATTTAAGCTATAAGGTAAAATCCTGTAACTAATAGTATTATCAAGATCTAGTTCGACCAAGAAATTTTCGTCAAAGACTTTATCAGAATAGAATCCGATGAACTCTCCATCTTTATTCTTAATGCGATTTGAATGTAAATCAGATGGCAAAGCATCAGGAGCATAGCCATAGGCCTGATACATCTCAGGTGGCACAATTGACTCCCCTGCTTCAAACTCCATCAATAAGCTACCAAGGTTATAAAAGATTGTTTTTCCTTTATAAGACTCAACTCCTCTTGTCATGTGAGCCCCATGACCAATGATAACATCTGCTCCGTTATCAATGGCCGTTCTAGAAAATTCTTCGACAAAGTCTGCTGCATAATCATGGTACCAATCCTCATTCTTGCCTTCATGCGTGTGAATACTAACAATGATGTAATCGGAACGTTTTTTAGCGTTCTTAATATGGCGGATAATATCAGCCTGATCATCTTCATTAGCCTTAGTGATGACTCTAAAATCAGGTCCTTTTTGAATTTGAATATTTTTTTCGAAAAGGGCACCAAATTTAAAACGTTCTGAGTTATCAGTATTAAAGGTTTCAATCACATTCCCATGATAGGTACTTTGTCTTGTCCCTAACTTTTCGTCAATAGCCACTAATTGTTGAAACTCCCTTTTAGGAAGCTGATAAATACTCTCAAACCTCAAGGCATTTACACCAGGTCGTGGGGATACGCCATTACCTCCTTCACTAGCGATGAAAACTTCAGATCGTGTGATATCAACTGTTATGAAAGCGACTCTTCCTTCTTTATGGTCATAGAAGACAGGCTTCCTAGCCTCGTATAGACTCTTACCTATTCCTAGGGGTTGAAGATTGTGATTTTTCACTTCTTCTAAAGTATCAACTAGGCCTTCAATTCCAAAATCTCCAGAATGGTTATTCGCAAAAGAAACATAGCGAATATTTAGGTCATCAAATTCTTCCAATATTTCTGGCCTTACGCTTGTCACATAACCTCGTCCTGCAGCTACAGAACGTGACTCTCTAGGCGTTGTAAACTCCGCATTGGTAAAGGAAATATCTGAATTGCTAAATAACGACACAATTTCTTCAGGTAAACGATGTTTTAGCCTTCTACTGGAAAATAAGGAATCACCAGTAGCAATCAATTTTATGGACATGTTGTACCCCCTTACTCTTCTGGCAAGTTATCTTCTCCGAAGAATTTCTCACTCAAAGATTTCCAATCACCTGACTTACGCAACTCTTTCAAACGCTTATTAATAAAGGCTTGAAGTTTTTTACCTTGGTCAGTTTTCTCAATCAAGTAATAGCTATTAACATCCAAATTGTTAGTCTCTTCAGAAGTTAATTGAACAATCTTTAAATCTTTAAATCCATTGTTCTTAATCAGTGTTTCTGCAGAAATTTTACTTACAATACGGGCGTCATAGGTTCCTTTTTCAATACCTTGTAATTGAGAAGTGATATCTTCTTTAGTATAAGAGATGTCAATTTGATCATCAGAATTCTTTTTGTTAAATTCTTCTAGAATTGTTGCACCATTGTTACCAACTTCTGTGACTGCTTTTTTTCCTACAATATCTTTTAAAGAGTTGATATCTGAGTCTTTACGAACGACAATAACATTTGGATTTTTTACAATAGGGTCAGAAAGCAAATACTTCTCTTTACGCTCTGCATTAGAACTAAAATTATTAGCACCAATTTGGAAGCGATTAGAGTCAATACCTGAGAGGACTCCAGTGAAATCAACAACCTGCCACTCTAACTCAAACTCTTTTGAATCTTTAAAGATAGCCTCTAGCAATTTTACATCATAACCAGTTAATTTATCACCATCTTTATAGGTGAAAGGATTAGACTGTGCGACTGTAGCAGCTACTACCTTGGTCTTTTTAGTCTCTGAGGATTGTTGTGACTTATGTCCTTCAATGCCTAATACCACAGCTAGGATAAGTACAATAACGGCAACAATACTGAGCACTTTTTTCTTCATAAGGGTTTCTCCTTTATAATCATTTTTACTATAAAGGATTTAAAACATTCTCACCAATCTATTATTTTTATGCTTAGCTATACATTTTATTTATGGAAAAAATATAGAAAAATGCAGTTACCACTTCTTCGTGATAACTGCATTTTATTCTTTCTATCTCACCTTGACACAAAGGGCATCCCAGGCTTGGAGTTTGCCTTGGTCTGTAATTGGCTCTAATTCGGTATTTGCAATGACAACTTCTGCTCTTTCGAAATCATAACAGAAGTCTTGTTCTTGGTCTGATAGGTTGACTACAACCAGATAACTGCTATCTTTGGTTTTCCGAATGTAAGCAAAGACTTTGTCAGTTGTCTCCAAGAGTTCAAAGTCAGCATCTACCAACCAATCTTGAGTCTTACGAAGCTCTACGAGCTTCTGATATGTATAGAAAATTGATTCTGGATTGGCAAGGGCTGATTCAACATTTATGTCCTTATAGTTTGGATTAACAGGTAACCAAGTCTTATCCGATATGCTAAATCCAGCATTTTTAGACGTATCCCATTGCATTGGTGTTCGAGCATTGTCACGACCCACCTGACGGATTTGGTCCATGATAACTTCTATCGATGCCCCTTTTTCGAGAGCTTCTTTGGCATAGTTGAGAGATTCAATGTCATTCAATTCTTCCAAAGTTCTAAAAGGATAATTGGTCATGCCGATTTCTTCACCTTGATAAATGTAAGGTGTTCCTCTCATCAGATGAAGGAGGATAGCCAAGGCCTTGGCTGACTTCTCACGATAGACACCAGTATCTCCCCACATTGAGAGAACACGAGGCAGATCATGATTATTCCAAAAAAGCGAGTTCCACCCTTGTCCCAACTCTAACTCGGTTTGCCATTTATTAAAAATAGCCTTAAGTGCTGTAACATCCAACTCCTTCTCATACTCCCATTTAGGGCTATCTGGCTTATGCTGAAGTCCAATATGTTCAAACTGGAAAACCATAGAAAGTTCTTGATTATCAGGATTTGAATACTGTTTAGCAATTTCAGGTGTTGCTCCCCAGGTTTCACCAACAGTTAGAAGGTCGTGCTTTCCAAAGCTTGCCTGGTTCATCTCCTTGATGTAATCGTGAAGTTTTGGACCGTTTGTATCAATCAGTTGATCTGGGATCTTACCAATCATATCAATCACATCCATACGGAAACCACCGATTCCCTTATCAATCCAGAAATTCATCATGTCATAAACTTTCTGGCGCAACTGTGGATTTTCCCAGTTGAGGTCTGGCTGTTTCCTACTAAAGAAATGCAGATAATATTGACCTGAGGTCTCATCATATTCCCAAGCAGATCCACTAAAGACAGATACTAACTCATTAGGTTTGTCTCGCCAGATGTAGAAATCTCGTTCAAGACTTTCTGGATTTTCACGCGCTTCAATAAACCAAGCATGCTCATCAGAAGTATGGTTCACCACCAGATCCATAATAATTTGAATATCACGCTTTTTGCCCTCCGCCAAAAGTTCATCCATGTCATTCATATCCCCAAAAATATCCGCAATAGCCTCATAGTTAGCAATATCATAACCATTGTCGTCCATTGGGCTATCATAAACAGGAGAAAGCCAAAGAGCTGTAATTCCTAGCTTTTGAAGATAGTCTAACTTACTTGTAATCCCCTTGAGGTCACCGATGCCATCACCGTTGGAATCCATGAACGACTTGGGGTAAATTTGATAAATTGTAGCCTTGTGCCACCAGTATTTTTGCATGATTCTACTCCTCGTTTTTATTATCATCGTGAGTCTGATAGTTCTATTTTACGTTTTTCTAGAAGTTATGCAAGCGTTTTCTTTTGTTGTTTAAAACATTTCAATGACCTATACTCCAGACTCCTTAAAATTTTGGTAATATTGAAAAATAATAGAGTTGAAATGTAAGGTTAGCCTTTGCTTATTTTAACAATACAAAAAAAAACGATGGTTAATACCTTAACCATCGCTTTTTACTTTTTGGGCAAGACCATAACAAAGCGCCTCCCCGTAGAACTTTCTTCAAATCTATAGCTAAGTTCCTCATGCTCTAAAAGGTATTTGACCACAAAAAGGCCTAATCCTCCTTCTTTCTTAGACTGAGCTTTAGTTGAAATATTTTCTTTAGATACACTCGTATTTTCAATGACAAAATCAGTTCCTTCATTTTCTAAACCTATTCGAATCACTCCACCCTTATCAGAATGCTTGACTGCATTACTGATAATATTTGAGAGAACCAATTTCAAAATAGGTAAATTCATGAAAATACTAGTTGCCGAAAGATAATTGTCAATTGATAGGGAGCGATTCTCAATCAACACTTGATTTTGAGTGAGTATGCGATTTACCACATCATCTAACTGAATCCACTCCTTGTCACCAGCCAATTCCTGGACAGAGGACAGGGACAGGATTTCTAGGACGATCTGATTCATCTCATCGACGATATCGAGAGAGACCGACAGGTAGCGGTCCCGATCCTTGTAGCGGCCAATCTTATCCCGCATATTTTCTAGAATAATCTTCAAGCTGGCTAGAGGTGTCTTGAGCTCATGCGAGGCCCCCCGTAGGAATTCCACCTTCATCTGCTCCAACTTCAGATTTTCCTGTTTCTGCTGCTCTAGATTGTCGATTACTTCTAGGAGATGGTGATAGAGGTCGTTGATCTGTTGCTTGAGAACGCCGATCTCATCCTGAGAGTGAATAGGAAGACTGGCTGTCCGATCCAAGCGCTTCATCCGCTTGGTCATCTGCTTGATCTCAAGGATCGGAGCAGAAATCAGGCGGGCATAGAGATAGGAGGCAATCACTGACAGGACAAAGGAAGCAAGGAGACTATAGGGGAGAAAGCCCAGACTGATGTCCCGCGCTTCCTTTTGGGAATCGACGGTTGCTAAGAATTGCAAGGTCAAGTTCTTTCCCTCTTTTGTCTGGATCTTTCGCTCTTCAATGACCAGAGAATTATTCTGGCTGTCAGGGTTCACGAGCAGGTCATCCTTGACCTCTAGGGCATTCTGTTTTTCCTTGCCCTTGATCGAGACCTTGATATCATTGGTCTTGGAATAAAGGTCGATGACGGACTCAATGGTCCCTTCTTCCTGACCTTGGAAACTCTTGGCCAGGGCCTGTGATTTCTTCAAAATCGTCTGGCGCTGAGACTCGATATAGGTCGACGGGAAAATAAAGTAAACCGAAGCGTGTAGAAGGATGACTAAGCTACTGAAAAGGGCAAAGGTGATCAGAAAGATCTTTGCAAAGATACTCCGTTTGGTCATGGTCTCTCCAATTTATAGCCGACATTGCGCACCGTGACGATACAGTCCAGCTCTAGTTTTTTTCGTAGTTCCTTGATATAGACATCAATCACCCGGTCAAATGGAATCTCCTCCGTCTCCTTCCAGACGGCATCGAGGATCTGAGAGCGGGTCCGGGCCTTGCCTTCATGCTGGAGCAAGTATTCCAAAATTTCCAACTCCTTGGCATTCATGGAAATGGCTTGGCCTGCTAGGCTGGCTGTGTAACTCTCAAAATCCACCCGTGCCTCTCCATAGGTGAAGACCCGGGAAGGTTGAAGCTTTTTAAAAATAGCTTCGATACGGACCTTCAAGAGGGACAAGGAGAAGGGTTTTTCCAGATAGCCATCTGCCAACTCTCCAAAGGCCGTCAACTTATAGTCCTCGTCATGGAAGGCCGTCAGCATGAGGACAGGGACTGAGCTAGTCTTCCGAATAGTCTTGAGGACTTCCAAGCCATTGAGGATAGGAAGCTGGATATCCAGTAAGACTAGATCTGGCGTCTCTCTGTGAAAGAGATCCAGGGCCTCCTGCCCATCGCCTGCTTCAAAGACCTCATAGCCACATTCCATGAGATAGTCGCTCATCCCTTCTCGAATCAGGACCTCATCTTCTACGATTAGTATCTTCATACATTATCCTTTTCATCTATATATAGTCGCTTTCTTTCATTATACCGCTTTTTATAGGTGCAGCAAACTTATCATTCAACATCAACTAAGAGGTCTTTGGGTTTCTTGTGAAGAAGCCAGCGAGAAGAAATCAAGGATACCAAGCTTAAGATAAAGCCACCGACTAGAATGACTACCAAAAGTTGCTTAGGTTGGACTGTCATATGAATCTGAGTCAGAGTCTTACTGAAGCTCTCTGCCTCAGCCCCTCCACCGAGATTTGCAGCTAGAGATTCTTTTGTCATTTGCTTATTGATACCTTCCGTAACATTGGAAAGGACTGTTTTACCAACTTTTTCGGCAAAGAAACTCGCTAAACCATATGATAAAAGAAAGGCTGGTAAGGCAATCATCAGTAATTCCATTAAAAATTGACCCGCAACCTGTGTCTTTTTAAGTCCCAAGGCCAAAAAGATACCAACTTCTCTACGACGAGCATTTAACCATAAAATTAACAGAAGGGTTAGCAATAAACTTGTAAAAATGAGACTTCCAATAAACATACGATTTGCCACACGATACATCCCAAGAATAGATTCCTGTAAAGCAGGGTAGTTTGATGAACTCTTAACAAGATCGTAGAGGGTCCAGTTAATGTCCAACTTTTGAATCTTTGCTATCAAGGAATCAATATTTTGATCACCTTTAGCAAAGAAAGTGGCATCCTCATAAGTGGCAGTTTCTACGGTATTACCATAGAGTTTTGCAGCTGTGTCTAGATCAGTGATGAGGGTGTTTTCATACAACTCCTGAGCATAGGTAACGGCAGCTTGATTTTGACCAGAAAATAAACCTTTGATAGTCACTTCTACTGTTTCATCAGCCCTTTTTTCGTTATCAGCATCATAAAGATTAGATTTAAGCTTGACTTTATCTCCTACATTAAGACCATTCTTTTTAGCTAAACCTTCGTGCATCAAGATTTGATTATGGTCCTTATCGGTTAGATGTTCTCCTTCAACTAGTTTATAAGCACCTGAAACAAATTTATCTTCTTTTGATGAGTCATTGACTCCTGTCAACATTAAGGTAGACTTAAAATTTTTAGCACGTTCTGGCGATTGATTTTGTAGCGTTTGCTCTGTTTCAATAATCTCATAATCTAGTAAATCACCAATACCATTTATCCGTTTAATAGTCGAAACAATTCCTTTAGTCTCACTAATCTTTTTAATATCTTCTCCCTTAAGATTTCCAGCCCCTCGAGGAGTTCCAGGATTCGTGTTACGATTAATCTGCATTGAAAAACTATTGGTAATTGCCCCTAGACTCTTGGATGCAGCTTCTTGGGTTGCACTTCGCATAGCAAGTCCTAACAAACTAAGAGTACTCATCAAAAGAATAATAGTTAACAGTAATAGTGACTTTGACCATTTTCGTGTAATATATGCAAAAGCGTTTCGAAACATAAGAGCCCTTTCTTTATTTTTTCTTTTCTATGAGTTGTTTCTTATTCAACTCTAAAACCACATCAGATGCCTGAGCAACTTCCTTACTGTGCGTGACAACTATAACACATTTTTGGCGATCTAAGGCCATTCTTTTAAGGATAGCAATAATATCCTTGGCAGTTTCGTCGTCTAGATTTCCTGTCGGTTCATCTGCTAAGATAATCGGAGCATCTGAAACCAAAGCCCGTGCAATAGCTACGCGTTGTTGTTGCCCACCTGAAAGTTGCAGGACATTTCGATTAATTTGTTTTTCATCTAATCCCAATTCAGAAAGTATCTTCTTATCGGCATTTTTATTAACAAGTCGTACATTTTCTAAAGGTGTAAGATAATCAATGAGATTGTAATTTTGAAAAACAAGCGCAACATGGTGTCTACGATGATAACTAGAGCTTTTTTTCTTGATATTTTCTCCGTTAAACAAGACCTGCCCCTTCTTGGGATAATCAAGACCTGCCAAAAGGGAAAGTAAGGTCGTTTTTCCCGCTCCAGATTGCCCAATAATACTATAAAATTTACCTTTCTCGAAACGATAATTCACCTTCGAGAAGATAGCTTCACTTTTATTTTGATAACTATACGTAACATCTTTGAGTTCTAACATAGTGTTCCTTTCTCCTTAACTCATATTAGATAAGATTTCTTTTGGAGTTTTGCGCCAAATGAGACCTGTTGTCACACCGAGCGATAATATTACCAAGACTAGAAGACATAGATAAGATAGCCCTAAAGGTAGTCCCTGAGGAATTTGATCTAATAACTGAAGAGCCTGCTGCTGTCCTTGCTGTCCTATAAATTCTTGCAAAAACAGTCGACTTAGTAGTCGTCCAATAGCAAGGGCTGGTAGCAAAGACATAAGCGACACCAACAATATCTCCACAAGAAATTGAACAAAAATGCGTCCCTTGCTCTTCCCAATTGCTAAAAGAATACCTATCTCATGATTTCGCTCACGCGTCCATAGTGCCATTAAAAACGAGAGGATACCTACTCCTGTAACAATTAAACTAATCAACATCGTTCTGACGATTCCTTGTAGCGCTTGAGACGATTCCTTCAAGGAGTCAAAAGCTTTTCGGTCCTCGTCCAAACGTAGACGATACCAATCGATATCTAATTGTTTCACTTGTTTAATGACTTGGTCGATTCTATCTGGATTCTTAATACCAAAGGATAATTTTGTCACTAACTTATCAGTCAAATTAAGCAACTGGCTAGAGTCCTCATAATGGAGGAAGACTTGATTTTCACTTAAATCTGAGGACATTCCAGTAAATGTCTCCTCCTTCTTGCCAGAAAAAATACCAACAATATCAAAGGTCATTTCCTTAGCTCCACTTTCAGTCATCTGAAAATTGGACAAGGTCAGCTTGTCTCCGACGCTTAGCTTATTTTTCCTAGCAAGCGATTCATGAATCATAATTTGCCCTTTAGCAGATAAGTGCTTCCCTTTAAGGAGTTGAAAAGCACCACTCCGAAAATCAACACTTTGGCCTGTTTCCTTAGTGAAAGTCGCTCCCAAGGCTTGATTAGCCTCATTATCAAGGTCATCACGTTCCACCGTTTGTTTTCCTGTAACGATCTTCTTATCGATTAGTCGTACTGGGCTTATATATTCAGGTATCGTTGTCATCACATCAGATAGATGACTAATCTTTTCCCCCTCTTTCCAGGAAAAGGCACTCCCTCTTTCTTTACTTACCAGATCAAAACTGGCCCCACTTGACTTCCTGATTTGTGCCTCCATTCCTCCACCAACTTGCATAAGAGAAAAACAAAAATACAAGCAAGATAATATCAAAAATAAAATAAGAAAAAGAATAAAATTCCGCGTTTTTTTGCGGAAAATATAAGCAACTGCCTGTTGTAAGAGAACCATCTTCCACCTCCATTTAAGACATTGGCCCTCAGCTACACCAAAGATAAATGAGGACTCTTCATTTTTCTTATCCCAATTATAGACGACAAATGTGAAACCTTTATGAAATTCAATATTCTAAAGTGATTGTTATCTAAAAATCTAACTGCTGAGATGAGAACTCCAATTAAATAATAACTCTAAAGGACTATCATAAAAAATTCGTTTCATGATTGACTTCACCTCTTTTTCTCCCATAAATCGTCTCTCGCCAATAGCATTTACCCTCGGCATTTGATATAATTTTCCTCAGAGGTATTTTTATTTATGAAGAAACAAGCTTTTAGTTCTGAACAGTATTTGAATCTGCAACGCGACCATATTTTGGAGCGTATTAACCAGTTTGACGGGAAACTCTACTTGGAGTTTGGTGGTAAAATGTTGGAGGATTTCCACGCTGCTCGTGTCCTTCCTGGTTATGAGCCTGACAATAAAATCAAGCTCCTTCAAGAGCTTAAAGATCAGGTTGAAGTGGTTATCGCCATCAATGCTAGCAATATCGAGCACTCTAAGGCTCGTGGTGACCTTGGCATTTCCTACGACCAAGAGGTCCTTCGTCTGATTGATAAATTCAACGAGCTCAATATCTATGTGGGTTCTGTTGTTATTACGCAGTATTCAGGTCAACCTGCGGCTGATGCCTTCCGTAACCAACTGGAAAAAAATGGCATCACGTCTTACATCCATTACCCTATCAAGGGCTATCCAACGGATATGAACCATATCATTTCTCCTGAAGGTATGGGAAAAAATGACTATATCAAGACTAGCCGTAACCTTATCGTCGTTACTGCTCCTGGTCCTGGTTCTGGTAAATTGGCGACATGTATGTCTAACATGTACCACGACCAAATCAATGGCATCAAATCAGGTTATGCAAAATTTGAAACCTTCCCAGTTTGGAATTTGCCACTTCATCACCCAGTCAACTTGGCCTATGAAGCTGCCACTGCCGACCTTGATGATGTCAATATGATTGACCCATTCCACTTGGAAACTTATGGCAAAACTACGGTAAACTACAACCGTGACATCGAGATTTTCCCAGTCCTCAAACGTATGCTTGAGCGCATCCTTGGTGAGTCACCTTACGCTTCACCTACGGATATGGGTGTTAACATGGTTGGTTTTGCCATTACGGATGATGAGGCAGCCAAAGAAGCTTCTAAACAAGAAATCATCCGTCGCTACTATCAAACCGTCCTTGATTTCAAAAATGAACGTGTTCCTGAGACTGCTGTCAAGAAGATTGAGTTGCTCATGAATGACCTTGGTATTACTCCTGAAGATCGCCAAGTGGTTGTTGCAGCACGCACTAAGGCTGAAGAAACAGGTGGTTCTGCTCTTGCCCTCGAATTGCCAAATGGTCAAATCGTCACTGGTAAGAATTCAGAACTCTTTGGTCCAACTGCAGCTGCTTTGATTAATGCTATCAAGACTTCTGCAGGTATTGATAAGGATACTAAACTTATCGAGCCTGAAGTGGTTAAACCTATCCAAGGTCTGAAAATTGACCATCTGGGTAGCCGTAATCCTCGTCTCCACTCCAACGAAATCCTTATCGCCTTGGCCATTACAGCTGCCAACAATGCGGATGCGGCGCGTGCCATGGAGGAACTTGGTAACCTCAAGGGTTCTGAAGCCCACTCAACTATCATCCTTACTGATGAAGATAAAAATGTTCTCCGTAAGCTTGGTATCAATGTGACCTTCGACCCTTACTATCAATACGACAAATTGTATCGTAAATAATAGATCACTAGAAACAACAAAGACCTCAGATTTAGCAACTGAGGTCTTTTAGAACTGAATTTAACTTGAGAAAGAAAAAAGGGAAACTCTATCGAGTTCCCTTTTTGATAACCCACTCTTTCGTCTCGACCCGTTCCCAATGAAAAGGGAGTGGCCTAGCATTATTATGAAAAAGTGAGTTAAAGGTATCAAACAGAGGGCTAAGCCACTCCCAATTCTAATCAGCCTACGATTTCTAACTTGAGAAAAGGTAAGCTAAAAAGCAAAATTATAGTAGATAGGACTGCCACGAGTGGGAGGTAACGACCTCCAACAAGATAGAGTAACAACGGCGCTATCGCTATGAAACGATTTAGAAAATTGCTAGTAACACGAACGGTTTGTCCGTCCTCGACAGAAATGGTGTTAGACTTGTAACCCAACTTTCCGACACTCAAACGAGCTTTCGACGATGGTAGGGAAACGCTCACGTCTTCCACTCCAGAAACTGTCCCCACAAGACTACTGTCTACGCGAATAGGACTCTTTCTAGCTACCTTGCTCGCTTCAATTGTTATACTAGCCACTAGTCATCTCCTTTTCCTATCTTTCTACTTATAGTATACACTTTTTGAAACGCTTACACAAGTGAAATGACTGTTAAATCAGGATTTCTTGAAAATGTTTTATGTTTTCAAAAGTTCTTAAACCGCTTTGATTAACTTTAGAAATATTGGATTTTAAATAGTAAAAAGGGCTCAGTCCTATCTAATACAGAACTGAACCCTTTCCTATAAGAATTTGACTATCCTGTTGGGATAAGTGCCTGAGGGGGATAATATTCCTATACGGGAATGGTGGCACTTTCCCTACAAAAGAGCAAATTTACTTAGGCTAATCCATGAACATAAGCATCTACAGCAACGATGGCTTGCGCAATATCAGAAGCCTTCACTTCAAATGGCATTTGATGGATAGTTTCTCCTTCGATTGTTGCTTGTTGACCAACCTTGAGAAGATCTTCATAGCTTGCATTTTCAAGATGCATTTCTTTAAGAGTAGTTGGCATGCCAATTTGTTGATAGAAGCGAATGTATTTATCCAAAACTTCTTTTGGACGATTTTCTAAGAACAATTGCACAAGAGTTCCGTAGGCTACTTTTTCACCATGAGTCAAATGGTGAATATCGCCAGTGAGAGCTGTGAAACCATTATGGATGGCATGAGCAGCAGCCAAACCACCACTTTCAAATCCAATACCACTAAGAAGGGTATTAGCTTCAATAATATTTTCCAGGGCAGGCGTTACCACTTTAGCTTCACAAGCGGCCATGGCTTGTAGACCATCTGCAAAAAGGATTTCTTCACAGCGTTCAGCAATGGCAACACCAGCAAGTGTTTGGTGTTTGCCTAGCATGGTTTTACCATTTGCTTGCATAACTGCTCGAGCTTCTACCCAAGTTGCTAAGCCATCTGCGATACCAGAAGCGAGCAAGCGTTTTGGCGCTTGAGAGATAACCTTACTATCAACCAAAACCAACTCTGGGTTCTTAGAATAGAAGATATAGCGCTCAAAGGCACCCTCGTCAGTATAGATAACAGACAAAGCTGAAACTGGAGCATCTGTAGATGCGATAGTTGGGGCAATAACAACTGACGATTGTAGAAGGTCTGCAATAGCTTTAGCACTATCGATAGTCTTACCGCCACCGAGTCCAATAACTAAATCACAGCCTTCTTCTTTGGCTAGGCTGACCACACGATTAATTTCATTATCCGATGCTTCTCCATTAAAGAAGACTGGTACAACTGTGAGTCCATTTTGAACAAGGTATTCTTCGAAACGTTTACCTACAATATCATAAACTACTGAGTCACATAGTAAAACAGGATGAGTTCCCAATTCCAAAATGGTTTTTGCATTTTCAAATAAGGCATTTTCACCTTGAATGTAACGTGACGGACTTGCAAAATTTCTCATAGTCTTTCTCCTTTGACATAAATGTATTTATATAGAATCAATTAAACGACCTTACTTCTATGGAATATAGAGCTAAAAACTCACTTTAATTGACAGCATATCTATTTGGAGTCAGTACATAAGTCTAATTTTTTACTCTGTTTTCAAAACTCCTACTCTTCTTCTGGGTAGGTCAAACCCCAGTCTTTACGGAGTTGTGTCATGAGATCCATGACATCTCGGCTGTAATTGAGGTAGGTATGATCATCCTCGCCTGCAACAGCTGCTTCCATATCGAGGACCTCATACTGGAGGGCTTTAGCGGTTTCTCCTGCTTCGATGACTTCTTGTGAGCCATCTTCCGTATAGGTGATGACCGCCTTTTGCCCACGTGGGTATTCATAAAGTTCGATATAGCCCTTATCATAGGCGATAGTACCACGTTTAGGCTGTTTGGCGTGAAGACTTAGCGTCACCGTTGCCATTTCCCCTTCTGCATTGGCAAGGAGAATACCCGCTTGTTCATCAACACCAGTTGGAGCTAATTTAACCTGTGAAACCATCTCTGTCGGTTGCGACGTCATGAACCAACGTACAAAGGAAAGGGCATAGACACCGATATCAAGTAAAGCTCCACCAGCCAAGTTACGATTGAAAAAGCGGTTGGTCATGTCATATTCTTTATAAGAACCGAAGTTCATCTGGATAACCTTAAGAGGTCCCAACTTACCACTTTCCACGATTTCAGAGAGTTTTCGATAAATAGGCATATGGAAAATGGTCATGGCTTCTGCCAGTTTGACATGGTTTTCTTCAGCAAGCTTTATCGCTTCTGCCAATTCCTCACTGTTGAGAGTGATGGACTTCTCACAGAGCACATGCTTGCCAGCTGCGAGGGCCTTGCGAAGGTAATTAATATGCGTATTGTGAGGCGTTGAGATATAGATAATATCCACTTCAGGGTCTTCAAAAACTTCGTCGATTTCTTTATAAACCTTTTCGATTCCATATTTCTCAGCAAAGGCCACCCCCTTATCATAGGTACGATTTGCAACGGAATAGAGTTTACCACCTAGAGCCTCTAAAGCCTGTGCCAACTCATTGGCAATAACACCCGTCCCAAGAGTAGCCCATTTATACTTAATTTGATTTGTCATAGTTTTCCTTTATTCTATTTTTGAATGGTTAATTCATTTATCTGAGATAAGATTTCAACCTCACTCGCTCCTGCCTGAAGCAAGGCTGCAGCCGCATAGGCCCCCTCAATGAGAGGTACCTGTTGAATAAGGATTTCCTTGTCTGAAAATTCCTCAAGCATTTCCAAGTTCATACGTGCACTGCCCAAGTCGTAAAAAGCCAGAAGGCGATTGGCTGGCTGACTGTCCACAGCCACTTGCACATGGTCAAAACTAGATCCCAGGCCGCCATCTTCCAGACCACCTGTAGCCGTCAAAGGGATATCTGGAGCGACTTCACGAATCAGGCTCACCAAACCTTTAGCAATATCCGCAGAGTGGGACACAATCACAATTCCAAGTTCTGGCATATCCTAGCCCTCCGATTCTAGCAAGGCTTTGAAGAGTAGACCAGACGAATAAGAGCCTGGATCAATGTGACCAATAGAACGCTCACCTACATAAGAGGCACGCCCCTTGGTAGCCACAACTTCCTTGGTTGAAAGAACAGCTTGATCAATAAGGTCATTGGTTAATTGACCTTGTTTGACAGCTTCAACAACCGGATGCCAAACATCCACCATGGTCTTTTCACCGGCTTCTGCATGGCCACGTTTTTTAATCATCTCGAGACCTGCCTCAAGCACTCCTGCCAAATCCTGTCCAGCTTGTTCAGCCTTCATCATGCCCATAAAGGCAGACCCATAGAGCGGACCTGAGGCACCACCAACCTTGCTAATCAAGGCCATTGAGACTGCCTTAAACACTTCTGCTGCACTTTGTGGTTCCGTGCTCTTAATAGCCTCAATGGCTGCCGCCATACCACGCGCCAAGTTAGCACCATGATCACCATCTCCAATAGGACCGTCTAATTCAGACAAGTGGTCTTTTTCTGCCTCAACTTTTTGGTCAAAGTCTTGCATCCATTTTACTGCAACTGTTTTATCCATAATATACCTAATTTCTAGTTCTCACGTCAGACTACCAAGCAATAGTCTTAACTGGACTCTCCAAAGCCTCAAGCCAAGCCTCATCTTCAATCTTCATCAGAGTCAATGAGAGGCCTGACATATCAATAGATGTCATGTAATTACCTAATTTTTTATATGCCACATCTAGTCCGGCATCTTCAAGAATGCTTGCTACATCATTAGCAAAGACATACTGCTCCATGAGAGGTGTCGCACCCATACCATTGATGAGAAGGGCATAGCGTTCACCTGACTTAGCCTCAAAGGCTTCAAGGAGCTTACCAGTCAATTCTTCAGCTAACTGTCGAGAAGGTTGCATAGACTCCTTGCGATAGCCTGGTTCACCATGGATACCAATACCGTATTCAATTTCATCCTCTGCTAGGACAAAACCAGGTTTACCAACCTCGGGAACCGTCGCACCACTAAGGGCCAAACCAATGGTGTGGATATTAGGAACAATCTTGTCAGCCAAGTCTTTGATTTCAGCCAGAGACTTACCTTCGCGAGCCGCATGACCTAGAATCTTATGCACGAAAATAGTACCTGCAACCCCACGACGACCTTGAGTATAGAGGCTATTTTCCACAGCAATATCGTCGTCCACAACAACACTGGCAACTTCGATACCTTCCATCTCAGCCAATTCTTGAGCCATCTCAAAATTCATGATGTCCCCAGAATAATTTTTAACAATCATGAAGACACCAGCCCCTTGATCTGCTTCCTTGATGGCTTCCAAAATTTGATCAGGTGTTGGTGATGTGAACACTGCACCTGCGATGGCTGCTGAAAGCATACCATCACCTACAAAGCCAGCATGGGCTGGCTCATGACCACTTCCACCACCAGAAATGAGACCAACTTGACCAGCAGCCTGCTCATTTCTTACAATGATGTCAAAGCCGTCAACACGATGCACCAAATCACTGTGAACATAAACCAAACCATCTAGCATCTCTGTCACAACATTTTCAGGTTTATTGATAATTTTTTTCATGGAATTGCCTCCTTTTCAAAGGTATCATCTATTTGCACTTACATTTGTTCCCTTCTTTAATTGCTAAGACCTCTATAAATAAAGGACTGCAAGGCTTTTTAGGAAAGGTGGCGTAAAAACATGTAAACGCATACATTTTATAATTTAATTGTAGCATTTGCCTCTACCAATAGCAAGGCAAAAGGCAAGCCCCCCATTTTCCTGCCCCCTATCATTAAGTAGAAGAAAAATCTCATAGAAAGTTCTATTTTAGTCGTCAAAGCTATTGAAAAACCACCATTCAAGCCTTATAATGGAATGACGAATTAAGCGATAAGGAGGTTCAAATGACCATCGATTTTCCAAGAGAGACAGAAATAGAAACCAAAAATGAAATGGATGCCGTCCTTCAGGCAGGCCGTGTCCTGATGGAGAGCGGTGCTGAGATTTACCGTATCGAGGACACCATGGGACACATGGCCAAGTCTCTTGGTATCAGAGACTTCTCCACTTATGTGGTCAATCGAGGAGTCATGATTTCTGGACTCAACCGCTCAGGTCTTAAAGAGTCTCGTGTCCTAGCTACCTCAGTCCCGTCTATCCATCTAGGTAAACTAGAGGAAGTAAACCGCCTGTCTCGTGAACTGGCAGAACAGCCAAATCAGCCTGTTTCTAGCATTTTCCAAAAGCTGAAAACCATTGAGCAGAAGACTTTCTATCGTCCTTTAGAGGATATTATAGCCTGTGTCATTGGTGCTGGGAGCTTCTCGCTAGCTCTAGGAAGTAGCTGGATTGATGGGACTGCTGCGGCTATATCGGGAGTTTTTGTAGGGATTGGCATGCAACTCTTTTCCCGTTTTATTCATACCAGTTTCTTGCAGATTATCCTTTCTAGTGCCATTGCCGCTTTATCAGCTAACATTCTCTATTATTTGGGTATCGGGCAACATCGTAGCGTGATTATTCTGGGCACCTTGATGATTTTGATTCCTGGGGCTTACTTTGTAAATGCCATTCGAGAATTCACCCAGAACAACTACTATAGCGGTCTAGCCCTGATGTTGTCAGGGGTCTCCACTTGTCTATCTATCTCTGTCGGTGTTCTTGCCATGATTTCCATCCTCCCCTTTGCGGAACAGTTATCAGGCATATTCTCAACACCGTCAACCTCATGGCTGGGGGTCTTGATTCAGACCTTCATGGCAGGACTTGGGACAGCAGCCTTCTCCGTGCTTTACCGAGTGCCTAAGAAATACTTCTTAGACCTTGGGACCCTAGGTGCCGGCTCATGGCTCCTCTACCTCTTGATTTGGAATAATACCCATCACGAGGTCCTCGCCATCCTCTTCCCAGCCCTATTAGTCACTATCACCTCACGCTTTTTGGCCCACTACCGTAGATGTCCAGCTACAGTCTTCCTAGCCTCAAGCATGTTCCCACTCATCCCTGGGATGAGCTTCTACCGTGCGGTCTACTTCCTCTTAATCGGAAATGCAGACCTAGGCCTCAGCTTCCTACGAGCTTGTTTCCTGGCCTCCTTTACCATCGCCATCGCCGTCAGTTTGACACAACAAATCCCTAGCCGCTATTTTGTACTAGGGAAGAAGAAATAGATTGTTAAAAGCCATTGGTTTTATATGCCAGTGGCTTTTTTGGTGGCGTTCTAAAATCAGTGAATAGCATATTATGAATATCAAAAATACCCTACTCAAGGATCTATCCGCTGCTAACTTAAAGCAAATACATCATTAACTCTCTTTAATGAAAGTTTATCATTCATATACTATCAGTTTTGTTTAGAGTAGAGTTGGAAAGAGTTTACACAAAAAATAAAAACGCTTACACAATTCTTTGATTTTATTAAAATGTGATGATAAACTTGATATGTAAGCAATAGAACTATAATACTAACTTAATTTTACTCATGAGTTAACCATATCCTTGCTAACATTGTTCAGTTTAATGAAAGGAGCATTATCATGGAAAAGAAAGTATACTTTAAACTTCACAAAGTAAAAAAGCAATGGGTAACCATTGCAGTAACTGGTCTAGCTCTAGGACTTAGTTTTGCAAGCTTGGGCTATGTGTCCGCAGCTGAACAGACTCACCCCACCTCAGAACCAACTGTTGAAAACAGCATCCAAGAAAACGCAATTGATGTCGTAAGCTCGTCAACTAATGAAATTATTACTAAACCAGAAGAAAACAAATCTTTCGACGCCCCCAATACAAGAGAAAACATCACTGAAGCTACTTCTACTGAATCTGACCTAAGTACCACTGAAGCAACTGTTCCAGAAACAAGTACTTCTGAAATTAACTCTCAACAAGCTTTTCGTTCGGAAGTCTCTACTGTTACTAGCAGTGAAGTCGTAAGCTCTGAAACATCACATTCTGAAACAAATACAGCCCATGAAGTAGAAGAAAGTCCTGTAATATCCGGCGGTCATTACACTAGCGATGATCAGGGCAACTGGTACTATATTAAGGATGGGAAAGCACTTACTGGTATGCAAAATATTGATAATGTGAATGTCTACTTCGATGCCGATGGTAAGCAAGTCAAAGGAGACACCCGTCACGTTAATGGATCAACATATCACTTTGAGAAAGATAGTGGACAACTTACCCGTAATGCTTTTGCATCTGATAAGAATGGAAATTGGTACTATTTAGGCCACGACGGGAAAGCACTTACTGGTAGCCAAGTTATTGACAATATTCCACTCTACTTTTACCCTAATGGTGTTCAAGCTAAAGATGCCTTTGTCATCCTAGATGGAAATTCCTATTATTTTCAAAAAGATACTGGCCAATTGGTTCGTGACCGTTTTTGGTCGGATGACGACGGCAACTGGTACTATAGTGATAAAGAAGGGAAACTTCTAACAGGCGAACAGACTATAGATGGCTTCGACATGTATTTCTACCCAGACGGTGTTCAGGCCAAGGGTGAAATCGTTACAATAGGTATCGAACCCTATTACTTTGATAAGGATAGTGGTCATAAGGTTATAAATACCGACATCACTATTAATGGAAAAACTTACCACGCAGAAGCTAATGGACTTTTGATTGAAACTGAACAGAAACTTCCTCAACGTCCACTTGTTTCTGGTGGCCATTTCGAAGAGGATTCCTCAGGCAACTGGTATTATTACACCGCAACAGGAGAAAAACTAAGAGGATGGCAAAATGTAGATGGAGTAACTCTTTACTTTGATGAAGAAGGTCGTCAAGCGAAAAATGGCGAAAGAATCATAGACGGCTTCCATTACTATTTTAGTCACTATTCAGGTGCTGTAAAAACCAACTATTGGCATACTTGGTCTATTGAAATCAGAAGACAGGAACCATTTGCTAAAACGTATAACGTCTATTATGGTTCTGATGGTCGACGTTACTATGGATGGCATCGAGTTGGCGATCAACTTTATTATTTTGATTATAAGGGTCGAGTTGAAAATGATCTTACTATCTTCAAAGGACAAAACTACCTCTTTGATAATCATGGAAAATTGGTAAAAGATGCCTTTTATATTCAGTCATTACGTGTCTTTGTTGGAACTTTAAATACTAGCTATCGCTCCAATAAATTTGGCCAAGTACTAACCGGAGAACATCATATTAATGGTGATGACTACTATTTTTCAAATTCTGGTTCACCAGTCACTGGTATAGTCAATAAAGGAGGCAAGGACTATTACTATTTTGAAGGCAAACTTCTAAAAAACTATCTCGGACCTTTACTCGGACGTCAGGAACTGGATTATGATGCATACTACTCTGGCATCGTAGGTACAGATAAGGATGGAGTTCTACTTACTGGTGTTAGCACTGCAAATAATGGTAAACTCTATTATTTTGAAAATATCTATTTTGATAATAGCAATATCCCCAAAATGTTTACAGTTACAACACCTACTTGGAAAACGATTGATGATAAGCTATACCACTTAGAGCCTAGCATAAACAGAACTTACAAGAATGGTGGAAGAAGTTATACCCATACCGTCAGGGAAGAAGTAGACATTATTGACCACGGAGTACGAACAAAGACCGATAAGATTAAACGTATTATTCGTGATAATTATAGTAATCTATACTATCTTGATGAAAACAATGATTTCTACATCGGACATCTACTTCCAGAAAACACAGATTTAACTAAGATTGAAGAAACTGTAATTCAAAGTGATAATAAATTCTATGCTTTCAATAGAACAAGTTCGCTTTCCGAAACTTCCCCTCTCACAGTTTCCAAGACCTTAGTTTACAATAAAAAAGCCTACCTCATTGATGATAAAGGAGTAGCGACCGAAACTAAACTAACAAATCGTTTCGAACACGATGATGCATGGAATTGGTACTACTTTGATAACGAGGGAAAAGCTGTCACAGGACTCCATTCAATAGATAATGTCACTCTATACTTTGATAAAGAGGGCAAACAAGCTAAGGGAAGACTTGTCGAAATTGACGGTCAAACACATTATTTCGATAGAGACAGCGGAGCTATGTGGACTAACCGAACACTTGAACTTAATGGTATTCGTTATGTCATTGACCAAAATGGTTATGTAACTATGAATAAACCTGGACAATTTATTCAAGATAGAGATGGTGATTGGGCTTATATTAAAGAAAATGGACAGTTAGCCACTGGACTTCAAATTATTAATCATCAAAAATACTACTTTGATCCAACTGGAAAACAAGCCAAAGGAAAACGACTTCTGCTTGATGGAAAGTACTATTTCTTCGATAACGATACTGGTGCTATGTTCGTAAATAAATTCCATGAAACAGGCGATTACTTTTCTAAAAAATATACTTATTTTGGCGAGGATGGAAGCCAGATATTTGGTTGGGCAACTATTGACGGTAAACGTGTTTATTTTAAAGAAGATGGCTACCAAGTTCGAAATGATAGACACAAGATAGGTGATTTCGATTATTTCTTCAAAAAAGACGGTAGTATGCTTTCTGATGATATTGACGGCGACTACAAATACTATTATGCTGATAAGGACGGTCATCTACAGTTCGGATGGGTTACTCATAATAATGAAACCTACTATATTAGCCCACCATGGGGAGCTGAAAACCGAACATATCTAGAAAATATCAATGAAAAGACCTATCTTTTGGGCCCTAAAGGACGACTTCTAAGGAATACAGCTACAGACACCTCGACCTCTTGGAATGGTTTCTGTATCTCTGATGAGAATGGAGTTGTAAAAACAGGTGTCATTCGGTTAGAAGATAATAGGCTCTATTATTTCAATCCTAAAATTTATATGACTACTCCTTTTAGTGGCGAATGGGCAGAGTTTGATGGTAAACTTTATCATTTTGAAAAGCCGATATCAGTTAGTCCAGAGTCAAAAGGTTCTCCAATTACCACTAACACTACGCTTAAAAAAGATGGAAAAACCTATATTATTGACGAAAATGGCGTAGCTACAGAGAAAAAGGATTAATATCAAACTAACAACTGTAAGCATTTGAAAAATACCTCATTTTTGCCAAAATGTATTCAAAAACACCAGAAATCATTTTTTCTGGTGTTTTCTTTTTGTCTAAAACCTAGTAAAGCTACCTGCAAAATCTCTTTCATAAATCCACTTCAAATCAAAATATTCCTTAACATCTTTAGCATAGCCAAATTGTTGGTTCAAAGTCTCCAACAAGTCTTTATTATGACTTGGATAAGTGTCATTCCTTGCCACCACCCTCATACAAACTTGCTACCAAACGCTCAAAGGGTTCTATATACTCCCAGTAGTCAAAAGGGAGATTGGAAATCTTACTTAGATCATTATCATCAAAATGATACACGAGATGGCGTAGTATTTGATTTTCAATATAATGAATATCTCTCAACTGCTCTAGGCTGATTGTATCCAGTTCTATGATGTAGTGACACAAGTCATCAAGTGCCTTTACGTCAAATTTTTTCTCCTCGTGTAGGAAATAGAGAAAGCTCTGATTCTCACCTCTTTTATTATCTTCTATCAGATTCCTTTTATGCTTCATTCTTGAATCCTTTCCTTAATAGCAACATTATAACACTAGAAAATGATTCCCCAAAGCGACAACATAAAAAGAGAATCTGGAATGTTTCCATTCCAAATTCTCTTCTTCTTGATTTCTAAAATAGCAAGACTTTTTACCACAAACTAATGCGTTTACTTGGTGCTAAGTACATAGCATCCCCTTCTTTGATTTGAGGGTAGGCCTCATAAAACTCAGGAAGGTTTTTAAGTTGTTGGTTAACACGTAACTCATTTGGTGCGTGGACGTCTTGTACCATGGTATATTTATTGTACTGTAGGCTAGCCTTTTGTTTCCAAATATTTGCGTAATTCTCAAAGTAATCCTTGAGGTTAGGTTTTGTCATATCTGTTTTGAGCACTTGGAGTGTGGATGAAAGACCGCCAGCATCTGCGACATTCTCAGTGACTGTGAGTTTTCCATTTACCTTAGTCCCGTAAATTTCCAAACCATTCCACTGATCTTCAAAGGCTTTGATCCTCTTGTCAAAAGCTTTACTATCTGCTTTTGTCCACCAGTTATGCATGTCGCCGTTCTCATCATAGTCGGCACCATTGGAGTCAAAGGCATGGGTAATTTCATGTCCAATCACGACACCGATACCACCATAGTTCTTTTCAGTACTTTGGTTCTTGTCATAAAATGGAGCTTGCAAAATGCCAGCTGGGAAGTTGATGCTGTTGCTTTCTGGGTTGTAATAGGCATTGATATCAAAAGCTGATCCAGACCATTTATTCTTATCAATAGGCTCATCAAAATGGTCAATGGTATAACGTTTTCCGAACTGGGCAATGTCTTCTGACAACTCAAAGAAGGTCTTGTTCGGGTCAAGATGTAGTTCCTTAGTACCAGGATCGACATCTTCCTGATAACCTACGAAAACCTTCATTTTATCCAACTTTTCGATGGCCTTGTTGCGTGTGCCTTCCGTCAACCATTTATTCTGTTTAAGACGGCCACGATAGACATTTTTGATTTTATCAATCATGCCTGTCACATCAGTCTTAGCTTCCTCACCAAAGTATTTACGTCCATAATAGACACTCATGACATCGCTAAACAGATTGACACTCATCTCGTAAACCGTATCTTCCTTAGAAATTGGCTTCTGTGTGCCCATAATAGCCATGCTAATCGATTGAAAATTTAAGCGGTAATCTTCTGTTAGAGAATTTGACGCTGCCATAGCTTCTTGCATCAACATCCATGATTTTATTTTAGAAAAATTGTCCTGATTAACGACCTTACTATAATTCTCAAAATACTTGGTATTAGGGACATTGATGGTTTCTAAATCACGTCCCATAATGCCTTTGATGACATCATATAATTTGAAGGAACCTGAGTAGGCATTAATCTCTTCTGCTGTTTTAGGGTGAACCAAATTCTTACTTTCAGACATCTCTTCACTACTAAGACTGTACTTAGCAATGATTTCGTCGAACTCCAGTGCTTCTTTGACAATGCGTTTACTATTTTTTTCACTATATCCAAGCATTTCCAAGGCTTTTTGCGTGGCTGTTTCCATTGGAGTTAAATATTGTTTCTTGCTGGCCTCATTTTTATAAATAGACACATCTGGCAATAAGATACTTGGGGGACTCAATTGGATTTGTTTCTGGCTGGTATTCTCTGCGTTAGTTCCTACGTCATAACCAAATGGAAGAGGAATCCCTTTATCAGTCAAGCTAGCAGATTTACTGGCCAAATCATTCAGATCCTTGATATCCTCAATTTCTTTTAGATAAGGTTTGAGAGGTTCTAGTCCATCTTTCTCACGCTGCTTGTAATCACTAGCAGCCTTGTAGAAGGTGATAAACTCAGACATCCCTGTAATATCTGACGTTTCCTTGCCCTCCCCTAAATTTTTGATATCCTTCTTTAGCTTTCCTTTAATATCTTCATTTAAAGTATAAAAATTATCAATGCTTGGAGAATCAGCAGGAATTTTGGTTTTTAGGAGCCAGTCCTTGTTAACAGCTTGGTAAAAATTTGAGGCTACCGTAGCATTCTTGTCAATCGGTGTCTCTTGTGGGACAAAGGTTTTATAGGCCCAAAAACCACCTCCTGCAAGAGTCAAGGCCAAGGCTCCCGTTATGGAACCAAGAATAATTTTCTTACGCTTTTTCATAGATACTCCTTAGAAAATTAGATTAATATACTTGTATTATATCATTAGAACACTAATTTTAGCAAGATGTTTTTGTGAGACAAAAAGAAGTAATCAGTCGATTACTTCTCTGTATTTTCTTATACTGCTAAAATTAAATATCATGACACTCAGGATAAAAAACATAAAAGATCATCTAAATGACAAGCAGATTGATGCTAATCCTCTTGCTAGATTAATGTTACGCTCTGATTTTTCTTGGAATTCTGTGAGAGTCTTACTCAAGTCACTCACTCCAGAACTCAGAGAAATCCCTTTAGAAAGATTGCGGACTGCTAGAGCCTGAATAGCTCTACATAATTCTGCTAGAAGTTCATCATTATCCTTCTTTCCAACTTCTATTTCATTTTTAAACGTTACGAGCAACTTTCTCTCTTTTTCAGTTGTTTCTGGATTAATAATAAGATTATAGATATTGTTTATGATATCCGTAATTTGGTTGTTATTGCTTTTTGTCAACTAAATTACCTCCAATAATCTGTAGCAAGATTAGGTCGAGCAAGTGAATTAAATTGGTTAATTGTTTGTGTTGTCATGAGCAACGACCTCTTTTAATAGTTCGCTGTGACATCATTATACACATCTAGCATATCAAATTCAAGAACAAAAATATCCTTCTGCCACAAATAATCCAAATTTAGCACCAACAGACAAAAAGAAGTAAGCAAACGATTACTTTCTTAAACTGCGAAAATTGGGTAACAAGACACTCCAGATGAGAACAACAAAAACACCTAAAATAATAATTGTAATATAGGGGTTAAAGTATAGGCTGATTAGTAGGACAAGACTCATCGCAACCATTAGGTAACCTAACTTTCTCGCTACTGAGTTACTGCTCTCACTGTGATTTTTAGTAGCTAGACCAATACTTTTAGGAAGATAATTTCCTATTACTAGAAAAATGAGTGCTACTAACCAAATGACAGTCAATCGAACTTGGACATGTCCGCCCATGGCAACAGTCAATACGAGACCTTGAATGATAACTGCAGAAATCGGAATAAGCCATAACATAAACTCTTTTAAGAATGAAATGGTTATTTGTTTAAAATATGAAAATAAGAGATTATAAATGGCAAGAGCAATAAAAGGAAGGACAACTATTGCTAGATTGCGATTCATAAAACCATTGGCTTGTTCTTCCACATTAAAGTGGATAGCCACCCGATTTGGGAGTTGATTGTAAAAGACTAGTCCGACAATAACCGGTGTGAGTATTACTAGATTGCCAATGACTCTTTGCATATTATTTTTCATCTTCTTTTCCTCCAAGTGACTGAATCCACGTTAAAATTTCTTCAAAAACGGTTAAGTTCAAACTATAGTAAATAAAATTCTTCTGCTTTTCTTCTTCAATAAGTCCTGCTTTTCTCAAGGTAGACAAATGATGAGAAACTGTTGCGGGAGCCAAGTCAAACTGCTGGCTAATTTCACCTGCTGACTTGGGCCCAGACTTTAGATAGTCTAAAATTTCTCTCCTCACGGGGGCAGAGATGGCTTTTAAGGTTTCAGATAAGCCCATGAGTTTCCTCCTTTTTCCAAATTTGGCGTGTCACAAGTCCGACACCTAGCACATAAATAGCTAACATGACTTCGATTAATAAGATATTTCTGACTATCCCTTGTTGATAAGCACCTGCCAAAAAATCGATGGTAGCATGAAGTAATATCACCCATAAATAGAATGAAAGCTTATGCTTAGTGACTGCTAAAAAATCCCAAGCTGTAAGCAAGACTTGTAGTAGCAATGCAACTAATCTTTCAAAGAGAGACATAACCACAGCAAATCCAGTTAGTTGCTTGACCTGACTCACAAGAAGTGGCGGCAATTGACTGGTCTGACCTGAATGGATGGCCTGTAAAACAATGATGTAAGTGAGTAACCCCATCACTCCAAGCAAGATAAATTCACTAAGACCATGTCCAAAACCGTAGGCTACAATATCAGACGTCATCAACCTTCTTTTCTTTGCAAGGACCTTAAACACCACATAGCGTGTTGTTTCTTCGACAAGGCCAGCCATAAGTCCTCCATAAATAATGGTCAACCATTTAGAAGAGTGAGCAAGACCAGAAAGAGCCACAGCATTGATAGGTCCTTCAATCATCATGACAGGTAAGGCAAAACCAATCAGACCGACTAAAAAGAGCTTGAGCGAAAACTTCCATCTTTTTCTCAGAACGATAAAACTTATGATGGCGATAACTAACATGGCAAGAATTGTCATAAAAAGGAGTGTTTCCATTTGATTTATCCTTTCATTGATACGGAGCATCAGTACGACTTAAGTCAGAATACCTATTTCTATACTTTTCGAAATAGATTCTACGCTTTTCCTAAAGCACTGTCAAGACTATTTCGAAGAAAATCGAAATAGGAGCACAAAAAAAGACCGTTTTCACGATCTTTCTTCTTGAGAATTTTCCCTCATTCTCGGCTGTGTGTTCTCTAGTCAGTTACAGGGGCTACTACTGCTTATCTTCCTGGGATATATTCGCCAGTGTTGGCATCGTAGTAACGACGTTGGCCATTGACTGTGACGTAGGCACCTTTAACTTGGCGACCTGATTGGTCAAAGTAAAGGTGTTGGCCATTGATGACTTGTTCGCCTGTTACGGCATAGCCATCAGCTCCGAAATAAGCCCAGACGTTTGGCTCAATTTGAGCAAAGCGGTTGGTTACAGGTTGACCGTCGTTTTCGTCATAGTACTTGTAACGACTGCCGACCTTAACGGCTTTGCCCTTGTATTGGATCCCATTTTGGTCAAAGTAGTATTCCTTGCCATTGATAGTCCACTTGCCTTTAAGGGCTTGGCCATCAGTATTGAAGTAAGACCATTGGTTTGGTGCAATCTCAGCAAAACTGCTTGTGACAAGAGCTCCACTGTGGGCATCATAGTAATAAGTCTTACCATCTTCAACAATGGTTTTACCCTTGACTTGGATACCATTTTTATCAAAGTACTTAAGGTATCCATTATCAGCACGAACTTGGCCGATAGCCAGTGAACCGTCTTGTTTGAAGTACATCCACTGGTCATCACCAACTTGGAGGTAGCGTCCGCTAGCAAGAATACCTGATTCTGGCTCATAGTAATACTTAATGCCGTTTTCCTCGATAATTTCACCCTTAGCTTGGCTACCATCTTCCTTGAAGTAATAGAGGTGACCATCAATGTATTGACGTCCAGTGACACGGTTACCTTCTTTATCAAAGTAGTTCCAAGCCTTAGTTGCTGGGTTGTAGACAAAGATGCTACGTCCGATTTCGCCTGCTGGTGTGATGTAGCGCGCCTTACCATTTTCAAAGATAATAGAATCTGCACGATTGCTGTAGGCCGTACCGACACTACCATCTTGGTTAAAGTAATAAGTCTTACCGTCAATGACACGTGAGCCAGTCACAGTGTTACCGTCAGCGTCAAAGTAATAACGTTTACCAGTGCTGCTATCAGTCGCAAAGACATTGCGTCCCATATCACCTGTTTGGGCAGCATAGTAATGCAATTTGCCATCATCGGTACGGACAATGCGATCCTTAGCCTGAAGACCAGTTTCACGGTCAAAGTAGAAATGGTGACCACTCCAATGAAGGTTACCCACTACCATGGTTCCTTGTGTTGTAAAGGCACGGACTTGCTTACGTTTATCATCAAAATCAACGAAGGCATTCTTAACCATGGCACCGTCTAGACCGTAATAGTAAGTATAGCCGTTGTTAGCACGACGCAGGGCATTACGCAATTGAACACCATTATCAAAGAAATAGTAATCCTTGTTATTGATGTTTTGGGCACCCTTGGTCATCTTACCGTCACCACCGAAGTAATACCAGTTACCGTTACCGTCTTGAACAAATTCATTCTTAACGGCTTGGTTATCACGAAGGAAGTAAACGTCTTGTCCACGACGTTGGAAGACTTGAGTGCTTGTGATGGCACCAGTATCACGAAGTGGTGTTGGCAAAAGTTGACTGTTTGCTGAAGTATTAAAGTACTGGTTGGTCTTATCATCACGAAGGACAAAGTTGATGCCTCGTCCAAGGATGTTGGTTCCGTTGAAGTACTTAGCAGACCATTTGGTAATCTTTTCATTCGTAGGTAACTGCTTACCATTTGAGATTTGCACACGATTGAAAATAGATGGGTACTTAGCTTTAAGCTCATCAAGGAAGGCTCCACCATATTTACCTTGATAGTCTGTACCATCTGTACGGGTATTTGCCACATAGGCTTGGTCCACAATTTGATAACCTTGTTGGTGATAACCGTAGCCGTTAACACGTGTGGCATTAACTACTTCTTTTCCTGGAAGGTTATAAATTTGGTCTGGCACCCAGTCAGCAATGGCTTGAATACCATCTTTGTGGAGGGCACGAAGAACATTAAGGAGGTCCTCAAGTGAGCCATACTTGTTATTTTGACTCAAGGCCATGTCATAACGGTCGTCAAAGGCATAACCATTGTCAATCGTTGAATCAAGGAAGGTACCATCCTTACTTGAAACGTACTGTGGTGGAAGTCCAACAGACGTAACACCCCAAGCTTTGAGCAAGTCAGTGTGCTTAGCCAAGACACGGTTCATGTAGAGTTCTGGCTGATCGTCCGCAAAAGCTTGGAAGTTTGAGAAGGCTTCATACATGACTTGCGAATCAAGGGCTGCTGAAGACTTGTAAACTTGACCATCGCTATTGGCACGATTACTTGGCTGTGTACGTGCATCTTGATTAGCCTTAGCTCCGACTGGTACCCAGACACCGAGGTAACCTGATACTTGCACATTTTCCACACCAAAAACATCGTTGGCATTGAAGGTCAAGTTCCCATTCCAGTCGGTACGTTTAAGAAGGTTTGAAGGTACATCAGAATCGTTGAGGTAGGTTGCTAGACCATCCTTAGTCGTCAAAAGCAATGGGCGATAAAGCTGATTACGGTGGGCTCTACCCATATTCATCGTTACAGTTTCATTGCTACCCAATCGGAAATCATAGTTGTTGGTCATGATGACACCCATCCCTTGCGTACGGGTTTCAGCAGTTCCCCAATCAGTTCTGTTATTGGCACCTTTACCATAACGAACTGATGTCAAGAGGCCGTCATTTCCGACTTTCTTCACTTCCATGTCTTGACCACCAGCTACATACTTGATACGGGCACGCAAAAGGGTATCGATGGCATCAAAGTAAGGCGTCTTCTTGGCCATGTAGTGACCATCCTCACGGTAGAGGTCTCCATAATAAACACGTGTTACAGAGTCCTTGTTGGTCAACATGAGGGCATAGACAGATGGCAAGTTGTAAGACGCATAAGTCTTGTGAGCTGTATTGATATCCGCATTGTAAATCTCGAAGGCCTTCTTGATTTCATCACGGGTGAAATTGTAACCAAACAGATTTGGGTTGATACGATCACGGATGATACGTTGGATAATGGTTTGCGCTTCCGTATCGTGGGCACGGGTGAAAATATAGTTGGCCATACGTTCACCGTTCTTATCGTTAGCACCTCGTGGATTCAAACTACTATTCATAAAAGCAGTCATGTCCCCAAGCTGCATACGTGTATTTTTATCACGCATCAAAAGGTTGGTAAGAGCATTACGAAGGGCATTATCAATCGGCAGTTGTGCCCCTTTAGTATCCTTGTTGTAGTATGGGTCGTTGGCAGACCACGCTTCCAAGTATGACAAGTGTTTGATCGCATTAGCTTCGGACTTGTCAACACCATAGGCTGCTTTGAAGTAATCTGAAGCGATTTGGAGAAGGTCAGCATCCACATTGTCCAAAGCATCGACACGCAAACCGTCAAAGTTGGCTGTTGGGTCATTGGCCATGATGCTTCCGATATTCATCATAAAGTGGAGCCAGTTAAGTTGCTCCGCCTGAACAGCTGGGTTTGAGTTATCAATATCGTTGGCAAGCAAGAACTCAAGACCACCGATAGAATTGTCCTTGAAGTACTTACGTGTACCCGTCTGGTTAGTAGGTGTGCGGTTAAGTAGACGATAATCAGAGTTGGCGTAGCTAGTACGGTTACCAGTATCACCCTTACTGTTGTTAAAGAGCAACTGTCCACCTTGCAAGTGGTCGTATGAACTATTTTCAGTGCTACTATTCCAACCTGGCTGAGTCTTGATAAACTGATTAATACTTGTACGCAACCAGTTGGTATTGCCTTCACGCGCAATACGTTCTTCAATCTTAGTCTGAACAGCTTTAGCAGCTAGATTTAGACTTTCCTGGCTAGAGTTGGTTGAAAATGATCCTGCACCAAGACCTTGATTTTGCATGTAGTTAAGGTAGTTAACCTGAGTCGATTTGTCAGGCCACCAAACCATCAAGAGTGGACGTTTGTCCGCTTCAGTTGAAGCTGTCCAAGTCTTACCATCCTTGAGAATACTCTTTGGACGGTACCAAGCATCCGCAGTGATGAAGGTGTCGAGTTGGTCCAAAGATTTGTTATCGTTTTTGTAGAGCTGATTTCCAGATGAAAAATCTACGGTCGCCTTGATAGGTTTAGTTGAAAATTCATCCTGTGACTTGGTCGTAAGAGCCCCTGTTTCGGCATCAAAGTAATATGACTTACCATCTTGCTCAAAGACGAAGTTCTTACGCACACTACCGTCACTATTGACATAGTATTGTTTGCCGTTAATCCATTGGATACCAGTCGCTGTATTGGTATTGGCTTCACGAGTTTCTGCCAAGGCACGACGACTACGTGTACGAGCTTCTGTATTTGCCGTATCAGTTGTTGCTGCACGGTCTGTAGTAGCTGTTGCAGTCGCATTATTTGTATCTGTCGTTGTAGCACTCGTATCAACTGCAGCTGCTTGCACATTTGTACTTGGTGCTGCTTGACCTGAGTTAGTATCAACTGTCGCTGTGTTTGCAGCAGGTGCCGCTGCCCTATCTGTAACATCGGTTGTCGTGCTAGTCGCATCTGCGACAGGAATAGCCACGCTCGCAGTATTAGCATCTGCTGAGATAGTTGGTGCTACTGTAGTTGCTGCATCATTAGTTGTAGCTGGCGTTTCTTGAAGCAGATTCTGACTGCTATCACCCGACTGATTCGCAGGATTTTGCTCATCGGCCTGAACCTGTTGATCCGCCAACAAAGTTCCACCAGCAACAGTAACCATTGAGAGTGCTGTCACCCCAATAGTCACCCAATTCTTCTTCACTTTATGCATTTTAAAGCGTACTTTTTGTTCCATAATATTTACCTTTTTCCCTTATATTACTTCTATCATAAGCTATTTGACAAGGGAATACAATTACACAACTATAATGTCAGCTTAATGTATCTACCTTCGTTTTCTCAGAAAACGTCCTTTAATAATCTGCCTAATAAATGCCCCTTGTGAACAAATGCACTAAGGATAACATAAAACCAACTAAAATCGTTAGGATTTAGACTTTTTTAGACGATAGAATCATCCTACAATATTAATTTATTTTTAAATAAAAAAACCTTCATTTCTAAGATGAAATAAAGGCTTGGGTTAGAGATATTACCTAGTGAACAAATCAGCTATGGTTTCAATAATGGCATAGAGTAATGGGTATTTTCGTTTTCTGAAGTCTGTTTTATAAAAGTAATAATTCGAAATTAAAAGAAATAATATGACAATGATAATCCAAGCCAAGATAACCATAATTTCTCTCCTTTAAGAAGTCAGTTACACCTAGAGCTTAACGAAGATGGTTCCCCATAACTACCTCTAACTCTTTTTTCCTACATGCAAATATAATACCCATTATAACACGGCTATAGCTCCTCCTTGCGAATATGAGAGGGACAAAATTATTAGGATTTAAGTGTGAAAAAGCATCTGGGTGTACACTGACAGTTTCTCTAAAACAACTCAAAAAAAACCAGCAAACGCTGGTTTTTTCATCTATTTAATCACCTAGAGTTATGATAGGAAAATAATAATAATTTAGATAGGAAAAGGAAAAATTAGCTCTAGATTTTTAAAGTACATAGTAATTAGCGACGCTGTCTCAATTCACCAGTTTTAGCATCGCAGAAGAGGCGTTTGCCACCAACATAAACATAACGTCCTTTCACTTGACGACCTGAACCGTCAAAGTAAAGCTGTTTGCCATTGATGACTTGTTGTCCAGTCACTGCTTGACCTGCTGCGTTGAAGTAATACCAGCAGCCACGTCCAGCTTCGACAAAGCGGTTTACCACTTGCTCACCAGTGTGGGCATCAAAGTAACATTTCTTACCTTGGACAGTAAGCAATTTACCTTTGACTTGAGCACCATTGCTACCAAAGTAGTAAACTTTATTGTTAATATTTTGAAGACCTGTCACTTTGTGACCATCTTGGTTAAGGTAAGCCCATTGGTTAGCCGCCATTTGAATGAATTGGTTGATGACTGCTTGACCAGTGACGGCATCATAGTAACGTCCTTCAGCCCAGCCACCTTTTAGCTGGCTATGGTCTTTGTTGAAGTAATAGAGTTTACCATCAATCACTTTGGCACCTTGAACGAGGCAACCAAAAGCATCCGCATAATACCAGTTGTTGTTTTCAAAGATAAAGCGTGACACAGCCATTTCACCTGTTTGGGCAGAAATGTAGTATTGCTTGTTGCCTTGTTGCATCATCTGACCTTTGATTTGACGGCCTTCTGAGTCAAAGCAGTATTCTTTACCATTGATGATACGTTTTCCTGTCACAGCGTAACCATGTTCATCAAGGTAGTACCAAGCTTGGTTTTCTTTATTTTGAACAAAGGTATTTACAGCCATATTACCAGTATCAGGGATAAAGTAACGGATACGGCCATCTGAGAAGCGAATAAATTTGTCTTTAGCTTGGATACCTGTTTGTGTATCAAAGTAGAAGGTTGTGCTACCCATTTCAAGGAGACCAGTAGCCATGTGACCATAACAATCGAAATAGCGTACATCCTTACGGAAACCTGCAAAATCGTAGAAGCCGTTGATAGCTTTCACACCATTTTTATCATAGTAATAGGTATAGCCATCACTACCTTTAACAAGTGAGTCACGAGCTTGAAGACCATTTTCAAGGAAGTAATAAGCCTTACCATCGATAACCTTTTCGCCTTTGACCTTTTGACCATATTGATCGTAATAATACCATTGATTTTCGCCTACACGGACAAATGAAGACTTGGCATTGTTCGAATCAACACTTGGTTTAGTCTCACCTGTGATGATTTGGTAACCTGAGTTATTTTGCTGGTTACCTTGTGAAATGATAGTGACATTAGCATTTGAACCATTCGAATGCCCTACTGATATGTTTGGAAACAGTTTATTAGAATTCGAAACGATAGTAACATTCGGCGTAGTTCCTGAGGCCGTGATGGTGATAGTCGTGTTTCGACCACCATTCCAATGAATGCCGTTTGAGTTAGACGAACTCGTCGTAATTGTCGCAAAACCGCTAGCTGACGATGATGATGACCATGATGATGACGACGAGTAAGAATACCAAGCTGAACTTGATGAGCTTGAAGAACTTGACGCACTAGCACTTACTGATGCTGAGCTGCTACTTGATTGGTAAGCAGAACCCGTTTGTGATGAATTAGAGCTTTGTGTTCCTACGACTTGAGAAGATTGTGATGAACTAACTTGACCAGCTCCACCACCTACCACAGTCTGTGATGAGCCTCCTGTTGAAACAGATGATGAAGACTCGTAGCCTGTACTCGTTTGACTTCCATAGTTAGATGGCACTGCTGACACATAAGTAGCACCTTCTGTTAAGGTTGGTGAATAGCTTTCATTAATCAATGATGCACTTGATTCAATCCCAGCATCCGTTTGTTCAAAACCATCACCATTAGGTAGTGACACTTCATCTGCTTGTGCAGATTGGTCTGACAAAAAGGCTCCACCCGCAAGTGCAACCATAGACAGCGTACTAACTCCAATGGTTACCCAATTTTTCTTGACCTTGTGTAACTTAAATCCAACTTTCTTTTCCATAACATACACCTTTCAATATAACTTTATTTCTCTATTCTATGTTAAGGGATTTTGGGAGCGAATACAATTACAGATGCATAACTCTAGTCTCATAAGACTAACCTTATGCCCATAATAGATTTCAAGAAACAAGTCTAAGATACATGGTTAAGCCTTTTATATGTTAGAAATCGTTTCCAAAAAACGTTCAGATTTTTTTAAAAGTACACAGAAATTCCGACTTTTAGCACTTTCACCACCTTCTTCATTAGAATGACTGAGCATAATTTAAAGCTAAAGTAAGCAGTCTATTGACGGTTCTCTTAATCAAACTCATTGTTTACTTACAATCTGCTTGGCATATCAAGAGATAGTAATAAAAAGAAAAGCACTTGAAACAAAATGTTTCAAGTGCTTAAAAGCGGTGAGACTGGGAAGGTACCTACTGAATTTTAATCTAAAAGCATCTAGGATAGTCCCAAAATCACATTTTCTTCTGCCCCTTATCGTTTTCTGACCCAAGCTCCAGTATTGGCGTCATAGTAACGACGTTGGCCTTTAACCCAAACGTAACGGCCTTTGACCTGACGGCCTGAAGCGTCAAAGTAGAGGTGTTGACCATTGACGACTTGCTCACCCGTTACGGCTTGACCTGAGGCGTTAAAGTAATACCAAACACCACGAGAAACTTGGATAAAGCGATTGGTTACGGCTTCACCACTATTGGCATCAAAGTAGTATTTCTTGCCTCTGTATGTCAGAAGTTTCCCTTTAGCTTGAACACCGTTACCTTCAAAGTAGTAAAGTTTACCATTGATATGTTGAAGACCAACTACCTTTTGACCATTTTGGTTGAGATAAGCCCATTTGTTGGCACCAACTTGGACAAAGCGGTTGCTTACGGCCTGACCTGAGTCACCATCATAGTAACGGCCGTTGGCCCAGGCACCCTTGACTTGGCTATAATCATTGTTGAAATAGTAGTGATTACCATTGATGACTTGAGCACCTTTAACCAGTTTACCATTGCCATCGACATAGTACCACTTGTTGTTTTCCGTCACAAAGCGAGAGCGAGCAATTTCACCGCTATCACCATCAAGGAAGTAACGTTGGTTATTGATTGTGACAAAGTGTCCTTTAACCTGACGGCCTTCATTGTCAAAGTAATACTGCTTACCGTTAATAGTTTGTAGTCCTGTCACGGCATAACCGTTGCTATCAAGGTAATACCAAGCCTTGTTCTCAGGATTTTGCGCAAATCGGTTGACTGCGAGATTTCCTGTATCTGGGATGAAGTAACGCGTGCGGCCGTCTGCAAAGCGGATGAACTTGTCTTTAGCTTGAATACCAGTCTTTTCATCGAAATAGAAGGTTGTGCCATACATGTCGTGGAGGCCACGATACATTTGACCGTTGCCATCAAAATAGCGAACGTCTTGGCGTGGACCTGCAAAGTCGTAAAATCCGTTAAAGGCCTGAACCCCTTTAGGATCGTAGTAATAGACGTGACCATCACTGCCTTGGCGAAGGACATGACGTAGCTGAAGCCCATTGTCTAGGAAGAAGTATTTCTTACCATCAATGACCTGTTCACCTGTGACCATGTTGCCGTTCTTATCAAAGTAATACCACTGGTTGGCACCGATTTGAATGAAGGTATTCTTGGCAAGGTAGCCACTCGTTGAGAAGTATTGGACCTTATCTCCCACCCTACGGAAACCAGTTGCTGTGATTTCAGTCATTTGTTTAGGAAGGAAGGTTTGACCTGCTTTCAGGTTGAAGTATTGGTTTGTGGCGTTATCTTGCAAGACATAGCGAGCTCCTGTGCCTTGGATATTGCTTCCATTGAAATACTTGGCTGACCATTGCGTGATTTTCTCATTGGTTGTCAATTTACGGCCGTTTGAAATCTGCACGCGCTCAAAGATAGCTGGGTATTTTGCCTTCAATTCATCGAGGAAGGCTCCACCGTACTTGCCTTGGAAGTCATTTCCAAAGGTACGTGTTTTAGCTGCGTAGAGACTATTGTAGATTGCAGCATTTGGACGTGGTGTGCCGTAGCTGTTGGTACGTGAAGCTGTTACCACTTCTTTTCCAGGGAGATTGTAAATTTGATCTGGAACCCAGTCAGCAATGGCTGAGATACCTTCAGCGTGAAGGGCACGAAGAGCATCCATGAGGTCTTTGAGTGAACCGTATTTGTTGTTCTTGCTCATGGCAATATCGTAACGATCCTCGAAGGCATAGCCATTTTCAATGATAGAATCCAAGAAAGTACCGTCTTGGCTAGACACGTATTGTGGCGCAAATTCAAAGGAAGTGATTCCCCATTCTTTGAAGCGTTTGGCATTTTGAGCAATGACACGGTTGGTGTACTGACTTGGTGTCTTAACGAAATCTTGGAAGTTTGAGAAACCTTCGTAAATGACCTGTGAGTCAAGAGCAGCTGATGATTCAAAGACCTGCTCACCCTTCTTGGTCGTCGAAGCCTTGGTTCGAGCATCTTGGTTTTCAGAAGCACCTACTGGCACCCAAACTGCCAAATAACCTGAAACTTCAACGGTTGAATGACCAGTGATATCATCTGCTGTAAAGGTCAAGTTCCCTTGATTGTCCGTATAGCGAACCAATCCAGCTGGCACATCAGAATCCTTGAGGTAGGTCGCAAGACCTGTAGATTTGCTGAGAAGCAATGGACGGTAAGCCTGATTTTTGTGGGCAGCTCCCATATTGACCACCAAACGGTCATTTGTTCCCAACTTCATATCTGGACGGTTGGCTGTAAGGACGAGCATTCCTTGGTTGCGTGTTTCGGCAGTACCAAGGTGGTTGGCTTCTTCTGCTCCTTTACCATAACGCACAGATGACATGATTTCATAGCCATTAAGCTTAGTAACCTTCATGTCTTGACCACCTGCTACATATTTGATGCGAGCACGGAGCAGGGCATCGATGGCATTATAGTATGGTGATTTTTCAGCCATGTATTGGCCATCGTCGGTAAAGAGGTCCCCGTAGTAAACACGAGTGATACTATCCTTGTTGGTCAACATTGTGGCATAGGCAGCTGGGATATTGTACTGGGTGTACTTTTTATCAGCCTTGCGCATGTCCGCATTGTAGATTTCAAAAGCCTGTTTGAGCTCATCCATAGTGAAGGTGAAACCATCTGTTTTTGGATTAATCTGCTTGCTGATGATATTGGCCAAAACAGCTTGCACTTCACTATCATGGGCACGCACGAAAATATAATTGGCATCACGTGGCGTGTGTTTCTGCTCACTTGAACGATTGTTAAGAGAGTTAGTAATCACTCGCTCCAAGCTACCACGGTAATTGCTCTTACGCAAGAAAGTTGTCAAAAGCGTTTCACGTAGTGGATTGTCAATGGACAACTGGGCACCCTTGGTATCCTTGTTATATTGATGATCGTTGTAGGACCAAGCTTCAAGGATTGACAAGTGGGCAATAGCGTTGGCTTCATTGTCAGCCACACGGTATTTTTCCTTGAAGTAGTCAGAAGCAATCTGCAAGAGGTCCGCATCCACATTGTCCACCGCATCGATACGAACACCGTCAAAGTTGGCACTTGGATCATTGCCAAGGATAGAACCAATATTCATGATGTAGTGGAGCCAGTTTAGTTGTTCAGCCTGAACAGCTGGGTTAGAGTTGTCGATATCGTTTGCCAAGAGCAACTCGTAACCACCATTTGAACGGTCAATATGGTATTTGCGTGTCCCCGTTTGGTTAGTCGGTGTGCGGTTCATGAGACGGAAATCTGAATTGGCATGACTTGTCGCACTATTATTGAGGAAGGTCAGTGCTCCTCCTTGCAAGTGGTCTTTACCAACTAAGAGATTGTCTTCACTCTCAGAGTTCCAGTCAGGCTGTGTTTTGATGAAGTCTGACATCAACTGGCGAAGCCAAGTGGTATTGCCCTCACGACCGATACGTTCCTCGATTCCTTGTTGAACCGTTTCGGCAGCGGCTGCCAAATCATAGCTCATCATATCTGTCGTATAGGTCTTATTACCAAACCCTTGTTGACTCATATAGTTGAGGTAGTTGACTTGTGTCACCTTGTCTGGCCACCAAGTCATCAAAAGGGGACGATAATCTTTCTCAGTTGAAGCTGTCCAATTTTTCCCGTCCTTCAAGATCTGTTTTGGACGGTACCAGCTATCAGCCGTCAAGAAATTGTCCAAGTGTTCAAAACTCTTGCTTGACGTATCATAGGCCTGGTTATAAACCGCATAGATAGAGTTATTTGGAATGGCATCGGCACGATACAAAGGTTTACTTTGATCCACCATAGCCCCAGTCTCATCGAAATAATAAAGACGACCATCAAGTTCAATCGCTGTGTTCTTTTTCACAACGCCATTTTCAACATAATACTGCTTGCCATCAATCGTCTTCAAATTTGAAGCTACTGGTTTATAGTCAAGACTTGGATGACTTGGTTGGACTGGCTTGTTAGGTTGAAACGGCTGGGACGGTTGACTCGGTTGAACAGGTTTGTTTGGTTGATTTGGCTGCGTTACAATGGTCACATTTGGTCTTGTGCCATTTGGACTTGTCACTGTCACGTTTGGCTTAGGAGTGTTTGGCCCTGTGATAATGGTTACATTTGGTGTCGTACCGCTGGCCGTAATCGTGATGTTAGTGTTGCGGTTGGCATTGATACGAATAGTGCTATCAGCAGCGCGTGTGGCAATTGATGGCGCTGCATTGGTCAATACTCTAGGAGTGGACTGTGTGCGTTCTTGCACAGCTACTTGAGTTGATGTCTGACCTTGTGACACCTGTTCCGTAGTCTGTGTCTCTTGGGCACTAGCTTGAGTTTGCGAAGAAACTGCCACTTCTTGACTGGCAACTGGACTAGTTTGTGCTTGGACAGTTGCCTCTTGGCTGACTGCACTTGTCGCCGCCTGAGAGCTTGTTTCATGACTTACGCTTGCTGTTGCTACTGCTGACACACTTGCTTGAGCACTAGCTTGCTCAGTAACAGTTGTTGTCGTCACTAGACTAGCAGTCCCATCTTCACTCAGTTGCTGTAAGCCATCACCATTTGGCGTGCTTGTCTCATCGGCCTCTACTTTTCCTTGAGCTAGAAGGCTTCCACCTGCCAAGGCAACCATTGAGAGAGTGGTCACCCCGATAGTTACCCAGTTTTTCTTAACCTTGTGTAGTTTAAAACGTACCTTATTTTCCATCTATATCAATCATCCTTTTTCTGTTGTTGACTCTACTCTATGATATATTCAGACAAATTACAAATAGGAAAAAGTCATCTTCTTTTCATAAATCTCTGCCATGCGCTCAGTTATATTAACTTTGATTAGCGAAAATGAGACCTTACACTTCATGTAAGGTCTTAAATAGAGAGTTTTCGATTCTAAAACACCTTCAAACACTTATCCTTAAAGACTTTTCAACATTAAAGCAAGCTTCAATTAAGCTTAAGAGATAGCAAAACTATGAGAGAAGCAGACCTTAAAAACACAATTCTGAAAAGAAAATTTTAGATAGAAAGACTCTATTTTTTCATCTGACTAAGACTAGACCCTGTCTATGGCGAGCAAATATTAAAGCACAGAGAGATTATTTGAGAGGAACATACTCCATCCTCTAGATTTCTGAAAGAATCTTCTAAATTTTCTTGTATTATGTCGTAAACTGGCAGAAAAACCTAGGAAAGTCAGCCCCTTTCAGATATAATAAAACTTAGGAAAAAGGAGGAAAATTATGAAAGTACATTCTAATTTTGCTGGACAGACGTCCAAACATCGTCTTCTTGCGCTCTCATGCGCAACTGCTCTTGCAGGCTTTGCCTTTATCGCTAAGCCTGCCCTTGCCGAGGAAGCTACAGCTGACAGCACTGCCAACCTCGACACTAGAGCTACGACAACCGTCAATGTCGAAACAACAGCTGATCTCGTTGAGACAAAAGTTATCGATGCCACGCCAGCGACAGAAGCGACTGCTAACACTTCAGAAGAGGCAGCAAGTGTCAACACTGACGCAGCCACAACTCTTACTAAAGTGACTGTTAGCCAAGAACAAACACCTGACCAACCTGCTGTAGCCACAAACGCAGTTGAGGCCCAAGCCACTAATACTGAGTCAAATGCCTCAACTGGTCACTACTACAGTGATGACAAAGGCAATTGGTACTATAAAGATGCCAATGGTGAAAACCTCAAAGGCGCACAAACCATTGATGGTCAAAACGTTTACTTCCGTGATAATGGTCAACAAGTTAAAGGTGGCCTAGCTAAACCAAATGGTTTCTTGGACCGCTACTACGATGTTGATTCTGGTGACCTTTGGACTAACCGTTATGTCGAATTCAACGGTAACTGGTACTACCTTGGCAACGACGGAAAACCTGTTACAGGAGCACAAACCATTAACGGACAGGAAGTTTTCTTCCATCGCTACCACGGTTTCCAAATCAAGGGTGACTTTGCAGGCTACTACTCAGAAGTATCTACTGATGGCAACTACTACGACGGCCAAACTGGCGACAAGGTCACTCACAAAGGCTTTGTTCAACGTAAATTAGGCGACTGGTTCTACCTTGATGACAAGGGTGACAAGGTAATGGGCCTTCAAACTATTGATGGCAAGCTCTATTACTTCACTGTTAGTGGCGCATCTAAATACATCCAATATGGGAAACAAGTTAAAGGGGAAGCTATTTCCTTTGTTAACAACTCTAAATACTCACCTGTCTATGGGGTTGGTACTAATGACAAGGTAACACAGCGTTACTACTTCGACGAAAACACTGGCGAAGCCGTTAAGAACCGTTATATCTACCTTCAAGGTGATTGGTACTACTTCGGTGAAGATGGTAATGCCATCCGCCCAGAATCTGGTGAAGTGGTCATTGATGGTCAAGTGGTTTACCTCTACCAGTCTGGTAAACAGGCCAAAGGTGAGCTTATCGATGTCAACGGTGTTCCTCACTACTACGATGCCAACTCTGGAGCCCGTGTGTCAAACGCCATTCTCACGATTAAAGGTAAAACCTACCAATTTGACGCTGACGGTAATGGAAAACTTATCGGATAGTTAAAAAAATAAAGATAAAAGGAAGTCGGTTTTCGACTTCTTTTTTCGTTTTTGAAATAAGAACCCAAATACTTCATTTATTTTTCTCTTAAACATTAAAAATGTAAAGGCATTCATTCTTTTTGTCTAAATCTTTTATAATCTCTTGATTAAAAAATAATAACATTTATAATAATAATTAAGAAAAGGAGGAAGGTTATGAAAGTGAATTCTAATTTCTTTAGGTTGACGTCTAAAAAGCGTCTTGTTTCCCTATCTTGTGCAACTGTTTTAGCTAGTTTTGCTCTGATTGCAAGACCTACCTTTGCTGAAGAGGTCACCACAGATAAACCTACAAATCTCGATACGACAACAGTTACGACTGCGACTGTCGAAACGACTGCTGATTTGGTCGAGACTCATTCTTCAAGTGCTGTAGGCCTATCAGAAACAAGTACTACTTCAACGACTGAAAATGTCTCATCAAACAGCACAGAAACAGCAAATTCTCTTCTTGTGACTTCTGAAGCGACAAGTGACTCAACCTCACAAGTAGGGAGTCAGAGTCAAGCTGCTAGCGAAAGCCCAAATACTGCAAGCACTACTGCTTCAACATCAACTACCGCTTCTACAGCGACAAGTGAAGCTAATTCAACTACAGCTGACACGTCCAGTGAAACCAATATTACTGGTGGAGAATACTATCTTGGAGACTACGGACGCTGGCACTATAGAGATGCTAATGGAAAGGACCTCGTAGGCCCTCAGACTGTTGATGGTATTAAAGTCTACTTCTATAAAACTGGTGCCCAAGCCCGAGGTGAATTTGCCGAAGATAGAAAATATTATGATAATGAAAAAGGTGCCCTAGTCACAAATAGCTATGTCACCTACAAAGATGACACCTACTATGTTGATGAAAATGGCTACGCCCTAAAAGGACCTCACGTTATTAATGGTATCCATGTCTATTTCAATGATAATTGGCAGCTAGGCAGTATTGGGGCCATGCTAAAAAACGACTTTGGAAAAGATAACCGCTATTATAATGAAAAAGGTGAACAGGTAGATTTCGGCACAAATAACTACTTCCAAATTGGAGAGGATTGGTACTATGCTGGAAGTGATGGAGCTATCGTCAAGGGGCCTCAGACCATAGATGGAAAGAAAGTCTATTTTGAAAAAGAAAGTGGTAAACAGGTTCGAAATCATTTTGTAAAAGATGCTACTAATCCTAAAAAGTTATATTACTATGGTGACGACAATGGTGCTTTAGTCACAAACCAATACCTTGTAGCCTACAATAAGCAAACGCAAAGAAAAGAGCGTTATTACCTTAACGCTGAAGGCACGCCTAGCTTAGGAGAACAAACTATCGAAGGCAAACAAGTCTACTTCGATCCTCAAGACGGTCGACAACTGTTTGATGTTTTTTCAAGTACTGGCCACTACTATGATCAAGATGGTATCCTAAAAGATTTTGGTACTAACCACTACGTCAATATAAAAGGAAATTGGTACTATGTTGGTAGCGACGGAGCTTTTGTCAAAGGTCGTAAAGTTATTAATGGCGCTCAAGTCTACTTCGACAAGGATGGTAAGCAAGTCAAAGGTGGCTTTGATGACGATAATAATTTCCATGATATCAACGATGGAGACCTCGTCACTAATCGTTTGGTAACAGTAGGTGATAAGAGCTACTACATCGGAACCTACAACAAAGCTATCAAGGGTGCTACCGTTATTGATGGTACAGAGTACTATTTTGACGATACTACAGGCGTCCAAGTTAAGGGAGACTTTGCATCTAATGGCAAATATTATGATGCTAGAAGCGGAGACCCCGTAACTAACAGCTATGTCCAAGTCGGTCAAGATTGGTATTATGTTGATAAAGAAGGAAAAGCCGTAACAGGTGAACATACTATCAACGGTGACCGTGTTTACTTCGAAGATTATCGTGGTAAACAGGTTAAGGGTAACTTTGCTGAGAATGGCTATTATTACGACCAACATACCGGTGCCAAAACAGATTTGGGCACTAATCGTTATGTTCAAGTGAATGATGACTGGTACTATATTGGATCAACAGGAACCATTCTCAAAGGGCAACAAACTATTGATGGTGTTGAGGTCTATTTTGATACAACCACTGGTAAACAAGCCAAGGGAGTTTTCATCAACGAATACGGTAATGCAGAAAATCCAAATTATGGGCTAAATACTGTTAAATTCTATGACAAAGATACTGGCGCCCTCCTTAAACAGCAATACTTTAATTTTAATGATAATTGGTACTATGCTGATGCTGACGGAATCATTCTCAAAGGTGCGCACACTATTGATGGTGTCGATGTCTACTTTGATAAGTCAAATGATAAGCAAGTCAAAGGGAAGTTTGTTACTGAGTCAGGAGATGTAAGTGATAGTGGGATTCACTACTATGACAAAGATAATGGCGCCCTCATCAAAGGGGGTTACTTCACTGACGGTGGCTACTGGTATTATGCTGACGATCAAGGCAATCTTCTTTCAGGTGAACACACCATTAATGGGATTAAGGTTTACTTTAATCCAAAAACTCACCGACAAGCCAGAAATACAATTGTCAATGGCTACTATTATGACAAAGAGACCGGTGCACCACATGCAGTCCCTCGAAATCAATTCATAGAGATTGATGATGATTTGTACTATTTTGATAGCGAGGGCAAGCCTCTAACTGGTAAGAAAATCATAGATGGGAAGGAATATTATTTCAGAGAAAATGGTTCAGCTCGAAGAGGGGACTTTAATTTCTTTGGTACAGGGCCATATTATGACAAGAAAACAGGGGCTGCAGTCTATAAAGCTGGTCTCGTCGAAGTTGGTAATGGACACTGGTGTTACATTAACGACAAGAGCGAAAAGCTACTTTATCTCCAAAATATTGATGGCAAACTCTACTATTTTGAAAATTTTAGAGCCATCTATTACACTTCAGGGTATCTCGCTAAAGACAAAGTACTTAGTCCTGAGGCTGAAGACTATGATCGACACTGGACAGCAAATACTACTGAAGTTGTTAAATCAGAACCTTACGCTTATTATTACTTCGATGCCGACACAGGTGCTGCCGTGACGAATCAATTCATCAACTGGCGGGGGAATACCTACTACTTTGGTGCTGACGGCAAAGCACTCGTCTTTGATCAAATCATAGATGGCAAACACTACTACTTTGATGAACAAGGTAAACAAGTCAAAGGGCAATTTATTTTAGATTACAATGGCAAACGTTACTTTGACGAAAACACTGGGGAACTCCTAACTAATACTATTCGAACTATTAATGGTAAGACTTATTCCTTTGATAAAAATGGTAGATCTACAGAGATTTAAGTCTCCGTTTAAGATTTGGAATTCTAGATAATCTTTTGGCAGTATCTAATTATTAACCCTTTCAATAACCATTGAAAGGGTTTTTGTTGATTCTTTTTTTCCTATACACCCTTAAACTCTGACACTATCTCTGAAAACCCCTTATTTGACATAAAACCATGTCACTTCTTTAACATTTTTGATAATTCTATTAGTTTCTATTGTTTATTCTTAAAAAAGGATTATAATGAAACTAGGTGAACATGTAAGCGTTTTAATCTTGCTTTAAAGGACACTTGGGGGATTATCTAAAAGATTGACATTAGTTGCCTAATGCCTAAATAAGAATCATAGTAGGATGACCATTCCTGAGTCACTTTGAACCATCAAACTAGGGCTCATTTCTAAAAATACAGCATCATTTCAAACTAGAGCTCTAGAGGGGACGCCCATACTAGTAAGCTCTAGTTTTTTGTGTCTTAGAAATCCAAAATAAACGAGATCTTCCGTGCTTAGAAAGGAGGAAAATTCTAAACGACTCTCGTTTTCCTAGAATCATTTCATCAGGACTCATGTTTGCCTTGAACAGTCTCATAATACAAAAACTGAGGAGACTTGGAGAAATAAGGATTGTCATAAAAAAGGTTGCCCCACAACCTTAGGGACTCTACCCAATACTCACTTTTCATAAACTCTCATGACAGCCCTTATTTTGCAGTATGTAAAAAGTTTAAAATGAAAGGAGAATTATCATGGAAAAGAAAGTACATTTTAAACTTCACAAAGTTAAAAAACATTGGGTAACTATTGCAGTGACAGGACTGGCTTTGGGATTGAGTTTTGCAGGACACAACTACGCTTCAGCTGAAGAGCAGCCTACCCCTGTTAATGAAGCAACTGTTGAAGCCATCATCAAAGAAGGTGCTATTGACGTCGAGGCTCCAGCGACTAGTGAAGCCACAGCTAAACCTGCAGAAAACACAGCTACTACCGCTTCGAGTGAAGCTGCCACAGTATCAGAAGCACCAGTGGCCAGCTCTGAAGGGGCTTCAACAGAAACAGTCTCTGAAAAACCAAGCTCTGAAGTCACAAGCACAGCTAGTTCGGAAGCAGCTAATTCTGAAACTACACATTCTGAGGTAAGTGCAACGACTAGTGAGAGTGTTACAACTGAGAATTCGTCACCAACAACTAGTGATACTGATACCCCTAATTCTCAAGTTCCCTCTGCTGAAAATAATATCACTGGCGGTCAATGGTATAGTGATGAACAAGGCAATTGGCATTACAAAAAAGATGACAAGGATCTGACAGGTCCAAACCTAATTGATGGACAGCATGTCTATTTTGACAAGGATGGTAAACAGGTCAAAGGAAACTTTGCCCAAGATGGACATTATTATGATGGTGAACTTGGACATCTAACAACTGAATCTTTTGTTACTACTGGCGATAACCACTGGTATTATGTAGATAAGACAGGTGAAAAAGTGACTGGCCTTCAAGAAATTGGAGACAAAACTTACCACTTTAATGACAAGGGGCTTCAAACAAAAGGGCAAAGAGTGGTTGTTGATGGAAAAGGATATTATTTCCATCCTGAAAATGGCGAACTTTGGAATAATAAGATTGCCCTCTACCATAGTACTCGCTACATTAACGGAACCAGCGACGACATTTATTACTACTATGACAATGACGGTAATATTTACACTGGCCCTAAAACCATCGACGGTAAAGAGTACTACTTCCAACCAGACATGGTCTATTATTCTAAATTCAAGAATCCTGATGGTACTGAAAGTTATTACAATGAACAGGGACAAAAAGTCTATAATGGCTGGGGTAAAATCAGATACATGTACCTGAGAGGATACCTCTGGACACCTTCTGTTTATGCTGATGAAAATGGACATGTTGTCCATGGATTCAAGCGAATTAATGGACAACTCTACTATTTTGATGAATCTGGTTCACTAAGAGATGATGTCCCTGGCAGCCCAAACCCACTGTTCCAAGTTGATGGAAACTGGTACTATGCTCAGTTTTCTAAATACATTAACGGCGTAAGAGGTGCTATCCTCACCAATGCTTTCACTTTTATTGCTGTAGATGATAGATACCCAACATCAATTGCAGATGAAAATGGTAAATTGACTCCAGTTACAGCCAAAAATAGTTATGTTACTGCTGGAGGTAAATGGTACTATGTTGATAAATCTAGTTATCCTTTAAAGGGCGAACAAGTGATAGATTATGTCAATGTCTACTTCCGTGATGACTATTCTCAAGTTAAAGGTGACTTTGCGCCAAACGGCCATTATTATGATAAAGATAGTGGAGCCCTCGTTACCAACCGTTATGTCGAAAAAGATGGCAAGTGGTACTATGTCAATGATAAGGGCGATAAATTAATTGGTGCTCAAACTATAGATGGTGTAGAAGTCTATTTTGATAAAGACGGTGTCCAAGCCAAAGGTATTTTTGCCAATGCTGATCATTTTTATGACAAAGACACAGGTGCTGCTGTCCGAGACCAAATCGTCGAAGTCGATGGCAAACGCTATTATGTTGGTCAAGATGGTAGAAAAGTTTACTCAGGAACACATATTGTTCATGGTGAAGAAGTGAATCTTATCGTTGGAGATGGTCATCAAGGCTTCGGAGAATTCACATACTACGCAGATAGTGGAGACTATATCGGATTTGATGGTAAAAAGGTTACAAAAGCTGGTTTCGTTAAAACCAAAGATAATCACTGGTATTATTTAGACGGTAAGGGAAACAAATTAGTCTCCGTTCAAGTTATCGATGGCGAACTCTACTACTTTGGACTTCCTACTCGTAAATACTACTACGGAATGCAAAGTAGAGGTGAGCTCATCTATGCGTATTACAGTGATACTATCCCTAACAGCAGCCACATCTACTATCTGGATGAAGCAACAGGCGCTGCTCTTAAAAATCAGTACCATGAATGGGAAGGTAGTTGGTATTACTTTGGTCCAAACTGGTACGCCTTGACCGGTGAACAAACCATTGACAATGTCCCAGTCTACTTCCACAGTAACGGTAAACAAGCCAAAGGTGAACTAGTCACCGTTGATGGTAAAATCCACTACTACGATGCCAACTCAGGTGCCCGTTTGTCAAATATTGACATTACTATAAAAGGGGAAACCTATCATTTTGATGCGGACGGAAACGGAACACTCATTAGTTAATGAAGTTATAGAGACTCCTTCTCAATAATGACAGATTTAAAATGAAAGGAGAATTATCATGGAAAAGAAAGTACATTTTAAACTTCACAAAGTTAAAAAACATTGGGTAACTATTGCAGTGACAGGACTTGCTTTGGGATTGAGTTTTGCAGGACTCAGCTACGCTTCAGCTGAAGAACAACCTACACCTGTTAATGAAGCAACTGTTGAAGCCATCATCAAAGAAGGCGCTATTGACGTTGAGGCTCCAGCAAGTAATGAAGCCACAACTAAACCTGTAGAAAACACAGCTGCTACCGCTTCGAGCGAGGTTGCCACTGTGTCAGAAACACCAGTGGTCACCTCTGAAGGGGCTTCAACAGAAACAGTCTCTGAAAAACCAAGCTCTGAAGTCACAAGCACAGCTAGTTCGGAAGCAGCTAATTCTGAAATTATTCATTCTGAGGTAAGTGCAACAAATACACCTACAAACAACGAAAACCTCATCATAAGCACTTCTCCTGATAAAACAACTTTAGATACCTCACAAAAAGATGGTGATTTCACCATCACTGTTGAAGCGGAAGGTATCACAAAAAAGACAGATAAAAGAGAAAGTTTCGTTTCAGATGCAAATGGTGTTACCTATTATGTAGATGCAAAAGGGCAGCTGGTTACTGGACCAAGAGACATCAACGGTTTCCATTATTACTTTAACGATGACGGCACTATGGTAAAAGGGCAGCTTAGGAAAGTTGACGACAAACTGCACTTTTACGATGAAAACGATGGCAAGCTAGTAACAGACCGTTTTATTACATTCAAAGACAACCACTATATTCCAGAAGAAAACTATAGTAAAGTTGTTTACTTCAATGAACCTGCTTATATCGAACCAAACTATTATGTAATGCCTGGATTAGAACGTTACTATTTTGATAAAAATGGTAACACACTTGAGAAAGGTCGTCAGACAATTTTAGGTAACGACTATTACATCTATGACAATGGTCAAGTTGCTGTTCATAGACTAATGGAATTAGATCACAAACGCTACTACTTTGACGACAAAGGGGCCTTAGTCAAAAATAAACAATATCCTATCATCGAAAAGGGTCTATGGAAGTCTATGCCATATGTATTTTATTCAGACAACGATGGGGTGGCACATTATCTCAATAAACAACTAAACATTGTGACTTATCCGTTCCCAACTTACTATACTCTTCCTTCAGAAAATAATAGAGACTATCCAAAAAATCAATTTATGATGGACTACGAAGGTCGTTGGTATTACTTCAACAAAGACGGATTTCCTATCACTGGACCTAAAACTATTGATGGCTTTGAACTCTACTTCCATGAATCATCTCGTCCAGAAGGACATCAAGCTAAAGGCGAATTCATTAATATTGATAATAAAATTTACTACTTTGACAAAGACAATGGTCGTAAAGTCAAGGATACATCTTTTGAGTTAAACGGTATCCATTATATCGCAGATAAAGAAGGGAACATCACTATCCAAGGTGATTCTAGATTCCATAACCAATATGTCAGCGATGATAAAGGCAACTGGTATTACTACAACTCCGATGGCAATAAACTCATTGGCGAACAAAACATTGATAACGTCAAAGTTTACTTTAAGGACAGTGGAGTCCAAGTTAAAGGACACTTCGCTCCGAATGGACACTTCTATGACAAGGATAGTGGTGAACTTGTTACCAATGCTTATGTAGAAGACAATGGGAACTGGTACTATGTCGATGAAAATGGTCAAAAACTCATTGGAAACCAAATTGTTGATAGTTATCATGTTTGTTTTGACAGTGATGGTCGTCAACTAAAAGGTGAGGCTAGCTACTCAAATTCAGGTCTACCAAAACATTACTATGATTTGCATAATGGACAAATGGTTATCAACTCTCTTATTCAAATCGATGGTAAGACCTATAAAGCTGATAATGAAGGTAAACTCTCTGAAGTACCATATGCTTTAAACTATCGCAACCAAATTGTTACCGACGAATTTGAAAACAGCTATTATTATGACTACCAAGGAATGATGGTCAAAAATCAATACGTTACTATCTATCACCTAGAGAATGACTATCTTAACCCTAAAATTAAAAAAGTCACCTATTATGCAGGGTATGACGGAAAATTCCTTCACGGTCCCCAAACGATAAATGGTGTTGCTGTTTATTTCAATGTCTATGGTGAACAAATCAAAGACCAGTTCGCAGACGATGGTTACTATTATGATAAAGATACCGGTGCTCGTGTTAATTTAGGAGTCAACCAATCAGTTATGATAAATGGTAAATGGTATTATCTTGACCATAACGGAAAGCGATCTAAAGGTGAGTTTATTAAACAAGGAGGAAACAAATACTACTACGATAAAATTAATGGTGAGCGTGTCATTGGAACACTTTTTGAAGTGAACGATAAACTTTATATTTCAGATCAAGAAGGTGTCATTACTGAAAAGAAAGATGATATCAAAAAAAATGGACTGTTCTATGATGACTACCACAATATCCATTATATGAATGATAATGGTCATCTAGCTAGGAACTTATACGTTCCTTCTAACCACAATGGATTTAGCGACGATACAAAACCATTTTACTATTTTGGTTCCGAAGGAATAGCTTTAAAAGGGGAGCATACTATTAATGGTGAAACAGTATTCTTCGATGAAAATGGAGAGCAAGTAAAAAGAGGTTTCGCAAAAAACGGTAAATATTACGATAAACATACAGGTAACTTAGCAAGAAATACTTTCAGAGAGCGTACTGTAAGAATCGCTCGTGAATGGCGTGCTAATGGTATCTCAACTACATTCCGCTACTACCTAGATAATAGTGGCTACAAGGTGTCAGGTTATCAGACTATTGACGGTGAGGACTACTACTTCTACCCTGATGGACCACAGTTAAAAGGGGATTTCGCACCAGATGGTAGATATCACGATAAAGACACTGGAGCTTTAGTCACAAAACGTTATGTTCAAATAAAACCATGGCGTTTTATCACCGACCTAGGTAATGAGCCTATCGACCATAATTATGTTCAAGTATTTCAATTCGATAGATACCCTAGTCTAGCAGACACCTCAACTGGTGCAATTACTAGATATTTTGGTAAAAAATATTCTAATAGTTGGTACTACGTCGATGAAAATAGTCAAAAGGTAACTGGACACAAAACTATCGATAATGTGAAGGTTTACTTTGATAAAGATGGTAAACAAGCTAAAGGTATTGTTGCTGATGATGGTTATTACTATGACAAGAATAGTGGTGAACTTGTTGACTTAGGACGTGACAAATTCGTTGACATTGACGGTTATCGTTACTATGTTGGTAGTGATGGTAAATGTTATAAGGGTGAACAAAAGATTGGAGATGATTACTACTATTTTCACGATGATGGTAGACTAGGCTACGATGAATTGCGAACAATTTGGGCGGGAAATGACTACTACTACCATTATTATTACCCAAAAACTGGAAAACGTGCTAAAAATGTTGACATTACTTTTAATCACTCAATTCGTTACAAGGTGAAAGCTGAGGTTGTTCATTTCGATGAAAACGGTGATGGAAGGGTTATTAAATATATTTACGAATAATATTTATTTCACACATATAATTCCAATTTGTCTTTCAATGAAAGGAGAATTATCATGGAAAAGAAAATACATTTTAAACTTCACAAAGTAAAAAAACATTGGGTAACTATTGCAGTGACAGGACTGGCTTTGGGATTGAGTTTTGCAGGACACAACTACGCTTCAGCTGAAGAGCAGCCTACCCCTGTTAATGAAGCAACTGTTGAAGCCATCATCAAAGAAGGCGCTATTGACGTCGAGGCTCCAGCGACTAATGAAGCCACAGCTAAACCTGCAGAAAACACAACTACTACCGCTTCGAGCGAAACTGCCACAGTATCAGAAGCACCAGCAGCTACCTCAGAAGTTGCTTCAACAGAAACAGTTTCTGAAAAACCAAGCTCTGAAGTCTCAAGCACATTTGTTTCAGCCTCTGAAACACAAAATTCAGAATCTAAATCATCTGTCGCAACAAGTGTAACAGAAAAAACTTCAGAAACTGTATCTCATGAAGACCGTACTATAGATGTTACCGACAGAGGTATTTACCCACCTCCACCATGGTCTTCTCGAGTGGAAAATGTTACAGGTGGTGAGTATTACACTGACGATGATGGTTTTTGGCATTATAGAAATGAAAATGGCGATGACTACATTGGTGGTCATACTATCGATGGTGTTAAGGTTTATTTTGACTATAAAGGTAGACAAGTAAAAGGAAGATTTGGCTTAGATCAACACTTTTACGATAAAGATTCTGGTGCTCTAGTTACGTCCAGTTATGTCAATGATGGCTATAACACCTACTATGTAAACAAAGAAGGGTATAGGCTTATCGGTCATCAAAAAATTAATGGAGAGTGGACTTACTTTAACGATTCTGGCGCCCAGTTAAAAGAGTCATTCGACCCTGAAGGTCGTTATTATGACGAAAATGGTCGACGGACTGACCTCGGTACTAATCACTATTTTCAATTACATAATAAGTGGTACTACATCGGAAATGATGGCAAGATTTTAAAAGGTGCTCAAACTATCGACGGTGTTAAAGTCTATTTTGGTAATTATGATGGTATCCAAGTAAAGGGTGACTTTGCTAGTGATGAGCATTATTATGACAAGGATTCTGGTGCCTTGGTGACTAATCGCTTTGTTCATTCAATATACGACTTCTATGTAGATGAAAATGGTAATAGAGTTACAGGTCAAAAAAACATTGGAGGTGCTTGGTATTACTTTTCACCTGCACAAATCAAAGACGCATTTGGTCCTGATGGCTATTATTATGATAAAGAAGGCAAACGAACTGATTTAGGTACCAATCGCTATTACCAACTTCACACACACTGGTATTACATTGGTAAAGATGGCAAGATTTTAAAAGGACCTCAAACCATTGATGGCGTGAATGTATATTTTGACACTGATGGCAAACAAGTTAAAGGGTACTTTGCAGCTGATAACCGTTTTTACGACAAAAATAATGGTTGGCTCGTCACCAATCGTATTGTGAATATGTATGGTGATAAAACCTATTACATTGATGAAAACGGCTATAAGTTTACTGGTGTCAAAGAAATCAATGGGGCATTGTATTATTTTGAACCTGAACAAGTTTTTAATAAATTTGCCGAAAATGGTCGTTATTATGATGATAAAGGTAAACAAGTTGATTTCGGAACAAACCGCTTCTTCCACTTAAATGGATATTGTTACTATGCTGGAGATGACGGCACAATTTTAACAGGTAGACAAACGATTAATGGTATGGATGTTTACTTCGAGAACACTGGTGTCCAAGTCAAAGGCAGATTCATATCTGATTATTCAGGTAAGAATTTCCGCTATTATGATAAGGATTCCGGTGCCTTAGTCAAAAATCAATACGTTATTGCCTATAATGGTAATACTGGTCAAAACGAGAGATATTATCTGGATAATCAAGGACAACCATTAACCGGACCTCAAACCATTGATGGAAAGCAAGTGTACTTCCACGAATTAGGAAATTACTCTAACAATTACGGTGGTTGGCAAATATTCGATAATTTTGCTGAAGGACGGTACTATGATCAAGATGGTAATCTCGTTGACCTTGGTAAAAACCGTTACGTCCAAATCAAAGAAAATTGGTACTATGTTGGTAATGACGGAAAAATCTTAACAGGATACCATACAATTGATGGTGTTGATGTCTATTTTGATAACAATGGTGTACAAGCAAAAGGAACATTTGACTCTAATGACAGGTTCCACGATAAAGATACTGGAGGATTAATTTATAATCAATTCATTACAGTCAAAGATAAAACGTACTATATCGACGATGAGGGTAGGCCCGTTAAAGGGTTAGCCGTTATCAAAAATACCGAGTACTTCTTTGACAAACAAAAGGGAGCTCAGATAAAAGGTGACTTCGCTGTGAATGGCAAATACTATGATGGTATCACTGGAGCTCTTGTAACCAATAGCTATGTACGAGTCGGATCAGATTGGTACTATGTAAATAGTAAAGGTAAACGCCTCAAAGGAGCTCAAATCATTAATAATGTAGCCGTTTACTTCAACCCTCAAAATGGTAAACAACTTAAAGGTGGATTTGACGAAGACGGTTACTTCTACGACAAAGACTCCGGTGCCAAGACTGATTTAGGAAAGAATCACTATGTGCAAATCAACGATGCTTGGTATTATATTGGTTCTGAAGGTAAAATCCTAAAAGGAGAGCAAACTATTGATGGTGTACAAGTCCATTTCGACACTATTACTGGTGTTCAAGTTAAAGGTAATTTCATTACTAAAGATGGACGATTAATTACTGAAAAGGATCATGCTAGCTATACTCCGGCTGAAAAATTCTTCGATAAAGATTCTGGCGCCCTAGTCAAAGGTCGTTACTTTACCCATAAAGGCAAGTGGTATTATGCTAATGATCAGGGAATCTTACTAAAAGGGTCTCAGACCATCGATGGTGTAAATGTCTATTTCCACCCTTACTACTTCGGTGGTCAAGCTAAGGACCTTGTTTTGGACGGCTATTACTATGATAAAGACACTGGTGCTCGGCAAGAAATCCCTAAAAATACATTTTTCAAGGCCGGAAACAAATTATACTACTTTGATAGTAATGGGGATTTCGGTAGAATGACAATAGATGGAAAAGACTATTGTGTTTATTCTTGGGGTGAAGTTATTCGAGGTGGATTAGGACCCTACAACACTCTTCCATATTATGATGAAGAAACAGGTGCTGCTATCCACAAAACCGGTCTCATAAAATCAGGCAATAATTGGTTTTACCTTGATGAAAACGGTCGAAAAGTCAAAGGGCTACGAGAGATTAATGGTAAGATCTATTATTTCTCTGATGGACCAGAATCAAGATATGGGCATTATTATGATCAAGTCCGTGGCTTATTAGTTAACCCTTATAATGAAAATTACTATAATAGCACTTCAAAAGCTGAACCTACATACTTCTTTGATGCTGAGACAGGTGCTGCTTTAACTAACCAATTCTTTAACTGGGGGGGAGATTGGTACTACTTTGGTCCTGACGGAAAAGCGCTTATTTTCGATCAGGTTATAAACGGACAACATCTCTACTTCAGAAATAATGGTAAACAAGTCAAAGGACAATTTATCTCAGATTATAAAGGAACTCGCTATTATGATGAAAATTCTGGCGAGCTAGTTACTAATCAAACACGTACTATTAATGGTGCAACCTATCAGTTTGATGAAAACGGACGTCCTACTCAACTGTGAGATTTATCTTATTATAGTAAGTATGTTTGTCTAAATGTTCTTTAAAAAAACACAAAAGGAAGTCGACCAACCGTCAACTTCCTTTTTCATATCATCAATCACTGTCATTCAAACAGAATCCAAATATGAACTATTCTTAAACAATTACGATTATCTTGTAAAAAAACTTGTTTGTCATAAAAAAAGTATTATAATAAAGATAGGTGAGCATGTAAGCGTTTTACTAAAAACGTTGAAAGTGTACTACAGGGGATTAGGATTAGGAACTTGGCTTTAGACTTCTAACGTCAAAATAATTTTTTATGCATGAAAACCGGTCCTTAGGCACTTTGGCATGATAATCTAAGGCTCTTTTCATACACACATCTGTCTATAATATAAAACTAGAGCTTTAGAGAGAATGCCTCAAATAAAAGCTCTAGTTTTTTGTATTTGAAGACACATGCCATAGGTTGGATTCAATAATTAAACGAAAGGAGAGAAATAAAAGTATTAGGATAAAAAAAATAAAATCACTTGTTTCTAGATATAAACTACACAGCATAAGCATATTCTCCTTGCCACACATTTGACGTGCTCGCCTATAAAATCGTCTTATGGCCATGCCCTGAGAGATTTAGATATGGGGCTCAGTCGTTTTAATAGATTTACTCACTTTTAACACTCTTCTGACGGCCCAGCTCCTTTATGTTACACACCTAAACATCGGTGTTCATTTTTGAAGGGAGTCTATTATGAATACTGAAATGAATTATCATTGGCAAATGTCCAAAAAACACGTCGTAGCACTTTCCTGCGCAACTGCTCTAGCTACTTTTACTTTAGTCGCACGCCCTACATTTGCGGATGAAGTAAAAATACCTGAAGCTACAGGCCAACCAACTGAGATTCTTGCACCTGCACAAGAAACTGTAGTAACTAATGTAGAGGTCAAAGCACCTACTACAAATCCTATTTCAACTAATACTGAGCTACCTACTAGTACAAGTACGGTTCTTAGTGAAGCTCCTAGCAGTGAAGTCGCATCATCTGAATTAGCAAGCGAATCACCAGTAGAAATCACTTCTGAACAAGGTAATAGCAATCAAGATAATGAGGCCAATAAAGCTATACCTATCAAAACCGCAACTTCAGAAGCCTCTGCCACAAAGACTTCGGCAGAAAAAGTCAATGAACCTATTACTGTCGAAGAAACAAAAACACCTACAAAAAACAGTGAACAACCTGCCCCAATCGAAGACAATGAAAAGCCAGTCTCACCTTCTGTAACACTTGAAAATGCACCTCATATTTCTGGTGGACATTATTATAGTGATGATAATGGTAACTGGTATTACAAGGATGCAAATGGCAAAAATCTTGTTGGGCTGAACTATGTGGATAATGTTCCTGTTTACTTTAGCCAAGACGGTATTCAGATCAAAGGTGGTTTTGCAGAGGATGGTCGATACTATGACAAAGATTCTGGTGCTCTTGTAACCAAGGCCTTTAAAGAACTCTTAACTTATATTGGTCGTGATGATATCAACAATCAAAACATCTATACTACTGATTGGTACTACCTCGATGCCGATGGAAGACCTCTTAAAGGTCCTCAAAATCTTGGTGGAACAAACATGTACTTCTTCCCTAACGGAGCACAAGTTAAGGGACGTTTCGCACCTGACGGACATTACTATGATAAGGACTCTGGTGCGCTTGTAACTAACAGCTTTGTCCATGTCTACAACTGGAATTATCAAAATCAAGACGGAAATCATGTGAATCACTTTGTCATCACTATTCCTAATAATTCAGTCGTTGGACCTACTGGTGAAAACCAATTTTTGGATATGAGTCATTACCCACTTTCTAGCAATGATTTGAATCGCGAAGATTTCTACTATTACGTAGATGATAAGGGAGACAAACTGACAGGACCTCAAACCCTAAACGGCATCCATGTCTACTTCGACCAAAACGGTAGACAACTTAGAGGTGAGTTTGAATTTGACGAAGATGGTACTGTTCATTACTACGATGCGAAAAGCGGTGCACGCGCTGAAAATACCATTGTTAGAACAAATACTGGTGCCTTCAAATTCGATGCAAATGGTAATGGACATTTGATGAAACCTGGCGAAGAAATAGATACCCCCGTCACTCCTACACCTACTGTCTCCCTAGACAATGCACCACATGTTTTTGGAGGTTACTATTATAGTGATAACGAGGGCAACTGGTACTACAAGGATGCAAACGGTAAAAACCTCATTGGTCTCAACTTCGTTGACAACATTCCAGTCTACTTTGACAAGGATGGCAAACAAGTCAAAGGACGTTTTGCAGAGGATGGTCGCTATTACGATAAAAACTCTGGTGCACTTGTTACAAAACGCTATCTTGAAACTGAAGATGGCGACTGGGTTTACGTCAATGATAAAGGTGATAAACTCAAGGGAGAACAAACTATCGATGGTGTTAAAGTCTACTTTGATAATTTCACTGGTACACAAGTCAAGGGACATTTTGCACCAAATGGTAAATACTATGACAAAGATTCTGGGGCTCTCGTAACCAATGCTTTTAAAGAAATCTTGACTTATATTGGTCGTGATGACATCAACAATCAAAATGTCTATACTACTGCCTGGTATTATCTCGATGCTGATGGTAAGCCATTAACAGGCCCTCAAACCTTTGGAAATAGTCACTTGTACTTCCTTCCTAATGGGGCACAAGTCAAGGGACGCTTCGCCCCTGATGGACACTATTATGATAAAGACTCTGGTGCTCTCGTCACTGATAGCTTTGTTCATGTCTACAACTGGAATTACCGAAATCTCGATGGTGATCGCATCTTCCACTTCACTATTACCATTCCTGGAAATGATATCGTAGGTCAGGATGGACAGTACCCAAGAGAAAGCAAAGATTTAGATCGTGAAGATTTCTACTACTATGTTGATGCTAAAGGGGATAAACTGACAGGACCTCAAACCTTAAACGGCATCCATGTTTACTTCGACCAAAATGGTAGACAACTTAGAGGTGAATTCAAATTTGACGATGACGGCACTGTCCACTATTACGATGCTAAGAATGGAGCACGCGCTGAAAATACCATTGTTAGAACAAACACTGGTGCCTTCAAATTCGATGCTGACGGTAATGGACATTTGATGGGACCTGGTGAAGTTTAGGAATATAATTCAAATAACAACTATTGATATCGCATGATTACTCTCATTTAGGAATCGTTAAAAAGGAAGTCGACCAACTGTCAACTTCCTTTTTTATATCACAAGTAAACTTTTTCTCCCACTTTAAGAAAACTTTAGGCTTTGCTTTATATACTATAACCATCCTAAAACTTTTCTTTTTCATAATCTCCTAAATCCAGGGCTTAAGTTCTGGTTTTTTTGTGTGGTCAAGAAATAAACAATGTCATAGGTTTTGAGCTATTGCTTTTCTTCTTTTGCCTGATTAATCATATCTAGGAAATAAGCATGAACCCTTTCGTCACCCGTTAATTCTGGATGAAAAGAGGTCACCAACATCTGCTTCTCTCTAGCTGCCACGATAGCCTCATTGACTTGTGCTAGAATCTCCACTTCTGGTCCAACAGCTTCAATAATCGGCCCACGAATAAAGACCATTGAGATCTCGCCTATTCCTTTAAATTCAGCATCTGTGACAAAACTGCCCAATTGGCGTCCATAGGCATTTCTGGCTACAGTGATGTCCATACTTGCCAAATGTTTTGTTTGGTCCCCCACTATGGTTTTGGCCAACAAAATCAGACCTGCACAGGTTCCAAATACAGGTAGTCCAGCATCAATTTTCGCCTTTATCAAGTCAAACAAGTCTAAATCATGCAAGAGTTTTCCCATGACTGTCGACTCTCCCCCTGGTAGAATGAGCCCGTCCAAATCAGCGTGGGCTTCCCAATCTTGTCTATTTCTGATTTGAACCGTTTCAACCCCAAGTGCTTTCAAGACCTGCTCATGTTCTGCAAAAGCACCTTGCAAAGCCAGTATTCCGATTTTTGTCATTTATTTTCCTCGCTCTGCCATTAGGATGTCAATTTCATCCTTGTTGATACCAACCATGGCTTCACCCAAATCTTCTGACACTTGCGCCAAAATATCTGGACGATTATAGTTAGTCACTGCTTTGACGATGGCTTCCGCACGTTTTTTCGGATCTCCTGATTTGAAAATCCCTGAACCAACAAAGACACCTTCAGCACCCAACTGCATCATAAGCGCAGCATCCGCTGGCGTCGCTACACCACCTGCCGCAAAATTGACAACAGGCAACTTGCCATGTTCATGGACATAACGAACCAAATCAATTGGCACCTGCAAGTCTTTAGCGGTAATATAAAGCTCATCATCTCTAAGATTTTGAATGCGGCGAATTTCTTGATTCATGAGTCGCAAGTGGTGAACAGCCTGAACAATATCACCAGTACCAGGTTCACCCTTGGTACGAATCATAGATGCCCCTTCTGAAATACGGCGAAGAGCCTCACCAAGGTCCTTAGCTCCACAGACGAAAGGCACATCAAATTTGGTTTTGTCCACATGAATAAGGTCATCGGCCGGTGTCAAAACCTCACTCTCGTCGATATAATCAATCTCAATCGCCTGCAAAATCTGTGCTTCAACGAAATGACCAATACGCACCTTAGCCATCACTGGAATACTAACAGCGTCCTGAATTTCCTTAATCATCTTAGGATCACTCATACGTGATACCCCACCCACCGCACGAATATCGGCCGGAATGCGTTCCAAGGCCATGACTGCAGCCGCTCCTGCCGCCTCAGCGATACGTGCTTGCTCAGGATTTTGAACGTCCATGATGACGCCCCCCTTAAGCATCTGTGCCAAATTTTTATTTAAGTCGTAACGATTTGTCATTGCAATCACCTCTCATGTTTTTATGCCCTCTATTTTACACAGGATGATTTTTGAATAAAAGAGTCTTTTTCTCAAACTGTATGGGGACAATTACCCTTTCAATGATATCTATAGACGAAAAAATAAATAAATTAGGAAAACCCTTTTATAGGCTATAACTATCACAACTATAAGCATCTTTTTATAAGAGTATGGCATTTTTGTATCCGTTTTCTATTGAAGTTATTAGAAAATAAGATTAAAATATAATCGTAAATTAATTTTTGGTATTCCTGTTGTTTTAAATGTCACAGCATGAATTTACCAAGTCACCATATAAGGGGGAAAATTATGGAAAACAAAGTTCGTTTCAAACTTCATAAAGTTAAGAAACATTGGATTACAATCGCTGCTTCAAGTTTGGCTATCGGGGCTTCACTAATTGGACTAGGACAGGTCGGAGCTGATGAAGTCAAACCAGAAACGACTGCTATTAACAGGCCTGAAAATGTCGTCTCTGACAGCAATCTTGAGACAAGTGCTAGCCTTATAACAAGAACCGAAGTAGCTCCGGCGAGCACTACTGTTGAAAATACTTCTAGTGAAGCAGTACCTTCTGACACTGCATCTACTAATGCGACTAGTCAGCCTACAGAAACGACTACTACACAGCCTGCCAGTGAAACTGATAAGAAGGTTGAAGGAGTTACTACTGATAGAAGTACTGAAGTCTCATCTGAGACAAGCGACAACGCAACTACTGCACACGAAACACCTTCACAAGGAGGCAAGTTCACTTCTGATGAGCAAGGTAACTGGTATTACCTAGACAGCGAGGGCCACAAACTAACTGGCCCACAAACCATCGATAGCTTTAACCTCTACTTCCATGACAATGGCATCCAGGCAAAAGGTGAAAAGGTAACCATTGATGGCAAGGATTACTACTACGATAAAGATAATGGACGTAAAGTAACTGATACAAGCATTGAAATAGATGGGAAAACCTATCTAGCAGATGCTGATGGTATCCTTACCGAAAAAACAAAACTACCAACCCGGGTTGTAACTGGTGGTCATTTCCAATCTGATAACCAACAAGACTGGTATTACTACACTGCTAATGGTGAAAAACTGACTGGTTGGCAAAATGTTGATGGTGTCATCCTTTATTTTGATAAAGATGGGAAACAAGTCAAAGGACAAGAACGAGAGATTGGTGGAAAATACTATCGATTCGATGAGAATGATGGCTCTCTATTAACGAATCAGTGGCATCACACTTCAATTTTCAATGGCTATAGGACAGAACCTCAATATACAACTTATACTAATTACTTAGGCGAAGATGGTGCTGCATTTATTGGATGGCATACCATTGACAGTAAACGTTATTATTTCAAACCTGATGGACTTTTGGCTAAAAATGATACTGTCACAATTGATGGGAAGATTTATCTTTTTGATTACCAAGGACAATTGGTCAAGAACAAATATGGCATTGTTGAAACTCCTTCAATGTTCCATGCAAACACTTCTACCTACCGTACCAATGCTAACGGCGAAGTCTTAACTGGTAAACAAATTATCGATGGAAAAGAATATATCTTTGGTTCAACTGGTCAAGTCGTCGATGGTGTTGTACGTTATGATGGCAAACTTTATCTAGTCACAGATAGTAAAATAGAAAAAAACTATTTTGGAGCCCTTTTTTCAAAAAAAACATTTTGGGGCGGGCCTAGTTTCTCTGGAATCTATGGAACTGATAAAAACGGTGTCCTCCTCGAGGGCATCCAACGAGGCTCTGATGGTCACCTTCACTACTTCCAACCTGAGGTAAAAAGTGTTGATAAGCCTACATGGAAAGAAATCGATGGCAAGCGCTATCGTCTAACAAAATCATATCGAACAGAAAGATATGCTGGTATGTACACCACTATTATCCTTGCAGATACTACTTTGAAAGTCGATGATAAGACCTACACAATTGATAATGAGGGAGTTGCAACTGAGTTTACGGCCAAAAACCAATTTGTTCGTGATGACAATTGGAACTGGTACTATTACGATGCTGATGGCAAGTTCCTAACTGGTCGTCAAACTATTGATGGTGTTCAACTCTACTTTGATGCTAACGGTAAACAAGCTAAAGGTACTTTGGTTGACATTGATGGTGACACTTACTACTTTGACAAGGATAGTGGGGCTATGTGGACCAATCGTAGTCTAACTCTCAATGGAATGACCTACGAAATTGATGACCAAGGACGTGTGACATCGTCACTTCGAAATACCTTTGTTCAAGATAAAGATGGTGACTGGACCTATCTCAAAGATAAAGGGCAAGTAGCTACTGGATGGCAGACTATCGATGGTGTTCAACTCTACTTTGATGGTACGGGGAAACAAATCAAAGGTGAGCGTACACTTATAGATGGGAAGTACTACTATTTCGATAAGAACAGTGGCGAGCTCCTCCGTAATGCATTCCATTCCTTTAGTTCCTCATATAAGCTCTACTTTGGAAATGATGGTGCTCAAGTTTTCGGATGGTACACACTAGATGGTCATCGTGTTTACTTTAAAGAAGACGGTCTACAAGCTAAAGATAAGGTACTTTCAATTGATGGCAATTATTATTACTTCAATCAAGATGGCCAACTTCTTGTTAATGGTTCCGCTAAATCATATAATAGTTTATATCTTGCAGATTCAGAAGGAAAATTATTATCCGGATGGAGAGAAATTGACGGTAAGACCTATTACCTAGATCCAAGCAACCAATATCGCTATATCAATACAACAGAAACCATAAATGGCAAGACCTATCTTTTCGGTTCTTACGCAGAATTATTACGTAATGAAACTAATTCCGGTTACGTTTCAGACGAAAATGGAATCGTTCGAATAGGATTCTACCGTACTGATAAAGGATACCTATGCTATCTTGAGCCTAGGGTAATCGAGTTCTACCAACCAACTTGGAAGGAAATCGACGGTAAGCTCTATCACTTTGAAAAATCAACTTCATTAAGGAAATATCTTTACGGATCTCCAATCACAACCAATGCAACCCTTGAAAAAGATGGTAAAACTTATGTCATCGATGAAAATGGTGTGGCAACTGAGAAAGTGAATTAATGGGGAAAGAAAATCTTTCTTCTACTTTAAGAAAACTTTAGGCTTTGCTTTATATACTATAACCATCCTAAAACTTTTCTTTTTCATAATCTCCTAAATCCAGGGCGCAGGTCCTGGATTTTTTTGTTTTTAGAAAAGTCTGTAGCAACTAAAATCATCCCCTCTCTCACTCGCATCACAATGTAATCGTTTTCTTATTTTTGTCTAAATTTCTTATTTTTTCTTGAAAGTCTCTAAAATAGCGCTATAATAGGACTTAGGAAATGGAGGAAAAAGTATGAAAGTACATTCTAATTTTACTGGACCTAAGTCCAAAAAACGTCTGATTGCATTCTCATGTGCAACTGCTCTTGCAAGTTTTACTTTAATCGCAAGACCTGCCTTCGCTGAGGAAGCTAAAGCTGATAACTCATCAAACCTTGATGTGACTGCTGCTACCACTGCCAATGTGGAAACCACAGCAGACCTCGTAGAAACAAAGGTTGTCGAAGCTCCTGCTACTACTGAAAATGTGGCTAGCACAGAAAACACCACAAATGTCTCAGAACAAGCCTCAACTTCTACAGCAAGTTCTGAAACTGCCAGTGAAACAGCTTCAACAACTGCAAGCGAAAGTCAAGCACCTGCGGAATCAGCCACAGGCCAAACACGTGATGCTGTAACTACAGACCGAGCTGCCAATGAGACAGCTTCAGTACCTAATGAAACAAACGTCACTGGTGGTCAATACTATAGTGATGACCAAGGCAACTGGTATTATAAAGATGCCAGTGGTAAAAACCTCGTAGGCGAACAGACTATCGATGGCCAAAATGTTTATTTCCGCAGTAATGGGCAACAAGTTAAGGGGCCTTTACTCGATAGGAATAATAATCTATTTCGTTACTACGATGTTGATACTGGGCAACTATGGACGAATCGATACCTTGAATCCCAAGGTAATTGGTACTATTTAGGTAAAGATGGCTATCCACTCACTGGAGAACAAACTATCAATGGTCAAGAAGTCTACTTCGATTATAAAGGTGTTCAAATCAAAGGTGACTTTAGCGGAGAGGACTATAGCTATCCAGATCAAACTTTCTATTACGACTCTAACTCTGGTGCAAGGGTCCGAAAAGAAGGTCTAGTTCAGAATAAAAAAGGCCAAACCTTTTACATCAAGAACGATGGTTCTAAATTTACAGGAATACGTGAAATTGATGGTAATATCTACTATTTCAAAGCACGTGAAGCTGCCTCTCCTGTTGATACCGGCGTCCTACAAAAAGGAATCAGCATTTTACTAGAAGAAGGGCAAAATTCACCACATACTTATGGTTTTGGTACCCCTACTAATATTACCCGTCGCTACTATTTTGACTCAGTTACTGGTCAAGCCGTTAAAAATCGCTATGTCCAAGAAAATGATGGCTGGTACTATTATGGTGCAGATGGAAATGCTATTCGTCCTCAAGATGGTGAAGTCAATATAGACGGTCAAATCGTTTACCTATATGCTAATGGTCGTCAAGCTAAGGGAGAGCTTGTTCTCGACAATGGTGTTCTTCGCTACTATGATCCTAATTCTGGAGCACGCGTCTCTAACACCACTCTAACAATTAATGGTATGACCTATCGATTTGATGAAAACGGCGTAGGTATGGATGCTCCTAACCCAAATGGTTATTATAGCGACGATAATGGAAACTGGTATTATAAGAACGTAAATGGAGACAACCTCACTGGTGCTCAAATCATTAACGGTCAAAAGTTATTTTTCCGCGACAATGGTCAACAGGTTAAAGGTGCTTATGGTGATTCCTACGGTGATTTATACGCATTCTACGATATTAATTCTGGAAATCTTGTAACCAATCGTTATGTTGAATACATGGGTAATTGGTTCTATGTAGGTAAAGACGGTAAGCCAGTCAAGGGAGCTCGAAATATCGATGGACAAGATGTCTTCTTCAACTATCGAGGGGTACAAGCTAAAGGAGGATTTGGTCAAGATGGCGTCTATATGCCTGAGTACTATTACGATAAAGATAATGGTCGCAAAGTAACCAAAGCTGGGTTTGTTAAAGATAACAGAGGCTTAACTTACTATCTTGACGAGAAAGGTAACAAAGTCCTTGGACTTCATGAAATCAATGGTGATTTATATTACTTCCGTCGAGGAGGTGCCTATAAGTACACCCAACTGGGTGACATGTGGCAAGACAGTATTAATTACATCGATGGTAAAATCTACTACTTCGGTCATGACGGTAGAGCAATTAAAAATCGTTTCTATCAATGGGGTAATTACTGGTACTACTTCTATGCGGATGGTTCAGCAGCTACTGGTGCCGTTCAGATTAATGGACAACAACTTTACTTCGATAAAAATCATGGTAGACAAGTTAAAGGCGCTTTTGCACCAGATGGTCACTACTACGATGAAAACTCTGGTGAACTCGTCACTAACCAAACACGTACTATCAAAGGTGTAACTTATCATTTTGATGAAAATGGTAACGCGACTAAAGTTTAAGCTATTCCTTACTTTAAGAAAACTTTAGGCTCTGCTCTATATACTATAATCATCCTAAAACTTTTCTTTTTCATAATCTCCTTATCCAGGGCACAGGTCCTGGATTTTTTTATTTTTTAAGTTCCTATGATTGCAAAAATTGTGACATTTGCCATTTACTCGCTTTCCTATGTAATCGTTTTCTTATTTTTGTCTAAATTTCTTATATTTTCTTGAAAGTCTCTAAAATAGCGCTATAATAGGACTTAGGAAATGGAGGAAAAAGTATGAAAGTACATTCTAATTTTACTGGACCTAAGTCCAAAAAACGTCTGATTGCATTCTCATGTGCAACTGCTCTTGCAAGTTTTACTTTAATCGCAAGACCTGCCTTCGCTGAGGAAGCTAAAGCTGATAACTCATCAAACCTTGATGTGACTGCTGCTACCACTGCCAATGTGGAAACCACAGCAGACCTCGTAGAAACAAAGGTTGTCGAAGCTCCTGCTACTACTGAAAATGTGGCTAGCACAGAAAACACCACAAATGTCTCAGAACAAGCCTCAACTTCTACAGCAAGCTCTGAAACAACCAGTGAAACAGCTTCAACAACTGCAAGTGAAAGCCAAGCTCCTGCAGAATCAGCCTCTGGTCAAACACGTGAAGCTGTAACTACAGACCGAGCTGCCAGTGAGACTGCAACAGCTAACGAAACTTCAAACAGTGAAACAAATGTCACCGGTGGTCAATACTATAGAGACGAATATGGCTACTGGCATTACAAAGATGCAAGCGGTAAAGACCTGACTGGACCACAAACTATTGATGGCGTTAAGGTCTACTTCAATCCAGGCGGTGTTCAGGTTAAAGGGGGATTTGGCTGGGACGGTCACTATTATGACAAAGACTCTGGTGCTCTTGTTACTAATAAATTTGTTGAAGAATATGGTAGAACCTATTACGTTGATGAAAATGGTAATAAGGCAATTGGTTCTAAAGAAGTTAATGGAGCGTGGTATTATTTTGAGCAGTATGGTGAACTAATTAAAAACAATTTTGCTCCTGATGGCCGTTATTATGACAAATATGGTAAACAAGTGGATTTCGGAACAAACCGCTATTTCGAATTAAACGGGGAATGGTACTATGCTGGAAATGATGGTGCTATTTTAAAGGGACCACAAACCATCGATGGTGTTAAGGTTTACTTCCGACAATACGGAGCTCAAGTCAAAGGATATTTTGTCAAAGATGAGGGGGATAATAAATCTCGATACTACGATAAGGATACTGGTGCTCTTGCCACCAATCAATATGTTATCGCTTATAATCCTTACAAACATCGAAATGAACGTTATTATGTTAACGACCAAGGAATTCGGTTAACTGGTCCTCAAACAATTGACGGTAAACAAGTCTACTTCGATACCTACGAGGGAAGCCAGGTTTTCGACAATTTTGCTGACGATGGTTACTTTTACGATCAGGACGGAAATCGTGTTGATCTTGGTGCCAATCGTTATGTTCAAATCAGAGACAATTGGTACTATGTCGGTAACGATGGAAAAATTTTAACCGGTGAACACATTATTGATGGAGCTCACGTTTATTTTGAATATGGAGGTAAACAAGTTAAAGGAGATTTTGACTATAAAAATCAATTTCACGATAAAGACTCTGGAACTTTAGTTACTAATCGTTTCGTTACCGTTAATGACAAGACCTACTTCATTGGAGCAGATAGTAAGGCTATTAAAGGAGCGACCGTCATCGACAACATTGAATACTTCTTTGACGAGAAAACTGGAGCCCAAGTTAAGGGAGATTTTGCTAGTAACGATAAATACTATGATGGAATCACTGGTGCTCTCGTAATCAATAGTTATGTCCAAGTCGACAAAGACTGGTATTATGTTGGAAATGACGGTAAACGGCTTAAAGGTTCTCAAACCATTAACAATGTTCCTGTATACTTTGACCCTTATGATGGTAAACAAGCCAAAGGTGTATTTGGCAATGATGGCTACTTCTACGACAAAGATTCTGGTGCTAAAATAGACCTTGGTACCAACCGCTACGTTTTCATCAACGAAAACTGGTACTACCTTAATGAAGAAGGAAAAATCCTTAAAGGCGATCAAACCATCGATGGGGTACAGGTTCACTTTGATCCATATTATGGCAATCAGATTAAAGGAGAATTTACCGATAGTAGTGGGTATGTGGTTAAAGCAAACTCCTACACTAGCCCAGTTAAATTCTACGATAAAGATTCCGGCGCTCTTGTAAAAAATCAATACTTCAACAATAATGGTAAATGGTACTATGCAGATGCACAAGGTAATATCCTTAAAGGCTCACAAACCATTGATGGGGTACACGTTTATTTTGATGATTATGGAGTTCAAGCTAAAGGTATTATCGCTGATGGCTATTTCTATGATAAAGATTCTGGAGTCCGCCAAGATGTTCCTCGTGATCAATTTGTTAAGGTAGGAGATAAGTTGTACTACTTTGATAGCAAAGGTCAAAAAGGAAATAAAACCATTGATGGTAAGGATTATTACATACTAAATAATGGTGAAATTCTTCGAGATTCTTTCGAAATCTATGGGTCCCTTCCTTATCACGATAAAGAAACAGGTGCTGCTGTAAATAAAACTGGATTCCTTCAAGTTGGTAAGGACTGGTACTATATTGATGCTAATGGTACTAAGGCAAGGGGACTGAAAGAAATTGATGGTAAGCTTTATTTCTTCTCTAACAATCCAATGAACAAATACGAAACACACGAACAAGTTCGTGGACAATTAGCTAGACCTTACTTTTATATTTCCTTCCCAAATAGAGCAGAAGACAACCCAACTTACTACTTCGATGCTGAGACAGGAGCTGCTGTAAACAACCAATTCGTCTATACAGACGGACACTGGTACTACTTCGGTAACGATGGAAAGGCCCTCCTCTTCGATCAAGTCGTCAATGGTCAACACCTCTACTTTGATTATGAAGGTAAACAAGTGAAGGGTGATTTCGTTACAGACTACAAGGGAACTCGTTATTATGACGAAAACTCTGGTGAGCTTGTAACCAACCAAACCCGTACCATCAATGGTGTGACTTATCACTTTGATGAAAATGGACGTGCGAAGTAATTGTAAAATAAGTCCGAAAATCGACTAAAATTATTCTTACTAGTCATACAGACAAAAAATCAAACAAAAAGCCAAAATCAGCATTCTGATTTTGGCTTTTTGTTTGGTAAAGAATTTATTGGTCCTTTTTCAGTCTTTTTAGGTGTTTATAGAGACCGAAGGCACGATCCAGTTGCATGGATTCGATAGGACGTTTGCCCTTGATATAGAGATTTCCATTGGTCGCATTCATCAACCCTGTCTTAGCAATGGCATAACCAGTAATCATACCACTATAAAGGAATCTTTCTAGTTCCTTGACATCTAAAACTCGACTTGAAGGTTCAAGGGGACCATATTCTGCTTCATAGATATCCACAAGTCTTTTAAACTTATAGGCCGTTTTTATGGGCATATCTCCGATAGTTCCCTTTGAATAATAATGATAAAGATTCTGTGGGCTTAAATCTGCAGAGGCTACCTCTTGACCGTTGGGCGAGTAGGGTTGGAGCTTAATGAAAGTATTGAGCTTACCAATATCGATGTGGTAGTCGCTAACATTTTCCTTAGGAATAGGGAAGTCATCCCTATCAATAATCTCCCTTCGTCTGATGGTAGCCAACAATTCATAAGGCTCAACTCTAAGTCTTTTTGAAAATTTTTCCAAAGTATCAAGCGATACCGTTCCTGTTTGATTGATCAAGTTATAGTTGGTTTGAGCCATACCAGATGAGACTACAAAGGCTGTCATGCGTTCTCTGACTTCCACCTCAGCCATATCTTCCGTGATTTCCAACTTCTTGCGAATGTTGTGCCACAAGTTCTGGGTGACCTGATCAGGATCTCTTGGAAACTCAAAACCCTCATGCTGATTATCTCGAGCTAAGAGCTTTCCAAGTGTAATGTTTTTCCCAGTCACCTTGGCCAGACCGTTAGTAATGGTTACAATCTTTGGAATATTTCCCTTAGGCTTGTTCATGAAAAGCATCCGAAGGCTTCCTGACGGAATCCCCGTAGCTTCTGAAAACTCTTTGTAACTCTTCTTGTCTTTCCAAAATTCCCCCATACGAGCTTTTTCCGCATTTTCCCAGAAAAGTTCCTTAAGGGATTTGGGGGTATTCGGCTCATCCGATAATAGTCGTTTTGACATAATTGTCTCCCTCTAAAGTTGCTGTTTAAACTTAGTCCGAGTCTATTATCTCATATTTTTAATAAAAATCAAATCAATCCCTAATGGTATTGATTTTACTATATAAAAAGGATTTAGCTCCGTTTTACACAGAACTAAATCCCTTGAGGGGGATTATATCATAAATTGGTAAATTATAGCCTAAAGCATACCCAACCAAAAGGAAAAAACTTAATACACTAGCCCAATCAAGGGCAGAAGTTAACACTAAAGATAAAACTGTCCTTCCACTCAGTTGACTAAAATAGGCCCATTTTTTTCTATTTGAAACCAATAAAACAATTGGAAGATAGAGACAAGCTCCCAAAAGAGCTAGCCAATACTGTTTAATCCCCATTGAAATAGGAAATATAATTATAAAAACTAAACTTAACAGTGCAAACAGTGAGAAACCACTCATAAAATAAGGTATAACACGAGAAATTCCCTGCATACTTTTTTCAGGTCGTTCCTCATCTCCATAGAAAGAATATCGTAAACCAACATCCACCAAACCGGCGAAGCCATCATATTGTTCAAGCTATTAATAGTCCAACTTGTCTCTAGTAAGTAAGATAATTTTTGTTTCTGATTAAGCTCTTTATTTAAAATTTTATCATAGAATATCATAGGTGCAACAGCCATAAAACCAAGCAAAGCTAAACTAATGACTTTTATTGGAGAGAGTTCTCCAAAGATTGCTCCAATCTTATCAAACGAAATTGTCTTAAAAAGTCTGATTATCTCTACAATAACCAGACTAGCAATAGATAAAAATAGCACAAGTTTGATAAGTCTCTGCCATTTTTTCACGCCATTCAAAATTGTTCTAACAATCTCTTCCTCTTATCCTAACAAAGTTTGTAATATTGGAATAACAACGATAAATAGAACTGTACTTAGAGTCACCACATTCGTAGAGAATTCCACATCTCCTTTTCCCTGATTAGCAAGGATCGGGAGAACAGCTAAAGCTGGTGTAGCGGACTGAATCATAAAGGTCTTAAATTCTACTGTCGCCATATTTGGTGCAAAGAACTTCAATACAAGAAGCATGATTAGAGGAGCTAGGATAAAGCGTCCAATTAAAGTGACAATTGTATCTTTATCAAAAGTAATAGTATTCAAGCCTGCCTTTGCAAGAACGATACCAATATAAATCAGAGATAGGGGAGTGACGATATTTCCAACATAAGTCAAGGTATTCGTTGCGAAATCTGGAATAGAGATTCGAAGAATCAAAAATAGTAAAGCCACAAGAAAACCTACAAGCGGAGCTGGTAGCAATTTCTTCCAGTCAAATTTACTTGTCTCCTTACTTTGACCCGATTTACTGTCGCTCGTCATCAAATACACGCCCAATGTCCAGGTGGAAATCGTGTTGGTAATATAGTAAATTAAGAAATAAGGAAGAGCCTGATTCCCAAAAAGAGCAACGTTTAAAGGTAAACCAATAAAAATAGTGTTGGCATTCACAAAGGTATTAATCATGGTTCCTCGCCGTCCTGGACGAACCTTGAAAACCATAACTGCAATATAAGCTACGATATAGCCCAAGATAAAGGCCACAAATGTATAAAGGAGACCTCCAGAAAGACTGATTAGTTTATCTAGTGTTAGGTATTTCATTACCGACACAAAGATTGACGCTGGCAAGGCTACATTCATGATCAAACGAGACAGGTTAGGTCCAAAGTCATCTCCAAACCATCCCTTCACCTGAAGAATATACCCCAAAACAATGATAGCGATAATCGGAATGATACTCGTAATCGAGGTTAAAAAGAGTGACATAGGTATCCTTTCTAAATTACTTAAGTCCACAGCCCATACAAATCTGTCGCTAGCGAAGGATAGACAGCAGCAGTGAATTATTTATACTCTGGATACCATTTCAAATCACGAACTGCTTTGGCCATATCTGTTTCCTTAGCACGCGCAAGACCTTGCTCTTGCGCTTTATTAGCGACTGCTTCTGCTACTTTAATAGAAACATCTGCTACATACTTGAATGGTGGCAAGACAGGAGCTCCTGGTTGGCCTGGATTGACAATACCACTCAATGAATGAGCCGCTGCTCCAATCATTTCATCAGTCAAAAGACTTGCTTCAGAAGCCAGCATACCTAGACCAAGACCTGGGTAAATCAAGGCATTATTGGCTTGACCAATCACATAGTCGACACCTTTATAAGAAACTGTATCAGCAGGAATTCCTGTTGCGACAAAAGCTTTGCCATCTGACCATTCAATCAAATCTTTGGCACTTGCTTCTGCCAATTTAGTTGGATTTGACAAAGGGAAAATCATTGGACGCTCTGTGTTTTCACACATAGCTTCTACTATTTCTTTAGTGAAGGTATTAGGTTGAGTCGAAGTTCCTACAAGAATGGTTGGCTTCACAGTCTTCACTACTTCAAGCAGGTCAGTCAACTT
>ERZ1036424.18-NODE-18-length-165881-cov-5.719736_pt1 | contig 165881 bp, 169 predicted proteins | sample MGYA00514221_ERZ1036424 | MGnify/ENA primary metagenome ERZ1036424 (study PRJEB33795, sample SAMN09464939) | human gut metagenome | host: Homo sapiens | place: USA: Stanford, California | collected 2016-11 | study: EMG produced TPA metagenomics assembly of the... | reverse complement strand
GTATAGGGGGATTTCAAATTTTTTCATATTCAGCTCATTATAAAGTACTTACAAGAAGATCATCTAATTTAGAATTATTAAGAATTCTAAGTATGTTCATGATTGTAGTACACCATTTTGCATTTCATGGAACATTTGATTTTAAAACAATAACTAATACTAATCAGGGCGCATTGTTAGCAACTTTAATATTAGAATCATTTGGTAAAGTAGGTGTGGCCATATTTGTTTTGATAGGTGCATATTTTTTAGTGGAAAAGAGCTTTAGTTTTAAGAGAGTTATGAATTTAGTAATTTTAACAAGCTTTTATTCAATTATTATTTATATAATATTAAGAGTTCTAAAATTTGGTATACCAAATGATTATTTATGGACTAAGATAATATTTCCATATCCTATTCCAACTAATTACTGGTTTGTTACTAGTTATATTGTAATGTTACTAAGTATGCCTATGTTAAATATAGTAATACGGAACATTAATCAAAGAAAGCATTTGTATATATTATTGTTTTTAACAGTTTTTATAGTAGTTATTCCTGATCTGTATTCATATTTTCCTGGGAAAATGGACATCTGGATAGGACAATTTGGTGCTACAGATGCTACGTATTTCATATATTTGTATTTTATTGCTAGTTATTTTAGGTTATATTCTAGTAAATTAACTAGAAAATGGGAATATTGGCTAATACTTGTAGTTATTGGAAATATATTATTGTTTATATCATACTCACTTCCGTTATTTATAAGTGATGCTACTCATAATTATTTAAATTATTCCCAATTAATGATTGGACAGAATAGTACTGTAATTACTATGGTGGCAGTATCAATATTTATGTTGTTTGTAAATATTAATATAGGTAAAGTAAGATGTATAAACTATATATCAGCATCGATGTTTGGAGTATACTTACTCCATGAGAATTCATTTTTACGTCCTATTATCTGGAATTACATTAACAACAATAGATTTACAACATTTACTTCAATGATAATCAATGGTTTAAAATATAGCTTTTTAATTTTTATTATATGTATATTGATAGATATAGTATTTCGAAGAATTTTATTTGAAAAGAAAATTAATAAATTATCACTAAAATTAGGAAACTATTTAGATAAGAAATTATTAGGAAAATAAATAATAATTGTGTAATGAGGATATTATTATTATAATTTTAGTGATAAAATGAAAAGTGTTTTGCTAATTAAGGGAAATATTTTAGTTTTGGAGGATTTAAATGACAAATTATTTAGTAATAGGAGCAGGTCTTTTTGGTGCAGTATTTGCACATGAAGCTGCTCAAAGAGGGCATAAAGTAAAGGTTATTGAAAAAAGAAATCATGTTGCCGGAAATATTTATACAAAAGAGGTACATGGTATTCAAGTTCATCAATTTGGTGCACATATCTTCCATACTTCTAAGAAAGAAATTTGGGAATATGTAAATCAGTTTGCTGAATTTAATCGTTATACTAATAGCCCAGTAGCTAATTATAACGGTGAAATCTATAACTTACCTTTTAATATGAATACATTTAACAAACTTTGGGGAGTAGCTACTCCTAAAGAAGCTATGGCTAAGATTGAAGAACAACGTGCAGTTCTTAATGGTAAGAAACCAGAAAATCTTGAAGAACAAGCTATTTCATTAATTGGAACAGATATTTATGAAAAGTTAATTAAAGGTTATACAGAAAAACAATGGGGACGTAAAGCTACAGAATTGCCAGCTTTTATCATCCGCCGTTTACCAGTACGTTTAACTTACGATAACAACTATTTCAATGATGCATATCAAGGTATTCCAATCGGCGGTTATACACAAATTGTTGAAAAGATGTTAGATCATGACAATATCACTGTAGAAACAGGGGTAGATTTCTTCGACCGTAAAGAAGAATATCTAAAAGAATACGATAAAGTTGTCTTCACAGGTATGATTGATCAATTCTTCGATTACAAACTTGGAGAATTAGAATACAGAAGTTTACGTTTTGAAACAGAAGTATTAGATGAAGATAATCATCAAGGTAATGCTGTAGTAAACTATACAGATGCTGAAACACCTTATACTAGAATAATCGAACACAAGCATTTTGAATTTGGTAAGGGTGAAAAAGGTAAGACAGTTATTACGCGTGAATATCCTGCTGATTGGAAACGTGGCGATGAACCTTACTATCCAGTAAATGATAGCAAAAACAACAGCCTTTACAAGCAATATCAAGAATTAGCAAGTAAAGAAACTGAAAATGTAATCTTTGGTGGACGTTTAGGACAATATCGTTACTACAATATGGATCAAGTTATAGGAGCAGCTTTACTAACTGTTAAAAATGAATTTAATTGATAGTAGTACATAATTAAAGATAGTAGATTTTAGTTATGTATAATTAAAAGGTTGGAAGGTTATGGAATCTTCCAACTTTTAGATTAGGTAGATGGTAGTATTGTTTTTTAACAATTAGAATAGGTGACATACATGAGAGTAATAAAGAATTATTTATATAATGCAGGTTATCAATTATTAGCGATAATAGTTCCACTGATAACAACTCCATACGTTAGTCGTGTGTTACATCCGGTTGGTGTAGGTGATTTTTCATATACCAGTTCAATCATACAATATTTTGTTTTAATTGCTGGTATGGGTGTAGGATACTACGGAAATAGAGAGATTGCTTATCTGAGAGAAAATAGGTATGAAATGAGTAAAGCGTTTTGGGAAATACAGATAGTAAAAACATTTACCACTATTATCGCATTTATTATTTTTGTCTTATTTTTATATTGGTATGAGCACTATATTCTTTATTTATGGATACAAGCAATTAATATCATAGCTGTTGCTTTCGATATATCTTGGTTATATATGGGGGTAGAAAATTTTAAGCCAACAGTTGTAAGAAACACAATTTTTAAAATATTGTCTACGATAATGGTATTTATCTTCGTTAGAAATAGTAATGATGTAGGAATTTATATTTTAATTACAGCATTATCTGTTATTTTAGGGAATATGGCTTTGTGGTATAGTTTAAAAAACATAGTTGTCAAAGTTAAGTTAAATGAGTTAAAGCCATTTAGACATTTAGTGCCAAGCATTTCAATGTTTATTCCACAAGTTGCAATTCAAGTATATGTGCAACTTAACAAGACAATGTTAGGAGCTTTTGTAGGGACTGTATCTTCAGGGTATTATCAATATTCTGATAATTTGGTAAAAATGGTTTTAACAATAGTTACAGCAACAGGTACTGTAATGTTGCCACATGTATCTAATGCTTTTTCAAAGGGAGATACGAATAAGGTTAATCAAATGTTGTATAGATCGTTTGATTTTGTCTCGTTTTTAGCTATAGCCATGATGTTTGGATTAGCAGGTGTTTCAAAGTATTTGGGATTAATGTTCTATGGACGTGGTTTTGGACCTGTGGGAATGGCTATGATAATTGAATCAATAGTAATTGTTTTGATAGGATGGAGCAATGTTATTGGTACTCAATATTTATTGCCTACTAATAAAGTAAATTCCTTTACCGTATCAGTAACTTTAGGAGCGATAATAAATATTATTTTAAACGTTCCGCTTATTTATATATGGGGATTATATGGTGCTATGTGGGCAACTGTATTCTCAGAGTTTGCGGTAACAGCGTATCAATTATGGGTTGTGAGAAATTCTTTAAGTATGAGAGAATTATTTAAAAACTTTTGGAAGTACATGGTAGCTGGGAGTATAATGTTTGGTTGTGTAATATATTTAGAATTGCTATGGAAACCGATTAGTATAAGTAGTATTACAGATATTGTACATTTATGTATCATTGTTGCAGTAGGTATATTGGTGTATGGTATAATGATATTATTATTAAAACCTACGATTTTGGATTACGCAAAAGAGATTCTTTTCAAAAGAAAGAAATAATTTAGTTAGGAGAAGTATATTTATGAAAAAATTGTTTGTATCTAGCATGGTACTATTGAGTTTGTTAACATTAGGTGCATGTTCTAATGATGGTAACAAGAGTAGTATGTCATCTGCTAATCATGAATCAAGCAAAAATGTAGAAAAGACAAAGAAACAGATAAAAGCAACTGCTGTTTCTTCCGTAGACGAGGATAGTACGAGTGTTGTAAGTGATAATAGTAGTGAAGAAAACAGTTCAAGTAATAACAATTCTACGGTGTCTTCACAAAGTGGTGAAAGTAGCAGTAGTAGTGATAAAAATTCCGCTACTTCTTCTAAAAAGCAATTTTCTCAAGGACAAATTGCAGCCTTGGCATCTTGGTATACAGGAAATATAAAAAATAGTAAAATAGTGGTTCATAACATGGGAAATTATAATGCTGTAAGTGACGATAGTGGGAACTTATTATTTGCATATAGTGTTTCTGGAGATAATGTAAAAGTTGGTGGCTTTGGAGATAAGCCTTGGGATGAAGTGAATATCTCAAATCTAAATGACAAAGCATCTCAACAGGGACAATCAGATAATGTAAATAGTGTTGCAAATAATACTACATTTACAGATGGATATTAAACCTAGTATTTAATGACTATTAATAAACAAACGCAGATGAATCGAGACAATAAAGTCTTATTTCATCTGCGTTTTTGTTTACTATTCTATTGGAAGTAGGCAATATGAATTTGTAGTATCAATACGATATGAATTTTCTTCATTGCCTTGTAAGGTCATTTCCATATCAGTTGCATAAATTACTAAGCCTAACTTATGTCCCTTTGGAAGATGGTAGAACATAGGTTGTGTAGTAATTTCAACATCATAGAACTTATTAGCTTCAAGTTCATCTGTACTAAAGTTGTTATGACGATTTTGTAAGTTCAAGTGAGCTTGTGTAATCATCTTAAATGGTGTTTCCTTGGCTAATTTAAATTCTACTAAATTATCTTCTTGCCAGTGATAACCTAAATCTAAGCCACGTCTTTCAAGAATTGTAGGAGTAGCTCCTAGACGCTTAGCATCGCCATAATCAACCAATTTAACACTAACCAAGCCATGATCAAGTTGACTAGCGATCTTCAATTTGATTTTAGCGATGCCTTTAAGTAAAGTTTCATGCTTTAAAGGTTTGCTAGTGAGGATCAAACGATTATTTTCAAGTTTTGGACTAGTTGGTGCAAGAATATCTTCTTTCCAACTATTAATATTTGCTTGATAGTGTTTAAATGTAGCTTCTGGCAAATGATCACTAAACTCTAAAGTTTGATTTTCTTCTTTTTGTGTAGAGAGAGAATCAGAATCTAAGTATAACTTAGTAAAGTTCTTACTTTGCCAACTAGAATAAGTTTCCCATGTACTTTCTTTAGTATTATTTTGAACTAAGATATCTGGGAGTAATTCTTTAGCACTATTCTCAACACCATACAATTTATGACTTAACCAAAGATTCATCATATCTGTGAAATCAAGTGATTGGAAATTGTTGATATAGATATGTTGACCTTGATGTAAGATAAGTTTCTTCGTTACTTCAACATCACCAAGTTTATTATATAAATTAAATACATTCTTTAACTTAACATTCCAGTCATTGAGACCATGAACCATCACAATATCACACTTAATGTTACCTACATCTTTCAAATAGTTACGAGCATCCCAGAAAGTATTGTAATTACCAGTAGTGCGATCTTGGTCTTTAGTAATAGTTGATAGGAATTTATTAAAGCCATCTTTAGCACGATTATAATCACCAGCACTTTTTTGACGGCTAAAACATTCTTCAGCCAAGATATCGGCATCTTCCCCAGGGAATCCACCAGGTGCAATAACAAGTCCGCCTTCACGATAGTAGTCATACCAGCTAGAAATAGCAGCTTCACTAATGATAGTCTCTAATCCTTCTACACCAGTAGTAGCAGTAGCTGTAGCAAGCGTTCCTAGATATGATTTTCCAGTCATCGCTACTTTTCCATTTGACCACCAAGCAGGAATAGCCTTATTAGCTTCTTTAGTTGTAAAGGCCGTTCTCTTTCCATTTAACCATTCAACTACATCTTTAGCTCCTAGAGTTTCAGCTTCATCGCCACAAGTACGGTAGCCATCAGAATCCAGAGTTCCAACTCCACCAGAATAAGCAACAGCAAATCCACGAGCTAACATGTAGTCATTAAAAGTATATGTAAATAAGTGTTCCCAACTTTCTTCAGCATTTTTAGTAGAGATCACAACAGGCCGTTTCTTAGGAAGTTTAGTTTCTGGCTTATGGTATTCAATATCTTGATAAGAAAGAGGCTTAACTTCCTTACGTTTAATTGGTAAGTCGACACTGTGCATCATTTTCTCAGCACTAGCATCATTAGTTCCTAAGTAGTAGGGACTAGCTGTGAAAATAGTTGGAACTTTCATACCATTATCAGTCATTACTGGACGCATAATGATAACTTTTAGCAAATCACGCTTACCATCTTGATCGGTATCTAATTCTGATTCAACATAGACTACTTCGTGGATAAGTTTATTTGTATCAAAAACAGGTTGAGCCTTTCCGTTAAAGAAAATTGGTTCTGTCAGATTCAATTGGTAAAATTGTGTGAAATATCCACGATTAGCTAGAATATCGAGTAAATTTTGTCCCTTTTTAGTTGAAGTGCATAGTAAATCATACCAAGCATTAATAACATCATCGCGATGATTTATTTCTTTTTGGTATGGCAAGTTTAGCTTGTCCATTGCAGAAAATGGATCTTTTAAATCAAAATCAAGCTCAGCTTCAAATCCTAAGAGTTGTAAGCCGACAGCATAGAAAACGCGGGCATTTATTTTACTAGAGTTTAAATAAGTTAAAATATCAGCATTCTCAGTAGCTGCTAGATTGGAAAGAGCGTGATTTTTAGCTGCTTCAGTCTCGAAATTTGGGAAAGCACGTTCCAAAAATAAGCGATAAATATGATTGCTAGCTAAATCTTCATCACCAGCGTGAAGAAAAGCAATGCGATTGAGTTCTGCTAATTTTTGTTCAAAAGGAACTTTGACATGAGCGAATTGATTGAATTTCATAATAACGATCCTTTCTTTTAGAATATTTATTACCATTATAGACTTTTTATAGAAAAACTTCTATGGTAATAGAGGGAACGTTTACATTGAATAGCTAGGGTATTTGACTTTTAAGACAAATATTTTTTTTGTAAAATATATATTATAGAGTAATTTTTAGGTACTTTGAAAGGAAGATTATATGACCTATTTAGGAACACTTTGCTTGGTTTTGCTGACGACTGCTTTTGCTGGCAGTATTAGTCGCAGAGTCGGAATGCCTGCCGTAATTGGTCAGTTATTGGTGGGGATTATTCTGGGACCAGCGATGCTAGGTTGGGTGACAAGTAATAATTTTGTCCACATCTTTTCAGAAATTGGTGTGGTCATCTTAATGTTTATGGCGGGACTTGAAAGTGATCTAGATTTATTGAAGAAATATCTTAAACCTGCGACTTCAGTAGCCTTATTCGGTGTGATTGCGCCAATTATTTTAGTTTATCTTTTGGGGCGAATATATAACTTTACTAATGAAGAAGCAATTTTTCTCGGCGTAACTTTCGCAGCAACTTCAGTCTCTATTTCAGTTGAAGTGTTAAAAGAGTTAAAGAAGTTAGATACAAAAGAAGGAACAACGATTTTAGGAGCTGCTGTAATTGATGATATATTGGCAGTTTTAATTTTAAGTATCTTGGTAAGCATCTTCAGTGATGTTGCTCAAGCAGAAGGCGGACATACTCAATCTAATTTAGGCGTGGGTATCTTAATTCAAGTAATATACTTTATTGGTATTTACTTAGTCTTTAGATGGATTGCACCACTTTTAATGAAGATCAGTGAAAAATTACCAATATCTTCCAGCGAAATTCTAATGTCACTAGTAATTTGCTTGGGAATGGCATTCTTCGCTGATTTGGTAGGCTTGAGTGCAGTGGTAGGTTCATTCTTTGCTGGGGTAGCAGTTGCACAAACTCCATATAAACAAGAGATAGATTCAAGTATTGAACCAATCGGCTATGCAGTGTTTATTCCAATGTTCTTTGTATCAATTGGATTGAACATGACCTTTAAAGGTTTATTGACTAATTGGTTATTTATTGTAATTTTGCTAGTATTGGCCTTACTAACAAAATGGGGTGGCTGTGGCTTAGGTGCTAAAATGCTAGGAATGAGTTGGCATTCTGGCGATATTATCGGAGCAGGAATGGTTTCTCGTGGAGAAATGGCGTTGATTATTGCTCAAGTAGGATATGAAGCACACTTGTTATCTGATAAGTTCTATTCAAGTGTCATTATCGTAATTATCTTAACCACAATCATTGCACCTTTTATGTTGAAATCAGCAATTATGCGCCAAGCAAAGGCAGAAGCTAAATAATATTAATAGAAGACGGATAAATTATTGAAAAAGATAATTTTTATCCGCCTTTTTATTTACTTATGCACAGTATTGTGCATAACTTTGTGTATAAGTGCTAAAGAATCAAATATTAGAAGTAAATCGGAGATACATATGTTCACTTTATTGGATAATAAAGTGGTATTATCCACAAAAAGTGTGTATAACTTGGGGATAAGTTGTAGAATACTGCCATTTTTATCCACGTAAATGAAATGTTTGGATTTACAAACGTGGATAAGATCAATTTAATAAAGTGAAAACAGAAAATAATCTTAGTTTAACAATATAGAAATAAAGTTGCGTTATCATTGGTAGATAACTTAATTAGTGAGGAAGAGAATTATTTATGAAGAAGCAATTTAAGAATTGGCTAATTCTAGTTATGCTAGGAATTGCTATTATAACTGGTAGTGGAATCATGAGAGGAGTAAAGGCAGATAAGATTGATGCCAAGGCAGCCTACATGATAGATGCAGGCACTGGTCAGGTATTGTATCAACAAAATGCTAATAGTAAATATCCAATTGCATCACTAACTAAAATTTTAACAATAGCGGTTATTATGAAAGATATCCACAATCAAAAACTGAGCTGGGATCAAAAAATTAAAGTAAATAAAGATGTGTCTGATATGGCTAATAACTGGCAATACTCAAATGTTCAGTTAAATGAAGGAGAGAGCTATACCGTTAAGTCACTAGTAGAATCAATGATGATTGTATCGGCAGATGGTAGTACAGAAGCTTTAGCCTTAGCTGATGCTGGAAGTGTGAAAGCTTTTAATGAAAAAATGAAAGAAGTAGCACATGAAGCAGGAGTTACTGACGCTGAGATTTACAATATGATTGGCTTGCCAAATTCAGATTTGGGTAATTTAAAGTTGAAGAATGTAGGCGATGATCAAGAAAATAAATTTTCAGCTAAAGATATAGCTTTGATTTCGAAGTACTTAGTAAATAATTATCCAGAAGTAATAGATATTACAAAACAGAAAAATGTTGATTTTAAAATAAGTGACGATCAGACATATAATATGGAGAACATTAATTATATGTTGGAAGGAAGTTATGCAGCACCTAAAAATGGGACAATAGATGGTCTTAAGACAGGATTTACAGATGAGGCCGGATACTGTTTTGTAGGAACAGGTACATTCAATGGACAACGTGTGATAACGGTTATTTTAAATGCTTCAGATTATAAGAAACAATTTTCTGAAACTAATAAGATGATTGAGTCGGTTATGAATAATGATAAAGTAGTTAACACTAAGGATATAAAGAGTGTTAAACAAGCTTTGAAAAAAGAAAATTTGAAAGTAAATGATACTAATATTTGGGTAGCCAAGAACACTGATCCTAAACAAATAAAAGCAAAACTAACTCTATCTAATGGAAAAATAAAAGCGAAAAATGCTAAGAATGAGAAAGTTGGCACAATTAAAATCAGTTCTTCTGGAGTATCTCCAGTGGAATTGAACGTTAATTTAGATGCTAAATAAATTAATTATAAAAGTGTAAAATAAGTAGATAAGTACTGGTTTTACGCTTTTTTTATTTTGCCAGATATAAAAATATTTTATAGGTTTAAAAAATATTTTAATAAAACTGAAAGTGCTTGCAATAAGGAGGACTTTGTGTAAAAATAAACTTATAAAGATAATTAATTAGTTAAAGGAAGTTGAAACTTATGAACCACTATGTTGGAATTGCCGGCACTAATGATTTGAAGTCTACTAATCTTAAATTAATGCAATATATTAAGAATCATTTCAGCGAAAAAGCAGAAATTGAACTAGTTGATATTAGTGACCTACCAGTATTTTTTAAGAACAAAGATAAAGTTATCCCAGAAAAAGCAGCAGAAATTTCTATGAAGATTGAAGCAGCAGATGGTGTGATCATTGCGACACCTGAATACGATCACTCAGTACCTGCTGTTTTAATGAATGCTTTAGAATGGTTATCTTATGCAAGACACCCATTTGTAGGTAAGCCTGTTATGATTGTTGGTGCTTCTTATGGTACTTTGGGAACTTCAAGAGCTCAAGCACATTTACGTAGAATTTTAGATTCACCAGAATTAAGTGCAAGAATTATGCCAAGCTCAGAATTCTTATTAGGTCATTCACTACAAGCATTTGATGAAGATGGAAATCTAAATAATGAAGAAAAAGTTACATTATTAGATGGCTTATTTGAAGATTTTGAAGTGTTCTCAAACATTTCTAAGCATCTAACTAATGCTAATGATGAACAAAGAAAAGAAGTAGAAAACTATTCATGGAAAGATTAGTCGGAGGAGTGGAATAAATGAAATTAGTAGGAATTATCGGTTCAATTGCTGATGAATCATACAACCGCAAATTAATGCTATACATAGCAAGTCATTTCAAGGAAACAATCGATATTGAAATTCTTGATATTAGAGATGTCCCAATGTTTAGAGCAGGAATGGAAATGGGACCAGCTGTAGAATATTTAAATAAGAAAATTTCTGCAGCAGATGGTGTAATTATTGCAACTCCTGAACATAATCATACAACTACAGCAGCTTTAAAGAGTGTAATTGAATGGTTATCTTCTAGTGTTCATCCATTTGCAGATAAGCCAGTATTATTGGTAGGTGCTTCTTACTTTGAACAAGGTTCTGGTAGAGCGCAATTAGATTTACGTCAAATCTTAGAATCTCCAGGGGTAAATGCTTTGGTAATGCCGAAGGATGAATTCTTATTAGGAAACGTTAAATCAGCTTTTGATGAAAATGGTAACTTAAAAGAAGCAAGAACTGTTGGTTTCTTAGAAAGTGTCATGGGTAACTTCTTGAAGTGGATCAAAGTTTTGAAAGCTATGAAGAAGAATAACGATGTAAAAGGTGACTGGGAATCAGAAGACTTAACTGCATCCGAAGAAATCGATACAACTGTCAAAGGTGTAGATATGAAAGCTGAAGATTGGGTAGAACAAGCTGCTGCTAAGACTAATGCAGTTGAGGGTGATACTTATGTTAAATTAGATAGAGGTCTTTTGACAGTTAACCAACTTAACTGGTTCTTGAATACAATGCCAGTTGAATTGACATTTGCTGATGATAATAACCAATTTATTTACTATAATCGTATGGATGAAAATCCTAAAGATATGTTAGCACCTCGTCAACCTAAGCAAGTTGGTGATCCATTAGAATCAGTTCACCCAAAACGTGCTTTGAAAGGTGTAAAACATGTGGTTCATACACTTCGTACAGGTGAAACAGATCTTGTAAGTATGCCAGTACCATTTATTAATAAGGTTAATGAAAAGCATGTAATGCACTATTATAAGGCAATGCATGATGAAGATGGTCGCTACCGTGGAATTAATGAATGGGTAGTTGATATTTGGCCAGTAGTTGAATCTTACTTGAAGATGACAGGTCAAAAATTGGTAGCTGATGAAAATGCAAAATTGGATGCAACATCCGGAGCTTCCGAGAAGAAAGAAGAACCAGTAGCTACTCCTGAAACAGACGCAACATCAGGTGCATCTGAATCAGAAGCAAAGGTAGAAGAAGTGAAAGCTGCTGAACCAGAAGTAGATGCAACATCAGGTGCTTCTGAATCCTAATAGATATGAAAGTCGAGTTTTGATACTCGGCTTTTTTTGATAAAAAACAAGATTAGCCCATGCCAATCTTGTTGAAAAATTAATATTTAGTTACTCCTAAAGATATACGACTCTTTAGGGCCTTGTAAACAAGTGAAACAACATAAATAGCGACTAAACGATCAAGATAATCAGTTCCAACTTGAACAAGGAATACAGCTAAGCCTTTACCTAAACCTAATTTAGCTAATATTTGCACGATAATAGCAGATCCAGAGCTAGTAATGCTATGGAATAAAAATAAAGTAATGGCAGAACTTACTAAAGTAGCTGGTAAAGAGATAATGATAGCTAACCACCATAATTTTTTAAAGGTATCTGCGGCATAGTGTGAGTAAACCATACCTGCAACAAGACCAACTATAAGTTGAACTGGCAAATAATATAGTGAAAATAAGTCGGTTGTTAAACCAACAATAATTGAAGTTAGAGCACCTACAGTAACACCACCAACTGGGCCAGCCAAAGAAGCAGCTAAAATAGTACCGATAGTATCTAGGTAAATTGGAAGTTTCAAAAGTAAAGCAATGTTACTTCCAACAATATTTAAAGCGATGCATAAAGCTAAGATTGTTATGATTTTAGTTGATAATTTTTTCATAAATTATTCCTCCGATATTAATTGTGGCAAAATTTTTTCTAGAAGTTCTGAATCAATTGAACAGGTACGTTGTAAGAAGATTTGCATAAAACGTAGATTATCTACCCCTGTCAAAATATGACTGTTGACAGGTTTATGCCAAAAATTCATTTCATCAACGACACTTTGACCAATACTGATACCTTTAGTTTCAATCTCAGTATGAGAATCAAAACCAGTACATAATTCTGGAAAAATAGTATAAGCCACTGCTAAGGGGTCATTAATGACACAGCCGATAACTTTTTCATATTTCCAATGAAAATCAAAATAGAATCTTGTAATTTTTTGAATAAAATCAGCTTGTTCTGGATTAACTTGATGAATTAGTTCTAAAATGTTTGGTGTAAGTACAATTTTTCGCGTGACATCAAGTCCTATCATTTCAATTTTTACGGGAAGATGTTGATAAACATAATTAGCAGCATCAGGATCACACCAATAATTGTATTCAGCAACAGGGGAACAATTACCAAAACTCTTGAAATTTCCACCCATTGAAACAAAACGAGTACAGTTATTCCAAACATCTGGCTGTGTTTGATAAGCTAGTGCAATATTGGTTAGTGGTCCTAACGCAATAATTGTTAGATTAGGATTATCGGCTAGAGTTTGATTAATAAACTCAATAGCGTTATCGTGAATAGGAACACCTGAGACTTCAGGTAGATAAGATTCACCTAAACCATCTTCTCCATGCGTATCCATAGCATCAACATAATCACGTTTAAGTGGCGTTTCTGCACCTTGATAGACTGGAATATCGAGACGATCTAAGTGATTTAAGATTTTGAGGGCATTCTTAGCACCCATATCGGAAGGAACGTTACCAGAAACGGTTGTGATTCCGACGACTTCTAGTTCGGGCGATGTTAAAGCAAGCATCAAGGCCAAACTATCGTCAATTCCTGGATCACAGTCAATGATAACTTTTTGTCTGTCATTCATTTCTCCTACCTCCTTTGAGATTCTTGGTTTTTTATACTGGGAAGTTTACGAACTAGTCCAAGTTAAACTTGAATTTAATGAATGTACCTAATTAGTATAAGGCTGTTTGTGAGAAATTGGAAGAAAATAAATAAGCTCCAAGAATAAAAAGAATTCTTGAAGTTACGAGATTATGAGTAGTAAAATTAGCCAAAAAACATCAGTTTTGATATAGATAAAAGAGAGTATAATAAAATTTTCAAATTTACATTAAATATAATTTATGTAAATTAATAGTAGTTAGGAGGAGTCTATTATAGTTATAATTGTGAAAATAAGGAGCTAAAATGTATTATAATGTAAATTATATAAATATAGTTAAAAGAAGAGTTGTAAGATGAGGAGATTTTATTGATGAAAAAAAAGATGCAATTTGTAGGAATAATAATTGTAACTATATTACTAGCTTTTATATCAACGTACCCAGCTTTTTTTAATCATTCCTTTAAGTTAACATGGGATGGCCCGATTCATTTATGGAGGTTTGAAGCAATATCAGATGCGTTAAGGAATGGAAAACTGCCGCCTATTGTGAATTTTATGGGTTATGGGAATGTAGGGGAAGCGTTTAATGGTATATATCCGTGGCTAACAAGTTTAATTTTTGTTATACCTAGGATAATTTTTACTAATAAACCATTGCTTGCATTATTTGTAGGATTCTACTTACTAAATACATTGACAATATTAAATGCCTATTTATTAGTTAGAAAATTAAGTGAAAATTATTGGATTAAAATAATAGGGATAACGTTATATCAGTTAAATTCTTATCATATGATGTTATTATATTCAAGAGATGCATGGGGGAAGCATTGGCATATACATTTCTTCCATTAGTTATGTTAGGATGCTATTTGATTTGGAATAATAAAAAACTAGGAATACTTCATTTATCTCTAGGTATGGGGTTAATAGTAAATTCACATGTAATTTCAATAATTTTGATAATAGTATTAATAAGTATAATGGAGATATATCGTGTTTGTTTATTAAAAGTAACTTTTAAGGAATTTAAGTATTTCATATTATCAGGGTTACTTACTATACCAAGTGTGATTTTTACGATTACTAACATATTAAATATAATTATTAAAAACGCTATTAAGTCTCCATGGAAGGGGTTTATAGTAGTTGATACATGGCAATCTCTACAGGCAATGCTACAAAATAAAATTACGATATTCAATATAGGATTCGTGAGTTTTATTTTGTTATGTATATTATTTATATTAGCTATAGTAACCAAGAGTAATGGAGTATGGAGAAAATACATTATAGGTGCTGGAGTAGCATATTTTCTTACATTAAATATAGTTCCACTTCCAACAGGTATATCGCAATCTTTTATTGGAACAATTCAATTTGCTGGAAGATTATTAGCAATAGTTATGCTACTATTAACAACAGGGTGTGTTTTATTTTTTAAAGAGAATATTGCAAAATTAAATTTAAGACACATTAGTTATTTCCTCATGATATTTATGTCTATATTAACAATAAGTACAATTAGAGATTGTTATCATGATATAGGTAATAATTCTGTGAATTATGTTATAGACAATAATAATTATAAAAAAGAAATATCCAAAAGTAATGGCGGCTATGGGGACTACATGCTCGTTACGAAAAATAGAAAACCTATATTCAATGAAACAAGCATACCGCAATCTATTATAATTAGTGTGAAATATAATAGTATAACTATGAAACCTAAAGAGAAAGTATCGCAAATTCCTTTTCTGATATACAAAGGTATTCCATATACTGTAATGATTAATGAAAAAAAGCAAATAATTCAGACAGGCAAGCTAATAAAAGTTAGAGCAGGAGATAAAGTAAAAATCGAATCTAATGCAACATGGTGGAATTATGCTTGTTTTACTATAAGTATTTTATCACTGTCAATAATAACAATTATAGTTTTATATGGTGAGTGTAGGTGGCATGGTACTGGTGCAATTTAATAGGATTAACATTATTCGTAGAAGTTACTTGAAATAATTTGTAATTTAAGATAGAATTATTAAGTATATGAGTTGAAAAGGAGGGACTAAGAATGTCACAAAATACACATGTTGGCGTAGCAAATGATCGTCGTCCTGTAAACTCCAAGAACATTAAGAAGCGTCGTGCACAACATCAAGCTGTACTTAACTTCTTAAAGGAACGCGACGAAGCAGACAAGGAAAGCAAATAATTGAGCTATTCCTTGGATATTGAATATCAGATAACTAAATATTGATATCTTCCACATGTTGATCTTCCAAGGAAAGCATGTGGATTTTTTGTACATTTATTTTTAACAAAGGAATAAAGGGAGCATTACAGGTATGAAAAAAAAGAATGCGACATACTATATATTATCATTTTTAATCCCTATGTTAATGCTAGTGATAACTTTTGCATTGGCTAAGGTGTATCCATTTGGAAATAATACTGCTGTAGTTGGTGATATGAAAAATCAATATGCAGCAATATTAACTTATGGAAAAGAAAATTTTTTTAACATACATAAGTTGTTATATTCTAATAGTTTAGCTTTGGGTGGAAACTTTTATCCAGTACTAACGTATTACTTACTTTCACCTATTAATTTAATTGCATTATTTTTTTCAAATAAGTATATACCATTATTTTATCTTATAAATATATGTTTAAATGCGGGATTTATAGGTCTAACAACACATATATTTTTGCTAAAATCAAAGTTTATTAATAAATATGTAGATGAGACTATTAGTGAGGAAATAGTAAATGTACTGAGATTGATTTTTAGTACCATCTTTACATTAAGCACATTTTATGTTCAATATTCTCATACTATAATGTGGTTTGATGCTATAATATTTTTTCCACTAGTGCTATTAGGGTATGAACAATTAGTTAGTAGCAATAAGGTAATTTTATATTGTATTTCATTAATATTGCTAATTTTATCTAACTACTATATAGGTGTAATGGTTCTAGTATTCTTATTAGGGGTGACATTTTTTTGGATTATTTTATCGTTAATATGTAAGAAAAAATGTCTATCAATAATGAAAAAAAGTATATATCTATTGTTATATACTATCTTACCAATAGGTGTAGGATCAATAGTATTATTACCTAGTTTTTTAGGCCAACAAGCTGTATATCAGGAAAAATATCAGTTTTCTTTAGATAAAATCTATCCACTTAGAGATAGTTTGGGATCACTATTGAATGGAAATATAAACAATACAGATATGCCAATGCTATATACAAGTATTTTTACTCTAATTGCAGTGACAGTATTTTTTGTATCTAATAAAATAGACTTAAAAATAAAGATACCAGTATTCGTAGCAATTATATTATTGCTTATATCAACATGGATAAAAGGCTTGTATATGATTTGGCATGCTTTTTCAATGCCGAATGGATACTCACAAAGAGAAACATATATAATATTGATAGTACTGGTAATTATAGGTTATATAGGTAGTACTTATATAAGTAGTGGGTATATAAAGTTTATTACGGCTGGTGCAATATGGAGTTTGATAAGTGTATTTATATCATATAGGTGGAATTTTCTTTCAAATCAACAACTATTAGTTGATTTAGTATTAATAATAATTGAAATTATAGCAGTTATTTTAGTACATAAGAAAGACAAAAAATATATCTGGGTATTATTATTTATTATTTTGGGTGAAATAGGATTTTCATATTATTCAAAGGAAAATGCAATAGCTCAAACATCTATTCCAATGAATAGTTATGTAAAATTAACTGAAGCTAATCAAAATGTACTTACTAAATTAGGCAAGAACGATAGTAGCTTTTATAGGATTGGATCTACAATTCAATTAAATGAAAATGATCCATTAATGTATGGCTATAATGGTTTATCAACGTATGTGTCACAGCAATCCAATGAGTCTACAGATTATCTATCTGCATTGGGTTATTATCAGAAACATTCATGGATTAGATGGAGTTCATTTAATAATGGCTCAACAGCAGCTGTAAATAGAATATTAGGATTGAAATATGTTATAGCTCCTAAAAATAAAAACCTTTTAGATGCAACTATATCTGGAAAATCAATGTCAACTAGTGATAGTACACCAAATTTTCCAGAAGGAATTAAAGAAAATAGCGATTATTTCAATATTTATAAAGATAAGGGCACATTGCCAATTGCATTTAGAACAGAGAATACTGCTAAAAATATAGTAATTAACTATAATCCGGCAGACAATCCATTTTTTAAATTGAATTCATTTTTTTTGCAAGGTTTTGGAATACCAAGTATGTATCAAGAAATAAAAAGTAATCTTATCAAACAAAATGCAACCTCTAAAGAGTATGTAATTGATGTAGTAAGAGGTGGTAATATATACTGCTATTTACCAATAGATCAAAATATATTTACGGAACATGAGATGAAAGTATCAGTGAATGGTAAGCATATAACAACCATGTTTGGCAAAAATGTTTGGGGAGAAAATGGAATTGTATATTTAGGATCTTATAAAAAGGGTACGAAGATACTTGTTGACTATGAAAGTAGAGATATTTCAAATATTAATCCTTTGTTTGCAGTAGAAAATAGAAGAAAACTGTCAAAATTAAGCAAATTTAAGAATGGAATTTATAATATTAAAGTTAATGGTAATTTGATCAGTTTTGATAAAAAAACTGAAGACAATAATTTGGTTGTATCTGTACCATATGATCCAGCTTGGACAGCTGAGATAAATGGAGAATCAGTACAAACGTATAAGACTCTAGGTGGTTTACTTGGAATTAAAGTAGCTGAAAAAGGAAAAGTAGATTTGGAGTATAATATTCCGGGATTGAAAGTAAGTATAATAATATCTACTATATCTATAGTGTTATGTCTATGTTTAATAATAAGAATAGCTATCTAAGCGAAAATATATAAAATTGTTTATTAAAAGGTGAATAATTTGGTTCTTTGTCAAAAAGGACTGATGTCAAAATTTTAATTATTATTTTTAAGAGGCTGGAAAAAAACTATATTTTCAGATGAATTTTAGAAAATAGTTATATTAAAAACCGCTAGGAATCAACGTTTTTAGTAACGTGATTTCTAACGGTTTTTAAGTCTTGAGACTTTTTTTCCATCCTCATTTAGGGTCAATAGTTAAATTAGGGTCTGTAATTCCAAGTAAAAATTTGATGTTATTATCCATAGAGATGGTGTCCTTTCTTTAATTAGATTGGCGTTGTGGGCCATCTCTTTTATTTTGCCGCAAAAATGGAGAAAATAAAAGAAGGACCGTAATGTAAAAAATTATACATTATCAGTCCTAAATATTATACAATCAAAAAAAATCATATTTTTGATTCTTAGATTGATTAAAATTCTATAAACATAGGATTTCAAAAAGATCCATTTTAAGTCTTTTTATTATTAAATCAGTAATTCTTTAACATATTTTTCCATCTTATCAGGTTCAATAACAGTATCATGTAATTGTTTAGTTTCAAATAAATTAGCGACTGTCTTAGGTAGAGGTAGCTTAATTAAATCAACTAATTTTTGTACGTCATCTAAATCACCAGTCGTGTTATCTACTCCTAAAGCAGCTAGAACTGTTTGTGGGAATTTATACGGACTTGCCGTAGATACTGTAACTGTTGGACAAGGATCAGCAGTTGATTCTTTATATTCTCGAGTAACAAAGGAAGCAACAGCTGTATGAGGGTCAATGGCATAATTACTCTCAGTGAAAACTTGCTTAATCTCATTTTTAGTATCAGTTTGACTTGCCGAACTAGCGTAGAAATGTGTTTGGAGGAATTTAAGTGTATCTGTGTCAACAGTATATTTACCTTCTTTTTCAAGTTGGTTCATCCATTCAGCCACTAAAGTTGCATTTCCATTTGTAGCGTAGAATAATAAGCGTTCCAAATTACTAGATACAAGGATATCCATTGAAGGAGAGTTTGTAACTTTGAAATCACGTTTCTTATTATATGTACCAGTTTTGAAAAATTCAGTTAAGACATTATTTTCGTTTGATGCACATAGTAGCTTATTAATAGGTAAGCCAAGCTTTTTAGCAAAGAATCCAGCCAAAATATCACCAAAGTTACCAGTCGGAACACTGAAATTAACATTATCGCCTAACTTGATTTTATTCTCAGCTAATAATCGTCCATAGGCATAGAAGTAATAAACAATTTGTGGTAATAATCTGCCAATATTAATAGAGTTAGCTGATGAAAATTGATAGCCACTTTTTAGTAATTCATCAGTTAAAGTTGAATTATTAAAAATCTGCTTAACATTTGTTTGAGCATTATCGAAATTACCAGTAATACCAACTACATAGACATTTTTACCAGTTTGTGTAAGCATTTGTTTTTCTTGAATAGGACTAACGCCGTATTTAGGATAAAAGACAATAATTTGTGTATTTTCTACATCTGCGAACCCAGCCATGGCAGCTTTTCCTGTATCGCCTGAAGTAGCAGTTAAGATGACGTTCTTCAGATTAGAATTATTTTTCTTAGCTGATGTTGTTAATAGGTAAGGTAGTAATTGTAGCGCAACATCTTTAAAAGCAATTGTAGGGCCATGAAATAGCTCAAGGTAAATATTGCCAGCATGATAGGAAACAGGGGTAATCTCCTTACTAGTAAAATTACTACCGTAAGCAGAGTTGATGCATGAACGCAATTCATCTTCGGTAAAGTCACTGAAAAAAGGTTGGAGAATTTTGTAAGCTAGTTCTTGATAGGATAGCGATGGTAATTGTGATAAATCTAGATCTAATTTAGGGAAATCAACCGGAACAAACAAACCACCATCGGGACTAATTCCTTGAAGAACAGCTTGAGATGAAGAAATACTATGAGCTGAAGTGTCGCGTGTACTACGATACAAAGTTGCCATAAAAAAGCCTCCTTAATGAAATTTTGTTAAGTTTATTTTAACAAAAACATTAGGGAGGCTCAATTAAATTTAATGTTGAATAACTTCGAATTCATCGGAGAGTAAATGAAAATCATTAGGAGTAAACTTACTCAAATATATCTTATTATCAGTGGTTACAAACACAGCTCCTAATAAGTTAGGATTATCTTTACCCCAATCTTTAACTGGTTCTCCAGCAAAGAAGAGATTAGTGGTTTCAATTTCTCCATCAATTGAGTATTTAGAGAACACTGTAACACTTGCTAGATTATTTTGTTTAGGATAACCAGTCTTAGAGTCTAAAATATGATGATAACTTTTACCATCAACTTCTAAATGACGTTCATAAATTCCACTAGTTACAATAGAACATTCAGATGTCACAACTACTCCAATTGCACTACCACGAGCATCATGTGGATTTTGTACACCAATTCGCCAGAGTGCATCATCATGTTTAGGCTGAGGACCGACCAATAATAGATTTCCACCTAAGTCGATAATACCTGAACTAATGTCAAAGGCATGCCAAAAATCTTTAATTCTATCAGCAATATATCCCTTAGCAATTCCACCTAAATCTAGTTCCATTCCATCATCTTGTAGGAATACCGTCATTTCATTATCATCTAGAATAATTTTTTGAGGATCAATCAGATTTAAAGTTGACTTAATATCTTTATCTTCAGGTACATTAGCATTATCAAAGCCAATTCCCCAAAGTTTAACAAGTGGCCCAATTAAAGAGTTGAAGCCAAGATATTCCTGACTAACTTGAACAGAACGTTTAATAAGCTTATAAGTCGCCTCGCTTACCCTGATAGGATATTTGCCAGCAGCATGATTAATGGACATGACTTCAGATTCGTCACGGTTAACAGTTAGGATATCTTCGTAATATTTTATTAAGTCAAATGTTTTATCTAAGATAACAGGATTTTCGCAACCAAAGATAGTTAGATTAATTCTAGTTCCCAGTGCAAAATAAGTTTTTTGAAGTGGAGTTTGTTTAAATGTTGTATTTTTATTTTCCAAATGAATCATCTTTTCTAAAAATATTATTGATGATACTAATTATAACGAAAAAATATCAAAAAATATATTAAATATGAAAACAGTATCTTTCAATAATAATTAAAATTTGATAAGATTATTATAATAATTAGTAGGGAGGTTCTCTTTATGGAAACTATCAATATCGGTATTTTAGGTTTAGGTACAGTAGGTAGTGGTGTTGTTAGGATTTTACAAAGTCACGCAGATAAAATCTCAAGCATTACTGGTAGAAAGTTAAAGGTAAAAACGGTAGTTGTACGTGATATGACTAAGAAAAGGACAGTTGATTTAGATGGGGTAACCTTGACTGATGATTTTGAAATGTTGATCAATGACGATTCGATTCAAATGGTAGTGGAAGTAATGGGAACAGTAGAAAAAGCGCGCGAATATATTAAGCGTCTTTTAGAAGCTGGTAAGCATGTGGTTACAGCAAATAAAGATTTGATTGCGACATATGGCCCAGAACTTACAAAACTAGCCAAGGAAAAGAAATGTGATCTTTTCTACGAAGCAAGTGTAGCTGGTGGTATTCCAATATTACGAACAATCGTCAATTCATTTGCGGCTGACCAAATTGTATCAGTTAAGGGAATTGTTAACGGAACGACAAACTATATTTTGACACAGATGAATCAAAATAATGTTGCTTATGAGGAAACATTAAAAGATGCACAAGAATTAGGTTTTGCAGAAGCAGATCCAACTAATGATGTCGAAGGAATCGATGCTGCATATAAGATGATAATTCTGACACAATTTGCTTTTGGAAAAGATATAACTTTAGACGATGTAAAGATTGAAGGAATTTCCAAGATACAATTATCAGATATCAAAGAAGCTAAACGTTTAGGATATAATATTAAGCTCTTAGGTGTGGCAGAAAAGGTCAATGACCACATTACTGTATCAGTTGGCCCAGTGTTAGTACCTCAAACTCATCCATTAGCAACTGTTATTAATGAAAATAACGCTGTTTTTGTTACAGGTGTTGCAGTTGGTGAAACAATGTTTTATGGTCCAGGTGCAGGCGAACTTCCAACTGCCAACAGTGTACTAAGTGACATTATTAGTGTAACTAAAAATATTGTAATGGGAATTACAGGTAATAGTTTTAATGATTATTTACATGAGATTAAACTAGCAACTCCAGATGAAGTGAAGAATCCATATTATATCTCATTAATTGTTCCAGATAAGACAGGAGAAATGTTGAAATTAACAGAATTGTTTACCAATGCAGAAGCTAGTTTTAAGTTAATCACACAAACAGAAGATAATGAAGGCTTTGCTAAAATCTCAATTGTTACTCATGCAATGACAGAAGCTCAGTTATTAAAGATTGAAGAAGGTCTTAAGCAAGAAAAAGACGTAGAACTTCTAGCAGCATATAAAGTTTTAGAAAAGGGGTAGTAAGGTGAGTGTAAAAATTATTGTACCAGCTACTAGTGCTAATATAGGTCCAGGATTTGATTCTTTAGGATTAGCTGTAACTAGCTATTTAACAGTGACTGTTACGGAAGAAAATGTAGATGCTTGGTATGTTGATCATAATTTAGGTGAAAAAATTCCACATGATGAAGAAAATTTAATTGTAAAGACAGCTTTAGAATTAGTACCAGACCTACAACCATTAGCAATAAAAGTAGAATCTGATATTCCATTAACCCGAGGCTTAGGAAGTAGCTCTTCTGCTATCGTTGCAGGTTTGATGTTAGCAAATCATTTTGGAAACTTGAATCTTTCGAAACAGGAATTGGTTCAAATAGCGACTGAAATTGAAGGACATCCAGATAACGTTGCACCAGCTATACTAGGCGATTTTGTCATTGCTACATATTTGGATGGAGAGATAATGTATGAAAAAATAAGTTTCCCAGATGTAAGTTTGTTAGCATATATTCCTGATTATTGGTTGGCTACTAAAAAGAGTAGAGAAGTATTACCAGCAAATTTGGATTTCAAAGATGCTGTTAGAGCTAATGCAATTGGTAATGCTTTGGTAGCGAAGATTGTATCTGGAAATAAAAAAGATATGGGAAAATTAATGGAAGCAGATCTCTTACACGAACCATATCGCGATAAATTAGTTCCACATTTCTTAAAGTTAAGATATTTGGGACATGAGGTAGGAGCATTTGCTACATATTTAAGTGGAGCTGGTCCTACAACAATGACGCTAATTGAAAAAGACAAGGTTGATGAATTTATAAAAATTGCTCAAGAATCGGGCTTAAATGATGAATATCGTTTGCTTGAAGTTGATAGAAATGGTGCAAGGATTGAAATAAAATAATAAGTATGAATCAGTAGTTTCTTAATATAAATAGGAATTACTGATTTTATTTTGTCATTAAAGATTGACTTTTTTAAGAAATATGTTATTTTATACCTTAAGATGTTCAAAAAAATAAAAAAGGAGTTTTTTATGAACAATAATGAATATGAAATATTACAATTAATTAAAAATCAAAGAATTGAAAATCAAAGAACTCTAGCTAAGATGAGTAATTTCTCTTTGGGGAAAGTAAATAGATTAATCAATAAATTAATAATGGAAGGTTTTTTGACCTCAGATTTGTCCATTACAAGTGCAGGTAAAAGATTATTTGAAGAACATAGGGTAAATAATGCAATTATTCTTGCGGCTGGATATGGTATGAGAATGACTCCTATAAATAATGATGTTCCTAAAGCACTTTTACAAGTAAAAGGAGAAGTGTTGATAGAGAGAATAATTCAACAGCTACATGATAAGCAAATATATGACATAAATATAGTTGTTGGATTCATGAAAGAAAAATTTGAGTATTTAATAGACAAATTTGGAGTAAATTTGATTGTTAATCCTGAATACGACAGAAAAAATAATTTGAGTTCATTGTATTTAACCAACTCAAGAATTTCTAATACATATATTATTCCAGGAGATATTTGGTTTAAAATTAATCCTTTTAGAATTAATGAATTTTATTCTTGGTATATGGTTAGTGATGAACTAAAAAACAATCAATATTATAAAGCAAGTAAAACTGGAAAATTACTACTAACTAAAAATAATGAGTTAGGTAATAAAGCGATTGGTGTGGCATTTATTTCAAATAAAGATAGTGACATCATTCAAAATAATATAAAAAAATTAAATGGAAATGCAAGAAATATTAGTGAATTTTGGGAAAAGTCTTTACTTCAAAAAAATAAATTGCTTGTAGCAGCTAGAATATATCCCAATAATGAATTTTCAGAGATAAATACTTATGAACAATTATTAGAATTAGATAGAGATTCTGATCACTTAGATAATGAAGCAATTGAAATTATACAAAGTACTTTTTCAGTAGATAAAAATGAGATACATGATATAAAAACTTTAAAAAAAGGTATGACAAATAGATCTTTTATTTTTAGTTGTAAAAATAAAAGATACATAATGCGAATACCAGGAGAAGGAACGGACGAACTAATAAATAGAGAACATGAATATGAAGTCTATAAAACAATAAAAGATTATCATGTGGGTGAAGAAATTCTTTATTTTAATAAAGAAAATGGTTTTAAAATAACTAAGTTTATAGATGATGCTCGGAATTGCAATGCCCAAAATTGGGATGAAGTTAAGAAATGTATGCAATTTTTGAAGAAGTTTCATAATTTGAAATTAAAGGTTAGTCATGAATTTAATTTAATCGAACAAGTTAATTTTTATGAGGGGTTACGAAAGAGTAATTCTATGTATAATGATTATGACTCAACTAAAAAAAATATTCTAGAATTATATAGATTTGTTAATGAGTGTAAACCAGAATACTGTTTAACGCATATAGATGCTAATCCTGATAATTTTATTATAAAAAGTGATAATAAGATATTATTGATTGATTGGGAGTATGCAGGAATGCAAGATCCTCACTTGGACATTGCGATGTTTGGAATATATTCACTTTATAATGAAGATGAAATGGATAAACTAATAGATATATATTTTGATGGTAAGTGTGATTTGAAAGATAAGGCAAAAATTTATTCTTATATAGCTATTAGTGGTCTGCTTTGGAGTAATTGGTGCGAGTATAAAAGAGAATTGGAAGTAGATTTTGGCGAATACTCTTTAAGACAATATCGTTATGCAAAAGATTATTATAGAAAAGCTAAATTATTGATGGAAGAAATTAACAATGAGTAAAGTTAAAAGAGCAATTATAATGGCTGCTGGCTATGGTACAAGGTTAAGACCAATAACTTTATCTACGCCTAAACCATTGATAAAAGTAAATGGAATCAGAATGATTGAATCAGTTATAGAGGCATTGCTAAAAAATGATATAAGAGAAATATATGTTGTGACAGGTTATTTGGCTGAAAAATTTGACTTTTTAGGAGAAAAGTATCCAGAAGTAACCCTTATATATAATCCATATTATAGTAAATATAATAATATTTCTTCATTATACGTAGCTAGAGACCATTTGAAAGATGTAATTATTTTAGATGGAGATCAAATCATTAAAAATGATAAAATCTTAGATCCTAATTTTGAAAAATCTGGGTATAACTGTGTATGGAGTGAAGGATACACGGATGAATGGCTTTTACAAGTAGAAAAAAATACAATAGTTAGTTGTAGCAGAAATGGTGGAGAAAAAGGTTGGCGCTTGTATAGCATTTCTCGTTGGAATCAAGAAGATGGTCAAAAATTGAAAGCAGACTTGGAATATCAATTTGAAGTAGAAAAAAATTATGATATTTATTGGGATGATGTGGCATTATTTTGCTCCCCTCAAAATTATGATTTAGGTATTAGAGAAATGAACTTAGATGATGTTATAGAGATAGATACGATTGATGAATAAAGAAAATTTGATAAAAGCTACGACTAGAATGAAAGGTTAACGATGAAAAAAAAACTAGATATAGATTGGAGCATGATTTACATACCAATTACAGCTGTAATAGTAATTAGTATAATTTTTATGATTTATCCTGCTTCTTCTAAAGAGCATTTAAAAAATATTAGAATGTTTTTGAGCAATAACTTTGAATATTATTATATTGTCATTGCATTAGCATTTGTTATATGTACTTTATATTTGGCGTTTTCAAAATATGGAAAAATAAAATTAGGAAAAGAAAGTACAACTCCAGAATATTCTAATATTAAGTGGGGTATGATGATTTTTACTTCAACAATGTCTGCTGATATAATTTTTTATTCTTTATGTGAATGGATCATGTATTCGCAGGAAAGTTATATGAATCATATACCTGGTGGTTTACAAAAATGGGGATTGACGTACTCCTTATTTCATTGGGGCCCGATGGCATGGGGATTTTATATAATTCTATCAGTATGTTTTGGATATATGTTGCATGTTTCAAATAGAGAAAGACAACGTTTTTCAGAAGCATGTAGACCGTTATTAGGAAAATATACAGATGGAATTGCAGGAAAAATTATAGATTTATTTGCAATATTTGCACTTATTGCTGGGACAGCAACAACATTTTCAATGTCTATGCCACTATTATCAGCTGCTATAAATCAAGTAACAGGAATACCTAATAATAAGATATTATCAGTAATGATACTATTATTGGTAGCTCTTATTTATACAATTGTTGCATTTATAGGAATGAAAGGATTAGCCAAGTTAGCTAACATATCAGTAGTGTTATTTTTAACTTTACTTATATATGTATTTGTTTTTAGTGGTGAGCAAAGATTTATTATTGAAAATGGAATATCTTCTATAGGAAATTTGGTAAATAATTTTGTAAATATTTCTACGGACACTGATCCACTTAGAAAATATACATTCATCCAGAATTGGACGGTTTATTACTGGTCTTATTGGATGGTTTGGTGTGTAGCTACACCTTTCTTTATTGGGAAGATTAGTAAGGGAAGAACGATAAAAAATGTTATTTTAGGTGGCTATTCTTGGGGATTAGCTGGAACGTATCTATCATTTATAATAATGAGTGGTTATGGATTAAATAGACAATTTACAGGAAAAAATGATTTTATCAAGATGTTAGAGAATGGAAATGATTATGCATCAATAATTATCAGTATATTCAAAACAATTCCTTTGTCTAATATAGGTTTATTATTAGTAGTATTGGCAATGGTAGGACTATATTCTACTGTTTTTGATTCAATAACAATGGTATTTTCGGCGTATTCGTATAAAAATTTAGCTCTTGATCAAGAACCTGATAAAAAAATACGAGTTTTTTGGGCTATTGTATTTATAATATTACCAATTGCTTTAATTTTAACAGGAAATTCAGTTTATAATTTACAATCAGTTTCTATAATAGCTGCATTTCCTATAGGAATGATTATGATAGCGATAGTTGGAAGTTTTTTGAAAGAAATAAAGAATAATCATAAGTAAAGTATTTAATTTGATATTAGATTGTATTAAAATAGTGGTTGGTATTTTAATCGTAGGGGGTATTTATATTGCAAAAGAATAGACTATATTTTCTTTTGGGTAGTGTAGCTTTGTTATCTTCACTTACCTTTAGGAGTAAATAGTGCACAAGCCGATGCTACTGTACAACAAAGCAGTGCTAGTGTCGAAGTACAAACAAGTACTGGCAGTGAAACTAATACTAAAGAAACTACTAGTGCAGATATTAGTGTGAATCAAAATGTTTCGAATGTTGAAGATGATAGTAAACATTCGGAAAGTAGTGTAGCTAGTAGTAATAGTATAAGTAAGGAAAATGAATATGTAAGTAATGAAAGCAAAGAAAATACTAGTAGCGTAAGTACTACTGTACAATCATCTTCGGAAGTTTCACAACATTTGAGTCAAAAAATTGCTACAAGTTTAAGTAGTAATACAACACAGTTGAAAAATGGATGGTATTCTGAAAAAGATAACTGGTATTACTATAATAATAATATGCAAAAAGGCTGGTTTCAGGGTGGAAATGACTGGTACTATTTCAACCCAATAAATGGTCAAATGCAAAAGAGTTGGCTTCAAGGTGGAAATGACTGGTACTATTTCAATCCAGTAAGTGGACGCATGCAAAAGAATTGGCTCCAAGGCGGAGATGCTCCAAGGCGGAGATGACTGGTATTATTTCAATCCAATAAGTGGGCATATGCAAAAGAGTTGGTTACAAGGTGGTAACGACTGGTATTACTTCAGTCCAATAAGTGGACATATGCAAAAGAGTTGGTTACAAGGTGGTAACGACTGGTACTACTTCAGTCCAACAAGTGGACATATGCAAAAAGGTTGGCTCCAAGGTGGAAATGACTGGTACTATTTCAATCCGGTAAGTGGTCGTATGCAAAGAGGATATGCATATATAAATGGTGTTAACTATAATTTTTCAAATAGTGGAAGACAAATTTTGAACTACTCCATTGACTATAGATATGCATTACCAGCAGGTAAGGGTGATGATGAAACAGCTGCTAACAACTACCTTATCTTACATGAAGTTGGTACAGAATCAGGTGCTGCTACTAACGCTAGATACTTCCATGACACAGTAGATACAAATGAAGCATATGTAACATTTGTTGTCGGTGATGGTGGTAAAGTTTACCAAGTTGGTAGACCAGGACAAGTATCTTGGGGTGCTGGTAGAGTTGCTAACCACAATGCTCCAGTTCAAATTGAACTTGGTAGAACATATAATTCTGGTCAATTCTGGCAAGACTATGTAACATATGTCAGAGTAGCTCGTGATATGGCTGGTAAGTACGGTATACCTTTGACATTAGATGCAGGTGGTGCTGGAACTAGAGGTATCAAGAGTCACTACTGGGTAACAAAGAACATCTGGGGAGACCATGTTGATCCATACGGATATCTAAGTCGCTTTGGTGTTACACAAGCTAAGTTAGCACATGATTTATTGTATGGTGTGTAAAAAATAAAAGTTAATTAAAATTTGAGGATGACTAAAAGTTGTCCTCATTTTTTTATATTAAAAAGAGATTTAATCAAGTGTTATAATTTGATAGAATGTGTTAGTAAATGATTGATTAGGAAGGTTATAAAAGTGAATAAAGAGAGAAAAAATATAGGATTAGCTATATTGCTTATATTCAGTTCTTTATTAGTATGTTTAGATCGAATATTTTGGCAATCTAGTCCAGATATTTTAATAAACGATAAAGTTAATATACAACAATCTTTAATGCAGATATATCATGCATCTACCTTGATAGGAATCGATATTTTTGCCATAGGCCTAGGATTTTTACTACAAAGTAGTGAAGATAAATCTTGGAGTAGTGCTATAAAGTATTGGATATATACTATTTTTGTCGGTACATTAGGATTACTAATATTAACGTTATTTAGTAGAGAATTTTCAATAGTAGACTTATACAATATGTTATTTCCATTTGTTCGCAATACTTATGGGATATTATCAGGTATAGTACTAGGAATGTTGACGTTACCTTTATTTAATAAAGGAGTTAAGAAGTATGAAAATATAATAAAGTTAAGTTTACTATTGGTAATAATAGCTCCTACTATTTTCAATAAAGATATTTTTGGATTTGCTAATGGAACAGTTTTTGGATACATCCTGGTTAATTTGGGATTTTATGGAAATTATATCAGGTCAAAACTAAGTGTAAAAAAAGTAGTAACAAGGATAATTTTATTACTTTTGACAAATATTATTGTAGTATCCCTTATGCCTGAATTTAGTAAAGCGGTACATAATGATCTGTCAACTGCTGGACGTTTTACTAATTCAGCTTCAGCGTTATTAATTCTATTAGCTTTTTATATTGTTCTGTTAGTTTCTAAGATAAAAGTAAACGTAAAAAATGGTTATGTAGATTTCATAATCTATACAGCATGGGCTTTACTAGTAATTAGTAATAATCAAACTCTTTTGAATAAGTTAATCGAATATAATCGCAAAACTGCACAAAGCGTAACTAGATGGAGTTTGGCCAAAGATATTAAAGAGATATTATGGCTGATGTTAATTGTAATCCTTTCTAACTTTATAATATTAGGAATTTGTAAGTTAATTGGGATATCACAAAAGATTTCAAATTTTTATGACATCAGAGCAGATGAGGAACTTCCTCAATTCTTTTATAGAATTACTAATGGAATAAAAAGTTGGATAAAAGCACATCGAGTGTACCTAGCAACAATTGCTTGGGGATATTTCTTAGCAATCTTTTCATTTTTAATGATGAATACAAAATGGACTGTAGCACCTAATGTTGACGTAAAATATAACATCTTCACATATACAATTGGTGTAAGACAGGCAATGGTTCTTGTAAATGCAATAATATTTTTGCTATTTTTGAAATTTATTTTCAGTCTGACAAATAGATATTGGTTTTCAACAATTGTGGCTAGTTTACTGTGGATAATATGGGTAGTAGCTAATCGAATCAAAATAGGCATTCGTAATGAACCTATTTTGCCATCTGAATTATCAATGATTAAAGCTTGGAGAAGCTTATTAGGGATGGTAGATGGTTGGATATTACTTTTAGTTGTTTCAGTAATTGTTATAACGATTCCAATAATCTACTTCTTAGAAAAGAAATATAGGCTGCCTAAGCAAAAATGGTATAGTCGAGTAGCTTGGTTAATAATAATTCCAGTAATTTTCAGTAGTGTTACTTTCCTAAATCATGAAAAATCTGTAATCCACATAATTTCTGGTGGAATAGGTAATGATCCTACTTTTTATAATCAATTAGCTGGTGCACAAAAGAATGGGCCTACTCAACAATTTTTAAATAACATAGATGTTGAGGTCATGAAAAAGCCTAGTGGATATTCTAAAGAAAGAATGCAACAATTAAAGGATAAGTATAGAAAAGTTGCGGCAGATATTAATAAAGATAGAGTAAACAAATTCAAAGATCAAGTTGTTATTTTTAATTTAAGTGAGAGCTTTTCTGACCCTAACCGAGTTCCAGGAATACAATTAAGTAATGATCCAATCCCATATATTCGTCAATTAAAACAAAAGACGACTTCAGGCACTATGATAAGTGCAGGTTATGGTGGTGGAACAGCCAATATGGAATATATGTCATTGACAGGGCTTGATTTGAGCAACTTTTCACCTACATTACCAACACCTTATACACAGTTGGTAACACATAGAAAATATAATCCTAATATTGCACAATCATTCCCAGAAGCAGTCGCTATCCATCCTTACCAAGGCGTTTACTATAGTAGGACAGAAGTGTATAAACGTTTTGGATTCGATAGATTCTATTATCTAGGGAGCAAATACAAAATAAAATACAAGAAGAAGATAGATAGAAGTCCATATTTATCAGATGAAACTGCATATAAGAATGCATTGGATCAGGTGAAACAAGCTAATAATGGTGAATTTATAAACTTAGTAACTATGCAAAATCATTTCCCATATGATCGTAATTACTATAATAATTCAGATAAGTATACGCCAGTAGGTGAAGGAATTGATGACTATACTAGAAACGCAGTCCAAGATTTTTCTACAGGACTAAGTTATACAGACACAGCTGTGAAAGACTTTATCAGTAAAATTGATAAATTAGATAAGCCTGTAACTCTTGTGTTTTACGGAGATCATCTTCCAGGAATTTATGGCGGAGTAGATATGACTAAATATGGAATCCAGCTACATTCAACGGATTACTTTATTTATTCAAATAAGTATGCACGAGAACATGGTGCTAGAAATTTAGTCAGCAAGACTGAATATGTAGGACCAAATGACTTTATTGCATTAATGGCAAAGCAAACTAACTCAAAAGTAAATGCTTATCAAGCTTTATTAACGGAAGTTCAAGAAAAACTGCCAGTAGCAACGCTTAATACGCAAAAGTCGACTGTTAATAGTTATAATACACATACAGAATTTGTAGATAATAATGGAAAAATTGTAAAATATAAATCATTATCGAAGAAGCAAAAACAATTGTGGGAAGACTACAAATTATTGCAGTACGACATGACTGCTGGAAAAAATTATTGGAAGAATAATTAATTATTGAATGAGTGGATTTTTTATCTGCTCGTTCTTTTTAATTTACTTTAATAATTTAATCGGTTAAGATATGTTAGAATTAACTATAGGATAGTTAGACGCTTTATTGGATAAAGGAATGACATATATGAACAATCAGGAAAAGATAGAAATTTTAAAAAAGGATATTAAGTATAGAAGAGTAATAATCATAATTCAAATGATATTTGGATTGATATGTATCAGAATGCTTCAACATGGCTATGACACTATGATTGCGGTTATCGCTGCATTTGAAATTACGTTATGCTTGAGTGACTTCAATAGAATTAGAAGAAATAGTAAAGAACTAAAGAAATTACAGTAAGTAAAATGATGGGCACGAGTTACTCATCATTTTTTGTATGGACGAAAATTTTTAAAGAATAGTTAAGAAATCGGTGCTATAATGATAATCATATTGAGTAAAACATAAGAGAGTAGCATTGGAGATGACGTGCAGGTGAAAGTTAATGAATACCCTAAAACTTGGAAGAGAACATTTATATCATTATGGTTAGGCTGTTTTATTACTGGACTAGGGTTTTCCATGACTATGCCATTTATGCCACTGTTCATGGAAACCTTAGGTAATTTTTCGACTTGGCAACTAAATTTATATTCTGGTTTAGCTTTTTCCATGACATATTTATCGCAAGCAATTGTGTCACCATATTGGGGAAGTTTGGCAGATCGTAAGGGTCGTAAATTAATGTGTATGCGTGCTTCAGGTGTTATGGCTTTTACGATTTTCCTAACAGGATTAGTCCAAGGTGTTTGGGTGATTATTTTCCTTCGTTTCTTACAAGGAGCATTTTCTGGTTATATAAATAACGCAACTGCTTTTATTGCAGGTGAAACACCACGTGCAAAAACAGGATCAGCGATGGCAAATATGATGACGGCCAGTGTTTCAGGAAACTTATTAGGACCTATTTTTGGTGGCGCAATTGCTGGGGCATTTGGCTATCGAGTACCATTCTTTATTACAGGTTTTATGATGTTAGTTGCATTTTTCTTAACCTGGGTAAACACCAAAGAACACTTTAAACCAGTAGCTAAGCGTGAAATGAAGCCGATGAAGGAAATCTTTTCTCAAATTTCAAATACTAAATTGATAATTTCAATGTTCATAACAACTTTGATTATCAACGCTTCTTTGATGTCAATCTCACCAATTATTAGTTTATTGGTTAAAAGGCTGATGCATGGACAAGGTAATATTTCTCTAGTTAGTGGGATTGTTGCGGCAGCTCCAGGCTTTGGAACATTATTAGTCGCAAATAAATTAGGACATAAGATGGATGAAATAGGGCCAGAAAAAGTATTGATAACGGGATTAGTTGTAGAAGTACTACTATTTATCCCAATGTCTTTGGTAACATCGCCATGGCTACTAGCTGTATTACGTTTCTTCATAGGAATCGCAGATGCAGCTTTATTACCAGCTGTACAGACGATCTTATCAGTAGACGTACCACCAGCAGCATTTGGTAGAATCTTCAGTTATAATCAATCTTTCCAAGCTAGTGGTGGGGTAATTGGACCATTATTAGGATCATTTGTATCTAGTTTGTTTGGTTATCAAGCAGTCTTTTTATTCACAGCTTTGATGCTAGGATTTAACTTTATCTTAGTAATCTGGTCACAACATAGACAAGTTTTAGTAAAGAAATAGCATTTATCACGGTAGAGATGCCGTAATAAATGCTATTTTGGTTTATTCATTAGACTCTTAATTGCTAATGCTATTTTGGTTTATTCTCTAGACTCTTAATTGCTAAAGATTCATAAGGTTGTAGTGTAATTTGTTTTGCAGTCTTTTGAATCTCATTTTGGTAATTATCAATAAGTGTTGTGCATTCTTTATCTTGATATTCAGCTGGTAAATCAACTGTAACTTCAGTGCCATAGAAGTTATTGAAAACAACTAATTTCTCAGATGAATCATCTAGATAACGTTCATAAGCAAAGACTTGTTTATCATCTGCCAATAATTCTTTGAAATGACCAGCGTAGATAAGTGGTTCGGTTTTTCTTAATTTAATCAATTTTTGATAGTGATTAAAGATTTCGCCACTAGCTAATTCTTTTTCTACATTAATTTCATCTTGATCAGTAGGCATTAACCAAGGTTTTGCTTCACTAAAGCCAGCATATTTACTATCATCCCAATGCATAGGCACACGAGAGTTATCACGTGACTTGGAAACAACAATTTCAAAAGCACGATCCTTGTCTACACCCTTATCAAGTAACATTTGATAGCCGTTTAAAGCTTCAACGTCAACATAGTCGTCAATAGACTTATAATGAGGATCCATCATACCTAATTCTTCACCCATGTAGATATAAGGAGTACCACGAAGTAAATGTAGGGCAGATGCTAGCATTTCAGCTGATTTTTCACGGTAGTTTACGGGATCACCAAAACGATTTAGAGCCCAAGGTTGATCATGATTGTTCCAGAATAATGCATTCCAGCCATTGCCTTTATCCATTTCTGTTTGCCAAGTAGATAATAGAGATTTTAATTCCATAAAGTTAAATGGAACTTTACTCCATTTTTCACCGTTATCGTAATCAACTTTCAAATGATGGAAAGTGAAGACCATAGATAATTCATGTTCATCTGGATTTGTATATTCAATCGAGTTAGGGATAGTTGTTGATGACATTTCCCCAACAGTTACGATTTCAGGATCTGTTCCAAAAGTATTACGGTTAAGTTCTTTGATATACTTATGAACAACTGGAGTATCAGTATATAGAGGCTTTTCATGATCTGGATCTACAGAATCTACCAATACTTCATCTTTTCCAATTACATTAAGCACGTCAAATCTAAAGCCAGCAACGCCTTTTTCTTTCCAAAAGTTGACGATTTTAGCTGCTTCAGCACGTACATCTGGATTATGCCAGTCTAAATCTGCTTGAGTCTTATCGTATAAATGAAGATAGTATAAATCTGTATCACCAAATTTTTCCCATGCAGGGCCACCGAATTTAGATTGCCAGTTAGTTGGTAATGAACCATCTTCTTTAGCAGGACGAAGGTAGAAATATTTTTGATACTTTTCATCGCCAGCCAAAGCTTTTTGGAACCATTCGTGTTCAGTGGAACAGTGATTTAATACCATATCCAACATTACACCAATGTTAGTTTCTTTTAACTTGGCTACCATTTCTTCAAAATCTTCCATAGTACCAAAACGTTCATCTATCTTATAGTAATCAGCGATATCATATCCATTATCATTTTGCGGAGAAACATAAAAAGGATTGAACCAAATCATATCAATATTAAGTTTCTTCAAATAGTCAATCTTAGCAATAATTCCTTTCAAATCTCCAAAACCATCATTATTAGAATCGTAAAATGACTTAGGATAAATTTGATAAATTACTTTTTGACCAAGTTTTGTCATGTTTAGCTACCTCTTTTCTTAGATTTTTTTTCTACGAGCAAAATCAATAAATTTAAATTTGTCAGGGCGATGATAGGAAGATGTTAGTTGGAATAGTGTAGTGTCGTCTAAATAAGAAAGACTTCTGACTATAACAACGAGTTTATCATCATCCAGCTGCAACTTTTCAGCGATATCATCTGCGGCTTTTTCAACCGTAATAGCTTTAGTAGCATAGGATACTTCTAAATGTAATTCTTTTTCTAAATATTCATAAATAGAGTCTTCAGCTACACCAGCTGGCAAAGAAGAAACTGGAGGTGTAAGTAGATAATCTTGATCTAACACTACAGGTAGGTCGTCGATAGTACGAAGACGTTCAACGAAAATTGCCTGTTGATTATCGATATTAATGTCCATAAATTTTTTAGGAGCCAATGTGTTTACTTGCTTTAGAACCGTTGTCTTAGCATGCATATTTAGAGATCTATTTAATTCCTTAAAACTTGTAATCCCAGAAATAGGGAAGGTAAATTTTTGAATATCTAAAACGACAGAACCCTTACCACGGATTTTTTGAATAAGTCCTAATTCGGTTAAATGATTGAGAGCTTTACGAATAGTTTCGCGAGAAGTTCCATAAAGTTCACAAAGTTGATGTTCACTTGGGAGATAATCTCCTTCTTTATATTGATGATATTTAATTTTTGAAGCGATGTCTTGCGCAATCATATCATGTTTACTTTGAACCAATTTGCATCCCTCCAATTAAGTTAAGTAAATTTCAAAATCATTATAACAATTAATAGATGTATATACAATATATTAATACGATAATTTTGTTTAATATATTGATTTAAAAATATTTGTAAACAATTTCATGTTTTCAATTGACAACTTGTATATACAAGTGATACTATGATTACGAAAAGAAAAAGAAAAGGCTTACAGGAGGGAAAAACATGGCTAAGAAAGTAAAAATTGTTTCTCCAGCAGCAGGTAAAGTATTAGCGCTTAGTGCAACTAATGATGAAGTTTTCTCCACAGGTATGATGGGAGAAGGCTTTGGTTTAGAACCCGTTAGTGAACAAGTTGTTGCACCAGTTTCAGGTAGGATAACTATGGTAGCTGATTCTAAACATGCGGTAGGTATTACTACTAAAGAAGGTTTAGAAGTTTTGGTACATATGGGTATCGATACTGTAGGCTTGAACGGCGAACCTTTTGATTTAGCTATTCAAGATGGACAAGAAGTTAAGGCAGGTCAAGCATTAGCTACAATGTCCCTAGAAAATATTAAGCTAGCTGGCTTAGAAACAACAATCATGGTAATTATAACTAACTCCAGCGATAAATTGGAAGGGCTTGATATTGAAGAAGGTGAAGTTGAAGCTGGTAAAGAAGTTGCAACTGCCTACGTTAAAGCAGCTACCAAGAAAAATGGCAAGTTAGATTATGATGCTTTGGCAGATGTAATTATTGATAATGTCGGTGGACAAGAAAATGTAAATAGCTTGGTTCATTGTATCACTCGTCTTCGTTTCAACTTAAAAGATGAAGGCAAGGCTCATGATGATGTCTTGAAAGATACAGATGGAGTAATTGACGTGTTACATGCATCTGGTCAATATCAAGTTGTTATCGGAAATGAAGTTACTAACGTTTTTGATGCAGTTATGAAGAAGATGCCAAATCTAGCTGACGCACCAGCAGAAGATACAGCTCCTATTGATGATGGTAGAAATCCTGTTAGTCGCGCATTTGGTAATTTAATTGGTGTTATTACTGGTTCCATGAGTCCAGTAGTTGGGGTAATCGCAGCATCTGGTATTATTAAAGGTCTTTTAGCATTATTAACTTTACCTCAATTAGGAGCATTGCTTGATGCCAAGAGTACAGCATACATTACTGTTAGTGCAATGGCAGACTCTGCTTTCTACTTCTTACCAGTCTTGGTTGGATTTGCGGCAGCTAAGCGTTTAGGTGGCGATCCAATTGTAGCCGCAGTTATTGGTGGGGTACTAACATATCCACAATTAGTAACTTGGGGTAAAGCATTTAAAGGTATGTTTACAATCTTTGGAATTAACTTCCAATTCTTAAACTACACATACTCCATTTTCCCAATGATTTTAGCTGCATGGATGGCTAAGAAGTTAGGTGACTGGTTGAAGAAAGTTCTACCTAGTTACTTACAAATGATCTTCAATCCATTGATTACAGTATTAGTTGTTTCAACAATCACTTTAGTTGTTACAGGTCCAATTATTCAAGGTGTCGCTAACGGTATCGCTGACTTCATCAACTGGTTAGTACATTCTTCCGGTTGGGTAGGTGGCTTGGTAATTGGTGGTTTCTATCAATTACTAGTTATCTTCGGTTTACACTGGGGCGTTGTGCCATTGGTTGCTCAACAAATCGCAGGTTCTGGCGAAAGTGCTTTGAACGCTATTATTTCTGTAACAATGGTTTCTCAAGGTGCAGCTGTTTTAGCAGTAGCTATCAAGTCCAAGAAGAATGACATGAAGTCCTTAGGTATCGCTGCAGCAATTTCCGCATTCTGTGGGGTTACAGAACCAGCTATTTACGGTATCAACTTGCGTTATCGTAAAGTATTTATTTCCGGTTTAATCGGATCTGCTGTAGGTGGTTTTGTTACAGGTTTAATGCACGGATCCATGTTTGGATTTACAGGATCTCTAATCGGTTTCTCCTCATTCTTTGACTTGAAACATCCTAGTGATTTAAATAGTTTCTATGCATTCTTAATCTCAAGTGCTTTAGCTTTAGTAGTAAGTTTTGTAGTAACTTGGGTATGGGGATACAGTGACGACATGGCAATGGGCAAGAAAGTTGAAAAGAAGAAACGCCCAGGAACAGTTTAAAATGTAATTTAATAATAAAATAAAGGTACCATTCCCTAGTAAAAAGGAGATGGTACCTTATTTTTTAGCGATTGAAGTAAATAACAGTCTTAGTATCTTTAGTCATTTTAACCTTAGTAATACCAGCATTTGTAGGTTCACGAATATTAACTAGATTACCGATATTGAGAATATAATCTAAGATTAATTTGATGGTGAAACCATGACTAACAACTAACACAGAGTCGTCTGGATGTCGAGCAATAACTTCATCGAAGAAAGATTCTAAACGTGATTTTACTTCTAAATATGTATCACCTTTTGAATCCACCCAAGAATTAGGAAGTAAATTGTGATGTTCATCGAAATATTTGGGATACTTTTGCCAAATATCAGCTTCGATTTCTCCGTCCCAAGTGCCATAATCATATTCTTTTAGGCGAGGATCAAAAGTAATAGTTTTATCACTACCACCGATAATAGTGGCAGTTTGAGCAGCTCGTAAAAGCGGACTAGCATAGATAGCGTCAAAATTGTCAGTTCCAAGTTTTGAAAGTGTAACTTGAGCTTGAGAGCGTCCAAGTTCAGTTAGTGGAGTGTCAATTTGGCTACCTTGAAGAATTCCCTTAGCATTAGCTTCACTTTGTCCGTGACGGATAATATAAAATGTTGTCATAATTGCACACCTCTAGCGTAATTTTCTTTAGTTTAAAGGTTTTTAAAAATTAATTCAAGAAAATAAAATTAATATTGCTAAATTATTTAAAAGTGATACAGTAGGTAGAAAAGACAACTAGTCAAAGAAAAGAGTGGTATAAATGACAAAGGCATTGTTGATTATTGATTATACTAATGATTTTGTGGATGATAAGGGAGCTTTAACTTGTGGTAAGCCAGCTCAAGAGTTGGAAGACTATATTGTTAAAACAGCTCAAGATTTTTATAGCAATGGTGATTATGTAATTCTACCAACAGATACACATTTTGAAAATGACGCATTTCACCCAGAACATAAATTATTTCCGCCACATAATATAGCAGGAACTTGGGGACAAAAGTTATATGGAAAATTAGATGAATGGTATCAAGAACATCAAGCAGACGAAAAAGTATATCAATTTGCGAAGAATCGCTACTCTGCCTTTCAAAATACTAATCTAGATAATTTTTTGCGTGAAAGAGGAATTAAAGATCTATATTTAGTAGGAGTTTGTACCGATATTTGTGTCTTACATACAGCAATTGGTGGCTACAATTTGAATTATCAATTAACAATTTTAAAAGATGGAGTAGCTACCTTTACAGATAATGGACAAGAATGGGCTCTAGAACATTTTAAGAATAGTTTAGGAGCAACAGTTGAATAGAGAATATAAAAGAAGAGCCGAGAAATTAATCTCGACTCTTTTTAATTATTCAATTGATTTAATTAATTAAGAGGTTCCCATTCCCAGTTTTCAACTTCTGGTAAATCAGTACCTTCATCACGAATGTATTGATGATGCTTAGCAACTTTAGCATCCATTTCAGCAACAAGTTGACCATACTTGTCAGCATCTGGAAGAGAAAGTGCAACAGATTTTACAAGATCGAAGCGATCCATTTGGCTTAGTACACGCATATCGAATGGAGTTGTGATATCACCATTTTCACGATAGCCGTGGAAAGCAACGTTATGATTGTGACGGTAGTAGAAGATGTCACGTAATAGGCCTTCATAACCATGGAAAGCAAAGATAACTGGCTTGTCTTTTGTAAAGTAAGCATCAAATTCATCATCGCTCAAGCCACGAGGATCTACCTTAGGACTACGTAACTTCAAGATATCAACAACATTGATGAAACGAATCTTCAAGTCAGGTAATTTTTCATGCAAGATAGAAATTGCAGCTAAGGCTTCTAAGTTTGGTTCTGTACCAGCAGCAGCGATAACTACGTCTGGTTCAGCATTCTTATCAGTTGAAGCCCAATCAATAATCTTCAAACCTTTATCAACTAATTCCTTAGCTTCTGCAGCTGAGTAGAATTGTTGACGTGGGTGCTTAGAAGCAACAATCAAGTTAATCTTATCGCGATCATTAATAGTCTTGTCGAATACAGCCAATAATGAGTTAGCATCTGCAGGTAAGTATTCACGAATATATTCAGGTTTCTTATCAGCTAAGTGACCTAAAATACCAGGATCTTGGTGTGTGTAACCATTGTGATCTTGTTGGAATACAGTAGATGTAGCAATAACATTCAATGATGGAATTGATGTACGCCAAGGTTGTTCAGTTGCTTTACGTAACCACTTGAAGTGTTGTGTCAACATAGAGTCAACTACACGCAAGAATGATTCATAACTTGCAAAGAAACCATGACGACCAGTCAAAACATATCCTTCTAAGAAACCTTCAGCTTGATGTTCTGATAATTGAGAATCAATAACTTGACCTGATGGAGCTAAGTATTGATCGTTATGTTCCTTAATTTCAGCTAACCATTGACGCTTAGTTACGTCAAAGATAGGTGCCAAACGGTTAGACATTGTTTCGTCAGGACCAAAGACACGATAGTTATGACGGTTATCAGAAAGTACTTTTTCAAGGTATTTACCTAAAACAGTCATATCTTGAGCAACTTCTTTACCTGGAACAGATGTGTCAACAGCAAAATCACGGAAATCAGGTTTGATAACTTCTCTGATTAATTTACCAGGGTTAGTGTGAGGGTTAGCAGCCATACGCTTGTCGCCCTTAGGTGTGATTTCAGCAATTTCAGCTTTCAACTTACCATTTTCATCGAATAATTCTTCAGGTTTATAACTTTCAAGCCAGTCAACCAAAGCATCAGCGTGTTGCATATCTTTTTGGTCAACAGGAATTGGAATTTGATGGGCACGGAATGATTTTTCAATTGGTTCGCCATTCCATTCTTTAGGACCAGTCCAACCTTTAGGGGCACGGAAGATAATAACAGGCCATGCTGGAAGACTAGGATCGTTATTTTCACGAGCATTCTTTTGAATAGCCTTGATTTCTTCAATTGCTTCATCCATTGCTTTAGCCATTGCAGGATGCATCAACTTAGGATCATCGCCTTCGACAAAGATTGGATGCCAACCCATACCTTCAAAGTACTTAGTTAAAGTTTCATCACTTTCACGGGAAAGGATAGTAGGGTTAGAAATCTTAAATCCGTTAAGATCTAAAATTGGTAGGACAGCACCATCATGAATAGGGTTGATAAATTTATTAGATTGCCATGAAGCAGCTAATGGACCAGTTTCAGCTTCACCATCACCGACAACTGCAGCAACAATCAAATCAGGATTGTCTAACACTGCACCAACAGAATGAGAAATAGAGTAACCTAATTCGCCACCTTCATGAATAGAACCTGGTGTTTCAGGAGCAGCATGAGAAGCTACACCACCTGGGAAGGAGAAACGTTTAAATAGACGCTTCATACCTTGTTCATCTTGAGAAATTTCAGGATAAATTTCAGAGTAAGAACCATCAAGATATGAGTTAGAAACCATAACTTGACCACCATGACCTGGGCCTTCAACGTAGAACATATTCAAGTCATATTTATTGATGACACGGTTCAAATGGGCATAAATGAAGTTTTGGCCAGCGATAGTTCCCCAGTGACCAATTGGTTTAACCTTAACGTCTTCTGCCTTTAAAGGACGACGAAGTAAAGGATTATCTTTTAAGTATAATTGACCAACTGAAACATAGTTAGCAGCACGCCAATAAGCATCTAATTTATCTAAGTATTCTTGGGATGAATAATCTGTCATGAGTGTACCCTCCTAATTAATAAATCTGTTTTTTCTTTAATAATTAACTTTACAAGTAAATAATAACGCTTTTTTATTAAATGTCAACCATTTTTAAAATTGGAACGTACCAATTTAAAAAACATTAATAAAAAAACTCTCAGTGCAAAACATGAGAGTTAATCTAGATTGATAAAAGTATTAAATTTAAGGTATTTAAAATGTAGTCGCATTTGTGAAAATTCAAATGGAGTACCGTTATCTAAGAAGAAGATACCTTCCATCACACTGACAGGTTCATTTTCTTTAAGCTTGAGTAAATTTTGATCTTCTGAAGTTGAAGGCTCAGCATAAATCGACATGAATGATTTGCTAGCAGTTTGGTTAAGTTCAGATTGAATGTAAGCAAAAATTGAACTTTCAAGCTGAGTACGACTAAGTTTAGGTAAGATTTTAATAGGAATATATCCTGTTTCAATCATAAAAGGTTCATCTTCAAAAAGACGAAGACGGATAATTTTATACACAAAATCTTCAGGGGATAAGAATAAATCTCTTTGTAACTCTGAAGTTGGTTTGATTACTTGAAAATCTAAAATTTTGGTTTGAGGTTTCTTTCCTTTTAATCTGAAATTATCAGAAATTCCTAAGTTAGATCCTTCCTCATAATTAAAAATAGATTCATTTTTTAAGTACAAGGGATTAATAAAGGTACCTGATCCACGCTTTTTAAAAATAATACCCTCATTGGACATTTTGTTAAGAGCACGTTTGACCGAACTACGACTAACATTGTATTGTTCAGCTAATGAACGTTCATCTGGTAGTTTCATATCAGTAAACTTACCAGCAAATATTTTTTCTTTTAAATCACTGATAATATTTTTATAGACTAATTCAGCCATTTTCTCCCCACTTTCTATCATAAAAGACAAGTCTTATACAATAAAGTAAAGCACAATTGTAAAAAAACAACAAGTGGTGACACACAGCAACAAAAGAAGGTGGTAAAATAAGAGATAAGTAATTTTAGGAGGAAAGTTATGTCAGTATTAGTTTTAGGTGGTGCTGGATACATTGGTTCCCACACCGTAGATCGCTTAGTTGAAGCGGGTAAAGATGTTGTCGTAGTTGATAGCTTGGTTACAGGTCATTTAGCTGCGGTACGTAAAGAAGCAAAATTTTATCAAGGGGATTTAGCAGATAAGGATTTCATGCGTAAAGTTTTCACTGAAAATCCAGATATTGATGCAGTAATTCACTTTGCAGCATTCTCATTAGTTGCAGAATCTATGAAAGATCCTTTGAAGTATTTTGATAACAATACAGCAGATATGGTTAAACTTCTTGAAGTTATGAATGAGTTTGATATCAAGTATATCGTCTTCTCATCCACAGCTGCTACATATGGTATTCCTGAAAAAATGCCAATCTATGAAGATGATCCACAACTTCCAATCAACCCATACGGTGAAAGTAAGTTGATGATGGAAAAAATTATGCGTTGGGCAGATGAAGCTTACGGAATTAAGTTCGTTGCTTTACGTTACTTCAATGTGGCTGGTGCAAAGCCAGATGGATCTATCGGTGAAGATCATCATCCAGAAACACACTTATTACCAATCGTGTTGCAAGTAGCAATGGGTGAACGTGAAAAGTTACAAATTTTTGGCGATGACTACAACACTCCAGATGGAACTAATGTGCGTGACTACGTACATCCATTTGATTTAGCAGATGCACACATTTTAGCAGTAGATTATCTACGTAATGGTAACGAATCAAGTGCCTTTAACTTAGGTTCTTCAACAGGTTTCTCCAACTTGGAAATCGTGAAGGCTGCTCGTGAAGTAACTGGTAAGGAAATTCCAGCTGAAATCGCAGCTCGCCGTGGTGGAGATCCAGATACATTGATTGCTGCTTCAGAAAAAGCACGCAAAGTTTTAGGTTGGAAACCAGAATTCGATGACATTCACAAGATTATCGAAACTGCTTGGAAATGGCATACAACTCATCCACAAGGATATAACGACTAAAAAAAGAAAGCTTGAGACTCAAAAAAATGAGTTTCAAGCTTTTTTTGATAGGTGTTGTTGATGACGTAAGCCCCATTTGTGAAGACTATCAATGATATCTTCAAGTTCTTTTCCATGTTCAGTAAGACTATATTCAACTTTAGGTGGGACAGTGGGGTAGACTGTTCTAGTGATTAAATCATCTTCTTCAAGTTCTTTGAGATTCTTGGATAACATTTTCTTTGAAATTTCAGGGAGAACTTTTTGTAAATCTGAGAAACGCATAGTCTGATTTTTTAGTAGATATAAGATGATTGGTATTTTCCATTTACCCAAAATAGTATCTAAACCATCATCAACACGACAAAATTGTGGATCAATCTTCATAAATATACCTCGCAATATCTCAGTATCCATCTAAAAGTATACTTTAAGTTACCTAGTTATTAAAATGAAACCTCTTCACAAAACCAAAAATTCTAGTAGAATAACTTACATAAAGTAAGTGAGATAGAAAAGAGGTTTTAGCAATGGCAATGGAAGATTATCGTATAAATAAAGAAAATGGATTAGAATTTGGCTTATATTCACTAGGAGATCACATGCCTAATGCTCTTACAGGCAAACGTGTTTCAGCTAAAGAAAGAATTGATCAAATTGTTGCTGAAGCAAAGTTAGCCGAAGAAGCAGGATTAGATTTCTTCAGTGTAGGTGAAAGTCACCAAAAATACTTTGTTGGACAAGCTCATGCTGTTATTTTAGGAGCAGTTGCCCAAGCTACTGAAAAAATCAAAATTGGTTCATCTGCAACAATTGTTTCAACATCTGATCCTGTTAGAATTTATGAAAACTTTGCGACATTAGATTTATTATCCAATGGACGTGCTGAAATTATTGGTGGACGTGCTTCACGTTTAGGATTATTCGATTTACTGGGCTACAATGTGAATGACTACGAAGAATTATTTGAAGAAAAGTTTGAATTACTACTCAAAATTAACGAAAATCATCGCGTTAACTGGGAAGGTAATTTCCGAGCACCATTAAAAGATGCAGAAGTTTTACCAAGACCATTAAATGATAAGTTGCCAATTTGGCGTGCGGTAGGTGGACCAGCTGAAAGTGCAATTAAAGCTGGATTACAAGGTGTACCAATGACAATCACTTTATTAGGCGGTCCATTACCAATTTTTAAGCGTTCAATCGATGCTTATCGTCAAAGTTTGAAGATGAAGAGCTATAATCCAAGTGATTTTCCAGTAGCGACAACAGGATTTTTCTATGCAGCTGATGATACAAAGACTGCTTTAAGAGAGCTTTATCCTTATGTAGATCAAGGAATGAAGTTAGCAAATGGTACAGGTTATCATAAGCGTTTATTCGCTAATGGCGCAGACATGAATGATGTAATGTTAGTGGGAAGTCCACAACAAATTATCGAAAAAATGATTTATCAATACGAAGAACTAGGCCATCAAAGATATTTAGCACAAATTGATTTTGGTGGAATGCCATTTGAAAAAGTTATGAAGAATATCGAAATTATCGGAACAAAGATTTTACCAGAAGTTAAAAAATATACAAAGGGGAAATAACATGAAAGTTGTAGCAATTTCCGGAGCTGTAATTGGGAAAAAGACTCTAACTGCCATGAAACATGTAGCAGAAAAAATGAATAAAGACTTTCCAGAGGTTGAATTTGACTTGATAGATTTGAGTGAAAAGAATATTCAATTTAGTGATGGACGTAATTATACCGAATATCAAGGAGATACTTTAGAAGTTACTACTAAGATTATGGAAGCAGATGCTTTAATAATTGGGACACCGATTTTCCAAGCTTCAATTCCTGGATCAGTGAAAAATATTTTTGACCTACTACCAGAAAAAGCCTTACGTGACAAAGTGGTTTCAATTGTGGTTACAGCTGGTTCTGCTAAGCATTATCTAGTAGCTGAGATGCAACTTAAGCCGATCTTGTCATATATGAAGGCACAAGTTTTACCAGAAATTGTCTTTATTGAAGGGCAAGATTTGTTCAGACAAGAAATCATCAATGCTGATATTAATTTCAGGTTGGATAAATTAGTTGAAGATACTTTGATTATGGTTGAAACTTTTAAAGAACTGCGAAAGAAACAAGAAGATGCATTATTCTAGAGTTACCGAGAAGAGTGGATGGAATTCCATTCTTCTTTTTTATTAGAACAGGTTTTGAAAACGGTCTACAAAATAGTCGTGAATTAGTGTACAATGATTATATAAATTGAAATAATTGGAGGAAGATTTTGATGGACATCTCAGCAGAACGTTTTGGTGAACTGAACGGTGAAAAGGTAAACAAAATTACATTGACAAACGATAATGGAGTAGCAATCTCATGTTTGACAATGGGAGCTTTATGGCACGAATTCTTAGTACCAGCTGCAGACGGTACAAAACAAAACTTGATTTTAAACTACAACACAGTAGCTGAATATTACAGCAATGGTTTATGCACCAATCAAGTAATTGGTCGTGTTGCAGGTCGAATTAAGAATGGTAAGTGCGAAATTAATGGGGAACAAGTAACTTTACCACAAAATGAAAACGGTAATACTTTGCACGGTGGTCCTCATGGATTTAATACTTATAACTGGAGCTTTACAACTTCAGCAAACCGTAACAGCATTAGTGTGATTTTCCAAAAACAAGTTTTAAGTGCGGTTGATGGATTCCCAGGAGATATTTTGGTAACTGTTATCTATACTTTAGACAATAGTAATAACGTAACAATTTCCTTTAATGCACTTGGAGACGATAAGGTAGACACACTATTTAACCCAACTAACCACGTTTACTTTAATTTGAGTAATCGTTCTGACTTGGCTAGTCATGAGCTTAAAATCAATAGTGACGGATATCTAGAATTAGATGAGAACCTAATTCCAACAGGTCGAATTCGTCATGGCGAAGGTACAGCTTATGATTTTACTAAAGGTGCTAACTTATACGAAGCTATCCAACAAAATGAAAAAGGTGGCTTTGATGATGCATTTGTTGTAAATGGACCAGGTAAGGCTGTAGAACCAATCGCTGTTTTACGTGATACTCAATCTGGAAATACAGTAACAATTGATTCAGATCGTAACAGTTTGATCATGTATACAATGAATGATGATTTGCCAGATGTTCATTTCAAACGTGATAATGGACGCCCTGCTAAGAAACAAGAAGGGGTAGCTTTAGAAGCTCAAACTTTACCAGATGCAATTAATCAAGAAACATTTGGGGATATTGTATTACCACGTGGAGCAAAGCGTTCCTACCACATTAAGTACACATACTCCAACGATAAAAATTAATTTGAACTAAAATAGATCTTTCGTTAAGATATAATAAACAAAAAGTCAGTAACTATTACTGACTTTTTTCTTGAGGTGGATTATGTTAGAAAATTATTTATTTGATTTTGACGGTACAATTGCTGATTCTGGTGAAACTGGAATTATCGCAGTTCAAAAAGCTTTTGTTGATTATGGATTGAAGAAGCCAACTGCAGAATCAGTTAGATATTACATGGGTGTTCCAATTGAAACATTCTTCCCTAAAATATCTAATCGTGAGTTAAACGATGCTGAATGGGAAGAAGTTTTTGCGATATTTAGACAATATTACAGTGAATTAGAACTTGAAATTACACAACTTTTCCCAGGTATGAAAGAAACTTTGATGAAATTGGTTGAGGATGGAAAACGTTTATTTGTAGTATCAAGCAAGAACTCAGTTTCCTTAAATCGAAATTTGGAAAATTTGGGGATAGCAGATTTGTTTACAGACACAATTGGATCTGATCAAGTAGAAAACTACAAACCAGCTCCAGATGGTATAAATATACTTGCTAATAGACATGATCTAGATAAGGCAAAGATGGTTATGATTGGCGATGCTAAGTACGATTTACAAATGGGTAAAGCTGCTGAAGTTAAGACATGTGGCTGTGCTTGGGATACCTATGATATTGAATTATTGAAAAATGAAGAACCGGATTATTTGTTAGAAAAAGTAGAAAAGTTACTAGAAATCTAAGGATGAAAAGGTTAGTAAAAGCGTTGGTATGTGCCAACGTTTTTTTGATATGAAAAATAAAAAAGAGCGGTATTTGAACCGCCCTCAATTCTACAACGTTGCTTGACTACTAGGTTGGTTAGACCCAATGTGCAACTTCATAATCTTTATTCTCTTTAATAAGTATACATGATAATACCAATTAAGTATATTAAAAAAGGCTATTTCAGCGGTTCTTTTTTGGGATCGCTGTTTTTATTTTCTTCTGATCCAACAGCCAGGATAAAGACAGTACTAATAACTAGCAAACTCCCCAAAATTTCAGCCCAGTTAAACTGCATTTTAAAGATAAGAAAGTCTAGTAAAGCAGCAGTTAAAGGCTCGAAAGTGTCTAATAAAGTTGCTTCAGTAGCACTAATTAGATGCAGACTTTTTACAAAAAGATAGTAAGATAAAGCAGTTCCGATAAAAATCAAGAAAAGCATATTTAAAGTAACTGCAGGCGTAAATTTAGGAACAGACTTCCATACTGGATGAATAAATTCAAAGACAATACCACCAACTAGCATTGCCCAAGCACTGATAGTAGTAGGATTATGTCGACGTAAAAGATCAACTGGCAAAACAGAATTTCCAGCCTGAGTTAGCATCAGAAAAATTCCCCAGATGATTGCCTCTTTTGAGATCGCGAGTTGATTAAAAGAACCTTTGGTAACCAATAACCAAGCACCAATAAGGGCGGTAATAGTCGCAATCCATTGTTTTCTACCAGGTAATTGTTTAAAAATAATAGCTGAATAAAAGATAACAGGAAGAATCCCTAAAGTTTGGATAATAGTTGCGACAGTTGCATTACTATAATTAACAGTCATTGAATAAGTAAATTGAACTCCTGCCAAACCTAAAATGGAGAATAAGACAATTCCCAAAATATCCTTGAAACTTTTAAGGACCAGAAAAATTTTCTTACCATCAAGATAGTAAGCCAATCCCAGTAAAGTTAATGCTGATAGGCTCATTTTTACACCCATCATCCAATAAACTGAAACGTGTTGATCCTGAAATAGATACTCAGAGGCAATTCCAGCCATTCCCCAGAAAATACCAGCTAAACTAGCATAAATAACCCCTTTTAAATGTGTTTTTGTTTGCAAAATTTCACCACCTAAAAAACATACTTTATCGATTATAGGTAAAATTAGGGGAAAATTAAAGACATTATTGAACTAAAATTGTAAAATAAAGGTATTATGCTAGGGAAGTGATGTTTTTGACACTGTGGCAACGTTTTTTAGGAAACGAACGGTTAAGGCGATTTACAGTTTTACTATTTTTAGTAGGAGTGCTGTATCTAGCTCGAAGTATGATGAATTTAATCTTACTAACCTTTATTTTTTCGTTTCTAGTTATTAGCTTAAATGATGCAATTAGAAAGAAAATAGATATTCCTTCTAAATTAATTGTCATCATTGTTTATTTGTTGATGATAGGTGGTATTTACTTAGCAATAACTATCTACCTACCAAAATTAGTTACACAAACAGAAAATTTGGTAAATTACATTGTTAAGTTCTATAATCACCCACCTAAGGGAACAAATGATGTGATTAATATGGTCACGCAATACATTAGTCAATCCGATATTATGAAACAAATGCGTGGTGGTATGTCAATTATCGTTAAGTATTTGGCAAATATTGGAACGATGGGAATGACGTTTATTATGGCGTTATTACTAAGCTTTTTCTTTACAATTGATAAAGATGATTTGTTTAAGTTTTCAAAATCATTTTTAAAGGGTCCATATTCATGGTTCTTTAATGACGTTTACTACTTTGCTAAGATCTTTGTTAACAGTTTTGGAGTTGTATTAGAAACTCAATTTATTATTGCTTTAATTAATACAGCAATTACAACAACGATTTTAGCATGTATGAAGATGCCTCAATTGTTCAGTTTAGCGTTATTAATATTCTTCATGAGTATGATTCCAGTTGCTGGGGTTATTATTTCAGCAATTCCGATGATGTTAATTGGTTACACTGTTGGTGGGGTAAGGTATATTATTTATATCATCATTATGCTTTGCGTGGTTCATGCCTTAGAAGCATATGTGTTAAATCCTAAGTTAATGTCAAGCAGAACAGAATTACCAATTTTTTACACATTTGTTGTACTATATGTGTCTGAACATTTATTTGGAATGTGGGGATTAATTGTTGGTATCCCAGTATTTACATTCCTTTTGGATATTTTAGGGGTTAAAAGCGACCATATTCGCAGAGAAAGACTAAAGAAATTCAGAGAGAAGGTAAAATAGATGGAAAAAGAAGAATTTATCAAGAAATACGCAGTTGAACGTCGTAACACTAACTCATCTAAATGGGATGGCTTAGAATCTCAATTCGGCGAAACTGATCTTTTACCTTTATGGGTAGCAGATACAGAGTTCAAGGTTCCTGAAGCAGCACGAAAAGCATTGGTTGAACGTGTTGAACATGGTGCTTTTGGATATTCTTTAGTGCCAGATAGCTATTATGAAGCATACTTTAACTGGCAAAAGGAACGTTATGGGATTGAATTACATAAGGATTGGATGAGATTTGGTACAGGGGTAGTGCAATCATTAAGTACTTTGATTGAAACCTTGACAGTTCCAGGTGAAGCAATCATGGTTTTACAACCTGTATATTATCCATTCATGCGAGTAATTGAAAATAACAATCGCAAATTAGTAATTTCTGAATTGGTAAATCATGACGGACATTACGAAATGGATTACGAAGATATCCAAAAGAAGATGCAAGAAAACAATGTTAAGTTACTAATTTTCTGCAGTCCACATAATCCAGTTGGTAGAGTTTGGTCTGAAGATGAATTAGAAAAATTACTAGCAATTTGTCACGATGAAAAAGTAAGAGTTATTGCTGATGAAATCCACCATGACTTAATTATTGGGGATAAGAAGTTCACATCTATGTTATCAATTAAAGATGGTTTCTACCGCGATAACTTAGTAATGGTAGATGCACCTTCTAAGACATTTAATATGGCATCATTATTAAACAGTCATGTAGTTATTCCTAATCCTCAAATTCGCGATTTATATGATGAAGTAGAGGGTCGTTTAAGTGCTCCTCAAGGCAGTCTATTAGGTCGTGTAGCTGCAGAAGCCGCATATCGTGAAGGTGCAGAATGGTTAGACAACATGATCGAAGTAATTAGAGATAACTTCGTTTATGTGCGCGATGAATTAATTAAAGCATTCCCTGAAATTAAAGTTAGTGATCTAGAAGGAACATATCTCATGTGGATTGATTTATCAGCACTTGTTCCAGCTGATAAAGTTGAAAAGCTAGTTAAGAAACAAGCTAAATTAGCAGTTGATTTTGGTGATTGGTTCGGTGAAAGTGGTAAAGGCCATATCCGAGTGAACCTTGCTACTACACCAGAAAACATAAAAAAAGCAGTATCTGCATTAGTAAATGCTTTAAAATCAGAAAATTAAGTAAAGTTTTACATGAAATAACTACCAATTTTTTCATTTTCAGTGTAAAATTAGGCTTGTAAATATTATTTTAAGAAAGAGGTTTACATTACTATGCCAAAATTAGTATTTATCCGTCACGGACAAAGTGAATGGAACTTAAAGAACCTTTTCACAGGTTGGGAAGACGTTAACTTGAGTGAAAAAGGTGTTGAAGAAGCTAAGGAAGCAGGTCGTAAGTTAAAAGAAGCTGGTATCGAATTTGACCAAGCTTACACATCTGTTTTAACTCGTGCTATCAAGACTTTACACTTTGCTTTGGAAGAATCTGGCCAATTATGGATTCCAGAAATGAAGACATGGCGTTTAAACGAACGTCACTACGGTGCATTACAAGGTAAGAACAAAGCAGCAGCTGCTGAAAAGTATGGTGACGAACAAGTTCACATCTGGCGTCGTTCTTACGATGTATTACCTCCATTATTGAGTGCAGATGATGAAGGTTCTGCAGCAAACGATCGTCGTTATGCTGACTTAGACCCACGCATCATTCCTGGTGGCGAAAACTTGAAAGTTACTTTGGAACGTGTAATTCCTTTCTGGGAAGATCACATTGCACCAGACTTATTGGCTGGTAAGAACGTAATCGTTGCTGCACACGGTAACTCATTACGTGCTTTAACTAAGTACATCGAACAAATCTCTGATGAAGACATCATGAACGTTGAAATGGCAACAGGTCAACCAGTTGTTTACGACTTGGATGACAAGTTGAACATTGTAAACAAAGAAAAGCTTTAAGATAGATTTTCTTTATGATATAGACCACTCTCATTTTGAGGGTGGTTTTTTTGTTGGGTAATTAAAGAGAATAGTAAAAATCGCTGAAGATTAACGTTTAAAGGAACATAATCTTCAGTGATTTTTATTATTGTAGTTGCTTGATTAACTTAGTCTTCGTAATTAGAAAGCATTGCTTGGAGTGTTTCTTTCATTTGTTGACGGAATTCAGGTGGGTTGACGATAGTAACCATATCTTTTTGACTTAAAAACCACATTAATGCTCCAGTATCGTAGGTAGTCACTTCAAGTAAAAATGTATGATCATCAATTTTCTTAATAGTTCGTGAGATAGGGAACTTATCCAAAGCAGCTTCAACAATTCCGGTATATTCAAATTGAATGGTAATCATTTTGCCAGGATACATAAGTTGAAATTTTTTCTTTTCATCTCCTAAATCAAAAGGTAGTCGTTCATTTAAAGGAATCTTATGAGCAGCATATTTCCAATTTAAAATCCGATCTAGGCGATAGATGGTGTTCTTTTTAAATTGGTGGTTATAAGAAACGACATAGAAATAGTAGTCTGAAAAGGTTAGGGCTATTGGGGCGATGGTTCGCGTTACAAACTTATGTCTTTGGGTAGTGTATTCAATTGTAATAGTTTCTCGTTGCAAAATTATCTTGGAAAAAGTATAAATTGCAGCTAAAAGTTGCTTGTCCTTGAGATTTCGTAGTTCTACGTAACTATCAAGTTCACTTTGGATGATTGGCTTGATGTCTTTTTGATCTTGGTTGGCAAGTAGAGCAAGTAAGGAGCTAATTAAAGGATCTAATTCCTTACGTGATAAACTTCGACTAGCTAATAAGACCTTGATTAAGACCAAGCACTGCGACTTACTTAAACCTAAACGATTGCTTTTTAGATAATAGGTATGATCTTTAGTATCATATTCTAATTCATACTCGTTCAAATATTCACTCATGAAATTACGGATACTGGCAAAATCTCTTTGAACAGTGCGAGCATCCACTGAGAATTTACGTTGGATATCTTTTTTAGATAAATGTGCACCTGAGGCTAAAAGCTGATATATGTAAAGTTGTCTAGTGGCAGAAGTTGTTGCGATTGTCATCAGGTCCTTTCGTTGTAAATTTATTATTATTTTAAAACCTGAAACTAATGATTGTCTACTAGATTTAAAGTTGGAAAAGTTAAAGGAAGATGGATTTTTTCGCTGGTAGTCAAATAATGTCCATGTCTTTTGCAATAATATAGTAAGTAAGATTGAATTTAACAATTCTCATGCAAAACTATTAGAAAAACTATCATAAATACACATATCAATGTCAATAGATAAGCTTTTAACATTAGAGTAAATTTTATTATAGAGAGATAGAGGGGAGGGTATCAGAGATGTACGAATATAATAAAGTTTATCAAGAATTAGCCGATATTCTAAATGATAAAGACGTTGAAAAAATTTATAAGAATTTTAGGGGGATGCAAGTTAATTTTCCGATGCGCCTTTACTCTAGAGACTCAGTAAAAAAGGAAATTGCTAAGCAAAAAGGAAATATAGATATTAAGGATTTAGCAGTTCAAACAGGGTACAGTGTCTATACAATTCGTCGCATGGTTAACGAATTGAAAGATGATAATATTATACAATAATACATAAATTATTTATTGTAAAATTTATTTCAAATTAAGAAAAGGAGATGGTTACTATGGAACTATTGAGTTTATTTATGATTTGTGTTGTGTATTATTTTCTAGCTAGAGATGTAGGTTTGGATAAGAAGATGGGGGTAAATAGTTCGATAGTAACTTTTATACCTTTAAGAACAATAGTAGCTGATTAAAAATCAGTAGGGGAGGGATAATCATGGAAAAGAAATTCTGTACAAATTGTGGAAGTCAATTAAATGAAGGAGCAAAATTCTGTCCTAATTGTGGTAATAGTGTAGTTTCAACAAATACTTCAGAAACAACTACAAATCAAGCGGAGAAAAAGAAGTTTTGTACAAATTGTGGAAGCCAGTTACGCGAAGGGGTAAAGTTCTGTTCTAATTGTGGTAGTGTTGTAGGTTCATCTAATTTTTCAGGAACAACAGTCAATAGACCAGAAACAAACTTTGCAAGTAATCAAGGAAATTCAGGTAAGTTTAGCCAAGTCCAAAATTATTATGCAAGAACTAAAGAACAATATGGTAATTTGACAGATCAAGAGTTAGGATTCATAGGTAGCTTTAAATATGGATTGGTACACTGGAATGATTTTCAAACAGAAGAATCTAGAAAATCAGTATATTGGTGGATGCAACTTGGGACGGCTATTTTGTTGACTGTAGGTGGTATTCTAAGTATTTTTCTAGAGGAATTTTTCTATACAATTCCTGGTTTAGGAGAGTTAGCTATCATAATTATGTGGATTTTAGCTTTAGCAGTAGTCATAATATTAGCAATTTCTATATGGGCTGCTATAGCTCGCAGAATGAAATATTTAAATGTTCAGAATATTTCTATATGGATCATGCTAAGTATTGTTATATTCCCAGTATCTTTTTATACTGCTTTCTACCTAATGTTGATTGATAAGCCTATAAACAACCAAAATTAGAGGAGTAGTTGAGTATGAAAAAAAGTAACTCAATTTTGATGATTATTGTAATAGTTATAATAGCTTCTTTAATTGTATGGAAGATAGGCATACCTAATTTAAGCAGTAAAAATAAAGAAATTTCATCTGAAAAGGTATCTAAGAAAGTAAAGAAAGAATCAAAGAAAATAAAAAAGAAGGAAACTAGAGAGTCTAAATCATCTTCTAGTACTGAAACAAGCAGTAGTATGGAAAGTGAACCAAGTAGTGAAAGTTCTAGTGAATCTACAAGCAGTGTTCAACCTAGTGTAAAATATCCAGCGTTACAAAAATATGCTGGAAAAACTTATTATGCAGTAGATAGAGATAGTGCAGAAGTTCCTGATATGTTTCCAACTTCTTTTACTATTACTTCTGATACCGAAGCACTTAATGTTGATGGAAAACAAGAATTAATAAGAAATGTCACAAGTGATAGTGGCTTTATTGCATTGACTGGAGAAATGGGGCATAGCATGGGAACTACTCTTAGTTTTGAATTTAGACCTTTAGGAGGCAGTGATAGTGATGCAGTAGAGGTGCTTAATCAAGGTCAACGTTTAGCATATAGTACTACCATGCCTGAGTAAGGAGTGATATTTTATGAAAAAAGTTAGCTCAATTATAACTATTTTTGTTATAGTCATAATCGCTTCTTTAATTGTTTGGAAAGTAGGTACACCAAACTTAATCAGTAAAAATAAGGAAAATACAACTGAAAAAGTATCTAAGAAAGTAGAAAAAGAATCAAAGAAAACAAAAAAGAAGAAAGAAATTAGTAAGGCTAAGTCATCTACTACTGAAACAAGCAGTAGTGTGGAAAGTGAACCAAGTAGTGAAAGTTCTAGTGAATCTACAAGTAGTGCATCTAGTTATCAATCCAATGTAAGATTTCCAGAGTTACAAGCTTATGCCGGAAAAACTTATTATGCGGTAGATAGGGATAGTGCGGAGTATCCTCAAATGTTTCCAACTTCTTTTACCATTACTTCTGATACTGAAACAATTATTATTGGTGGGAGACAAGAAAAAATAGATAGTGTTAGAACTGGAGATTTTGGTTCCGTTCAGTTGGGTGGAGGACCAGTTTTTGTTTTTGAATTTAAACCTCTAGGTAGTAGTGATGAAGTAGAAGTAGTAAACCAAGGTCAATATTTGACTTACAGTACTACTATGCCTGAGTAAGAGGTGATGTTTTTATGAAAAAAAGTGGATCAATCATAACGATAATAGCTATTGTTATATTGGCTGGTGTAATCGTTGGGGTATTTGGAATGTCTTATATTCAGCAGCATAAGTCAAGTTCTAGCAGTAGCAATGTGAAAGTAGAGAAAAAAGAATCTGTTAAAAAAAGTAGTTCAAGCTCATCACATGAAGAAAGTATTTCAAGTTCTACTTCAAATTCAATTGAAAGGTCAAGTTCTACTGTTGCGAGAAGAGATTCGGAAATTGTTATACCATCATTTAATCAAAAGAGAGATCAAGAAGATGTTGATTTAGCCAATATGACAGTTCCCCAATGTTTGTTGTGGGCATTAAGTGAACGTTATAGTTATCAAAATGCAGATGAACAAAGTTGGGAAGCGTTAAAAGATTCTATAGATGGGGCTAAATTAATCCCAGCTACTAAGAGTAGTGATAATTATGTACATATTTACTTTAAATATGGCTCTCAAGACTGTAATTACTATATTGATGGTGATTATGATTTATGCGATGAAGAAGGATATGTTATTAGTCGATATCCGACAGAATTTGAAAATGAAAAAGCAAATAACTATGTAATGAGTAGATATCAATAATTTAAGACAAGATAGAGAAATCACAGGTTGATGTCCTTGGTTTCTCTATTTTGGTTTAAAGAAGAAGTATCAGGGAAGGAGAATTTTTATGAAAATATGTCAAAATTGTGGCACAAAAAATTCAAAGGAAGCTGTTTTCTGTGAGAATTGTGGTTCTAAATTACCCGAAGTAGTAGTAACTGGAAAAATAAAGAAATGTCGAAATTGTGGATATTCAAATGAAGAAGAAGCAACTTTTTGTGAAAATTGCGGGACAAAATTGCCTGAATCAGTAATTGATGAGACAAATAAGTGTCAAAATTGTGGATATTTAAACGAAGAAGGTGCGGCTTTCTGTGAGAATTGCGGTAACAAATTAGAAAAAAATTCATTAGAAAAAATGTCTAATAAATGCCAGAATTGTGGATACTCAAATAAGGAAGATGCAATCTTTTGTGAGAATTGTGGTTCAAAACTATCAGAACAGGTAGCAGATGAAGGAATAAATAAATGTCAAAATTGCGGACACTCAAATGAAGAAGAAGCAACTTTTTGTGAAAATTGCGGTTCAAAATTAACTGAACCAATATCGCCTGTTGAAACAGATGATGATATGGATAGTGAAGAAAAACAAGATGAACAAACAGAAGAATTAGGAGAGTCAGAAATTTCAACAAATGAGACAACAGATGACCAGGAAATAACTAAAACTGACGAATAATCATAACATCTTCAAATGTCTATTAAAATAGCAATCTTTCTCTATTATTGCGAATTAATAATGCTTAGAATGCGACAAATGGCGTTATCTGTTTGTTGTCTAAGTGGTAACATAAAGTGTATATTATATAACGTTAGAATATAAATTGAGAAAGAGGGGGTATGCTACTTTGAAAATGGTAGCTGAAGAATTTAATAACATTCGTAAACATAAGATTTTAACGGCAACAATTATTGCTATTATGATTATTCCCTTCCTATATAGTTTATTCTTCTTAAAATCAGTATGGGATCCTTACGGCAATACTAAGTATTTACCTGTCGCAGTGGTAAATAACGATAAGCCAGTTAAGTATCAAGGAAAGACATTTAAAGTCGGTGAAGACTTAGAAAAAGAATTAAGAGAGAATAAAGATTTAGGTTGGCATTTTGTTAACGCAAAAGAAGCTAAATATGGATTAAGCCATAAGAAGTACTATATGGTAATTACAATTCCTAAGAACTTCTCTAAAAATGCTACGACTGTGTTAGATAAGCATCCTAAGAAGATGCAATTAACATATAACACTAATGATGCGTTGAACTACATTGGTAAAGTTATCGGAGAAGAAGGAGCTAAGCAAGTAAATTCTTCTGTTCGTGATTCTGTTTCCGAAGCTTATGCCACAACAATGTTTGACACAGTTAAGAAAGTTGGTAAAGGTTTCAACAAAGCTGCTAAAGGTGCTACACAACTTTCAGATGGTGCATATACATTATCTGATGGTTTGAAGGTTTATACAGCAGGTGTTGACCAAGTTAACGATGGTGTTATCCAACTTAAGAACGGTGTTGCTCCATTGAGAGCCGGTGTATTGAAGTTAACAACCGGTGCTAGTGTGTTGGCAGATGGATTAAACCAATTGCAAAGTAAAACTGGAACACTTGCTTCAGGTGTAAATCAATTAGCAACAGGTTCTAAGACTTTATCATCTGGATTAAATCAGTTACAAGGTAAGACAGGAACATTAGCTTCAGGTGTAAATCAATTAGCAACAGGTTCTAATGATTTAAACAATGGCTTAGGTCAATATATAAATGGTGTAAATCAATTAGTATTTGGTGTTGATACTTTACATGATAAAGTTGCTGGTAGTGCTGATAGTTTAAGCGCTGGTGCTACTAAATTAAATGACGGTAGTAAGCAACTAAATGATGGAGTTAATAAGTATACAGCAGGGGTATCTCAACTTCAACAAGGCTTGACTGAACTTAACGGTAATTCTAAATCATTGAAAGATGGTGCAGCACAAGTTGCCGCTGGTAATAAAGCACTAGCTGCTGAAGTTGCTAAAATTAATGTCAGCCAATTTAATAGTGGAGATACTACACAATTAATCAATGGTTTACAACAATTACAAGTTGTAAAGCAACAATTACAACCAGCAATGCAAGCTATAACAACTCTACAAAGTAGTATGAGTGGAATGAAGGATGAATTAGCTGCTGTTCAAAGTTCATCTACAGAATTATCTAATAAGTTAGGTAGTGATTTGAAGACTGCTGGAAGTAGTGTTCAAGGTTCATCTGCAAATATTCAAGCTGTTTTAGGTTCTAGCAACTTAACAGATGCTGATAAGCAAAAATTACAAGCAGCTCTACAACAAAACCAAGCAGCCGGTAATGCAATTTCAGATGCAGGTACAACAGCGGGTCAAATTAAAGCTCAGATGGATGGTGTAAATGCTAAGCTATCAGGACTTCAAGGCCAACTATCTAATTTATCAGCAATGTCTGATAAATTAACTAATGCAGCTAGTGTATTGAATAGAATTAATATTGATCCTAATGAATTAAAAGGTAATGCTGACAAATTGCAAGAATTAGCAAAGAATGTAACTACTTTACAAGAAGCAACTAAAGCATTAGCTAAAGGTTCATCTGATTTGAATGATGGTGTGAACAAATATACTGCTGGTGTAACAAGTGCCTTAAATGGTGCAAATCAATTGACTGATCAAAATGGTGTATTGAACTCTGGTGCAAGCCAATTATATGCAGGAACATCAGAATTGAAGAATGAATTGCCAGAATTAGTAACAGGTGTTACAAAATTGAATAATGGCGCAGTAGCATTAGTTGCTAATAATGGTAAGATTTTATCTGGTTCTGCACAATTAGCTGGTGGAATAGGGCAAATGAATGCACAAATTCCAGCATTAACAAGTGGTGTAAATCAACTAGCAAATGGTGGTAATCAATTAGCTAGTGGCTTAGGCCAAATGAATGCACAAATTCCAGCATTAACAAGTGGTGTAAATCAATTAGCAAACGGTGGTAACCAATTAGCTGGTGGTCTCGGGCAACTTAACGCTCAAGTACCAACATTAACAAATGGTGTAAACCAATTAGCAAGTGGTACTCAACAATTAGCTGCTAACTCTGGTCAATTAATTGATGGTGCAAACAAAATTAGTGAAGGTAACGGAACTTTAGCTAAGAGCTTAAGTGCTGGTGCTAAGGAAGTTAATAGTCAAAACTTGAATAGTGCAAATGCTAATATGTTCGCTGCACCTACAACATTGAAGCATAAGAACTACTCCTATGTTCCTAACTATGGTTATGCATTAGCTCCATACATGTTATCAGTTGCTTTATATGTTGGTGCATTGGTATTTAACTTAGTTTACCCAATTCGTCGACTATCAACACCTGATGGCTCTGCAACAGAATGGTTCTTCAGTAAAGTAAGTATCGGTGCTGTTGTAGCGGTAGGAAATGCTATTGTTGAAGTAGGATTGATGATGTTAGCTGGATTACATCCAGACCATCCATTTGCTACATTCATGAACGCTATTTCCTTCTCACTGGCGGCAATGTTCATAATTATGGTATTAGCGATGTTGTTCAGTAACCCTGGACGATTCATCGGTATGATTTTCTTAGTAATTCAATTAGGTGCCTGTGGTGGTTCATTCCCAATTCAAATTACTAAGGGTATGAATGGTTTCTTCCAAGCAATCAACCCATACTTACCAATGACTTACTCTGTTTACGGATTCCGTGAATCATTATCCAGTGGTTTAGGAAGCAGCCAAATGACAATTTCATTAACAGTTCAATTAATCTTTATCGTAGCAAGCTTATTGCTATTATGGATTTCTATGAGTTACTTACGTACAAGTGGAAAGGTAAGTTATTCAGAAGAACCAACAAGTATTGAAGATTAGAATAGAAAAGAGAGATTTTCAAAATTCGAAAATCTCTCTTTTTTCGTCTAGATATTAATTTCTAATACTATTGGAGTATGATCGCGACGTTCGCCAGAATCTAACATTTCAGAACGAACAATTTTATCAGCAATACGATTACTTGCTAGCCAATAATCAATTCTCCAACCAGAGTTGTTAATTTTGCTTGTACGACTTCTTTGAGCCCACCAAGAGTAAACATCCTTAACATCGCCATGAACATAGCGGAAGGTATCTGTAAAGCCCTTATTAAGCAAGTTAGTAAAGCCAGCTCTTTCTTCATCAGTAAAGCCAGCAGAATGATGATTATTACCAGGATGAGCTAAGTCGATTTCCTTATGAGCAACATTGAAATCACCGCTAGAAAGAAGAGGTTTATTTTGATCCAATGAAACTAGGTAGTCAGCGTACTTTTCATCCCAAACCTGACGTTCAGCTAAACGTCTCAAACCATCACCAGCATTAGGAGTATATACTTGAGTAACGTAAAAACTATCAAATTCAAGTGTGATGATTCTACCTTCAGAATCCATTGGTTCAGGTGCATCAATTTCAGGATAACTGATAGTAGGATTTAAATTGTTTTTATAAAGAAACATAGTACCAGCATAACCTTTACGAGCTGGTTCTTGTGAACTTCTCCAAGCAATTTCATAATCTGGAAATTGTTCAGCTAAAATAGTTTGATGTTTTTTAGTTGGACCTGTAGCTGATAATTTGGTTTCTTGAATTGCTATTATATCTGGATTTTCATCAATAATAGTTGCTAAGACTTCACGTGATTGTTTAGCACGAGCAGAATCACTAGTTAAAGCAGCGTTCAAAGAATCGATATTCCATGAAATAAGTTTCATGATGTCACATCCTTAATTAATATATTTGACTCAATGTTACCACATTTTTCAAATTCTAAAAAAGGGGTATAATGAAAATAGGAAGTGATTAAAATGGCAAAAGCTACTAACGAAGACAAAAATATAGAAGTTAGTGAAAGTGGTAAAAAATTCATTAAAGGTACACACGTTGAATTTAAGTTTCATCGTCATACTTTTACAGGTGTAGTCGATAAACAATTACATAATTCAGCGATGATAATTTTTGACGATGAGTATAATAAATCAATTACTTATCAAGACGCTAAGGGAAAAATTATTATTAGCTATAGTAAAATGCAGATAATCAAATAAATCTGATATTAATTTTTATTTTAAAGTTTAAATAATCATGTGTTATAATTGGATTGTGAGGACTTTATTCTTAAAATGGAGGCTTATTCGTGGAAAAAACAGAAGCACGTTGGGTAGAAGTATTCAAGGTGTCTCTACCATTATGCCTAAGTTATGTGCCAATCGGTTTAGCGTGCGGAATTTTATTACATGCTGCCGGTTTTAACCCGCTATTAACTTTATTGGTATCCGTATTAGTATTCTCAGGTGGAGCTCAGTTCTTGATAGCTTCTATGTTAACTACGAATACCCCAATGCAAACGATAGTTATTATGCTATTTTTCCTAGAGTTACGTTATGCGTTGTTGGGTTCAAGTTTGTCACAATATATTAAAGGAACAAGCAAGAAGTTTTTATATTTCTTTGCCGTTTCATTGAATGATGAAAATTATGCTGTAAACTACTTAAAATTCGCAACTGATAAGAGCTGGACGCCTAAAGATGCCTTAGCTGTAGAACACTGGTCCTTACTATTTTGGTCTGTAGCTAATTTTATTGGGAGTTTAGTTGGTAATTTAATACCAATGGAAAATTATCTAGATATTGTCGACTTTGCTTTAACTGCAATGTTTATTTATATGATTGTTATGCAAATTCGCAACAAGCTAACAATTTTAGTTAGTTTTATTTCAGGGGTAATTGCAATTGTTGCGTTAGTTACTTTGAAGAGTACAATGGGACTAATAGTAGCTACATTGTTAGCTTCCTTTATCGGTTTTATGATTGAACATAATATCGTTAAAAAAGGTGAAGCCAAGGGCAATTTCTGGTTGAAGAAGATCAAGCCAAAGGCAAGTCGGAAAGTTATTAGTAAGTCAGGAGAAAAATGATGCAATATTCGTCAATGGACCATTTTATACTTATTATCTGTTCGATGATTGCGGCTTTCATTCCTCGATTTTTACCATTGAAATTCTTCTCAACTCGTAAGATTCCAGAATGGTTTAATGAATGGATGAAATACGTGCCAGTATCTTTGTTTACGGCACTCGTAGTCAGAGACCTTTTTGTTAATACAAAGACCTATACATTTGTAGGTTTAGAATATATGGCTAAGTTACTAGCAGCAATAATCGTTATTGTTGTGGCTTATCGCTCACGTTCCATGGGACTTTCAGTTCTTTTTGGATTGGTAGCAGTAGCAATTTTAGCCACATTTTTGACAGTTTAGAATATAAGGTTTATTAGCTATCTTAGGCATATTATCACTAAGGTGGCTTTTTGTTTTAAGGAGGATTTTATTATGCAAAAAATAACAGAAAAGATCACAGTTGCAGGTCATACAGCTGAATTAATGGGATATACAATTGAAAAGAAAAACGACTGGGGAGTACAAGATAAGCATGCTACAATTATCATTTGTCCTGGTGGGGGTTACCATTTTGTTTCAGATCGAGAAGCTGATCCAGTTGCTTTGAAATTAATAACTATGGGATATAATGCATTTGTATTAAACTATACTTGCCAAGTTAGATATCCTGTAGCCTTGGAACAATTAGCCCAAAGTGTAAAATTAGTTAGAGATAATGCTGATGAGTGGAATGTTCGTGAAGATAAGATTATTATTATGGGAATGTCAGCTGGTGGTCACTTAGCTGCTAGTTTAGGTGTTAAATGGAATAGCGATGAATTAAAACAAATGGGATATAAGCCAGAAGAAATTAAGCCAAATGGTTTAGTATTATCCTATCCTGTCATCACAACTAATAAAGATTTTTGGCATCAAGGTTCCTTTGAACAAATTTTAGGTAAAGATGGAATTGAAGATGAAAAAGCTTTAGCTAACCAATCACTTGAAAAGTTAGTTACTGAGGATGTACCACCAGTATTTATGTGGCATACATTTGAAGATAAGGCTGTTCCTATGGAAAATAGTTTATTATTTGCCTCAGCATTGAGAAAAGCTGGAGTATCAACAGAATATCATATCTTCCCACATGGCCCTCATGGTTTGGCATTAGCTAACGAAGAAACAGCTCGTGTAGGTCGTCCAGAAGATATTGAACCACAAGCTGCACAATGGGTAGATTTATTCCATAGTTGGATGCAAGCACTTCTTAAGTAGAATTTGTGAGTAAATGCTATACTAGACTAGAATAGAGAAATGGGGTGAGATGATGAAGCGGTGGATGTTTTGGCTAATAACAGCAATTGTAGTGGCACTTGTATTTGTTGGCTTTGGTTATACTAAAAAGCGTGAAACACAAAAGCAGTTTGATAATTTAATGTCTCAAGCAATAACTAATGCTCAAGCTGCAGAATATAAGAAAGCAGAACTTAATTTGCAAGATGCTCTACGTAAGAAACCAGATGATGTAGTAGCTAAACAACGATTAGAACAAGTTAAACTCTATCAAGAAGGCTTAGCTGAATTGAAACAAGATGATTATGAACAAGCACAGTTAACATTTAGATCAACTGCAAAAGTATCTCCGTCTTTATCAATTTTAACCCAAAGAGCTAAGAAGAAAGATAAGTTTCTAGAATCAGTACTAAAGCAACGTGAAAAGTATGATGATCTTTATAATGAAGCTGTAAGACTTACTGAAATGGGAGCTTATAGCCAATCGAATGAAAATCTAGTTCAGATTTTAGATGGAAAAAATATTGACGAAAAGTATTATTCACAAGTAAGAAAAGATGCACGTGAATTGCAAGAAAGAAATAATAGTATTTTGGAACAAATTAGAATTCAAAATCAACAAGCTGCAATAAGAAGACAACGTGAACAGCAAAGACAAGAAGAAGCTAGAAAAGCACAACAAGCTGCTGCTAGTTCATCATCGTCAGCGGAAAATCAAAATGATGAGCCCAAGAAAAGTGACAATAAAAATGATGATAGAAATAGTGGTCAAGACAATGTAAAAAATAGTTCGGAATCTAAGCCAGAAACAAATAATTCTGCAGCTGAGCCACAACCTAATAATGAAAATAAGTAAAATAAAAGCAACACCTAGAGTGCTGCTTTTAATAATTATTAGGGTTAATCACTGATTCTACGCCAGATTATAAGTGAACTTTCCCATAAAAATAGGACTAATAAAATACTGGCAATAGTATCAGTAGGATAATGTACATGTAAATATACGCGCGTTAAGGCGATAATAAGAATCCAAAGGAAACCTAGGAAGGTTAGAATTCGTCTTAACGTAACATCCTTAATTTGAGGAACAATTAAAAATACTACGAAAAAGATAAATAAGGCAGTTCCAAAGGTATGTCCACTTGGAAAACTATAGCCACCAATTGCGACTAATTTATCACTAGGACGTGGACGTTGGATTAAATTTTTAGCTAGTACATTGATAAGATTTCCAATTACCAAGGTGCTGGCTGACCAAATTCCAGCCTTGAAGTTATGTCTAATGAACATATATAGACTAACGATAATTGAAAGAATTGCGGCAATTCTAGGGCCACCTAGATAAGTAATTTTTTCAACAATTCTTGTATTAGTAGGATTGGTAATTGGTAGAAGTAAGTTCTGTACAAATTTATCAAATGATGTAACGATTGTGCTGTTAGTTTTAACTAAGATTAATAAAATTAGAAATAAAGCTAAGTAAATAGATGCGATAAAAGGTCTATACTTATTTTGTGGAACAAACATCAAAAAACTCCTTAATAAATAATATCTACTAGATTATACCATTTAAATTATTTTTAAAGAAAGGAAACTGATTATGGGGAAAGATTCATCACAAGAAATGCGAAGAACACAAGCTGAAAAAATGTTAAAGCAACCCAAGAAACTTCGTGCTAAGTGGATAAGTCGGTTATTTACTTTAATCATGGTGGTTGCTTTAAGTGTCGCAACTATGGGACTTTTGATAAAGACTACGGTTTTGAACGCAGATTTTACTAGTAAGGAATTAGCTAAAGATGAAAATATTGGGAAATTATATACTGAAGCCAATCAAACATTAGCATCATCTGCTCAAATGTACCGAATTCCAGCAAGTTATGCGGATAGTTTAATTACTAAAAAGCAATTTAGACAAGATGTTGAGATTGCAATTAAAAGAATTTATGACGGACAAGTTACACAAATTGTGGATACTAATACTTTAAGCAGTCAAATTCAAACAAATGTGAATAAAGAAATTGCAAGCTCAGGAGTACCTGTTGACGCGTCTGTCTTTAGTGGAATAGTGGAGTCACTGGCTTCTGTATTAAGCAATTACATCAGCCAACAAATTCCAAGTACACAGTTACAACAAGTATATGATGCAGCCAGCAATATCAGTGGTTATGTGACATTGATGATAACTGCAGGAAGTATCATCACAGTGGTAATGTTGATCTTAGTATTATTATTACAGAGAAGTTTATTTGGTTGGCTGCACTATACAGGGTTAGCATTTTTGATTACAGGGATAATCTTTTGCATCATTGGATATACTAGTGTGCCAGCAGAGATATTTCCAAGTTTAATTAATCAATCAGGAATTTTGGGAAGTATTGTTGAAAACTATGCCTACGCAATTTTAAGTCAGATTGTGAATATGGGAATAATTGAATCTGTAATTGGTATAGTGGCATTATTAGTAAGTTTCTTTAGAAAGGTTTAGCGATGAAATTTACGTGGAATAAAGAAAGTGACGAGAAAATGACACTCAAAAAATTTTTAAAGAATAAGGGTGTCAGTCATCGAACTTTAAGTAGTTTGAAAAAAGGAAATGGAAAAGTTTTAGTAGATGGCAAAAAAAGGTCATTATCTATTGAAGTTGGTAAAGGAAAAATAACTTTGATTTTACCACCAGAAAAATCAGATGAAAATGTCAAAATGAGTAAGGAACCGCTAGATATTATTTATGAGGATAGCAATTGGCTAGTGGTAGATAAACCACCTTTACTTTCAAGTGTTCCAGGTCCTAGTAATCGCACCGATACCTTAGTTAATCGGGTTAAATTTCATCTATGGCAACAAAAATCAAAAGACTTAGTTCCGCATGTAATTACTCGTTTAGATAGAGATACAAGTGGCTTAGTTCTTGTAGCTAAGCATCGTTTTGCTCAAGGATTGATTAACAAACAGGTTGAAGAACATAGTATAGATAAAAAATACTTGGCAGTGGTCGAAGGAATTATTACAGAAAAGCATGGCATAATAGATAAACCACTTGGACCTAGAGAAAATGGAATCGGACAAATGGTAACTGACACAGGAAAGATTGCCAAGACTGAGTACTGGGTTAGAGAATACTTAGGAGACAAAGCTACTTTAGTTGAATGTAAGCTACATACAGGTAGGACACATCAAATAAGAGCTCACTTTAGTAGTATTAATCATGCTTTGGTAGGCGATGAGCTATATGGTGGCAGATTGGATTGGAGACTAGAAAGACAAGCACTCCATGCATATCAACTAGCTTATGTAGATCCATTTACTCAAGAAGAAAAGTTATTTAAGAGCGAGATGCCAAAAGATTTAGAAAATTTGATAGTTAGATTGAAAAATTAAGATTTATTTTTGGTAGACCAAAATTTAAATTACTATAGTGTTTGAAATCTGTTATAATTAGGTAGTAAACGTTTTACATTTATGAGTGACGAGTAATTTAAATTTGGAAAAAATAGAGGTGAGATAATGACACCTTTAAGAAAGAAGATTATTTAAAAATTATTTTTGAACTTGGTGGAACTAAGAAAAAGGTTTCTAACAAGCAAATAGCGATGAGTTTAAATGTTGCTGCTGGTTCTGTGACTGAAATGGTTAATAAATTAGTTAAAGAAGGTTTAGCTGCACATACGCCATATGCAGGAATTTCATTAACTGATGAAGGAATTGAAGTAGCTGAAAAATTAGTTCGCCGTCATCGTTTATGGGAGACTTTTTTAGTAGAAAAATTGGATTATCAATTATCAGAAGTTCACGATGAAGCTGAAGTTTTAGAACATGTAGCTAGCGATAAGTTAATGAAAAAGCTTGATCAATTTCTTAATAGCCCACGTGAATGCCCACATGGTGGAGTTATTCCAACAGAAGCTGGGGAATATGAAGAAGAAAGTCATGAATATTTGGCTGAAATTAAAGTTGGAGAAACGGTTGAAGTTGACAGATTTATTGATAACCATGAGTTGCTAACTTATTTAGATGATTTGGAACTTAAACTGGGGGACAAGATTGAAGTTTTAGAACATCTTCCATTTGAAGGACCAATTAAGGTTAAAAGGTTGGCTGATGGGGCTGAATTAAGCATTGGATATAAAGCTGCTCATTACATTTTCGTGAAATAATTTGGTTATTGCCAATAAGTATGTTATACTTAGAATTGTATTTTTGACTAGGTTTCATTTAGATTGTTTCAATGAAATTTCTCTATTATGTGCCACTCAGAATTACAGAATTATTATGTGCTTAGGCACAAGGAGGATTTTTCATTTATGGAACAAGGAACAGTTAAATGGTTTAACGCAGAAAAGGGCTTCGGTTTTATCACACGTGAAAATGGCGATGATGTATTTGTACATTTCACAGCTATTCAAGGTGAAGGTTACAAGACTTTAGAAGAAGGTCAACATGTAACATTTGACGTTGAAAGTAGCGATCGTGGTTTACAAGCTGCTAACGTTGTTAAAGACTAATAATTAAGTAGATAAATAATAGACTGGAAAGAAGAAATTCTTTTCAGTCTTTTTTTGCTTTAAATATCGTGATATGATTAGATAAATTTTGAAGACGGTGGGGGTTAGTTACAATGCAAGATACGCAAATGCAAGAATTAATAGATTCTGTCATGTTAGCTGGAAAAATTATGATTGAAAGTGGAGCTGATATGGCAAGAGTTGATGATACTTTAAAACGCATAGCTCGAAATGATGGAATTAAAGAACCAAAAATTTTTGAGACCACCACCGGAATCATGATGTCAGTTCCAGATTATAAATTGGCACAGGTAGAACCAATTCAAAAAAGAACAATTGATTTAGAAAAAGTATCAAGAGTTAATGATATCTCACGTGCTTTTCAATTGAAAAAAATCACAGTTGAAGAAATGAAGGTAAAATTGGAATTTATTGATAAAAAAGCGCCATTTTTTGCTTGGACATGGCAAGTATTGGCTGCAGCAATGATAAGTTGTACTCTGATGATAATGTACAACGGCCATTGGCAAGATTTTATCACAACTGCAGTTATTGGTGGATTAGGTTATGCTTGCTATTACTTTATCAATACAACATTTAAAATAAAGTTTGTAAGTGAATTTTTAGCTTCGTTAGTAATTGGTGTTTTATCTGTATTAGCTGTTAGAAACAACTTAGGAATATCAGTAGGTATGATAATTATTGGGAGTGTTATGCCGTTAGTACCAGGAGTACCAATTACCAATTCTGTAAGGGATGTTTTAGCTGGTCATTTATTAAGTGGATTAGCTAGGGGAACAGAAGCATTATTATCAGCTAGTGCAATTGCTTTAGGGATTGCGATGGTTCTAAGATTCATGTAAGGGGGAAGGTTAAGGTGAACTTATTAATCAATATCTTATTCAGCTATCTTGCATCTGTAGGCTTTGGAGTACTTTTAAATATTCCTAGAAGGGCCTTAAATGGTTGTGGAATTATTGGAGTATTAGGTTGGATGGTCTATTTATTTATTAAGCACCTTGATTTAGGTAATATGTTAGCTAATCTTTTAGCTGCATTTGCAATTGGAGTTACTGCGATTATTTTTGCACGTGTGAAAAAGATGCCTATGATTCTTTTTAATATTCCTAGCTTAGTACCATTAGTGCCAGGTGGACAATCTTATCGTGCTATTCGCTATTTTGCTTTAGGAAATAACTCTTTAGCAATTGAATATTTAGTACAAGTAGGGATGATAGCTGGAGCCATAGCGATGGGATTCTTTTTAGCTGAATTAGTAGGTCAGGTTTACTTTAAGATAAGGACTGTAAAAGAAAGTTAACGCTATTATTACACAAAAGTAACAAAATGAAAACTTGAGTTAATATTTTTTAAAGAATTAAATACGTTTTAATATAAGTGTTTGTTATCTAATAATTTTTTGGTAAACTGGCACTATGATTATTACATAATTTGAAAAAAATGATTCAAAGTATATTATTATAAGCGGATTGTTTTTTCGATAATTTTGGAGGAGAAAATGCCATCACGAAGAGATGATAATTATGTTGTTCAAAGTGATGAGAATGGTTATATAGATACAGAGCATATGACTCGTTCTCAACGCTATCATCAACGTAATAATAAACCGAAAAAAAAAGGACATAAATTACTATGGTCAGTTATAGTTATTGTAGTAGCAATTATTGGGGGATTTTATGCTTATAGAAAATATACTAATGCTAAACAAGCTGCTAATGCAATTTATAGTTCAACTCAAGTTACAAAGGCCAGAAATGTTAGTGACGCTTTAAAGAAGAAAAGACCTATCTCAATTTTGCTAATGGGTACTGATACTGGAGCTTTAGGACGTGATTTTAAAGGAAGAACAGATACAATGATACTTTGTGTCTTGAATCCTGAAGACAAGAAGATGACGTTAGTATCATTACCTCGTGATACTGAGGTAGCTGTTTATGGTTATGAAGATTACTTTCCAAGCAAGATAAATTCAGCATACGAATATGGTGGATCAGCAACAGCAGTTAAAACTGTGCAAAAATTCTTAAATGTGCCAATTGATTTCTATGCAACTATCAATATGGGTGGGTTAGAAAAATTAATTGACGCAGTTGGAGGAGTTAAAGTAGAACCAACCATTAGCTTTACCTATGATGGATATACTTTCAAAAAGGGTAAGGAAGTTAATATGGACGGGGAAAAAGCTTTGGCATATGTTCGTATGCGCCATGAAGATCCACGCGGAGATTATGGTAGGCAAGAACGTCAACGTCAAGTATTAACTAAACTTGCATTTAAGAGTTCAGGGTTAACAAGCTTAGTTAATCAAAAGTTCCTAAGTACTATTTCTAAGCAGATGAAGACAGACTTAACATTTGATGATTTATTAACACTAGGAACTAAGTATCGTGTTGCTACACATGATATGGATTCAGACTTCTTACAAGGAACTTCTGAAATGATTAATGGAGAATCTTTTGAAGTAGCATCAACAACTGAAAAACAACGTATTACTAATAAGCTTAGAGAAGCACTTGGTTTATCTAAGGCTAAAACAGGAAATACACTTTCCAGTGATAATGATGTGAATATCAGTTCAGAAGGCGAAGATACTAATTATAGTAATGATGATAACACTTATTATGGTGGATATTAGATGATTGAAGAGAACCGGTTTAGGCTGGTTCTTTTTTCTTTGCTGTAATGTGTTACAATATAAATTGAAGTTAAATTAAAACAAAGGAATGAATGATATATGTATAAATTAGTAGCGATTGATATGGATGAAACTTTATTGAATGATGACGCTGAAATTACGCCTAAAAATGTATCCGTTCTCAAAAAAACGATTAAAGACGGAGTAAAGGTGGTTTTAAATACAGGTCGAAGCTATCTTTCTGTTCAAGAAAATTTGAAGACATTAGGAATTTACCAAACTAAAGATCAATATGTAGTTAGTTTTAATGGTGGAGCGATTGTTGAAAATAAAGATTTAAAGGTGGTACATGTTGAAGGATTGGCCTTTGATATTGTTAAACAATTGTTTGATATCAGTTTGAGATATTATCCTGAAAGCTGTATCCACGTTTATACTTTGGATGAATTGTACATGTGGAATGTCAATCAAGACGAAAAAGATTACTTGCAACCACGTGGAGTAGAGTGGACTGAATTGCAAGAACCTAATATTGATTTCTTAAAAGACACTCCTATTACTAAGATTATTATCAATATTAATGATATGGATAAGAGACTTGCCTTTAATGAGATTGCACGTAAAGAAATTGGCGATAAGTTCAAGACCACATATTCTTCAGGTCGTTATATTGAATTCAATAACATTTCAACGGATAAAGGTACAGGGATGTTGAAATTAGCTGAAATGTTAGGAATTAAGCCAGAAGAAACAATTGCAATTGGTGATAATAGTAATGACTTACCAATGATTGAAGCTGCCGGAGTAGGTGTAGCTGTTAGAAATGCTAATGAACAAGTTTTATCTAAAGCAGATTATATTTGCAAGCGAGATAATAATCATGATGCCGTTGCTGAAGCAGTGGATAAATTTATTTATAATAAAATAGATTAAGCAGTAATTTTGTGTATAACTCCGAGATAGTGGTAAGATAAAATTACTAAGTTATATGAAATGAGGGATTTAAATGGCTAAAAACATCACTCCTAAGGATTTAGCTGATGTAACTAAGGAAGGGCTAACTTTGGTTGATTTTTGGGCAGAATGGTGCGGACCATGTAAAATGATGAATCCAGTTTTAGAAGAATTGGAAAAAGATTATCAAGGAAAAGTAAAATTTGCTAAAGTTGATGTAGATAAGTATCAAGATTTAGCGATGGAATATAAAATTATGAGTATTCCAGCGATGATCTTATTTAAAGATGGAGTAGCAAAAGAAAAAGTTGTAGGTTTCCATCCTAAAAAAGATATGGCAAATTACTTAGATGAAAAACTTGCAGAAGTAGAATAGAGATAGTTTTGCAATTCGATCAAATCTAACTTATACTATAAGGATTAATTAGTGGAGATGATTGAGGTGCAAAACGTGAAATTAGGCACTTTAATAAGTGTCTTTTTCTTTGGAATGATAGGTGGCACGCTAAGATATTTGTTAGGTCTTAAGCTAGCATCTACGGGAACTATTTTGGTTAATCTAATTGGAAGTTTTTGCTTAGCTTTCCTGACATATTATGTGATTGAAAGACAAAAATTACCAGCTTGGTTAAGTACAGGTCTAGGGACAGGAATGGTAGGAGCTTTCACAACTTTTTCCACATTTACAGTGGATGTTTTAGGCTTATCTACATTTACTGATGCTACCTTTTACTTGTTGATAAGTGTGGTAGGTGGTTTCCTATTAGCATATACAGGAATGATTTTAGGAATAAAATTAGGAAAAGTTGGTGACCGAAGATGATAGAAGTAGCTTTAGGAGCAGGGTTAGGTGCATCTGTGCGGTATCTAATAACACAAGTATTGAAGAGAAAAACTAGAGTATTTCCTTGGTCAACTTTTATTGTCAACATAACTGGAGCCCTATTATTAGGATTTTTACACAGCAAAATCACAAGTAGTCACATATTGTTATTGCTAGGGACTGGATTTTTAGGTGGATATACAACTTTTTCCACATTTCAAGTAGAATTAGTAACACTTGTTAATAATTGCAAGCAAAAAATGATGATTATATATCTATTATTAACAGTGATATGTGGAATACTGGCTGCATATTGTGGATCTTGGTTAGGAAAGTTATAAGACAAACAAAAAGTATGATAGAATGAAATAGTAGTGTCGTTTTTGAATAGAATAATTTAAAGGATAAATAAATGAAAGTTGCAATTTTAACTGATACTTCAGCTTGTCTGACAGTTGATAAGATAAAAGAACTTAATATTCATCAAATTGAATTGTCTATTGAATTTGAAGGTAGTAGATATCCGGAAAAAACAGGGATGACGCCTTATCTAAGAGATAAAATGTTAGATAAAAGGACTGATACTCCGGTTTTAGAACCAATATCAACGGCTTATCTAGAAGAATATTTTGAAAATCTAGAAAAAGAAGGCTATGATGAATTCTTGTATATTTCTTTAGCTAACGGAATAAGCAGTTTGCCTAAAGTCGTATCGTCATATGCGAAAACTTCGGATAGAAAGATAACTGTATTTGATTCTTATTCTAGTGGAGCCATACAAGGACAAATGGTTGAATTAGCTGGTAAAATGCTTTTATCTGGAAAAACAGTTAGTCAAGTTGTAGATCAACTTATTAATTTAAGAAATAATAATCGCACTTATATGCTTATTTCTGATATCTATCAACTAATGAAGACAGGATATGTATCGAGCGGTGTAAATTCAATGTCGAATCTATTTTTGCGTCCATTAACAATGATGAAATTTAATGAGAACGGAAAATTAGCGATGGTAAATACACACTATCGAGAGAAGAAAGCCTATAGTGAGGTATTAGAGCTAATTATTTCTCAGTATCGTAGTATGAATGATCAGATGCGGATTACTCTAATGGGCGATGAAAATAATAGTCAATTTGACGAATTATATGAATTGTTACAAGAAAATTTTCCAACTGCTAAGATTGAAAAAGATGAACTTCCAATATCTTTAGCTATTTATACAGGAAAGAAAAGTATAGGGATAAGTTTTGGCTTAGATTGGAAAACCGTTTTATATGAATAATTTTTAAGAAACATTAAAACTCCTAAGTTTTAGTGTTTTTTTGTTGAAATTAAATTGCAAAAGATATAGAATAGCTAAAATCAAGTAATGGATGAATAAATTATTAAGTATTTAATAAAAGTTATGAAAACGGTATAAAAATATTTGAACATTGCTTGTGAAAGTGTTATCATATTGATTGTAGATAGCATTACTAAATTTTTAGGAGGTGAGGCATATGAAGTGGTATTTAGTTGAAACTGTTAAAGATGGTCACGTAACTAACACAATTGTAAAGGCTTCCTCTGTTCAAGAAGCTGAAGAAAAGTCAAATGAATAATTGGAGCCTAGAACGTTGCAAAAAATAAAATTAACCCATAAGAAAAAGCGACTGCGAGAATTTAAATAGTTCTTGTGGTCGCTTTTGTTATTCGAAAAAGTTTGTTATACTGTATTTCGTGGTTTTTCCACACTGGTTCGTAAACATCCCAGTTAAAAAAACTAGAAAGCAGGTAATTTATATGGTTGATACACAATCACACGAAAAACTTATTGCGGTGATTAAAGGTGCTTTAGTGGCAGCTTTATATGCAGCAGTAACACTAGGTTTAGCTCCTTTAAGTTTTGGAGCAATTCAATTCAGACTATCAGAAGTATTTAATAACTTGGTAGTCTTCAATAAACGTTATATATGGGCATTGACAATTGGATGTGCAATTGCAAATCTTTGGTCTCCAATGGGAATCGTTGATGTCATTTTTGGTTCATTAGGAACATTAGTTATGACGGGTTTAAGTTATTTATTAAGTAAACATGTAAAATCAGTCCCATTAAAGCTCTTAATTACAGTTATAATTTGTACTGTTATGACATGGAGTGTAGCATTGGAATTATATTATGTAAGTAAGCTACCATTTTGGCCAACATATTTCACTGTAGCAATCGGTGAATTTGGTTCAATGTTAATTGGTGCAATTTTAATGTGGATTTTAAGTAAACGTATTGATTTAACTAGATAAGCGAGGAAAGATTATGACTTTTGAAGAAGTATTACCAGAATTAAAAAAAGGTAAAAAAGCTGTTCGTACTGAAGGTTGGGGCGGCTCTGAAGAATACATTTTCGTAGTTGATAATGATACTCTTAATGGAGAGAAAGTTAACCCATATTTGATGATTAGAACAAAAGAAGAACCAGCTTTATCACAATTTATGCCAACTTCTTGCGATGTATTAGCTAATGATTGGAAGATTGTAAAATAATGAACCTTTATCCAGAATTTGAAGGAAAAGTAGTTGTTATGACAGGTGTCAGCTCTGGAATAGGGCTAGAACAAGCTAAAGCATTTTTACAAGCAGGAGCAATAGTTTATGGAGCTGATATTAAAGAAAGTGCAGAAATTAAGGAAGTAGAGCAAAAATTTCCGACTTTAAGTTTTCAACAAGTGGATATAAGAAAGAAAAAAGATATTCACATGTGGACAGAGAAAATAAAAAAAGAATTATCAACTGTGGATATTTTATTAAATACAGCTGGTATTCTAGATAATTATGCACCAACTTTAGATACTAGTGAAGAACAATGGGACAATATTTTTAATACCAATTTAAAAAGTATGTTCTTGTTGACTAATGCAATTTTACCAATAATGTTGAAACAGAAACATGGAGTTATTGTAAATATGGCTTCTATTGCGGGATTGGTTGCTGGTGGTGGTGGAGCAGCTTATACAGCGGCGAAACACGGAATTATTGGATACACTAAACAATTGGCTTATGATTACGCTGATAAGGGAATTCGAGTTAATTGTATAGCTCCAGGAGCAATTAATACACCGATGAATGCAGCTGATTTTGCTGGAGATGGGGCGATGGCTAAAGAAGTAGCCAGACTCACACCAGCTAAACGATGGGCCAAACCTAAAGAAGTAGCAGAAATGACACTTTACTTGGCAAGTCCAAGAGCTGATTATGTTCACGGAACTGTTTTTACAATTGATGGTGGATGGACAGTTAAATAGATTTGAAAAGATAGTGATTGATCATGAATCGATTGCTGTCTTTTTTATTATTGAGACAGAATTATTTGACAAAAAAATTAAAATATGTCCGTTGATTCGGCTGAAAATCAAGGTTTATAATCTGGGTGAAAGGTGAGGTAATGTGTTATGAATGAAATGGATAAAATCAAGGTATTAGCAGATATTGTTGAAATTCCATCAGTAAATGACGATGAAGTGAGTGTAGCTAAATATATAAGTGATTTATTTGCAAAATATGGAATCGAATCTAAGATTTTAAAAGTTAAAGGAAATAGGGCCGATTTAGTTGCAGAAATAGGTGAGAGAGGTCCCGTTCTAGGATTCTCAGGGCATTTAGATGTAGTTGCAGCTAAGGAAAGTGATGGTTGGCATAGTGATCCATTTAAATTAGTTGAAAGAGATGGAAAACTTTACGGTCGTGGGACATCAGATATGAAGTCTGGGGTAGCAGCGATGATCGTTTCTTTAATTGAACTGCAGCAAAAAGGACTAAAAAACGGAAGAATTCGCTTGATGTTAACAATGGGTGAAGAAATAGGAGAAGAAGGATCGGCATATTTTTATGAACATGGCTATATGAAAGATATTTCTGCCTTAGTGATTAGTGAACCTACGTATTACAGAATAATTTATGCGGAAAAAGGTTCATTAGATTTGAAGATTACTTCTAGAGGTAAAGCTGCACATAGTTCAATGCCAAATCTTGGGTATAATGCTGTAAATCCACTAATTGAATTGCTTAGTGAATTAAATGAATTTTTCAATAATCCACCAAAAAATGATGTATTAGGTCCACTTACATTCAATGTGACAGTCTTTAAAGGTGGAGAACAAGTAAATACAATTCCTGATTACGCTGAAGCGGAAATTAATGTTCGGACATTACCTAATTTTGACGGAAATGATGTAATTAAGAAGTTAGATGAATATCTTGAAAAGAAAAATGAAAATGGCGCTACATTAACGAGAGAAGTTTTAATGAATGAAGATGCAGTACTAAAATCACCAGATTCAGTAATTGCTGATTTAGCTGCTGAAATTGTTGAAAGCCGTGGAAGAGAAGTCGTTAAGACTATCGCACCAGGTATTACGGATGCTTCTAATTTACTAAAGGAAAAGAAAGAAGATTATCCATTTATAGTATTTGGTCCAGGTAATCCATTGGTAAGTCATCAAGTAGATGAATATGTGGAAAAGAAAGCTTATCTAGATTTTATTGATATTTATCAAGAGTTAGCTGAAAAATATTTTATTAATGATTAGAAAAATCCCCACTAAGTTGCAATTAAAGTAACTTGGTAGGGATTTTAATTAACTATTTTTCAAATAAACGACCAAAACTAAATGTTTTAACAACATTTAAATCAGAATCAAGCACATTTAAGTCAGCATCTTTGCCAACTTCAATAGCACCTTTTTGAGTTAAGCCAAATTCACGAGCTTGGTTAACAGAAGACATTTTCACAGCTTCTTCAATACCGCAACCAGTAAATTTCATAATATTCTTAAAGGCATCTTGGTATTGCAATACAGAACCAGCTAAATTACCAGATTCTAGACGAGCTTGCTTATCTTTAACGATAACTTTTTGACCACCTAATTCTGAAACTCCTTCAGGCATACCTTTTGCACGCATGGAGTCAGTAACTAATTCAATCTTGTCTGGTCCTTTAAGGTCATAAGCTAGTTTAATCATATCTGGGAAAACGTGGAATCCATCAGCAATGATTTCGCAATACATATTTCCTTCGAGAAGGGCATGACCAGTAACACCTGGTTCGCGATGCTTCAATTCACGTTGAGCATTGTATAAATGAGTAACGTGACTAGCAAGTGAGCCTTTCATTTGAGCACGTGTAGCATTACTATGACCTACAGATAATACGATGTTGTGTTCAATACAATATTTTTCAAATTCAGTAGTATTTTCATTTTCAGGAGCATAAGTAACTAATTTAATCATGCCACCAGATAGTTCATTCCAATGAGCGAAAGCATCGATATCAGGAGATTCGATATATTCTTCTGGTTGAGCTCCTTTGAAAACAGGTGAAACAAAAGGTCCTTCAAGATGAATACCTTGAATAACTGGATTTTTTGCAGCAGCTTCTTTAATGCCAACCATCGCATGCGCAATATTTTCATGAGATTGAGTCATAGTTGTAGCGAAATATGTAGTAATACCTTCATGGACCATATCATTAACCATTTCATCAATTTGGTTAGCATCGCCATCCATGGAATCGAAGCTATAACCACCATGGCTATGAACGTCGATAAAGCCAGGAACTACAACTTGTCCTTCCAAATCAATAATTTTATCATCAGATACTTGGGCTTTATATTCAGACATTGGTCCAACATTGATAATTTGTTTATCAAATCGTAAATATCCATCTACAATTTTTTCGGAACCAGTATAAATAAGTCCATGTTTTAAAACTGTACTCATATATTTGACCACCTTTATTTTAAATAATAGCGATAAAATCGCACTTCTATTAACTTAAGTAACAACTTAATAATAAATGGTATAGACCATGAATGCAAGAGTTTACAAATAGAAATATTAGTTGTATAATTGGTATAGACCAAAATGGAAGAAGGAGTATTTATTATGAAAATAATCAAAGTTAAAGATCAAGTAGAAGGCGGAAAAGAAGCATTAAAAGTATTTAAAGAAGCTTTAGATAATGAGGTCAAAGTATTCGGCTTAGCTACAGGTAGTACTCCAGAAACAACATACGATGAATTAGTAAAAAGTGATATTGATTTTTCCAGTAGTATCTCTGTAAATTTAGATGAATATGTGGGATTAAAGCCAGAAGATGAACAAAGTTACGCTTACTTTATGAAGGAACATTTATTCAATGCTAAGCCATTTGCAAAATCATTTTTACCAAATGGAATGGCTGAAGATGCTGATCAAGAATGTGAGCGCTATGATAAGTTGTTAGAAGAATATCATGTTGGATTACAACTTTTAGGAATTGGACGTAATGGTCATATTGGTTTTAATGAACCAGGATCATCATTTGATAGTAAGACTCATAAAGTGGCTTTGACACAATCAACTATTAATGCAAATTCACGTTTCTTTGACAATGAAGAAGATGTTCCAAAATACGCATATTCAATGGGAATTGGAACAATAATGAAATCTGACACAATTTTATTAGAAGCATTTGGTAAGAACAAAGCTGAAGCTGTTAAGGCAATGATTGAAGGACCAGTAACACCTGAAGTTCCAGCAAGTGTACTACAAAATCACCCTGATGTTGTAGTAATTATTGATGAAGAAGCAGCTTCATTGTTGAAATAATAGTTAGAGAGTACATGGAATTTCCATGTGCTTTTTTTTCTTGCCTTGAAGTAAGCTCTAAGCTTTATAATAGGCTTTGAGGTGATGTGGGGTGTTACGAAAAAATAAATCTGTATGGTTAGTTTTACTAGCTGTTTTATTAATAGTATTTTGTGGAGTAAGACTTTATCGAGTACAAGCTGCTCAGAATAATTATATTAATTCAAATGTTCCTACTTTATTCTTCCATGGTTGGGGGAGTAATTATCGTGCGGAACGACAAATAGCAAATTATGCTAAAAATAAAGGTGTAACTAATACAATCATCAGAGCTGATGTTTCGGCTAAGGGTGAAGTTGAATTAATAGGAAGTATGAAAAAGAACGCAAAAAATCCAATTGTTGAAGTGAATTATCAAGATAATAAGAACGCAAATTATAACGAAGATGCTAAATGGATGAAAAATGTAGTAGTAGCCCTACAAAAGAAATACGGCATAAAAAAGTTTAATGTAGTGGGACATTCGATGGGAAATATGTCAATTATGTTTTACTTGCTGAACTATGGTGGAGATAAGAATTTACCTCAAATTCAAAAGCAAGTAGATATTGCTGGTCACTTTAATGGTATTTTGGGAATGGATGACAAATTAGGTGAAAGTAAATTGGAAAAAAATGGTAAGCCAAATATCTTTAGGCAGAGTTATAAGAAATTATTGGCAATTAGAGAGAGTTATCCTAAGAATCAAATTGATGTCCTAAACATCTATGGAGACATAGGTGATAAGTCAGATGGAAGGGTAAGCAATAATTCATCAAAATCTTTAAAATACTTATTAAATAGTCGTGAGAAGTCATATCAAGAATTAAAAATAAGTGGAAAATATGGACAACATAGTAAATTGCATGAAAGCAAAGGGGTTGATAAAGCATTGATAGGTTTCTTATGGGCTAAATAGGATTTGCATAAATTAGGAAATTGGTCCTGTGTCTAGAATTGACAATTGTATAAAAAATAAAATCTCAAACTGGTATCCAAAATATCAGCTTGAGATTTTTTAGATTATTTATAAGTTGAAATTTCAATCAAATTTTGATCGTAATCACGTAGATAAATCGATGTCATTTCGCCTTCAGATCCCATTTTTGTCATAGGGCCAGCAACGATATTTACAAAATAACTCTTAAGATGGTTTTCAATATCAGACATTTTATCTCCAGAGACGATACAAATATCAGCTGCACCAATTGTTTGATTATTAGCACGCAAGTCACTATCTTTATCAGCTTTACGTAGACGAATAAGTTGATGTCCACAACGAAGTGTAATTACATCTTCGGTAGTTTGATCCTTAATGACTGGCATGTCAAATACTTCATGATAGAAGCGTTCAGCCTGAGCTAAATCTGATACTGTTAATACGATGTGATCTAAACGTTTGATTTTCACAATAAAGATTCCTTTCTTATTTGCATAGTAGAAATTTTTCTATTAGTTAGATATATACCTAAGCTTGCTACGATAAATTCGGTAAATGGAACACTTGCCCAGACACCAGCTATGCCACCAAAGTAAGCAAAAATAATAATTGATGGCAATAGGATGATGTATCCACGTAAAATCGACAAGAAAAAGGCACCTCTAGCATCGTTAATAGCTGCTAAAAATAGCATTAAAACAAGGTTTAGACAACTAAAAAAGATGCTAATAAAGTAAATAGGAATACCTTTAACTGCATAAGCAACAAGTTGAGCTTCGTGTTCAGCGTTGAAAATATCGACAATAGGAGCTTTAAAAATAAGAAGTAAGAAATAACTGATGATAGCTATTGAAAAAGTAACAAGCAATCCGATTTTTAAAGCAATTTTTACGTTTTGGTATGAGTGTTTACCATACTCGCGACTGGCAATAGGTTGTACCCCTAAGGCAACACCGTTGAAGATTGCTAAGAAAACAATCCCAATATTAGCAATAACTCCATAAGCAGCAATCGCATAATTTCCACCTAACTTTAGAAGTACTAAGTTGAAAATAAAAATGCTAACTCCAGTACTCATCTCATTCAAGAAAGATGGAATACCTAATCGAGCAGCTTTTAGGACCGTTTTGAGATGGACTTTGGTTTTAAAAAGTTTTAATTGTCTTTGTGCAAAATGGCGATGACTACTTAAAACTGTCAGACTAGTCAAAGGAGAAAAAATGGTTGCTAAAGCAGCACCTTCCATTTTTAAATTTAATCCAAAAATTAAAAACCAATCCATGAATATTACGAAAACTGTTTGTGTTAAGGCAGCCCGCATTGTTAGCGAGGGGTTGCCATCATTTCTAACAAAGTTAATAGTAACATAATTTGCCATAAACAATGGAGCACCACAGGAAACAATACGAAAATAAGTGGTTGCCATGTTGATGGTTTGTTGATTAGCACCCATTAAAGTCAAAATTTGATGAGGAAAAAGATTTCCAATTATTGCAAAGAGAATTCCTAATCCCACACAAAAAATGATGAGTTCACTGTAAAGTCCTTCAATTCTTTCAGGATGACGAACTTTATTTAAAGAAAAAATAGCGGCACCACCAACACCTAAAAGTAACCTTAAAGAGTTAAAAAGATTGAAAATCGGCAATACAATATTTAAAGTTGCAAGACCAATTGAACCAGCTGTAAGAGCTATAAATAAAGTATCAACCAAAACGTATAATGATATTCCTAAAGATGCGAAGATATTTTTCACGATATAACCGGAAACTTCACGTCTTACTGAATAAACAGTATTTTGCATAATTACCCTCCGTATAAGCGAACCTATGCAGAAAATCTGCCGCCTGTCAGTTCACTTGTAGTTTAGATATTGTGGCAAAACCCGGCGATTTTGCATCCTTATTTCAAAAAAGTATTATAGCACATTATCAGAATAATAAAGATAATTATCTACTTGAAAATAATTTATATTATATGTCAAACGTTTAGCATATTTTTCTTTACCTTTTAAATGATATGTTATAAAATAATAGTTGTTATAGAGGAAAACGTTTACCAATTAATAGAGGTGAGATAAATTGACTAAATTATACGGAGCAATTGAAGCCGGTGGAACAAAATTTGTTTGTGCAGTGGCTGATGAAAATTTAAATATAGTAGAAAGGGTTTCAATTCCTACAACCGTACCAGAAGAAACAATGAGCGATGTCTTCAAGTTCTTTGAAAAGCATGAAGTTCAAGCCATTGGAATTGCTTCTTTTGGACCAATTGATGTTAATCGCAAATCTAGTACATATGGTTATATAACTAATACACCTAAGCCAGGCTGGAAGAATTATGATTTCTTAGGTGAAATGAAGAAGAGATTTGACGTACCTTATGCATGGACAACTGATGTTAACGGAGCTGCCTACGGTGAATTGAAAAAAGGTGCAGCTTTAGGTAAAGATAGTTGTGTCTACTTAACTGTTGGAACAGGTATCGGTGGCGGTGTTGTTATCAATGGTAAAGTTATCGAAGGATACGGACATCCAGAAATTGGTCATATCATTATGCGTCGTCATCCTGATGACAAATATGAAGGAAAGTGTCCATTCCATCATGACTGTTTAGAAGGTTTAGCTGCTGGTCCTGCAATTGAAGCAAGACAAGGTGGCGTTAAAGCTTATGATATTCCTAAAGATGATAAGGCTTGGGAAATTGTAGCATATTACTTAGCACAAGCATGTGTAGATTTAACTTTAACTTTATCACCAGAAAAAATTATTTTTGGCGGTGGGGTTTCTAAGCAAGAACAATTATTCCCAATGATAAGAGAATCATTTAAAAAGCAAATGAATGACTATGTTCCAACACCTGATTTAGATGACTATATCGTTCATGTAGAATTAGGCGATGATGCTGGAATTACAGGTTGTTTCTTACTAGCAATGGAAGCAGAATAATTATTTTTTAAATGGTGTGTCTATTATAGGCATGCCATTTTTTTATTGGAATTTTTTAAGAAATGCTTGCTTTAAATCTTTGTTATGTGTATAGTTAGTTATGTAAGTAATTAACCAATGAAGATGATTAGTGATATATAGTGAAGAACATAATTGATCTAGGGAAATAATTTGGAGGATAGAAGATGAAGAAAAAAAGAAGTTTACGAAATAAATTTACAGGGAAAAAGCGCTGGGTAATAGTTGGTGGAGTTGTAGTATTATTGGTAGCCGGAGTAGCTGTACATTCTGCAATTTCAGATAAAAATTCAAGTGAAGATTCAAAATATCGCGTTGCTAAAGTGTCACAACAAACTAGCTTTACGTTAACAGGAAGTATTGAGCCAGTTCAAAAGGAAATTTTAGATACTCCTAGTGGTGATATTCAAAGCATTAATGTTAAGAATGGTGAGCATGTTGAGCAAGGACAAGCTATCCTAACTACACACAATGCAGATAAGCAAGATTCGGTTGTGGAAGTTCAAGGTGAAATTGATAAATCTCAAAGAGCGATGAGTTCTCAACAACAAAGTATTAATAATATTAAGAAACAAATGAGCAGTGTGGGATCAGGTAATGATGGATATAGTGAATTACAAGGACAATTAACTGAAGCGCAAAATGCTTATGCCGATGCTCAAGCAAGTGTGAATGCTGCAAGAAATAAATTAAATACTTTATCTAGTAAGGTCAATCAAACTTTAACAGCTCCATATGCTGGATATGTTGAAATAGATACATCCAAGCAAAATCAACCAGTTGTTACTTTATATTCTGATGATAGACAAGTTTCAGCACAAATTTCAGAATATGACTATAGCAAGGTTAAATTAGGTGGAAATATTCAAGTTAAGGCAGTTGCTACTAATAAGGTTCAAGAAACACAAATATCATATTTGTCAGAAGTACCAACAAAAGATAGCAAGGGCAATAATACTAAATATGATTTAAATGCTAAAGTGGATGCCAAGAAATTTATGTTAGGTCAAACTGTCAAAATGTCAGTAGTACAAAAGGGAATAAAAATTCCTAAAGCTGCTGTAAGAGATGGAAAAGTATACGTTGTAAATAAAGCTGGAAAAGCTCAAGCAACTAAAGTATCAGGCAAAGAAGTTAATAGCTATTTTATTGTAGATCAAGGCCTTGTAGATAGCGATAAGATAGTTACTAATCCAGATAAAGACCTAAAAAATAATGAGCAGGTAGAAAATAATGATTAGGCTAGAAAATATTAACAAATACTACCAACAAGGCGATTCTCAATTTCATGTGTTACATGATATTAATCTAAATATTGATGCAGGAGAATTGGTAGCAATTATTGGTGAATCTGGCTCAGGAAAATCTACTTTAATAAATATTATTGGTTTTTTAGATGATAAGTTTGAGGGGACTTATTATTATAATGATGAACCAATTCATGATTATGATAGAAAAGACTTTTCAAAACTTCGGAACGAAAATGTAGGGTTTGTTTTTCAAAATTTTAAGTTATTAAGAGACGTTAGTGTGGCAGAAAATGTGGCTTTGCCATTATTATATGCTGGTAAGAAACGTGCGGAGATTAAGGAAAGAGTTAGCGAAGTTTTGAGTAAAGTAGGTCTGGCTGGTTATGAAAATAAATTGCCTAAAAATATGTCTGGTGGGCAGCAACAACGTGTTTCGATAGCACGAGCAATAGCTACGAATCCTAAATTCTTAATTGCTGACGAACCAACTGGGGCTTTGGATACACAAACTAGCCAAGAAATTATGAATTTATTTAAGGAACTTAATCGAGAAAGTCATACAACTATTATTTTAGTTACACACGATCCACACGTTGCTGAGCAATGTGAAAGGGTAGTAACAATTCTTGATGGTCATATGATAAAAGATGAAAGGAATGAGATATAATGAAGTTTATAGAGTTATTGAGAACAGCCTTTCAATCTTTGAAAACTAATCGGAAAAGAAGCTTTTTAACAATTATCGGTATAATGATCGGGATTGCTGCCGTTATTACAATTCTGGGCATGGGTGATGGTGTTAAAAAGACGATGTATGATAAGTTTGGTAATTCTAAACAAGGACAACAGACGACAGAAATTGGATATTCTTCAGTAGATATGGGCTCAACAATACATGGTTTTACCGAAGAAGATATCGCTAATATTAAGACGGAATTTGGTTCAGAATTTAAAGATGTGAAGATAGAACATGATTCATTAATCAATTCTAAGATGACTATTGGCGATGAGGAGAAGTCTGTAAGTATTAATTTAGAGAAGAAACCTGAAAAGTCGATCGACTTAATAGCTGGTAGAGAGATTACTAAACAAGACTTACAGATGAAAGAGCCAGTAGCGATGATAAAAGAATCCTTAGCAAAAAAAGAATTTGGAACTGCTCAAAATGCAGTTGGAACTTCAATTTCATCTAATGAGACAACTTATCGTATTATTGGTGTTTATGGTGGCGGAAGTAAATATGACCAATATGGAACATTAAGTGCAAAAGGAACTGATGTTGTTGTTCCATATAAGTTATACTACGATGGTCAAAATGCCAATGAAGGTGATGTAATTAAATTAACATTCCCTCAAGATGCTCCGGCAAGCAAGGTATCTAAAAAGATTGCTAAGTATCTTGAAAAAAATGGAAGTGCCATGAATAAAGGAACATATACATATTACGATATGGAAAAAGAATTAAAGGCATTTTCTTCACAAATTAATATGATAACTGGATTTATCAGTCTAATTGCGGCAATTTCTCTGTTCATCGCTGGAATCGGCGTTATGAATATGATGTATATTTCAGTTTCAGAACGAACTCAAGAGATTGGTATCCGATTAGCGGTAGGGGCAACTCCAACTAACATTATGTTACAATTTTTAATTGAAGCGATGGTTCTGACTGTAACTGGTGGTCTAATTGGTTTTGTTTTAGGTGCAGGCTTATCACATCTACTGGCACCATTGCTAAGCCTAGGTGGAGGAATTAAAATCAAAGCACATATTACGCTAAATGCTTTCTTATTGGCGTTTGGAGTTTCTAGTGCAGTTGGTTTGATCTTCGGTATATTACCAGCTAGACAAGCAGCAAATAAGAATTTAATTGATATATTGAGATAAGAAATGAAGTAGAATTATTTGGTTATGATATAGTTTCATAATTGGGTAAGGCTACTTTTTATTTTGCCATGTTTCACGAAAATTATTATAATTAGCTCGGATTAGAAATGAGGGAAATGATGAGTAAGTATAAATTTGAAAGAACAGTCAATTCTGAATTTAGTGGAATTTCATTACGAGCTTTATTGTCTGAAAAATGGTTACTTCCACGTAAATTTATCCATTTTTTGAGAATTAGGGAAAACGTAAAAATTAATGATAAATATTATCCGATGAATACAATTGTTCAAGGAAATCAAAAGATTGAATTAATCTTTGAAGGTGATGAATTTAGGACAGCTACCTCAAATTATATTGTAGATAAAGGTAGGAAAATTCCGATTATTTTTGAAAATGAGGATTTATTAGTAGTAAATAAGCCTCAAGGAATCAAGAGCCATCCTAATCAACCATATGAAACAGGAACTTTGATGAATTATATTGCTGGATACTTGGATGCAAAAGATGAACATCCTTATATGGTACATCGTTTAGATATGTTGACCAGTGGGGCGATGATAGTGGCTAAGAATCCAGTTGTGGTACCAATATTGACTCGTTTGATTAGTACGCACACAATCAAGCGTGACTATTTAGCTATAACAGAAGGAATTTTTGATCAAAAAGAAGGAGTCATCGATCTACCAATTGGTAAGGATGAAAATGATAAGCGTAAACGAAAAGTAGCCGGTGTAGGCGCACTGCCAACTAGGACACATTATCAAGTAATTAAAGAATTTGGAAATAATTCAATAGTTTATTTAAGATTGGAAACAGGAAGAACGCATCAATTACGCGTACATCTGTCGGCAATGGGACATCCTATTGTAGGAGATGTTCTATATAATCATGTAAGTGAAGAAAAACATATGATGTTACATGGCTACAAACAGAAATTAACTTTGCCATTTTCGATGAGAGAACTAGAGTTAAAGGCAGATATACCTGAATATTTTGCAAATTATGAGGGAAAGATAAGAGAGAATAAAAACTAAATTTTTACAAAAAATATTGATAATGTATAACCAGTTATAGTAGATTATATCTTAGAATAATTTTTAAGGACGTGAACTAAATGGAAATCGAAGTAGGAAATTTCATTACTGCGATTGAAAACGAGGATTATCACAAGGAAACAATCACAGCTAGAGACTCAGATGTAGACAGCATGGGAGTAGCTGATGTTATGGTAACGGTGATTGATAAATTTGAAAGTTCTATTAAAGACAATAAATTAACTCAAATTGAGTTAGTTATTGATTATGCAGATGGCCCAGTCTTCGTTATATTAGAATCAGGAATAATTAATTTACCATATAGCAATATTGATAAGGTTGATAATTTCTTTAATGGATTGGAAGAAAAAGTACCAGTAGTAGTGAATTTAATAGTTGAATCACCTAAATTGAATGCATCGGGATTCAGGATAGATACTTTGGGAAGTGTTGATGAATTCCTTGCAAATCCAGAAAATTATGAAGTAAAGATTGCAGGAAATATTGCTGAAAAAATTGCAGTAATTGAAAGTGCAGAAATTTCTGAAGAAGATACAAATAATTAATCTAAGTATAAGGTAATTTTACGTAAAAAATGCTATGATAGAGCATATAAGAATTAAAAAATCAGTAGATGAAATTAAAAGGTGTTAATTAAGACATCAATATTTTGAGAAATGGGGAATGCATTTTGTCTAGTGGTCAGGCGGTTAGCAATTTAATCGTTGTAGTAATTGTATTTTTCTTTGCCGCTTTCTTTGTGGCAGCTGAATTTGCAATTGTTTCAGTACGTAAAAGTCAAATTGAGAGTATGTTAGAGGATGGAGAAGGTAACAAGAAAAAGCTCGAAATGGCTTTGAAGATGGTCGATAACATGAATGAATATCTATCTACAACTCAGGTAGGTGTTTCATTGACAGGAATCATCTTAGGTTGGCTTGGAGCAGATACCTTATCGCAAATTTTTGCTGACTTTTTTGGTTTTACACCGTTAAATCACACAACTATTATGGCAATTAGTGCAGTTTTAGGTGTTGTTTTACTTACATATTTGGAAGTTGTTTTAACTGAAATTGTACCTAAGAACATAAGTATTGATATGCCGATGAAAGTGATGATGTTTGTGGTTCGTCCACTACATTACTTCCATATTCTATTCTATCCATTTGTGTGGTTATTAAATGCTTCTGCTAACGGTATAGTTAAGGCGATGGGATTAAAACCAGCTGGAGAAGACACAGATGTATTGTCAGAAAATGAAATCTTAAATTTATCAAAGAATGTAGTTACTGGTGGTTCGATCGATAAAGAGGACTATCTATATATGCGACGTGCATTTGAATTTAATGACAAAGTTGCTAAAGATGTTATGATTGATCGAACAAGTGTTGAAGTGGTGGACATTACTGCTACTGTAAAAGATGTTTTGAATAAATATCTTCAAGAAAAACACTCACGTTATCCGGTAGTAGCCAATAATGATAAAGATAAGATTTTAGGTTATGTCTATATTTATGATTTGATTCGTCAATCACGTGTAGATGATACGATCAAGATTTCTAAGTTATTGAGAACAATTATTTCTGTTCCTGAAACTACAGAATTACAAGGCTTGTTACGACAAATGACAAGAAAACGAGTTCCAATGGTTGTGGTATTAGACGAATATGGTGGAACTAGTGGGATTGTAACTGACAGAGATATTTATGAAGAAGTTTTCGGAACAGTTTTAGATGAAGCTGATGATGTTTTGCCGGATGATATTATTGATAATCACAATGGAACATATAAAGTTTCAGGTAAAACAACTTTATACGACTTTGAGCGTTATTTTGGATTCCAAGAAAAAAATTTCTTAGAATCAGAAAGTGTAACATTGGCAGGATATTTACAAGATAACTACAAGATTCAGTTAGGAACAGAAGTTGAACTTGGTGGCTTGAAAGTTAAAGTTACTGAATTCAATCGAAATTATGTTGATTGGGTCGAAGTTTGCGAAATGAAGAAGTAATATATTTTGAGTAATAAAAGCTAGGTCTATTATAATTAAGGTAGACCTAGTTTTTTTGGATTGTAGGTGAAATTAATTATGGAACACAGAATGTTAGAATTAGAAGAAGGTATAAATTTTAGAGAATTGGGCGGTTATTTAACTGAGAATGGTAGAAAAATTAAATGGCACAAACTATTACGTTGTGGAAGTATGGCACAACTAACCAAGAATGATGTAGATTATCTAGATCAATATGGAGTTCGTTATATTGTTGATTTGCGCTCACCTGAAGAATCAAATTATTCGCCAGACAAGTATCCAGATAAAGCACAATATTTCCAAGATACTGTGTACCCATTTTCTTTTAGCTTGTTTAAAAATTTAGGAATCATCAACAATATGCGATTAGGAGCTAGCAATATGGATTTTGGAAGACAAACTTATCTTCAAATGCTGTTAGATCCTCATGCACAAGCTGCTTATCGTAAAATGTTCAACGTCTTATTGGAAAATGATAAAGAGGGAGAAAGTGTGGTTTTCCATTGCACAGCTGGAAAAGATAGAACAGGAGTAGCTGCATTTTTAATTTTGAGTGCATTAGGTGTGAATGAAAAACAAATTGTGGAAGATTACTTATATACCAATCTATTTTTTGATAATTATTCTTCTGAAAAAATAAATGATGCGTTAGAAAGTGAATCGCAAACAGAAATAGCACAGAGATTAAACAGTAAGACAGCGGTTATTGCTGAAACAATTGAAGTTTTACCTAAAGCATGTCGAGTAGTAAGTGGATCTGTTGCGAGATTTTTAGAAGAAAAATTGGGAATGACGAAAGCTAAAATTGAAAGGTTGCAAGAATTATATTTAGAGTAAAAATGCAAAGGATGAGAAGTGGATAATGGATAACGAAACATTGAAGGAAGCGATGCTTAACGGCTTGTATGCTGATGATTATTCCGGACATGAATTATTAACTCCTAAAATGTTAGTTAATGCTAATGATCAACATATCTGGACAAGTCTGAAACAAGAATTAAAAACATGCAAAAGCTTTATCTGGTCGGTGGCCTTTATAACTTTGGATATGTTAACTCCTTTGAAAGTTGTTTTGGCAGATTTGGATAAAAAAGGGATAAGGGGAAAGATCGTTACAAGTACGTATCTTAATTTTAATCAACCCAAAGTATTTACTGAATTACTAAAGTTAAAGAATGTAGACGTTTATCTTGCCGAAGAATCTGGCTTTCATGCGAAAGGATACATGTTTGAACATTCAGATTATTATACGATGATTGTTGGCAGTGCTAATTTTACTAGAGCTGCGATGTTAAGCAATTATGAATGGACGATAAAGTTAACTTCAACAGGAAATGGCAGTCTATATCAGCAAACTCACTCAGAGTTAGAGCGAATTATAGAAAATTCCCAAGTACTGACACAAGCTTGGATAGATAATTATAAAGAAGTTTGGCAAAATTTACGAGTAACAGAAAAGTCTACTAATAACAAAGCCAAAAGTGAGATAGTTCCTAATAAGATGCAGATGGCTGCTTTAAAAGAGCTAGAAAAAATAGTTGCTGAAAAGAAGAGTAAGGCTTTAGTTGTGTCTGCTACTGGGACTGGTAAGACTTATTTAGGAGCATTCGCGGTTAAGGAATACCAGCCTAAACGATTTTTATTTGTAGTTCATAGGGAACAAATTGCTAAAAAAGCGATGGAAAGTTTTAAGAAGGTAATCGGTGGAAGTGAGAGATTGTATGGAATGTTAAGTGGTGATAGGCAAGATACTCAAGCAAAGTATATTTTTTCTACCATTCAAACAGTAAGTCAAGATAAAATATTAGACCAATTACCAAGTAATTATTTCGATTATATTTTGATTGATGAGGCACATCGTTCAGCAGCGCCATCTTATCAAAAAATCATGCATTATTTTAAACCAGATTTTTGGTTGGGAATGACGGCGACACCTGAAAGGATGGATAATCAGGATGTATATGCCTTATTTGATTATAATTTAGCTTACGAAATTAGATTGCGTGATGCTTTAGAAAATAAAATGCTCAGTCCATTTCACTATATTGGGGTTCAAGATTATGAAGAAGATGGTATTACAGTAGATGAAACAACAAATCTACGCTATTTAACAGCCCCTAAGCGTGTGAAATATATTTTGGATCAATTAGATTATTATGGTTACTCTGGACTAAAAGTTCATGGCTTGGTTTTCTGTAGTCGTCAAGATGAGGCATTAGAATTGGCTCAGGCTTTTACAGATGCAGGACATCAAGCTAAAGCTCTAACTAATCAAGATAGTAATGAACGTAGAAGAGCAGTAGTTAGAGAATTAGAGGAAGGGAAAATAGAATATATTATTACCGTTAATTTGTTTAATGAAGGTATCGATATTCCTTGTGTCAATCAAGTTGTGATGTTACGAAATACACAATCAAGTATTGTATTTATTCAACAATTAGGGCGTGGATTAAGAAAATATCCAGGAAAAGATTTCGTAACAGTACTAGATTTTATTGGTAATTATAAAAATAATTATTTGATTCCAATTGCTTTAACTCAAGATAATAGTCGCAGTATTGACGAAGCTAAAGCAGAGTTAAGAGTTCCACCAGTAATTGATGTTTCAACGATTAATTTTACGGAGATTGCTCAAGAAAAGATTCTGCAATCATTGGATAAAGTGAAGTTAGATTCAATGAAGGAATTGAGAACAGCTTATCAAGATTTGAAAAATAAACTTGGTAAAGTGCCTTTGCTACAAGATTTTTATAGATTTGGGTCAGTTTCTCCAATTGTTTTTGCTAATAACGGAAATCTTGATAACTATGATATTTTCTTGCAAAAAATGGGAGAAGATTCTGAGTTGAATTTGTATCAAGGACAAGTTTTAACTTTTATAACCAAAGAATTATTGAATGGAATGAGACCTCACGAACTCATATTATTAGATCTATTGACTAAAAATAAAGTATGCAGTTTATCTGATTATGAGCAAGAATTACAAGAAAAACAAATTTACTTCAATATGGAATTAATGAATTCTGTTGAAAATATTTTGAACTTATCTTTCTTTGATGTGAAAGCTGGAAAAACAACTAAAGCTGAACAGTATGGTGGAATTCCTATCGTAGAAAAGGTCAATTTGTTAGATTATCAACTTAATGATCAAATTAAAACAAGTTTGAATAATCCTAAATTCTATCAGTTATGGCAAGATGTTATTCAAACAGGATTATTATTGAATGAAGAATACCAAAATAAAAAGCAGTTTACATTCTATCAAAAATACACTCGTAAAGATGTATGTCGACTATTAAATTGGGAAAAAGATGTCAGTGCACCAATGTATGGGTATCGTGTAGGTGAAAAAGAATGTCCAATTTTTATAACTTATAAGAAAGATTCTGAAGATAAGCGAAATGCCAAATATCGTAATGATTTACAAAATGGCAAAAGCTTGAGATGGTATACCAGATCTCCTCGGCATATAGATTCAGATGAGGTTCAACGACTTTTAGCAAAAGATGAAATGGGAAATTATAAAATAAAACTACATCTTTTTGTTAAGCGTAGCGATGCCGATGGAAAAGGTTTCTATTATTTAGGAGAGGGAAAGATTGTATCAGACAGTGTTCGTGAAGAAATTATTGGGAAAAAGACAGCAGTAGGAATGAACATAGAGTTACAACACCCATTAGAAACTAAAATGTATGATTTGCTATTTACTGAATGATATATTAATTGTTCGCAAATAAGGTAGCTAAAAGACGAATTTTGATCTTAAAAATAAGAATAAGATTAAGAATTTAAAAATTAACTAAGAATACTTGCTTTTTCTTGAAATATTTTGTATTCTGTAAGACAACATATTAACAATTACGTAAAGGAGAGTTCTAACAATGTCCAAATGGGATACTAAATTTGTTAAAAAAGGATATACATTCGATGACGTACTATTAATTCCGGCTGAAAGCCATGTCTTACCTAATGAAGTTGATTTAAGTGTTCAACTTGCGAAAAACATCAAATTAAATATCCCTATCATTAGTGCGGGAATGGATACAGTTACAGAATCTGCAATGGCAATCGCAATGGCTCGTCAAGGTGGATTAGGTGTTATTCATAAGAATATGACAATTGAACGTCAAGCTGATGAAGTTCGTAAAGTAAAACGTTCTGAATCAGGTGTTATTATTGATCCATTCTTCTTGACTCCTGATAATAAGGTTTTTGAAGCAGAAGCACTTATGCACAAATATCGTATTAGTGGTGTTCCAATCGTTGAAAATGCTGAAAACCGTAAATTCTGTGGTATCATTACAAACCGTGATTTACGCTTTGTTACTGATAGCAAGGTTAAAATCGACGATGTAATGACTAAAGAAAACTTAATTACTGCTCCAGAAGGTACATCTTTAGAAAAAGCAGAAGAAATTTTACAACAATATAAGATTGAAAAATTACCAATGGTTAATGAAGAAGGTCAATTAACTGGATTAATTACAATTAAAGATATTGAAAAGGTAGTAGAATTTCCACATGCTGCTAAAGATGAACATGGACGTTTGTTAGTAGCTGCAGCTGTTGGGGTTACAAGTGATACTTTTGAACGTGCAGAAGCTCTTTTAAATGCAGGTGCAGACGCATTAGTTATTGATACAGCTCATGGACATTCAGCTGGTGTATTACGTAAGATTAAAGAAATTCGTGAACATTTCCCAGAAGCAACTTTGATTGCTGGTAATGTTGCAACTGCAGAAGCAACAAAGGCATTATATGATGCTGGTGTTGATGTAGTTAAAGTAGGTATTGGACCAGGTTCTATTTGTACAACACGTGTTGTAGCTGGTGTAGGTGTTCCTCAAATTACTGCAATTTATGATGCTGCAGGTGTTGCTCGTGAATACGGTAAGACAATCATCGCTGATGGTGGTATTAAGTACTCTGGTGACATTGTAAAGGCAATTGCTGCTGGTGGTAATGCTGTAATGTTAGGTTCAATGTTAGCTGGTACAGACGAAGCACCTGGTGAAACAGAAATTTATCAAGGACGTCGCTTTAAGACATATCGTGGAATGGGTAGCTTGGGTGCTATGGACTCTACACATGGTTCTTCTGACCGTTACTTCCAAAGTGGTGTTAATGAAGCTAACAAGCTTGTTCCAGAAGGTATTGAAGGACGTGTTGCATACAAAGGTAGCGTAGCAGACATTGTATACCAAATGGACGGTGGACTTCGTGCAGGTATGGGTTACTGTGGTGCTCCTGATTTAGCAACACTTACAAATGAAGCTCAATTTGTACAAATTACAGGTGCTGGTTTAGTTGAATCACATCCACATGATGTACAAATTACTAAAGAAGCTCCTAACTATTCTAAATAAGAAGATTAAATAAAAAAGGAATTACGCGAATAATGACGTAATTCCTTTTTTATTATAGAAAAATTGCAATTGAAAAGGTGCTAGTAATTAGTTAATTAATACTAATCGCTAACACCTTTTTGATTATATTAAATTTATTTATTTCCGGAAAGCTTACTGTGCTTAATACCGTAACTGAAGTAGATAATTAAACCAATTAAGAACCAAATACCGGAAGCAACCCATGTTTCTAATGAAAGTTGAGATAGCATGATTAAACATAAAACAACAGAAACAATAGGAAGTACAGGATAAAATGGAACTTTGAATCCTTTGCTGTTATCAATATCTTTACGACGACGTAAAGGAATAACACCTAGAGAAACAACGGTAAAAGCAACTAAAGTTCCAATATTAACTAGGTTAGCTAATTGATCTAAAGAAATAAACCCACTAGTTAAAGCTATAACAATTGTTACAGCATATAGAGCAACTTTAGGTGTATGTGTCTTTTCATCTAATTTACTTAAAGAAGCAGGTAGTAAACCATCACGACCAATTGAGTAAATTAGGCGAGAAGATGAGAATGTAGTTGAAAGGATCATAGTAAACATACCAATCAAAGCACCTAAGGCGATGATACCAGCAAACCAATCTTGGTGGGCTAGTTGCATAGCGTATGATACAGGATTTCCAACATCAAGTTTTGTATACTTGACCATTCCAGTTAAAACAGCTGCTACAGCAATATATAGAACAGTAGTGATTGATAAAGTTCCTAAGATACCAGCTGGCATTGAACGTTTTGGATTCTTAACTTCAGCAGCTGATGAAGCAATAACATCAAATCCTAAATAAGCAAAGAAAACTGTTGAGGCACCAGTGAAGACACCTTTGATTCCAAATGGCATATATGGATTCCAATTAGCAGGTTTCACAAAAAAGGCACCAACGATGACAAATAATAAAATAATTGCAATTTTTAGATAAACCATAATGTTGTTAAGACGAATAGATGCTTGCACACCTCTACTTAACAAGAAAGAAATAAACAATACAATTAAAATAGCAGTTAGATTAACGTAAGTACCTTGAGATGGATTAAAAGGACCACTGACTGCTTTAGGAATATGAATTCCAAAACCAGCAATAAAAGAGTTGAAGTATGAAGCCCACCCAGTTGCAACAGCAGCGACAGCTAACATATATTCAAGAATTAAAGCCCAGCCTAAAATCCAACCTATAAGTTCACCGAAAATAACATTACCGAATGAATAAGCACTTCCGGCAACTGGTAAAGCAGATGAGAATTCTGCATAACATAAAGCTGAAGTAGAACAAACAATTGCAGCCAGGATGAAAGAAATAGTAATCGCAGGACCACTATGTGTTGCGGCAACAGTTCCTGGAAGGATAAAGATACCTGTCCCAATAACAACACCAATCCCCATGGCAATTAAATCTTTAGTTCCGATAATGCGTTCAAGGTGATTGTCGGAATCTAAGTAACGTTCGAGACTTTCTTTTCTTAGAATGCGATTTAAAATCCCCATTAAATCACTCCATTCATTATTAATATAGTGACAATAATAGCAATTATTAGAGTATAATGTCAATATTAATAGAAAAATTAATTTTAGTAATCGATTTTAGCAATAAAAGCCGATAAAATGGGAATTGAAAAATTAGAAAAAATAATAAATTAGCATTTTAAAATGATTGATGTTAGTATAAATTAGAAAGTAAAGATTACTATTTAGAGAGATGGTGAATGACTTTGGTTAAGGAAGCAATTAGTATTTTAAAAGAGCATAATTTAAAAATAACCAAACAACGACAAGCTTTACTGGAATATTTGAGTAATTATCAGCACCGTTATGTGGATATTACACAGGTGGATAAATATATGCATACTCTTTTTCCAGGAATGAGTCATAATACAATCTATCGTAATATAAAAGATTTTGATAATTTAGGAATCATTGAAACACAAGAAAAACCATCAGGAGCTTGTGTAAAATATCAATGTGATTTTGGAAACTTGCATCATCATCATTTTATCTGTGAGAAGTGTGGAAAGGTTGAGGAAATTAATCTTTGTCCTCTAGATGATTTATTACAGACTCAACTTCCTGGATATCAAATTGACGGACATAGATTTGAAGTATATGGTGTATGCGACAAATGTCGTAAAGACTCTTAGTAAATCTTTAAAACTTCATCATAAAAAATTCATGTATTCTTTTGGACGTATGTAGTAATATAGGTAAGAAAGTGAAAGTATAGATAGGAGGAAGAAAAATGGCATATCGTACACCACCGTTTATCACACCATTTGCGATTTTATCGGCGGTATTAGCTTTAGGTGCAACTAACGTGGCAGTTAACACTGCGACTGGAACTTCTGAAGGGAAGCCTAAGGTAGAAAGTGTGTCTACGTCAACAGTTTCTTCAAGTTTTAGTTCAAATTCAGAACAAGATAATTCTAAGATGTCATCAAGTCAAAGTGATGACAAGAAACATGATAGTAGTTCATATGATAATAGTGAAAATGATCAAAATCAAGATACTAACTCTACTACTGATGATGGCAATACAAATGGCAATAATAAATCTTATTCAAGTTCTACTAAAACCACTGATAATACAACTGGTGGAACAACGACAAATAATAATAATACTAACAGTAATGATACAACTACTGATAGTAATAATACGACAGGAAATACAACAACTAACAATAACACAACTGGCGGAACAACAACGAATAATAATCAGTAAAAAGAGGTGAGATGATTGTTTAGTATTTTAGGGTTGATAAATACCTGGATAGGATATATCAACATGAATGTTAAGATAAAAAATAGAGTCTACACTGTAGTAGGTGGTATAGGCAATTTCTATCTTTTATATGTAGCATGGCGTTTCTTTGTGAATGGCTTTATCGGAAGAGGACTTCTTTTTATTTTAGCATTCCTAGTGTTGTTATATTTTACTTATCTTAATGCAATATATTGGTTTACAGAAAAGAAAGCTAAGTGGGATATTTCTCCTAAAATCGAAAATGCTTTAGGAATTAAGCCTAAGGATCCTGAAGAAGAAGCTCGCAAAAAAGTTGCTAGAATGAGACAAGCAGGATTTGTGCAAACTAATGGTATTTTTGATGAAAATCAAGATTTCTTACCGGCAGAAATAACAACTTCTGAAGCAGAGTTAGCTAATATTCAAATTGTTGCTGATAGTTTGAAGAAGATTAATTACCTTCATCTTGACTATGATGGAAAGAGTAAGAATACCATCTTTAAAGAAATAAAAAGCGATGGAAAAGTTAGATATGCTTTAGGTGAGACACCACAAGCATTACCATATTTTGAATTAAAAAATGTAGAAGGTAAATTAGTTATTTATGGTGGTATTAACCAAATTGAAAGTTACCAATTAGGAACTGTCAAAACAATTGGATTAATGCCAGCTAGTGAAGCAGCTAAGAAATATCATATTTATTTGGCAACTGTTGTATTAACAGGTGGGCCATTTATGATAGCAGGACGCTCTACAGCGATGGAAGATAATGAATCATTCAGAATTGATGCAAAAATTGCATATACTAGTCGTGAAAAAAAGGATGCACCTAAAGTTGCTTCTTCTTACTATGAAAAAACTTCAAGTGTTGAAGATGAACATTTAAGCAGGCGTAGAGACAGAAGAAGGTAAGATGTGATACCTTGTAAGTAGTAAAAGTTACTTACAAGGTATTTTTTTATAAAGGGGGTTACCAAAATAGATTGGAGTTTAATTTTAATCATCTTAATAGGTATAAGTATCTTTTTTAATGCTAGGAAAACGCGGAGTTTAATTTTTGTACAGTCCATTGCACTTTTGTTTGGGATGGTAATTATTAATTTAATTCTGTTTATTATTTTATTTAGTTTAGCAATTATTTTAGCTGACAGTTTTAATGCTTTAAGAATAGGATCGATTTTTACGTTATCAATGTGGGTGATTGTTCTTTCTGGCTTAATTCATTATTTAATTTTTAGGAAATTTCAAGAAAAGTTTAATTTGCCAACAACTGTATTGACGATGGTTGAGTATTACATTCAATGGATATTGATCTATATGACTATTTATCAAGTAATGTTTGATACATTACATAAAGTAGTAAAGGAAATTCCTGATATTTTAAATTTAGACTTAAGTTATTTGATAAATCCTACATACCTAATTATCGCAATTTTTCCAGCATTAATTGCAACTTGGATAACAATAGTTTTATATAAAGTTTATAAAAAAGATATTTAAGAAAACATCATATAGTTGTTAGATTTTCTGACAATTATATGGTGTTTTTATATCCATGTAACCTAATATAACATGTATTTTAAATAAACACTTGCTTTTTGATTATATAAAGATTAAAATTAGAGTACGTTGTTATTATTTTTATATAATAATTAAGTGATATCAACGATTTTGATTATGTATAAAATATAACGTGGAATGAAGGAGGAACAGAATATGTCGATGATTGAATTTAAAAATGTTGATAAATATTATGGAAATTTCCATGCTTTAAAGAATATTAACTTGAAGGTGGAAAAAGGCGAGGTTGTCGTACTTATTGGTCCCTCTGGTTCTGGTAAAAGTACACTTATTAGAACAATTAATGGTTTAGAAGATATTAGTAATGGTCAATTAATTGTTAATAACTATGATTTATCCGATAAGAAAACAGATATGAATAAAATCAGAAAAGATGTCGGAATGGTGTTCCAACACTTTAACTTATACGAAAATAAAACAGTATTAGAAAACATTATGTTAGCTCCACGAATAGTTTTACATAAAGATGAAACTGAAAATAAGAAATATGCTCTAGAATTGCTAGAAATGGTAGGTCTTTCAAGTAAAGCAGAATCATATCCTAGAATGTTATCTGGTGGACAAAAACAACGTGTTGCAATTGCGCGTTCCTTAGCTATGCAACCTAAATGTATTTTGTTTGATGAACCAACTAGTGCTCTAGACCCTGAAATGATTGATGATGTATTAGATGTTATGAAGACTGTTGCAGAACGTGGAATTACAATGGTTGTGGTAACACATGAAATGGGATTCGCACGAGAAGTTGGAAATAGAATTGTATTTCTAGCAGATGGGGAAATTTTAGAAGATGATGATACAGAAACATTCTTCAAAAATCCTAAAGAAGAAAGAGCCCGTCAATTCTTGAGTAAGATCATTACTCACAAATAGAAAGAGGGGTTAGCTATGAAAAATTTAAGAAAAGTAACACTGCTTTTTTCAGCGTTGCTAATGATCTTTTTCTTAGGAGCATGTGGAAAAAAAGATAAAGCAGCAAATATTGCTCAGAGAACTGAACAAACTAAGACAGTTACCTGGGGTGTAAAAGCAGATACTAGATTATTTGGTTTAATGAACATTAAGACAGGGCAAATTGAAGGTTTTGATGTAGATATGGCCAAGGCATTGACGAAAAAAATGTATGGTAAGGATGCTAAAGTAAAATTAGTACAGACAACAGCCAAAACTAAGATACCACTCTTAAAAAATCAAAATATTGATGCTGTAATTGCTGCGATGACAATCACTCCTGAAAGACGTAAGATAGTTGAATTCTCACAACCATATTTTGCAGCTGGTCAGTCATTGTTGGTGCCAGACAATAGCACAATTAAGAATGTTCACGACTTAGATAAAAAGGGCATGGTTGTTTTAGCTGTAAAAGGAACAACTGCTGTAGCTAATATTCATAAGTTTGCTCCTAAAGCTAAAGTTTTGGAATTTGATGATTATGGTCAAGCATTTACAGCTTTGAAATCTGGTCAAGGTCAAGCGATGAGTACAGATAATGGTATATTGGCAGGGATTGCTTCTGAAAATCCTGGTTATCAGGTTGTAGGTGGTAACTTTACTAATGAACCTTATGGAATTGCTGTAGATAAAGGCCAAACTCAAATGGTGAAAAGAATTGATAAAGCTTTAGATGAATTAAAAGCTGATGGTACTTATGATAAGTTAATTCAAAAGTGGTTTGGAAATGTTAAGGGGTTTGATGCGAAAGGAGCTGGAGAAAGATGATACATATACTATCAGAAAATTGGCAAACTTTCCTAACGGGGTTTGAAAATACGATTTTATGTAGTGTGATTGCACTATTCTTCAGTTTGATAATTGGATCAATATTTGCAATTTTGCAAACAGTCCCTTCTAAATTAGTGAGGACAATAGCTAATATTTATATTGAAATTTTCAGAAATATTCCTTTATTAGTTATTACCATGGTGTTTTATGTAGTAGTACCACAATTTTTTATTAAATTAAGTGGATTTACTGCAGGAACAATCGGTTTAACATTATATACCTCAGCCTTTATTTCAGAAACTGTAAGAGCTGGGATTAAAGCTGTTGGAGTTGGACAAATGGAAGGTGCACGAGCAAATGGTTTAACTTACTGGCAAACAATGCGATACATTATTTTGCCACAAGCTTTTAAATTAGTAATACCTCCATTGGGAAATCAATTTATTAATTTGATTAAAAACTCATCAGTATTAGCGTTTGTTGCTGGCTTTGATTTGATGTATCAAGGTGATGTAATAGCTTCAGCTTCTTTTGAAACAATTAATACTTATTTAGTTGTAGGTGTGTTTTATTTGATTTTGACATTGCCTTTAAGTTATTACATGCGTTATTTAGAAAAGAAATTGGCATAAATTAAAAGGAGGCGACTTAGATGTCAACATTTGAACAAGCATATTCATGGATAAATCTACGCTTTCTTTTAGAAGGATTGTGGGTAACACTAGAAGTATCAGTAATTTCAATTGTTTTAAGCTTTATAATTGGTTTAATTCTAGGAGTAATCAGATATGTTAAGATTAAATATTTATCTGCAGCTGTAGGATTTTTGATTGATATTATTAGGAATCTTCCTTTGCTATTAATTATTTTCTTTACTTATTTTGGTTTACCAGAGCTAGGTTTAAGAATGACACCAATGTTAGCGGCTGTTACTGCCTTGGTAGTTTTTGAATCTGCGATGTTAGCAGAAATTGTTCGTAGTGGTATTCAAGCTGTTCCGGTTGGACAAATGGAAGGTGCAAGGTCAAGTGGGCTGACCTATGTACAAGCAATGTGGCATATAATTATGCCTCAAGCATTACAAAAGATGATACCACCTTTAGTATCACAATTTATATCTTTAGTTAAAGATACATCTTTAGCAACTATCATCGTTTTACCAGAATTACTATATCATGCACAGATTATATATAGTCAAAATACGACTTACATGGTACCAATGTACTTAATGATTGCAGTTATGTATTTTGTAGTATGTTATTGCTTGTCGTTGGTAGCTAGAAGATTAGAAAAAAGATACGGTTAGAGATAAAAAAAGTACGGCAGATTGGAATTGCCGTACTTTTTTTGTGGAATTATTTTTTGACTTTCCAATAATATACTGGAACACCGATTAAGATAAATACAAATGAAACTAACACACCGTTAAGATCAGAGAATATTTCGCTAAGCATAACGAAGATAGCTCCTAAAATAGCAATAATTGGTGTAAGAGGATATAGAGGAACTTTAAAAGGTCTAACTAAATCCTTGCGTTGTTTACGAAGTTTAAATAAACCGAAAAATGCAATGAGATAAAAACAATAAATAGAAAAAATACAAATTTCGGATAATCTATCAGGATTAAAGAATAATATCAAGATAGATGCAAAACTAAACATTGTAAGAACTGAAACAACAGGGGAAAACATTCTAGGATGTAACCAAGCTAATTGTTTTGAAAATGGAAGCTCGTTAGCGCGTGCCATCGCAAACATAATTCTTGGGAATGTCATAATTTTACCATTGATTGTACCAATGATAGAAATAATAATTCCAAGATTGAGAATTTTACCCCCAATTGAGCCGAACATTTTAATTGCAAAATAAGGAGCAGCATTTTCTCCAAGTTTAGTTATCTGATTAGCTGGCATAGCCTTGAAAATTCCTACAGTAAGTAAAACATACACGATTAACACAAAGGAAGTTCCTAAGATGATTGCTAATGGAAGAATTTTTTGAGGGTTTTTAATTTCTCCACCAAGATTAGCAATTAAGATCCAACCATCGTAAGCAAAAAGCGTAGCTAATACAGCGACGCCGAAGTTACCAATGGAAGCTTGACCGTTACTTACGACTTGTCCTAATGCGTGTTCATCTCCAAATAAAATTCCACAGATAATGATTAAAAATATAGGAACCATTTTACAGAGTGTGGTAAATATTTGTAGTGCAGCTCCAAATCTATTGGATAACAAATTAAACAATGAAATTAATAAAATTGAAATAATTGCAATTGCGGGTGTCCAAGTTCTAGGAAAATGGAAAAATGCACCAATTAAGATAGCAAGGTATGCACCTAGAGATGCGATTAAGGCAGGACCATAAACAATTATTTGAACCCAACCAGCTAAGAATCCCCAAAATTTACCATATATTTTTTCGATATAAACATATAATCCACCAGTATGAGGGAATAAAGATCCAATTTCAGCGATGGTTAAGCCACTAGTTAATGTAATGATACCACCAATAACCCATGCAGCGATTGCCATGGTCGTAGTATGAGCATTAGCTAAGATGGAAGATTGCTTAAAAAATATTCCTGAGCCAATAATTGTTCCAATAACTAATGATAATGCTGAATATAAACCTAGCGAACGCTGAAGTTGAACATGATTTTTATTTTCTGGCATATTTCTCCTTCTTTCTGAGTAAAAATGATATTTTTATAATTATTTAAAAAACTCATAGTATTAATGTTAACATAGTGATGCTAAAAGATAAATAATTATTAGAAAATAAAAGCTTTTAATTAAATATATACATAAAATACACATTATTAAAAGTAAACTTGTAATAATTAGAGATTTTGAGTATAATTATATTTAACAATTATAATTTTTGTTTAATCATTTTTTCATATTTCGAAAGTAGGTGATATTGTGGATTTAAAAGTAAACCCTAAATTTAATAAAGGTGAGTTACTGAATTTGTATGCTGCGCTAGGAAGAAAAGACGAGCTAGAAAATTATGATTGCTTTAGAAAGAGTTTAAAGAAGTCTTATGTGATAGCTGCTTATGATCAGGGACGTTTGGCAGGGTTAGTTAGCGCAATTAGCGATAATGCAACTACTGTTTATGTAAAAGACCTTTTAATATCACCTAATTTTGATAAATCAAAAGTGGGAAAATTCTTGATTGAACACTTAAAAAGTTATTATAAAGCAGTTCCTAAAATTATAATATCTACTAGTGACACAGATACTTAAGAATTAGTTCTGTTAAAGAGCGTAGGCTTTGAGGAACAAGATCAAAAAATTTTAGAATACTCCTAATAAATAAATCGGATAATGGATCAAGGTAAAATTGATTCATCATCCGATTTTATTTTATTTAGTATAATTCATACCCCAATTGTCACGAACACGATTTAAAATATGAGCTACATCTTGTGAAAGTGATAGCTGACCGTCATCATGACCTTGTGATATATAACGTTGCATATCCATAACTTCGTAATTTAAAGCTTTAGCAGAATCGCCTGCAGTTATTGTTTCGTGACTTTCAGTATGAGCATCTAGAGTGTATGTTACTTTGGCTTCTGTTGCACGTGGATAATTATTTATTTCTACATATCCTTTTGTGCCAGATATAACACCACGTTTAGGTTGTTTAGCGCGCATTGAAAGAGCCATGACAGCTAATTGTTCTTGAGAATTCTTTAAAATGATACCAGATTGTTCATCTACTCCAGTTTCGAAGAATTTAACCGTTGTTAGAGTTACTTCAGGTTGTTCATTTAAGAACATACGAGCAAAGGCAGTAGCATATCCCCCAATATCAAGTAAAGCACCACCAGCTAACTCTTTTGCGAAGAAACGATTATTTGGATCATAGTCTTTAAGGCTACCGAAGTTTACTTGAATGAGTTTGATATCGCCTAATTTACCGCTAGAGATTAGGTCTCTTACTTTTTCATAGATAGGCATGTGATAAAGAGTGAATCCTTCAGTTAAAATTAAGTTTTTAGACTTAGCTAAGGCAATAACTTCATCTAATTGTTTAGCGCTAGTAGTAATAGCTTTCTCAGCAAAAACATGTTTTCCTGCATTCAATGCTTTCTTTATATAGTCATAATGAGATATATGTGGAGTAGCGATATAAATAATATCTACATCTGGATCTGTGATCATTTCATCAGGATTTATAAAAGTATGCTTAACGCTTTTTTCTTTAGCAAATTTATATAGAGATTCTTCATTAGGATTAGATACAGCGTAAATTTCGCCATTAACTTCATTCAAAGCGTCAGCCATTTCATGTGCGATCCAACCAGTTCCGATAATACCCCAATTATATTTATGCATGTAAATCACCTTTCTTTATTTCAATAGGATTATTGTTTTTATCAAGTGTTAAAACAGAATAGACAATGTTTTCAAAATATGAAGTTGATACAACTCCGTTAAGTGAACTTAGTCTGCTATTTATTTTTTTAATGTCTTGCCAGCTTCCACAGTAGCAATCAATAAGATAATTGCCTAGAGGTGTACGGGCGTAACTAGCAACAGCACTGCCCAATCTTAATTCGGCTTTTAAACCTAATTGTTTAGCTGCAGATAAAACAGAGTCAACAGAAGGAGAAACAACTTCTAAACAAAGTTGAACATTTGGATTAAGAGAAGCTTTTAATCTTTCTGGTGGAGATATAATAATATATTTTTCTGCTTTATAGGCATACTCCTTTTCCAATGTATGGATACCACCGTTACTTTTTAAGACATTTAAATCAAAATCAATAGCATCACAACCATCAAAACCAAATTCGATAGTAGAGGCTTCAGTCATATCAATGAGATTTAAATTTAAATCATGACAAATTTGTCTAGTATATTCTGAAGGAGAACAAACTTTAATATTCAATTCAGGATGCTGACTCAACTTATGAGCGAGTTTTTTAACATTACTTCCCCCACCTAAACTAATAGTAGTGTCAGGGTGAAGCAAATTGAATGCAAGATCGATAACATTATCCATAACGATTCCTCCAAACAAATTTATTTAAGAAATTAATTTTCAACAAAATAATAATATTGAAAATTAATTTTGTCAAGGATAGAATTAAATAGTAAGTTAAAATGTAGTAAAGTAATAACGAGGTGAGCAAATGAATAAAAATATTATCGATACTATATATGAAAAAATGCCTCACATGTCGCAAACTGATAAAAAAATATCAGAAGTTGTGTTGAGAAATCCTCAAAAAACAGTGGATTTCACAATTTCAGAATTATCCAAGTTAGCGCAGGTGAGTGATGCTTCTGTATCTCGTTTTTGTAAAAATTTGTCATTGTCTGGGTTTCATCAGTTGAAAGTGGAGTTAGCTAAGGCCTCACAGAATGAAGATAACTACTATAAAGAATTAGATAAAGATAATGTAGGTAATTCTATAAAAAGTATCTTGGATAATAAAATAGTAGAGATAAAGAATACAATAGAAGGAATTTCAAAAACAGAATTAAAAGAGATAATGAATATTTTAAAAAAATCTCGGATAGTACAATTTGCTGCTGAAGGAGACACTTATATTGTAGCTCAAGATGCAGAATATAAATTTAATCAAATAGGTCATTTGGCAATCTCCTCTAATATGTGGGAAAATGCCTTGGCACAGACTTTAAATATGAGCAGTCAGGATTGTATTGTGGCTATTTCTAATTCAGGGGAATCATCTAGACTGCTAAAGCAAATAGAAAAAGCTAAGAAGAAAGGAATAAAGGTTATAGCTATTACAAATCATTCTGAGTCGCCATTAGCATTGTTAGCAGACTACCATATAAAAACAACTTTCCGCCAAAGAGTATTGCAGTCTGAATATTATTTTTCGCGAGTTGCTGCTATGTCAGTAATAGAATTATTATTCCTATTATTAATTGTTGAAGATAAACAAATGCTAGAATCTATAAAAAATCACGAAGAATTAATTGCTGTTACAAAAATATAAAAGAGGTTGGTAAAAGTCTCAAAATTAAAAAACGTCAGAAATCACGTTATGAAAACTTGATTTCTGGCGTTTTTGCTGTTGATAGTTTCTGTAGTTTAACTTGAAATGTTGTTTTTTTCAACTTCTTTTTAGTCTATAATGAATTGCTTGAGTTGTTGTGCCATGATAGGCGTTGATTCAGCTGTTATTTTAGTACCCTCAGCAAGATAGTCAGTTTTTAAAATGTTTGCCTGCTTATTAATTATTTCTAAGTAGCGTCCCTCAGAAAATGGAATTAAGTAAGTATGAGTAACATAGTCCTGAAATAGATTTTCTTTGATTAAGTTGATTAACATTTCAATAGACTTTTTATCCTTAGCGCTATAGTAAAATTGATTACCAACAGAACTTGGATAAGGTGTACTTGTTAAATCGGATTTGTTATAGGCATATATCATAGGGATATCTTTAACTCCGATTTCATCTAAAGTTTGTTTAGTTGTTTCAATCATATCTTTTGCGTGTTCATCACTACCATCAATAACTTGAATCAATAAGTCAGCTTGATTAGCTTCGGAAAGGGTAGTACGGAATGCTTTAACCAATTGGTGAGGTAAGTCGGAAACGAAACCAACAGTATCACTTAGGAAAAATTCCTTGTTATCGGGTAATTTAATTTTTCTAATAGAAGTGTCAAGAGTAGCGAAAAGCATGTCTTTTTCAAAAACTTCCTTATTAGTAGGTTGTTCCAGTAGTTTTAATAGTCCATTCATAGTAGTTGATTTTCCGGCATTTGTATAACCAACTAGAGCAACAGTTTTAATGCTAGAACGTTCTCTTGCACGACGTTGATTTTCATGCACGCTCTCTATTTCTTTGAGTTCTTTGGAAAGATTACTAATCCTTTTTTCAATAACACGTTTATTAAGTTCTAATTTTGTTTCCCCAGAACCACGGTTGGTATAACCGCCACCAGTATTACCAGCAGTTTGTTGGTCCATACGGTTGATACTAGAAGTTCTTAATCTAGGTAATTGATATTGTAATTTTGCAATTTGGACTTGGAGTTTAGCTTCTTTTGTTTGAGCTCGAGAAGCAAATATTTCTAGAATTAAGGCCGTTCTATCAATAACTTGAAGCCCAGTAATATCTTCGAGGTTACGTAACTGAGTAGGGGTTAGCTCTGCATTTACAATTAAAGTGTCAATATCATTAATTTCTCCCACATGACGAATTTCCTCAGCCTTTCCTTTACCGAAGTAAGTAGCAGCAATTGGATGTTCTAATTTTTGCTTCACAGAAACAATAACTTCCATATTATTAGCGTAGGCTAAAGATGAAAGTTCATCCATTTTATATTCGAAATTTTCATAGTCATTTTCTAAACCGGCAATAATAACAGGTATCACACATAAGCCTCCTAAAAATTATTTCTACTATATTATAGTATAGTAGTTTTTAGAGTAAAGAAAGTCAGATGAAAATAAAAAATGAAAAAATTGAAAAAAGTACTTGATTTGCCTTCTATTTTATAATAATATAGAAAAGTACTTGTTCAAGGGGACGAGTATAGTTTAGTTGTTTATTTTTCAGCTTTGATGTGGAAGGTTGCGACACACCCGGCCGCTTTGCCACGAGTGGATCGGTAATTTCCACGGAGCTAGTCTTATTTTTAAAATAGACGAAGGAGGGAACAAGATGGCAAAACAAAAAATTCGTATTCGTTTAAAGGCATACGAACATCGCATTTTAGATCAATCCGCAGATAAGATTGTGGAAACAGCAAAGAGAACAGGTGCTACAATTTCTGGCCCTATTCCATTGCCAACAGAACGTACACTTTACACAGTGATCCGTTCACCACACAAATACAAGGATTCACGTGAACAATTCGAAATGCGTACTCACAAGCGTTTGATTGACATCGTTAATCCAACACCAAAGACAGTTGATTCATTGATGAAACTTGACTTACCTTCTGGTGTAGATATCGAAATCAAACTTTAATTATTAATTATATATAGAAAATAAAAATATTGGAGGTGTACTCATGACCACTAAAGGAATCTTAGGAAAAAAAGTAGGTATGACTCAAGTCTTCACTGAAAATGGTGAATTAGTTCCTGTAACAGTTGTTAAAGTTGATTCTAACGTTGTATTACAAGTTAAGACAATGGAAAACGACGGTTACGAAGCTATCCAATTAGGTTTTGATGACTTGCGCGAAGTTTTAACAAACAAACCTGCTAAAGGTCATGCGGCAAAAGCAAATACTACTCCTAAGCGCTTCGTTCGTGAAATTCGCGATGTTGAGCTTGGAGAATATAAAGTTGGAGACGAAGTTAAGGCAGATATTTTCGAAGCTGGAGACTTCGTGGATGTAACAGGTACGTCTAAAGGACATGGTTTCCAAGGATCTATCAAACGTAATGGTCAACATCGTGGACCTATGGCTCACGGTTCTCGTTACCATCGTCGTCCAGGTTCTATGGGTGTTATTATCAACCGTGTTATGAAGGGTAAATTACTCCCAGGACGTATGGGTGGCAACAGAGTTACGATCCAAAACTTGGAAATCGTTAAAGCTGATACAGAAAATGGCGTACTTTTGATCAAGGGTAATGTGCCAGGCGCAAACAAATCCTTAGTAACAATCAAAAGTACAGTAAAATAAATCGAGGAAGGGAGGAAATAACACATGCCAACAGTTGCATTATTCAAACAAGATGGTAACCAAAATGGTGAAGTTCAATTAAACGAAGCTATTTTTGGTATTGAACCAAACAATAATGTTGTTTTTGATGCAGTTATCATGCAACGTGCATCATTACGTCAGGGAACACATGCTGTAAAGAATAGAAGTGCAGTTCGTGGTGGTGGTAAGAAGCCATGGCGTCAAAAGGGTACAGGTCGTGCTCGTCAAGGTTCTATTCGTTCACCACAATGGGTTGGTGGTGGTACCGTATTTGGTCCAACACCTCGTTCATACAGCTACAAACTTCCACGCAAAGTTCGTCGCTTAGCTATTAAATCTGTTCTTTCTCAAAAAGTTGCAGATGAAAGCTTGGTAGTAGTTGATGCATTGAATTTTGATGCACCAAAGACAAAGGCATTTGCTGAAGTATTAAGTAACTTAAATGTAAATTCTAAAGTGTTAGTAGTTCTTGAAGATGACAATACAACTGCAGCATTAGCAGCTCGTAACTTGAAGAATGTTACAGTTATTCCTGCTAAGGGATTAAACGTATTAGACGTTATCAACAATGATAAGTTAGTCATCACTCAAGGAGCTCTTTCTCAAGTAGAGGAGGTTCTTGCATAATGGAATCACGCGATGTAATTTTACGTCCAGTTATCACAGAAGCTTCTATGGCTGAATTGGACAATAAACGTTATACATTTGACGTAGACACACGTGCAACAAAGAGTCAAATCAAAGATGCTGTTGAAGACATTTTTGAAGTTAAAGTTGCTAAAGTTAACGTTATGAATGTTAAAGGCAAAAAGAAGCGTATGGGTCGCTACGAAGGCTACACAAAGAAGCGTCGTAAGGCTATCGTTACTTTAACTGCTGAATCTAAAGAAATTAAATTATTTGAAGAATAATTCTTTGTAATAGGAGGGAAACGCTGTGGGGATCAAAAAATTCAAACCAACCACTAACGGTCGTCGTAATATGACTGGTTCTGATTTTGCTGAAATCACAAAAACAAAGCCTGAAAAATCTTTGTTAGTTTCTAAGAGCAAAACAGCTGGTCGTAACGCTTATGGCCGTATCACAGTTCGTCACCGTGGTGGTGGACACAAACGTAAGTATCGTTTGATCGATTTCAAACGTGTTAAAGATAATGTACCTGCAACTGTTAAGGCAATCGAATATGATCCAAACCGTTCTGCTAACATTGCTTTGCTTGTTTATGCTGATGGTGTTAAATCATACATCCTTGCACCTAAGGGCTTGAAAGTAGGCCAAGTTGTAGAATCAGGTAAAGATGTTGATATCAAGGTAGGTAACACATTACCACTTGCAAACATTCCTGTTGGTACAGTTATTCACAATATCGAATTAAAACCAGGTAAAGGTGGACAATTAGTTCGTTCTGCTGGTACATCAGCTCAATTACTTGGTAAAGAAGGTAAGTATGCTATCATTCGTTTAACTTCTGGTGAAGTTCGTATGATTCTTGTAACTTGCCGTGCAACAATTGGTGCTGTTGGTAATGAACAACACGAATTAATCAAGGTTGGTAAAGCTGGTCGTGCTCGTTGGGCAGGCAAGCGTCCACAATCTCGTGGTTCTGTAATGAACCCTAACGATCACCCTCATGGTGGTGGTGAAGGTAAAGCTCCTGTTGGTCGTCCAAGTCCTATGTCACCATGGGGTAAGAAGACTACAGGTCTTAAGACTCGTTCTAAGAAAGCAAGATCCAATAAGTTTATCGTACGTAGCCGTAACAAGAAATAATTTAAAAGCGGCCTAATGATTATATAATCCGGAAGGAGGATTACACTTTGAGTCGTAGTTTGAAAAAAGGACCTTTTGTCGATGAACATTTGATGAAAAAGGTTGAAGCACAAGCTGATCAAGAAAAGAAGTCAGTTATTAAAACATGGTCACGTCGTTCAACAATCTTCCCAAGTTTTATTGGTTATACGATTGCAGTTTATGATGGTCGTAAGCATGTTCCAGTTTATATCCAAGAAGATATGGTTGGACATAAATTAGGTGAATTCGTGCCAACTCGTACATTCCATGGTCATGGAAATGACGACAAGAAAACTGGCGTTAGATAGTTAAGGGAGGATAAAAAATGGCTGAACAAGTTACATCAGCAAAAGCAACTGCCAAGACAGTTCGAATCCCTGCACGTAAAGCACGTCTAGTGATCGATCTTATCCGTGGTAAGAGTGTTGCTGAAGCATTTGGTATCTTGAAGTTTACTCCAAGATCAGGTGCTTACTTAATCGAAAAAGTATTAAAGTCTGCTGTTGCTAATGCAGAAAACAATTTTGACTTAGATGTTGAAGATTTGTATGTAAGCGAAGCTTTTGTAAATGAAGGACCAACTTTGAAACGCTTCCGTCCTCGTGCTAAAGGTTCCGCTTCTCCAATCAACAAACGTACAAGCCACATCACTGTTGTGGTATCAGTTAAATAAGGAGGGATAACGCGTGGGTCAAAAAGTAAATCCAACAGGTTTACGTGTCGGAATCATTCGTGATTGGGACGCAAAGTGGTACGCAGAAAAAGACTTTGCTTCTAACTTACACGAAGATTTACGCATCCGTAAGTATATCGAAAGTAAATTAGCCGACGCTTCTGTTTCTACCGTAGAAATTGAACGTGCAGCAAAACGCGTTAACATTTCAATCCATACTGCTAAACCAGGTATGGTTATTGGTAAAGGTGGATCTGAAGTTGAAAAGCTTCGTAAAGAATTAAATAACTTGACAGGTAAGAGAGTTCACATTAACATTGTTGAAATCAAGAAACCTGATTTAGATGCAAAATTAGTTGGTGAAAGCATTGCAGAACAATTAGAAAACCGTGTTGCTTTCCGCCGTGCTATGAAGCAAGCTATTCAACGTACAATGCGTGCAGGTGCTAAGGGTATCAAAGTTCAAGTTGCAGGTCGTTTGAACGGTGCTGATATGTCCCGTGTAGAACGTTTCTCTGAAGGAACAGTTCCTTTGCACACATTGCGTGCAGATATCGATTATTCATGGGTTGAAGCTCACACTACATATGGTAAATTAGGTGTTAAGACATGGATTTACCGTGGTGAAGTTTTACCAGCAAAGAAAGAAAACAGTAAAGGAGGGAAATAATCTATGTTAGTACCAAAGCGTGTTAAGCATCGTCGTGAATTCCGTGGTAAGATGCGTGGCGAAGCTAAGGGTGGTAAAGAAGTTACTTTTGGTAAATATGGTTTGAAGGCATTAGATTCTCACTGGATCACTAACCGTCAAATCGAAGCTGCTCGTATTGCTATGACTCGTTACATGAAACGTGGTGGGAAAGTTTGGATTAAGATTTTCCCTCACAAGTCTTATACAGCTAAAGCTATTGGTGTTCGTATGGGTTCCGGGAAAGGTGCTCCAGAAGGTTGGGTAGCACCTGTAAAGCGTGGTAAAGTTTTATTTGAAATCGATGGAGTTTCTGAAGAAGTAGCTCGCGAAGCTTTACGTTTAGCTTCCCACAAGCTCCCAGTTAAAACCAAGTTTGTACAACGTGAGGAAGTAGGTGGCGAATCAAATGAAGGCTAAAGAAATTAATGAATTAACCACTGCTGAAATGCTAGAAAAAGAAAAGCAATTCAAAGAAGAATTATTTAACTTACGCTTCCAATTAGCTACCGGTCAATTAGAAAATACTGCTCGCTTAAAAGAAGTACGTAAGAACATTGCACGTATCAAGACTGCATTACGTCAACAAGAATTAAATAAATAGAATACGAAAAAGGAGGCTAATCGCGCATGAGTGAAAGTCGTAACCAACGCAAAGTCTATCAAGGACGTGTCGTTTCTGACAAGATGGATAAAACTATCACAGTTGTTGTTGAAACTTACAAGAATCACAAAGTTTACGGCAAACGTGTTAAGTATTCCAAGAAATTTAAAGCACATGACGAAAACAACGAAGCAAAAGTTGGCGATATCGTCAAAATTATGGAAACTCGCCCATTGTCAGCTACAAAACGTTTCCGTTTATTAGAAATCGTTGAAAAAGCAGTTATTTTGTAATAAATAACATTTGCACTGATTCGTATTCTGATCTAATAACGAAAGGAGGACACATACTGTGATCCAACAAGAGAGTCGTTTAAAAGTCGCTGATAACTCCGGTGCTCGTGAAATTTTAGTTATTAAGATTTTGGGTGGTTCCCGTGTGAAGACTGCAAATATCGGTGACATCATTGTTGCTACTGTTAAACAAGCAACACCAGGTGGCGTTGTCAAAAAAGGTGATGTTGTAAAAGCTGTTGTTGTTCGTACTAAGTATGGTACACACCGTCCAGATGGCTCATACATCAAGTTTGACGAAAATGCTGCTGTAATTATTGGTGAAGATAAATCACCTAAGGGTACACGTATTTTTGGGCCTGTTGCTCGTGAATTACGTGACGGAAACTTCATGAAGATCGTTTCCTTAGCACCTGAAGTATTATAATCAATTATCGTCAGCAAGGAGGTGCGAAGTAATAATGTTCATTAAGAAAAATGATAAAGTTAAAGTGATCGCTGGTAAGGATAAAGGCAAGGAAGGTACAGTAGAAAAAGTATTTCCTGCTCAAGACCGTGTGATCGTTAAAGGCATCAATATCGTTAAGAAACACCAAAAACCAACTAACGCAAATCCAAATGGTGGGATTGTTGAAGTTGAAGCACCAATCCACGTTTCTAACGTTATGTTGATTGATCCTTCTAACAATGAAGCTACTCGTGTAGGCTTTAAAGTAGTTGACGGTAAGAAAGTCCGTGTTTCTAAAAAATCAGGTGAAATTCTATAGTAAGGAAAGGAGGATACTTTCTTCATGGTTAACCGTTTAAAAGAAAAATATGATAATGAGATCGTTCCATCTTTGATGGAAAAATTCAATTACACATCAATCATGCAAGCACCAAAGGTTGATAAGATTGTTATCAACATGGGTGTTGGTGATGCTGTAAGTAACGCAAAGCGTTTAGATGAAGCTGTTGATGAATTAACTTTGATTGCAGGTCAAAAACCTGTTATTACAAAAGCTAAGAAATCTATCGCTGGTTTCCGTTTACGTGAAGGTATGGCTATTGGTGCTAAAGTTACATTACGTGGTCAACGTATGTACGAATTCTTAGATAAATTAGTATCCGTATCACTACCTCGTGTTCGTGACTTCCATGGTGTAAGCAAGCGTGCCTTTGATGGTCGTGGTAACTACACATTGGGTATTCGTGAACAATTAATCTTCCCTGAAATTGATTTTGATGATGTTAACAAAGTTCGCGGTATGGACATTGTTATCGTTACAACAGCTAATACAGACGAAGAATCAAGAGAATTATTAACACAACTTGGAATGCCATTCGCTAAATAAGGGGGTTTCACATTGGCTAAAAAGTCGCAAATTGCAAAGAATAAACGTCCTGCAAAGTTCTCAACACAAGAATATACACGTTGTGAACGTTGTGGCCGTCCACATTCTGTATACCGTAAATTTAAGTTATGCCGTGTTTGCCTGCGTGATCTTGCTCATAAGGGTCAAATCCCTGGCATGAAGAAAGCTAGCTGGTAATCCATAAAAGATAAGCAAAGGAGGCAAACGAACAATGGTCATGACTGATCCTATTGCAGATTTCTTAACACGTATTCGTAATGCTAACATGGCAAAACACGAATCATTAGAAGTTCCTGCATCAAAAATCAAACGTGACATTGCTGAAATCCTTAAGAATGAAGGATTTGTACGTGATGTTGAATATATCGATGATGACAAACAAGGCATCATTAGAGTATTTTTGAAGTATGGTAAGGGTAATGAAAGAGTTATTTCTGGTATCCGTCGTATTTCAAAACCAGGTTTACGTTCATATGTAAAAGCAGATGCTGTTCCTAAGGTTTTAAACGGTTTAGGAATTGCTATCTTATCCACTTCTGAAGGTGTTATCACTGATAAAGAAGCTCGTGCCAAGAAAATTGGTGGCGAAGTAATAGCTTACATTTGGTAATAAATAATAAAACGTAAGGAGGTGCCTAATCCGTGAGTCGTATTGGTTATAAAGTAGTTAACTTACCAGAAGGCGTTGAAGTAAAACAAGATGGTAATGTAGTAACTGTCAAGGGACCTAAAGGTGAATTGACACGTGAATTTTCTGACAAAATTACTATTAAAGTAGAAGGAAATGAAGTTTCTTTCGAACGTTCAGCAGAAGATAACAAAACAAAAGCTTTACATGGTACAACACGTTCAAACTTCCATAACATGGTAGTTGGTGTATCTGAAGGTTTCAAGAAGGAACTTGAACTTCGTGGTGTTGGTTATCGTGCACAAATGAAGGGTAAAACATTAGTATTGAATGTTGGTTACTCTCATCCTGTAGAATTTGAAGAAGAAGAAGGTATTACATTCGAAACACCTTCCGCAACTTCAATTATTGTATCAGGTATCAACAAGGAAGAAGTTGGCGATTGCGCAGCTCGTATTCGTGCAACTCGTGCACCTGAACCTTACAAGGGTAAAGGTATTCGCTATGTTGGCGAATATGTACGTCGTAAGGAAGGTAAGACAGGTAAATAATGCAGCATAATTTGCTGAATAAATAAATCTAAGAGGTGAAAATTGTGATTTCAAAACCAGACAAGAATAAGACACGTCAAAAACGTCATGCACGTGTCCGTGGTAAAATCTCTGGTACTGCTGAGTGCCCACGCTTAAATGTTTATCGTTCAAACAAAAACATCTACGCTCAAGTTATTGATGACGTAGCGGGTGTGACGCTAGTTAGTGCCTCTACTTTAGACAGTGAAGTAAGTGGCAACACAAAGACAGAACAAGCTAGTTCTGTAGGTGCTGTTGTTGCTAAACGTGCTGTAGGAAAAGGTATCAAAGAAGTTGTATTTGACCGTGGCGGATACCTATATCATGGTCGTGTACAAGCTTTGGCTGAAGCTGCACGCGAAAATGGTTTGGACTTTTAGGAAAAGGAGGAAATAACGTTTATGGCTTTTATTGATCCAGCTCAATTAGATTTAGAAGATCGCGTTGTTGCGATTAACCGTATCACTAAAGTTGTAAAAGGTGGACGTCGTCTACGTTTCGCTGCTTTAGTTGTTGTTGGTGACCACAACGGCCACGTAGGTTTTGGTACTGGTAAAGCTCAAGAAGTACCAGAAGCTATTCGTAAGGCTGTTGACGCTGCTCGTAAGAACTTAATCGAAGTTCCTACTGTTGGAACGACACTTCCTCACGAAGTTATTGGTCAATACAGTGGTAGTCGTATTATGTTGAAACCAGCTATTGCCGGTTCCGGAGTTGCAGCAGGTGGTGCTGTTCGTGCCGTTATGGAACTTGCAGGTATTGCTGATGTTACAAGTAAATCATTAGGTTCAAATACACCAGTTAATGTTGTACGTGCTACATTTGATGGTTTAGTAAATATGAAGGACGCTGAAAGTGTCGCAAAATTACGCGGCGTTTCCGTTCAACATTTAGCAGAATAAGGAGGACATATTCATGGATAAATTAAAAGTTACTTTAATTCGTTCTGTCATTGGACGTCCTCAAAACCAACGCGATATCGTAAAAGGCTTAGGTCTTGGTCGAGTAAATAGCTCTGTTGTTGTTCCTGACAATGCAGCTATGCGTGGTGCAATTAGAAAAATCAATCATTTAGTGGACGTTGAATTGGCTAAATAGTCTATTTTATAAATTAACAAGGAGGTGCCAACCTAATGAAATTACATGAATTGAAACCTGCTGAAGGTTCACGCCAAGTACGTAATCGTGTTGGTCGTGGTACTTCATCTGGTAATGGTAAGACTGCTGGTCGTGGTCAAAAAGGTCAAAAGGCTCGCGGTAAGGTACGTTTAGGTTTTGAAGGTGGACAAATGCCATTGTTCCGTCGTATGCCAAAACGTGGTTTCAAGAACATCAATCGTAAAGAATATGCTATTGTAAACTTGGAAACTTTAAATAAATTTGAAGATGGTGCAGAAGTAACACCTGCATTATTAGTAGAATCTGGTATCATTAAAGATGAAAAAGATGGTATCAAAGTACTTGGCAATGGTACATTGAACAAGCAATTGACTGTAAAGGCAAGTAAGTTCTCTGCATCTGCTAAGGAAGCAATCGAATCTAAAGGCGGTAAAGCTGAGGTGATTTAATAATGCTTAAGACAATGAAGAACGCCTTAGCTGTAAAAGAGATTCGAAAAAAAATCTTATTTACCTTAGGTGTCTTGATTGTATTTCGCTTAGGCACTTATATCACTGTCCCTGGGATCAACGCTAAAGCTCTGCAAAGCGTTGCATCTTCAGGGTTAATTAATATGTTGAATATTTTTAGTGGTGGTGGTTTAACTAACTTCTCACTATTTGCTATGGGTGTTTCTCCATATATTACTGCGCAAATTGTTGTTCAGTTATTACAAATGAATATTGTTCCTAGATTTGTTGAATGGAGTAAACAAGGTGAAGTAGGGCGTAGAAAGTTAAATCAAGTAACTAGATATTTAACTATTGTGCTTGCGTTTGTACAATCAATCGCAATCACTGCTGGTTTTAATGCTTTGAGTAGCTTAAACCTTGTAACTAACCCAAGTGTTAAAACATTTGTAGTTGTAGGAATTGTTTTAACTGGTGGAACTATGTTTACTACATGGTTGGGTGACATGATAACTGATAGAGGTCTGGGAAACGGAATCTCTATGATTATTATGGCTGGTATTTTATCTCGTGTTCCAGATGGAATCGTACAGATTTATAAAGATCAGTTCTCAGGTGTTACTGGTAGTGATTTATGGGAACCAATATTATATGTAGTTATTTTATTGATTGTTATTTTAATAATCGTTACATTTGTTACGTATGTTGAACAAGCAAGCTATAAAATTCCTATTCAATATACTAGAAGATTAGCTGGAGCAACTGAAAATTCTTATTTACCATTGAAAGTTAATGTTGCTGGGGTTATTCCTGTTATTTTTGCTAGTTCATTTATTTCAGCACCTCAAACAATACTATTAGCTTTCACACAGAACCACTCTGAAGATACATGGTATAAGATTATGACAAGTATTTTTAATATGCAATCTACTCCAGGTATGATTCTTTACACAGTTTTAATTGTAGTATTTACTTTCTTCTATGCATTTGTTCAAGTTAACCCAGAAAAACTTTCTGAAAACTTGCAAAAACAAGGAAGTTATATACCTAGTGTATGGCCAGGAAAAGAAACTGAAAGATATGTATCAAGATTATTGATGCGTCTCAGTTCAGTAGGTTCATTGTATCTAGGTCTTATTTCATTAATTCCTTTAGTTGCATCTGCAGTTTGGGGATTGGATGAATCAATCGGACTAGGTGGTACTAGTTTATTGATTGTTGTTGGTGTTACAATTCAAACAATTAATCAATTAAATGGTATGATGATGAAACAAGAATACGTAGGCTTTATACGTGAATAAGAACTGAAAAGGTCAGAGAGATATTTTATATCTTTCTGACCTTTTGTATATTAAAAAAATAAGTTATAATTAACAAGTACAATTTAGGAGGTAATTATAATGGCAATGAATTTAATGTTGATGGGGTTACCAGGAGCTGGTAAAGGAACACAAGCTGAAAGAATCGTTGATGAATATAAGATTCCACATATTTCTACTGGTGATATTTTCCGCGCTGCTATGAAGAATGAAACTCCAATGGGATTAGAAGCTAAGAAATATATCAACAAAGGTGAATTAGTTCCAGATGAAGTAACAAACGGAATTGTAAAAGAACGTTTGACACAAGATGATACTAATGTAGGTTTCTTATTAGATGGATTCCCAAGAAATATGGCTCAAGCAGAAGCATTAACTGAAATGGGAAAAGAATTAGGAAAAGAATTAAACGGTGTTATCAATATTCATGTTGATCCTGAATCATTAATGGAAAGATTAACAGGTAGATATATTTGCCGTAATTGTGGTGCTACATATCATAAAGTATTTAATCCAACTAAAGTAGAAGGTACATGTGATCGTTGTGGTGAACACGAATTTTACCAACGTGATGATGACAAGCCAGAAACAGTTAAGAATCGTTTGGATGTAAATATCAAGATGAATACACCATTACTTGATTACTATAAAGAAAATGGTTTATTACATGAAGTTGATGGTAATCAAGATATTGACAAAGTATTTGCTGATATTAAGGCAATTTTAGATAACTTGAAATAAATTTTAAAAGGATGCAAATATTTTTGCATTCTTTTTTAATTATTTCTTGAATTAGTTAGGTATATGTGATATTATAATTCAGGTTTATCTTTTCAATAGGCTCAGTTTGCCTTTAAATAGGCAAATGAACTTGCGGAAAAAGGTGGGACTCCAAAGAAAGCTTCTCACATTTTTACGTGTAAAGTTTTAAAACCAATTAAGGAGGTACTTTTGCATGGCGAAAGATGATGTGATTGAAATTGAAGGCACGATTAAAGAAACGTTGCCTAATGCGATGTTCAAGGTTGAACTCGAAAACGGACATGAAATTCTAGCACATGTTTCCGGTAAAATTAGAATGCACTATATTCGTATCTTGCCTGGAGATAAAGTGACAGTTGAAATGTCCCCTTACGATTTAACTAAGGGACGCATTACCTATCGCTTTAAATAGATTGTACTTCGAGAATATATTAGGAGGTATAATTAATGAAAGTAAGACCATCAGTTAAACCAATGTGTGAACACTGTAAAGTAATTAAGCGTAAAGGTCGCGTTATGGTTATTTGCAGTAATCCAAAGCACAAACAACGTCAAGGATAATAATTAATTAGGAGGTGTAATTGTAATGGCTCGTATTGCAGGTGTCGATTTACCACGTAACAAGCGTGTCGTAATCGGATTAACTTACATTTATGGTATCGGTAATTCCACTGCTCAAAAGATTTTGAGCGAAGCAGGTGTTTCAGAAGATGTTCGTGTACGTGATTTAACAGCTGATCAAGAAGATAAGATTCGTGCAGTTGTAGATAAGTACAAAGTTGAAGGTGATCTTCGTCGTGAAGTTTCCTTAAACATCAAGCGTCTTTCTGAAATTGGCTCTTACCGTGGTCTACGTCATCGTCGTCATTTACCAGTTCGCGGTCAAAATACTAAGAACAACGCACGTACACGTAAAGGCCCAGCAGTTTCAATTGCAGGTAAAAAGAAATAATAATTAACAAAGGAGGTTAGCTATTTCATGGCAGTTAAGAAATCACGCAAGCGCCGTGTAAAGAAGAATATAGAGAGCGGTGTTGCACATATTCATTCAACATTCAATAATACACTTGTTATGATTACTGATGTTCATGGTAACGCAGTAGCATGGTCTTCAGCTGGTTCTCTTGGTTTCAAGGGTTCTCGTAAGTCTACACCATTTGCAGCACAAATGGCTTCTGAAGCAGCAGCTAAAGGTGCTATGGAACATGGTATGAAGACAGTTGAAGTAGCAGTTAAAGGACCAGGTTCTGGTCGTGAAGCAGCAATTCGTGCTCTTCAAACAACAGGTTTGGAAGTTACATCTATCAAGGATGTTACACCAGTTCCTCATAACGGATGCCGTCCTCCAAAACGCCGTCGTGTTTAATGTGGGTCAGTATTCATTTTTGAGAGAAACTCATAATGTTTTCGCCAGATTACACGTTACGTTTTGAAAGGGGTAAAGATAAGAATGATCGAATTTGAAAAACCAAAAATTCATAAAATTGAAGAAGATAATAACTACGGCAAGTTCGTTATAGAACCGCTTGAACGTGGTTATGGTACAACTTTAGGTAACTCTTTACGTCGTATCTTACTTTCTTCATTACCAGGTGCTGCTATTACAGACGTTCAAATTGATGGTGTTCTTCATGAATTTTCTACTATTCCAGGTGTTCTTGAAGATGTTACTTTAATCATTTTGAATTTGAAGAAAGTTGCTTTAAGTATGGAATCTGAAGACAGTCAAGCATTAGAAATTAATGTTACTGGTCCGATGGAAGTGACTGCTGGAGATATCCAGAGTAATAGTGATGTAGAAGTTCTTAATCCAGAACAATATATTTGTACAGTTGCTGATGGGGCTGAACTTCATGTTCGGATGAATGCTAATAAGGGTCGTGGTTATGTTTCAGCTAATGATAATAAGGCTCTTGCAGATGATATGCCAATTGGTGTATTACCTATCGACTCTATTTATACCCCGATCGAACGCGTTAACTACCAAGTAGAGAAAACACGTGTTGGTCAAAAAAATGATTATGACAAATTAACTCTTGATGTGTGGACAAATGGTTCTATCACTCCTAGTGAAGCTATTAGTCTTTCTGCTAAGATTTTAACAGAACACTTGGCATTGTTTGTTGATTTAACAGATGAAGCTAAGAATGCTGAAATCATGGTAGAAAAAGAAGAAACGCATAAAGAAAAAATGTTAGAAATGACGATTGAAGAGCTTGATTTGTCAGTTCGTTCATATAACTGTCTAAAACGTGCAGGTATCAATACAGTTCAAGAATTAACTAATAAGTCTGAAGCTGACATGATGAAAGTACGTAACTTAGGACGTAAATCCTTAGACGAAGTTAAGGCTAAATTGGCAGATCTTGGCTTGTCTTTACGTCATGATGACTAGAATTTACTATAACTAAAGGGAGGGAATCTGTTCATGGCTTACCGTAAATTAGGACGCACAAGTGCACATCGTAAGGCAATGTTGCGTAACTTAACAACTGATTTAATTGTTAACGAAAAAATCGTTACAACAGAAACACGTGCTAAAGAAGTTCGTAAATTTGTTGAAAAGATGATTACTTTAGGTAAAAAAGGTGATTTAGCTTCTCGTCGTCGCGCTGCTGCATTTGTAATGAATGTTGTTGCTGATGTAAAAGAAGAAAACGACGATGTAGTTGTTCAATCAGCTTTACAAAAGTTATTTGATGATCTTGCACCTCGTTTTGCAGAACGTAATGGTGGTTACACTCGTATTCTTAAGATGAGTGAACGTCGTGGCGACGCTGCAAAGATGGTTGTGCTAGAATTAGTCGACTAAACTTTCGATAAGTAAATAAAAGAAATTGTCACTTTTATAACGATAATTGGGTGTTATGATGTTGGGAGATATAAATTAACCGAGTCTAGTCCAAAGTAGCAGATATTTGATATCTTGTGAATCTTCGTTATAAAAAGTGATTTTTTGTTTTCTATAAAATTGATATTTATCATAATCATTGGTATATTAGCATTTTAAAGACACTCATTACGAGTGTCTTTTTTGTTTGAATACGTCATGACTAAAGTAAGTTTTCTTAGTTTATATATGGTATATTATTACTATGTATATATAATATCTAGGAGTAATTGTTTATGAGTTTGACAGATGGAAATATAATTGAAATTGATAATTTATCTTTCAAATACGCTCGACAAAATAAATACATTTTGAAAAATTTAACTTTAAATATAAAGGACGGTCAATGGATAGCTTTGATTGGACATAATGGTAGTGGGAAATCCACATTAGCTCGATTAATAGATGGACTGCTAAAGGCTGAATCTGGCAGTATAAAAGTTGATGGCTATGAAATGAATGAAAAAAATATTTGGGATATTAGAAAAAAAATAGGAATGGTATTCCAAAATCCCGATAATCAGTTTGTTGGTGCGGATGTTGAAAGTGATATAGCGTTTGGTTTAGAAAATCAAGGAGTGCCTAGAGAAGAAATGGTATCGCGTGTAGCCGATGCTTTGAAAGTTGTCGGGATGGAAAAATTTGCTACACATGAACCGGCAAGATTATCTGGTGGACAAAAGCAAAGAGTAGCAATTGCTGGAGTATTAGCATTGAGACCTAAAATAATTATCCTCGATGAAGCTACAAGTATGCTTGATCCAGAAGGAAGAAAAGGTTTGATTACTCTTATCAAAAATTTAAAAGATGAGTATAAGTTCACTGTTATTTCTATTACACATGATATTGATGAAGCTACTTTAGCAGATAGAGTTATTGTTCTCGATGACGGTAAAATAATTGATGATGGTAAGCCAGAATCTATTTTTATAAAGAATGATGAATTATTAAATATTGGATTAGATATTCCTTTTGCTGAGAAGATTAGAAGAGAACTTACAAAAAAGGGTGTAGATATTCCAAATAAATATTTTACAGAAGAGGAAATGGTCGATTGGTTATGTCAATTCAAGCAAAAAAATTAAATTATACTTACCAAATTGGAACACCTTTAGAACATGTAGCATTGAAAGATGTATCTATAAATATTGAAGACGGTAGTTATACGGCAATAGTTGGACATACCGGTAGTGGCAAATCTACATTGTTACAGCATCTGAATGGCCTATTGAAACCTACTAGTGGAGAAATTTCAATCAATGGATATACAATCGATAATACCACTAAAAATAAAGAGTTGGGAAAATTAAGAAAAGAAGTAGGATTTGTTTTTCAATTTCCTGAAGCACAATTATTTGAAGAAACAGTTCTAAAAGATATAGCATTTGCTCCTAAAAACTTTGGAAAAAGTGAAGATGAAGCCGAAAAAATTGCAAGAGAAAAAGCAAAATTAGTAGCTCTTCCTGAAGAAGTATTGGAGAAATCACCTTTTGAATTATCTGGTGGTCAAATGAGAAGAGTAGCAATTGCAGGAATTTTGGCAATGGAACCAAAAGTTTTAGTATTAGATGAACCAACTGCGGGATTAGATCCTGAGGGACGCCATCAAATGATGGAAATGTTTAATAGATTGCATAAAGATGAAAACTTAACAATCATCTTAGTAACACACCAAATGAATGATGTTGCTGAATATACTGATCATGTAATAGTCTTGGAATCAGGTAAAGTAATTGCTGATTCTACTCCTAAAGAACTATTTAGTGATCCAGAGTGGTTAAAAAATCATCATTTAAATCTTCCACAAACTACAGATTTTGCCTACAAATTGTTTGATAAGTTAGCTCTTTCTAAACATAGTATTCCACTAAAAAGTGAAGAGTTAACTGATGAAATTTTGAAAATACTAGGGGGAAATTTGAATGAATAAATTACTTTTAGGAAGATATATCAATGGTAATTCTTTAATTCATAGAATGGATCCTCGAAGTAAATTAGCACTAAGTTTCTATTTTATAGGAATAATTTTTCTCGCTAATAACTGGCAAACATATTTATTGTTGATAGCTTTTACTTTTTTGGGAGTACTGTTATCAAAAATTAAATTGAGCTTTTTTATTAGAGGAATAATACCATTAGTTTGGTTAATATTATTTACAGTATTATTGCAAGTCTTTTTTACAAATGGTGGCCATGTATTTTGGCATTGGGGTCCCTTTACATTATCTAAATATGGATTAGTAAATGGTATCTATGTATTTTTTAGATTTGTCTTGATAATAGTGATGTCTACCTTGTTAACATTAACAACATCGCCATTAGAAATTTCAGATGCTATGGAGTCATTGTTAAAGCCATTGAAATATTTGAAGGTTCCAGTATATGAAATTTCTCTAATGCTTTCGATAGCATTAAGATTTGTACCTACTTTAATGGATGAAACAGCTAAAATAATGAATGCTCAGCGTTCAAGAGGTGTTAATTTTGGTGAAGGCTCATTAGTTGAGCAAGTAAAAGCTGTAATTCCTATACTAATCCCATTGTTTGTATCTTCTTTCAATCGAGCTGAAGATTTGGCTACTGCGATGGAAGCTCGAGGATACAAAGGTGGAGAGGGTAGAACTAAATTTAGAGTACATGTATGGAAATTGCGTGATACGATGACTATCATTGCTTTTGCAGTTTTAACAATAGCATTAATTATTCTAAAAAACTAATTGAAAGGAAGAAATATGACGCAAAGATTTAAAGTAACGTTAGCTTATGATGGTACTAATTTTGCAGGTTTTCAAGCTCAGCCAAATCAAAGAACAGTTCAATTTGTTCTGGAAAAAGCTATTAACAAAATGAGTAAAAAGGATGAGTATATAACTGTTTACGGATCAGGGAGAACAGATTCTGGAGTACATGCTTTAGGACAAGTGGTACATTTTGATTTTCCGCATCCTATTTCTGCTAAAGGTATGTTGAGAGGATTAAATAGTATGTTGCCGCTGGACTGTGAAGTAGTAGATTGCAAAATAGTACCAAATGATTTTCATTCAAGATATACAACTCATGGGAAAAGATATTTATATCGTGTTAGTAGAGGAGAATTTGTAAATCCTTTTAAGAGATTGTATACAGGACACTATAAGTATCCTTTAGATATAGAAAAAATAAAAGAAGCGATGCCAGATGTTGAAGGAACACATGATTATTCAAGTTTTGTTGCTTCTGGTAGTCAAGCTAAAAGTCATGTAAGAACAATTTATGAAGCTAAAGTTTACGAAGATAAGGTAAACGATGAAATAGTTTTTGAATTTTATGGAAATGGATTTTTGTATAATCAAGTTAGGATAATGGTGGCAACACTTCTAGAAATTGGTAATGGAAAAAGACCAGTACACGATTTTTTGAGATTGTATGAAGTTAAGGATAGAAGTCAAGCAAGACAGACAGCACCAGCTAGTGGCTTATACTTAAAGGAAGTATATTATGATGAAGAGGATGAAAAATTATAAGAAAACTCAATTATTATATATTGACTTATTGTTAAACAAGTAATAAACTAGTATTTGGTATTGTTTGCCCCACAGTAAGCCCCGTTAATCTTATTGTATGTCAAACATGTATACAACAAATGGAGGAAATAAACGTGCGTACAACATATATTGCAAAACCAGGCGAAGTAGAACGTAAATGGTATGTAGTTGATGCAACAGATGTTCCTTTGGGACGTTTATCATCAGCTGTAGCATCTATTTTACGTGGTAAGAATAAACCAACATTTACACCAAACGTAGATACAGGTGACTATGTAATTGTTATCAATGCTGAAAAGGTTGCTTTAACAGGTCGTAAAGCTTCTAACAAAGTTTACTATCACCACTCAAATCATCCAGGTGGTTTGAAGGCTCGTACAGCTGGTGACTACCGTGAAAAGGATCCTGAAAAGTTATTAGCATTATCTGTTAAAGGTATGCTTCCAAAGGGTACTCTTGGTCGTCAACAAGCTAAGAAGTTACATGTATACCGTGGTGCAGATCACAAGCATGAAGCACAACAACCAGAAGTATTGGATATTAACAAATTAATCTAGGAGGAATTAGAAAGTGGCTCAAGTACAATATCAAGGCACAGGCCGTCGTAAGAACTCCGTTGCTCGTGTTCGCTTAGTACCAGGTACAGGTAAGATCACAATGAACGGAAAACCTGCAGAAGAATACATTCCATTCGCAAACATTCGCGAAGATATGGTACAACCATTTGGCGTTACAGAAACAAAAGGTCAATATGACGTTTTTGTTAACGTAAATGGTGGTGGATTCTCTGGTCAAGCTGGTGCAACTCGTCATGGAATTGCACGTGCTTTACTTGAAGTAGATCCAGATTTCCGTGGAGTATTGAAGTCAGCTGGTTTATTAACACGTGACGCTCGTATGAAAGAACGTAAGAAACCAGGTCTTAAGAAAGCTCGTAAAGCTTCACAATTCTCAAAACGTTAATATATACCATATTATCGGAAAAGCACATCTCTTGTTGGGATGTGCTTTTTGTTATGCATTAATATAATAAATAGTAAAATTGAATTAACTATGGGATTGAAATTTTAAATTAGAACTACATTGGAGTAGATAATATCGGAAGGAAATACTAAAATGAAGTATGATAAAGATAATCAACAATATGGTTTAATGCTGGGGAAGTCTAAGTTGGTTTTTATTAAAACTGGTGCTGCTGGTTCAATTTATGAATATAAAAATAAGTATTTAGAGTTAGCAAGTAAAATTCAGAATGAAAGAGGATATGCCGTGGTTGTTTCAGCTAATCCAGTTGGTTCTCCACTAAATTTACAAGAAGAGTTGGAAAAAATTTCAACATACTTAATAGATATTAAAGAAATTATATTAATTGGAATTTCGCGAGGTGGATTATTAGTATTGCAACAAGGATATTTAAATACTAGAGTTAGCCGAATTTTAGCAATTAATCCACTACTGGCAATTAATTGGCATAAAACTAAAAAGGGCCTGATTAACTTTAGTGGAGCAAAAGTACAAGTGGTTTTTGGTCAATATGATCCTAGTGTTGATTATTCAGATCTTATTGAGAGATTGGAAGTACTAGAAACAGATTGTAGTAGTCAAATTATTTCTAAGGCAGATTATAATTTTAAAGGAAAACTCGATACTTTTAAAAAATTAGTGATGCAATTTGTATTAGAAGATTAAAGTTGTTAGTAGTGATGATTAATAATTTAGATAAAAGATAGTGATGTATATTGAGAATGAAAAAAGGACTACGCATTGAGCATAGTCCTTTTAAACACTATTCATTCTTTCTTTGAAGTTTACGTCTGAAATAAGCACTTTCTTCAGCACTAGCAGAGAAGATAATATGATCACCTAATTGTAATTGCGTATAACCATGAGGTGCAATAGCATGTCCATTACGATAAATTCTACTGATTGTAATCTTATCAATATGTGGTAAGTCTTTAACTTCAACTCCAACAAAAATTGAATCATTAACTACCACTTCATATAAACGAGATTCAGAACTTGTAAGAATTTGTAGCATAGATGGACTATCAATCATTGAACGCATCATACCTACATTGATATCGAAATAACTGAAGTATTCAATACCAGCTTTTTTAAGTTCATCTTCCATATCATTAAGTGGATTACGATTTTCAAAACGAACAATGACACGATTTACACCATACTTTTTAGCTGCAAGAGATAATTTATAATTAACATTATAATCAGCATACCCTAAAACGAGAATATCAGTATCAAAAATATGATTAGCAATTAACTCATCAGGATCTAAAGAATCTAAGAAATGTACATTAGCTTGAGAATTGTAGGTTGTAAAATTCTTAGAATTATCTGTATACATTTGAACATCATACATTCCTTTAGAAAGTTGTTGAGCAGCAGATACTGTAACTAAATTTACACCAATAATATGCAATGATGTTTGCTTTTGATCTTCTGGTTCAGGTTTATATTGTTTATTAAAGAAAACAGGTCCTACGATACAAGTAAGAATTCCAGCAAGTAAAAAAGCACCAGATTGTTGTGGAGTTATAGCATGTAAGTGTTCAGCAATCTTTAAGGTTGTTACTACTAATGTGATAGTAGTACTTGTTGCAACAGCACCAACAAAGGAGTTCTTTTTACTAAAACGTCTTTTGAAACCAAAATATCCTGGAAGTTTTGCGAGGATAAAGGCTACAAAGAATAAAGGAATTAATAATAATGTTTTAGGCGAACGCATCAATGATGGAATATCTAAATTTACCCCTGTTAAAATAAAGAAGAAAGGAGTAAAGAAACCATATCCAATTGCATCAAGGCGATGTTCTGTTTCTTCAGCAGGTTCTAATAATTTCAAAACAATTCCGGCAACGAAAGCACCGAGAATATTTTCAGCTCCAACTGTCTCAGCTACTAAAACTAAGGCAATGATAACAAAGAAAGCAAGACGCATATCAATTTGTGTAGTTGCTTTATTGATTTTATCAAAGAATGAGAAGAAGTGTCTGAAACGATTGAATAAGAATGCTGCAGCTATAAATAGCAATGTAATCAACCATAAACTAGCACCTTTTCCTGCATAGATAGAGGAATAGGCAGTTAAAGCAATCATAGGAATAACTTCACCTAATACAGAGAATAAAAGAATAGTTTGGCCGAATGGACGGCTTAGTAACTCATTTTCTTTCAATAATGAAGTCATGATTCCTAAAGAAACAGTACTAAATAAAATAGTAGCTAAACCAACATCTGAGAATAAGCCTGTAACTTTAAATAACAAGGCTAAAATTAGCGATGCGACTAAAGAAAAAGCATATGCATAAGTTGCAGCTCTAACAGGTGAAGTTTTAGGCTCATTAGCTGCCATCTTTGCTTCTAACGGGGATAAGGTGTGTGAATTCTTCTTAAATAAGCTAAAATCAATTTCCATACCACTTAAAAACATTAATAGTATAACCCCGAAAGTTGAACACCAACTCAAGAGCGTATCAGCATGAATTAAATTGAAACAACTTTTACCAATAATAATACCTATAATAATTTCAGCAACCGAAGTAGGAAGAAAAGATACTTTGAATCTTGCTAAAACCATAGGTGTGATAAAAGCCGCCAGTGTAACAATTAAAAATGAAACTGACATAGTAATACCTTCTAATCTTAAATTTTTTCTATACAAGTATAACATAAAGGCTAGAATGAATTAAATTATTCATCCTAGCCTTAACACTGTATTCGTATTATTACAATACATTATTATACAGGCTCGAGTGATTTATTTGTAGGTTAAATTAAATGATTTTTACTTTTTTATAAATTAAATAAAGGATAATAGTTATAAAAAATATTTAAAATTTGTTATAAACAGTTAAAAATGATACAATAGTATGACGAGTTTTTTGATAATTTGAAAGGGGTTGTTAAAAATGGCTCTTACTGAAAAAGAATTAGAACAAAAACATATGGATGATGTTGTTGCTAAAATAAAGCAAGCTGAAAAGAGACATCAATCCGAGATTAATAAGGTTGAACAAGATAGAAAAGACATTATGGATGATTTTAAAAATAATGTCAGAATTAAAACAGGCTCCTATGCTGGAATTATGGAAACTGGTCTAACTGTAAGACAACAGCAACAACTTTTGCAAGAACGCGAAAATAGTTGGCAACATGCAACGCAGAGATTAGAAGTTCTTGAAAAGTTAGAGAAAAAGCCATACTTTGCTAGAATAGATTTCACTGAGAATGATGGTAAGCAGGAATCTATTTATATAGGATTAGGTTCTTTTGCGGATACTCCAGATCATTTTATGATTTATGATTGGCGTGCTCCAATTTCCAGTATTTACTATGATGGTAAATTGGGAGAAGTAACATATGATACACCCGATGGTCCACAAACAGCAGTATTAACTCTAAAAAGACAGTTTATGGTAGAAGATGGCAAGATCATAACTTTATTTGACACTGATGAAACTGTTGGGGATCAAATGTTATTGGAAGTTCTAGACGAATCTTCTGACATTAAGATGAAGAGCATTGTTACTACGATTCAAAAAGAACAAAATAAGATTATTAGAGATACTAAGTCTGACTTGCTATTTGTTCAAGGTGCTGCAGGTTCAGGTAAAACATCTGCTGTATTACAAAGAGTAGCATATCTATTGTATCGTTATCGTGGAAATTTGAGCTCAAGTCAAGTGGTATTATTTTCACCAAACCAGTTATTTAATGACTATATTGATCAAGTTCTACCAGAATTAGGAGAACAAAATATGGTTCAAATGACTTACTATCAATATTCACAACGTCGTCTACCTAAGATACATGTAGAAACGTTGCAAGAAAGGTTTGATGAAGATAATCAACCATTAAGAAGAAAAATTTCGGCTTTAAAAAGTAGCTTAACAATGTTTAATGCGACGACTAATTATAGTGATTATTTAAATACTGCTGGAATGAGATTTAGAGATATAAAATATAATGGAGAAATCTTCTTCTCTAAAAAAGACATAAAGAAAATTTACTATAGTTTTAATAGTAATTACAATCTACGTAATCGTTTGTCTGCTACTAAAGAAAAACTTATTAAAATTCTAAATAGTAAAGTAGGGGAACTTGCTAAACAAGATAATGTTCAAAAACAAATACAAGATTTAAGTAGAGAAGAGCTCAATGAATTGTATGGTGATGAGCCACGTAATTTTGTTAATGGTGATCAAGAGCTAAAATTCTTAGCCCGCAGTTACGTTATGAAACAATTACGTCCAGTTCAAAGGGCTATTGTACGTAATCGCTTTTTAAGCATTAATAAACAGTTTGTTCATTTCATGCGTAATATTCCAGAATTAGTTGATTTAGCAAAATTTGATTTAACTTTAGAACAGTGGAATGATGATGTCGATATGACAATCAGTCGTTTGAAAAATCATAAATTAACAATAGCTGATGTAACTATTTACCTATATTTGTATGATTTGATTACAGGAAAACGTGGAGAAATAGATATTAAGCATGTCTTTATTGATGAAATTCAAGATTATACAGCATATCAATTAGCATATCTAAAATTTGGTTTTCCACGTGCTAAATTTACAATGTTAGGTGACCTAAATCAGGCTATCTTTACTAAGGAAAATAACCATACGTTGTTGGACGAATTAGGAACAATGTTTGATAAAGATAAAACAAAAGTTATCCAATTAACACAATCATATCGATCAACTCAACAAATAACAGACTTTACAAAAGAAGTATTAGTAAATGGAGAAAAGGTTACATCTTTTGCTCGCAAAGGACCATTACCAACTATTACAATTGATAGCGATGAAGAAAAATTAGTTAATGATGTAGTTATGCAACTGCACAGAAATGATGCAGAAAAGATGACTACTGCAATTATTGGCAAAACATTAGCTGAATGTGAGAAGTTGACAGAGAAATTAAAGAAAAAAGGTGCTCAAGTTACTTTAATTAAGACTGAAAACCAACGCTTAGTTCCAGGAACAATTGTGGTGCCAGCATTTTTAGCAAAAGGACTAGAATTTGATGCTGTAATAATGTGGAATGCTAATAGAAATAATTATCATGATGAAAGTGAAAGACAATTAGTTTATACAATTTGTTCTAGAGCGATGCACAGATTAGATATATTCGCTGTTAAAGAATTAACACCATTAATGGACAGGGTAAATCCAGAATTGTATGAAATGTTATAAAAAAATTTCTGAGTACTTGATTGGAAATGTAAGCCAATCAGGTCTCAGGAATTTTTTAATTCCAAAGCATACCTTTAGAATGTGTTAATTCGAGAACTTCATCACGTTTAGTAACTTTTCGATTAAGATTGCTATTTTTGCCAATAATTTGTTGAGTGAAATTCTCTTTACGTGGGTTAGAGGTACGGCTTAAATAGTAATGTTCAACTTCCTTATCGTAATCTTCATAGTCTTGTGTAGACAAATTATCTTGATATTCGTTTTCAAAGACTTTGAATGATAATGGTAAGCGAGGCTTTTGCTGAATTTCTTCATCAGGGATACCTATTTGCAAACCTAAGGCAGGAATTACCATATCAGGAAGATTGAATAATTCACTGACAGCACGAATATCATTGCGAATGCTACCTAGAATTACGCCTCCTAGGCCTAAACTTTCAGCTGCAAGGTACATATTTTGAACAGCTAAAGTAGCATCAGATAAGCCTTGAAGGTACAAATCCATTGTATGCAAGCGACCATCATCAAGGTTAGCTTCTTGTCGTAATTTTACATTGCGATGTAGATCGATTAAGAAGATAAAAAGCTCACCATTTTCAGATACTGGTGGTTGGTTACAAATTTCAGCTAACTTAGTGCGTTTGTCCTTATCTGTAACATGAATAATAGAAAATTGTTGAAGAAACTGGCTACTTGCAGTATGATTTGCAACTTCATAAAGAGTATTTAAAGTTTCTTTATCAAGTGGTTGACTCTTAAAATGTCTAATAGAACGATGATTAAGTTGCGTTTTAATAGTATCATTTAAATTCATTACAGATCTCCTATCTCTCTAGATAAAATATACATTTAAGTATAGCACTACGAAAAGAAACGCAACAAATGAAATGTATTGTTGTGCCTAATATTATATTATTTGGATTTTATTAAATTCCCATCATCTAATTGGTAAATTTCATCAGCAAATTTTTCTAATCTAACATCATGTGTAACAACAAGAATTGCTTTATTCTGGTCATGGGCTAGATTGGCCAGTAAACTACCAACTTCTTTAACTTTTGCACTATCTAAAGCAGCTGTTGGTTCATCAGCTAAGATAATTTCAGGGTTGGTATATAAGGCTCTAGCAATAGCCACTCTTTGTTTTTGACCACCAGATAGTTGATCTGGATATTTATTAATCAAATTATCGATACCTAGTTTAACTAATAATTGACTCAATGCCTCTTTAGAAAGATTATTTACTTTTTTAATCTTATCAACTAAAGTAAATTGTTCAGCGACAGTTAAGTAAGGGACTAAGTTATAAGCTTGCAAAATAAAGCCAATTTGATTTAGTCGTAAATTATCACGTTCTTTAGCAGAAAAAGCACTAATATCTTTATCATTAATCATTACTCGTCCAGAATCTGCAGATTGAAGCCCACCAGCAATCGTTAAAAAGGTGCTTTTGCCAGAACCAGATGGACCTAAAATTAAAATGAGCTTTCCTTTTTCTGCAGTAAAATTTAAATCACGTAGGACATGTACCTGAGCAGTATCTTTACCGAAATACTTATTAATATTTTTTAATTCAATAACAGACATTTTTTATCCTCCAATAACAGAAACAGGATCTACTTTAAGAACAATTCTGATAGGAATTAGTGAACCAAGAATTGCCATTAAAATTAATCCTAACGAGACGACAAACATAAAAGTTAAGTTAAAGGACATTGGAACAGTATTTGGGATTGAAAATGACGTTCCGATAGTTAAAAAGATACTAATTCCAAGACCGATAATAGTTAGTATTAGTGACTGAGAAAAAGTAGCATTAACTAAAAGTTTAGCAGGACTACCTTGAGCTCTGAGAACGGCATAGTTGCCAATCTTTTGAATCGTAATTATATAAAGAAATACTGCAATGATAATTAGGGAAATGATCATCAAAAATCCAATCATAAAGATAAAAGTTGAATTCTGAGCAGAATATCCTGGTAACTTATTAATAACTTCTTCAACTGTATAAAGTTTTAACGAAGTATCGGTATTTTTGATTGAATTTTTTTTAGAAACAATAGCACTTCCACCGAAATTAGATCCCATACCACGTAAAATTTGCCATGTTGTAGTAGTTCCATAAATAATAGGTGAAATATTAATTTTAGCATTATGAGTGAATCCAACAATTTTATATTTAGTACTATCTGAGTTTAAGGTTAGATAATCTCCTAATTTATATCCTTTTTGTTCAAAAGAATCATCAACCACAACTTCATGATTATTAGTAAATTTTCTACCACTACTTATTTTTAAGTCACGATTAATAAATTGTTTTTTCTCTAATCCGATAAAAGAAGCAGATTGCTTTTCCTTATCAGTAGCTTTAGCAACAACTGTAGTCTCAGCAATAACGGCATTATTTTTGTTCTTTGTCAGTTTATTTACTTGTTCGGTAGTTAATAGCGATTGACGTAAATTAGTATCAGAATCTTTATTAAGGACAACACTCTTTATTTTCCAACCATCAATAGCAGCAGTATTTTCTTGAGCAAGACCTAATGCAAGACTTGTTAGAATAAAGATTAAATAACTAATCAAGGCAATCATGGCAATGATTAAGCCATAACGTAACTTTTCATGTTTGATTTCTTTTAAAGCGAGAAACATACAATATCATTCCTTTCAATTTTCCAAAAGCTTTGTCAAAACTACGTAAAGTTGTTCCAGATATTTATCTTGTTTATCAGGAGAACTCATACTTTCTCTAATTGTTGCATGACATAACTCAGCAACTGCCCAAACTAAAGGGGAAACGTCAGGGGACATTGGTTTAGAAGGAATATGATGTTCGTTATATAAGATATGCATCCTTATTAAGTCATAATATTTACTTTTTTGAGTATTGGTCAAAAAATCACGAGTTTGCTGAACGTAAGCATCGGCTGTTTGATCGCCCTTAGAAATAAAGGGAGTATGGATGTCTTTCATTGCTAACTTATAAAGAAAAATATATGCATCAGTTAAATCAGAAAAATATTTATAAAAGGCACCACGTGCGATCTCAGCTTCTTTAACAATTGGCGCAACCTGAGCTTTACTCAAAGATACTTTTGAAAATTCATGGAGTAAGGCGAGAATAATTGTATTTTTCTTTTTTTCAGATAAATGTTCAAATGTAGATGAAGGCATAAACTATCATTCCTTTGATTTAAATTAATTAGTGACACAGTGTCAATTTTACAAAAAGCATCATACACCAAAAGTGACACGGTGTCAATTTTAAAATGATTTATAAGTTGAAAAATAGGAAGAGAAAATAATAGATCTATAAGTTATAATTTAAGAAAGAGGTGATTTAGATGGATAAAAAATTAACAGGATTTACTAATATTCAAAAGTTAGATCCAGATATTATTGTTGATCTAAAATATGCAACAGAGGATAACTTTACTGGGAAAGTAATTTATGATTTTACTACTGCTATAGCCAGAACTGGAACCGCATACAAATTAGCTAAAGCAAGTGAAATTGTAAAGAAACAAGGATATAGGTTAAAAGTATGGGATGCCTACCGTCCCGTAAAATCTCAGAAAAGATTATTTGAAGTTTACCCTGATCCTAAATTCGTTGCTGAACCTAATCCAAATTTCAGCCATCAAAAAGGTGTTACATTTGACTTAACTTTAACTGATAAGTTAGGAAATGAAGTAGAGATGCAAACTGGATTTGATGATTTCTCTGAAATGGCTGCTAGAAAAGCACCAAGAACCCCTGAACAAGAGAAAAATTATAAGATCCTAAATGACGCGATGCTTGAAGCAGGCTTTGTGGGATATGAAAATGAATGGTGGGATTACCGCGATAGTCAAATGGATGAATATGAGCCTTTAGATGCTGATCCTAATAAATATAAATTAAAAAAGTTGCACAAAACACTTGCACTAAAAGTAAGTAAGTAGTACACTATAAAACGTAATCGAAAGAAAACGTTTGCAATATATAAATTAGATTTGTTTTATGGAGGTTCTATTTATGACTGAAAAGAAAATTGCTGCAAGTGTTGCTATGTTAAAAGTTTTAGAAGCATGGGGAGTTAAGGATGTTTATGGTTATCCAGGTGGTTCTTTTAACTCAACAATGAAAGCGCTAGATATTGAAAAAGAAAATATAAATTATGTTCAAGTTAGACATGAACAAGTAGGTGCTTTAGCTGCAGCTGCTCACGCAAAATTAACAGGACAAATAGGTGTAACTTTTGGTTCTGCTGGACCTGGTGCAGTTAATTTATTAAATGGACTTTATGATGCTAAGGAAGATCATGCACCTGTTTTAGCATTAGTAGGACAAGTTCCTCATACTAATATGAACTATGATTATTTCCAAGAATTTCCTGAAGTTCCAATGTTCCAAGATGTAGCAGTATATGATCGTATTGTAATGACACCGGAAAGTTTACCTTATGTTGTTGATAAAGCAATTCGTGAAGCATATAAGAATAAAGGTGTAGCGGTAGTTGTAATTCCTAACGATTTTGGATATGTAGAAATTCCAGATGTAGACTATGCATCTACTACAATTCTAGATAAAGCTGAACCTAAGCCAGCACCAACAGATGAAGAAGTTGACAAGTTCTTAGAATTAGTTAAGAATGCTAAACATCCTATTTTCCATGTGGGTTCAGGTATTAAAGAAAATGCTGATAAGTTAATAGAGTTATCTAGAAAATTACAAATTCCGGTAACAATTACAGGTTTAGCAAAAGGTTCTGTTCCTGATGACTACGAAGGTAATTTAGGTACATTAAACCGTGCTGCTTCTAAAGCTGCAGATGAAGCATTCGCAACAGCAGATTTGGTAATTGCTTTAGGTGCAGATTTCCCATTTGCTAACTTAGTATATCGTACACATGACTTTAAGTTTGTACAAATTGATAATGATAGATCACATTTTGGTAGACATCATTTCTTAGATCTAGGAATTTGGTCAGATTCAGGGGAATTCTTAGCAAAAGCTTTAGAAAGAAGTGAAACTGCTCCAGAAAGTGCATTCTTTAAAGCAAGTGTTGCAGCTATGAAAGACTGGAAAGCATATCTTAACAAATTAATGCATAAAGAAGAAGGTCCACTTTCATTTGAACAAGTGTACCGTGAAATTAATCGTATTGCTGAAGAAAATGCTGTTTTCGGTATTGATACAGGTGATAATATTATCAATAGTTTCCGTCTCTTAGACTTTAAAGGCGATAAAAAGTGGACAATTTCTGCATTATTTGCAACTATGGGATACGGAGTACCTGCAGCTATTGCTGGTCAATTAGCTTATCCAGATCGCCAAGTATTCAATATTTCTGGTGACGGAGCTTTCTCAATGGTTATGCAAGACTTATTGACTGAAGTTAAATATAATTTGCCAGTAATCAACATCGTAACTTCTAACCAAACACTAAACTTTATTAAATCAGAACAAGATGATATTTTTGAAATGAATCATTCTGGTATTGATTTAGTAGATGCTGACTATGCTAAAATTGCAGAAGGAATGGGTGTAAAGGGAATTACAGTGAAGACTCTTGAAGAACTTCCTGCAGCATTTGACGAAGCATTAGCTACTACAAAGGCTGGTCGTCCAGTATTAATTGATGCTAAGATTACTGATAAGCGTGGAATTCCAGTAGAAGAACTAGAATTGCATGTTGAAGATGGTAAATTTGTTGAAACAATTTCTGCTGGTTATCAAGCAACACATGCTGAAAAGACAGTAGAAGATTTCTTCGCAAGTTATGACGGTGCTGAATTAAAACCTTTAACTGCATATTTTGAAGAATATGGCGTAGAAGCTTAATTAAAATTAATTAGCCAATCTAAATTTATTATAAGAATCTCCTTAGGCGTCGACATTGGAATAAATGTTGATGCCTTTTTATTATGCTGATTTTTGGCAAAATAAAAAGTCCCAATCTAAGAGAATTGAGACTTAAAAATTAATTTCAATATAGTAATTGTGGCTAAATCTTAGTACCAGCCGTTAGATAACCAGTGAGATTGAGCAGCTGACCAAGAACCATAACGACTAGCTACGTATTGATCTGCAACACGTTCTTGGTTAGCAGGGGAATAATCTCCACCTAAGTAAGAAGCAGATAATTGATATCTACCAATGTATTGACCATTACGAGCGCCATAATTGCCACCAGATTCACGAGCAGCAATCCATTCCTTAGCAGCTTGTTCGTTACCAGAAACACTGGATGTGTAATTAGAATTTGTATTGTAGTTTGTAGTAGCTTGTTGTGAACTTGCAGCTGGAGCAACTTGTTGACTTTGTTGGCTTTGTTGACCTTGAGCTGCTTGTTGGTTGTTATCAGCTTGAGTAGCTTCACCAATTTCAAGTTTTTGACCAACGAAGATTAAGTTAGCATTTGATAATTTGTTTGTGTTAACAATAGCGTCAACAGTTGTGTTGTAATCTTTAGCAAGTTTTGAAACTGTATCACCTGATTTAACTGTAACTGTATCTGCGTTTGCAACTGCTGCGGAAGCAAAGACACCTGTTAATGCTGCGGCTGATGCGATAACTGCTGTTTTTTTCATATAAAATATTCACTCCTGTAAAAAATTCTTATTTAAAACCTAAATCTTAGAATAATATACATAGCTTAATAACTTGAATAAGTTCTCCTATGTATCAACGCTTATAAGTATAAAAAAATAATATAACAGGCATATAGCATATAAATTACTTTTTTCGGTAATTATGTAATATTTTGTAATATTTTAGACTATTTAATGATCTAAATGTTGATATAATGGGAATTACAAAAAAATATAAAGTACTGAAAAATGTAACAAAAAAAGTAAAAAATATCCAGAAATTATTCATAAAAATCGAAAAATTGATAAAACTTTGGTTATTTTACGAAGATATTACTTAATATAAGAAGTTGTTACGAGAAAAATTAAAGAGATTTTTTAGGATTAAAAGTAGTGTGTAAAAAAATTAAATTAACTACTACTTTTTTTATTACCACTATAATATGGTAAAATTAATATAAAACTTATGTTCGGAGGGATAATATGAAATTCTTACATACTGCAGACTGGCATATAGGAAAAAAACTACACAATTTTGACTTGAAATATGAAGAAGATGACGCTTTTAAACAAATTGAAAGAATTGCAGAAGAAGAAAAGGTTGATGCAATTATTATAGCTGGTGATTTATATGATAGATCATTACCAAGTGAAGAAGCGGTAAAAAGTGTAAACGAAAAATTAAAGAGGCTAAATCTAGTTGATAAGCATCCTTTATTGGTTATAAGTGGGAACCATGATTCAGCGACAAGATTAAATACTGGTAGTGAATGGTTTAAAGTTACAAACTTATTTTTAAATACAAAAATTTCTGGAGCATTTGAACCAGTAGAAATAGAAGACACACAATTTTTTCTCTTACCATATTTTGAACCACAAGAGGTAAGAAATTATTTTGACAGGCAAGATTTGAAAAATGTTCAAGAAGCGATGCAACTTATTGTAGAAAAAATAAAAGAAAAGTTTAAGCCTAACATGAAACATGTATTGGTTGCACATTTTTTTGCTGCTGGAAGTACACAAACTGATTCTGAGACTAATGTTATGGTCGGTGGTTTAGACGCTATTCCAACTTCTTATTTGAATGATTTTGACTATGTTGCGTTAGGACATTTACATGATGCAAGAGCAAGTCAAGCAGAGATTATAAAATATAGTGGGTCACCTGTAAAATTTTCAGTGTCAGAAGCGACATCGCAAAAGGGTGTTTGGATTGTAGATACTGAAAAAATATCACCTAAATTCGTTCCATTAGTTCCAGTTCATGAAATAAATGTATTAGAAGATTCATTTGACAATTTAATTTCTCCATCGGTATATGAAAAGTATTCCAAGGAAGACTATTATGCTATTAGATTGACTGACACTAAGGTCATTCCAGATGTGATTAATAAATTAAGAAATTACTACCCTAAGATCTTAGAATTGAGACGTGTTGGTGAAATTCAAGAGCTGAAAGCAGAAGAGAATAAAGAAAGGGATTTAACTGATCCCATGAAATTAGTTAGTGACTTTTTTACTGAAGTTACAGGTGAGAAATTAACTTCAAATCAGCAAAAATGGGTAAAAAATGCATTAAAGGATGTGAATAAAAAATGAAACCATTAAAGTTAAGAATGAAGTACTTTGGACCATATATTGATGAAACAATGAATTTTACAGAGTTTGATAATACACCTCTATTTTTAATCAGTGGAAAAACAGGTAGTGGGAAAACAACCATTTTTGATGCTATGAGTTTTGCTTTATTCGATCATACCTCTGGTGATGAAAGAGACGCTAAGCAGATGAGATCTGATTTTGCTACACCTAATGATGCAACTGAAGTGACATTTATATTTGAGCATAATGGAATGAAATACACAGTTATTCGTAGTCCCAAAATGAATTTAGCTAAAAAGAGAGGAAATGGAACTAGGGATGTTGAGGCTTCTGTAAAAGTAAAATATATCAATAAAGAACAAGAAAATATCGAAATTACTAAAAAAAATCAGGCAGATAAATTTTTACGTGACTTAATCGGCTTGGATGCACAGCAGTTTACACAAATTGTTTTATTACCACAGGGGAAATTCAGAAATTTCTTAAATGCTAATAGTGCTGATAGGGAAAAGATATTAAGAAAATTATTTGGAACGAGTCTATATCAAAAATGGACTGAGAAAATCCAAGAACAAGCAAAAATCATTGAAAGTGAAAATGAAAAGTTAACGACACAAATACAAACAATCCGACAACAAGTAGAAATTGAAGATAATGATGAAATTAATGATGAAGAATGGATAGTTAAAGTTAGTAACCAAATTGAAGAAAAAAAGAAAAAACAAGAAAAAGTAAATAACGATATAACTATTAGTCAAAAGCAACTTGATAACTTGGTTGAGACTTATCAAAATGAAAAAGTATTAGCAGATAGTATTAAGCAAAAAGAGGACTATATACATAAACTACAATCTCTAGAAAATAATCAAGATAAGATTGAATCAAAGAAAATTTACGCTTATAAATTGGCTTGGTATCAAAAAAATCAACAAATATTTAACAATAAAACTGATTTAGAATTACAGATAAAAGAAAAAAGTGACAAATTGGTATTACTAAATCAAGAAAGTAAATTTTTAATTCAAAAACATGAATCTGCAAAAATAGAAGCCCAAGAGCTAGAAAAGCAACAAGAAAATATTGAGAATCTAAAAAATAAGATTTCAACATTAGAAGTAAAATTACCAATTTATCAAGATGTAAAAGTAAATCAAGAAAAATTGGATAATTTGGATAAGAATCATCAAGATACTAAAAATAGGCTTGATAATTCAGTAAAAGAACTAGAAAAACAAAAAGTAAGCTATAATGATTTAGAAAAAGAACTAGCTAAGTTAGAAAATTTAGATGAGAAACAAGTTGAGTTGGTTAATGAGAATAATAAATTAACTAGACTGAGCGAAAAAATAGATTTAGTAGATCATTTAGATAGTGAGATTGAATCAAAGAAATTACAAAAAGAAAAATTAGAAAAGAAATATCAAGAACAGGAAGAATTAGTACAAGAAAGTACAGATACTGAAGAAAAGTTAAATACTTTGTGGATAAAAAATCAAATTTACTTTCTTGCTAAACAATTAGCACCAGGAGAACCTTGTCCAGTATGCGGATCCAAAGAACATCCATTACCAGCTAAAATAGATGAATTGGAACAAGTAACTGAGGAAGATGTAAAATTAGCGAATAAGAAAGCTGAAATTGAAAGATCTAAAGCAAAAGAATTTAAGTTAAGACTAACATCTATAACAGACGAAATAACAGAATTAGAACAAAATAAAAAAGAAAGCATAGATAAAATATTACTTGATTTTGAACTAGGAGAAAAACATTCTTTATTAGAACTACAAGAAATATTTCAGATTAAAAATGATGAGTATCAGAAAAAAGCAAAAGATCTTGAAAATAAAGTCAGCTTGAAAGAAAAGTTAAAAGGTGACAGTCAATTAATAAAAAATGAAATAGCTAATTTAGAGAAAGAAAAAGATAAATTAAAAGAACAATATGATGATGTATATTATCGCTTAAAAATGACCGAAACTACTCTACAAGAACAAAGAAAGCAGTTGAGTCCTGAATTTGAAGATGTAAAACAAGTTGAAGAATATATTACAGATACTAAAAAGAGAGTGGAAGATTATCAAATAAATAAGGATAAAATCACTAAAGAACTTCAAGATACTAAAGCAGAATTAATTAAAGTTCAAGCTGATATTGATAGCAATCATCAAGAATTAGAAAGTAAGAAAAAAGGACTAAGTAAAATTAATAAGGAAATAACTACATTAATAGAAAATAGTGAGATTAATTTAGAAGAAATAGCTTCCTTAGCTAAGGATCTAGCACGATTAGATTCTATTAATAATGAAATTAATAGTTATGAAAAACAAATATTAATAGTAAAAATAAAAATATCGGAATTGGACAAAACAATTAATAATAGAGAAATGCCAAATTTAGTTGAACGTAATAGTGTGATTGCTGATAAAAGAAAAGAACTTCTAACATTCCAAGCAGAATTTAGTGATATTACAACGGAAATTAACCATATACAAAAAATAAAGCAAGAAGTAGAACAATTACTGCAAGAACAAAAAGGAAATTATAAGTTAATGGCAGAATGGAAACAATTATCAGATGTAATGACTGGTAAAAGTGCTACTAAGTTAAGTTTGGAAAGATATGTGTTACAAATGTACCTTCAAAGAGTGTTGAATGTTGCTAATGGACGTTTGAAAGAATTAACTCAAGGAAGATATAGTTTCCAAATAAAAGATGAAAAAGGTAGTTATAGTAGTAATACAGGATTAGAGATTAATATATACGATGACAATGCTGGGAAAGTTAGACCAGTTCAAACTTTATCAGGTGGTGAAAGTTTTATTGCTGCTTTAGCTCTAGCACTAGCTTTAGGTGAGGTTATCCAAGCTAATGTTGGTGGAATATTTGTGGATGCTTTATTTGTAGACGAAGGATTTGGTTCCTTGGATAGCGATGCATTGCAGATAGCATTGGAAGCCTTGCAGACGATTGAAGGAAAAAATAGAATGATAGGGATTATCAGTCATGTTAAAGAATTGCAAGAACAAATACCATTCCAAGTAAAAATATCTAGCAATTATGGAAAAAGTAAGATAAGTTATAGAAAGGACTTCTAATAAAAGTACATTAAAGAGGAATAATAATGCAGGCGAAGACTCATATTACAACAACTTTAGCATTAGGATTACCCTTGATGTCGTTGACAAATGAATTAACACTCGTAAATGTTGGAGTATTAGCAGTAGGAAGTTTATTACCAGATATTGATCATCCAAGTTCTTATCTTGGAAAGAGGCATAAAATGGTAAGTGGTGTAACTAATAAAGCTTTTGGTCATCGTGGTATTACACATTCTTTGCTAGGATTTATCTTGATAGGTATAATAGTCAAATTTATCCAAAAACAATATTTGACTGATAGGATTGAAAATATTGTGTTTTGGTTAATGTTAGGATATTTACTTCATTTGTTAGAGGATAGTTTTTCTCAAAGAGGCGTTAAGTGGTTATATCCTTTTACAAAATCAGGTTCGTCATTTGGTGGGAAAGTTGCATTTTATAAAACTGGTCAATTAAGTGAATATTTAGTGATGGGATTCATGTTGTGCTTATTACTAATGGAAGTACGTCTTTTTTGGCTAGGAAATTTAAACCGGCTTTTACCTGGCGTAGTGGCGGATATATTAAAAACATTGATATTAAAAGTGCAAGATATTTTAAATAGTTATTAAAAATTTAATACAATATATTGCTAGACATAATTTGATTTTTGTATCATAATAATGTTAGAGAAATTAGTTTATAAAAGTTATAAAGTGGAGGAGGAAACCGTATGAATAACCAGGAACAATTAATGATGGCTGCAGAAAAATTAAAGAAGCGTCATATTAAGAATACTCCACAAAGACAAGTAATTTTAGCATACTTAATGTCATCTAAGGAGCATCCTTCAATTGAAATGATCTACTCATATGTTAAGGAAAATGGCTTTAGCGTAAGTTTGGCAACTGTTTATAATACATTAGAGTTATTTATGGACAGAAAATTAATCATTGAAGTAACACCAGATAATGAAGGACATATGAGATATGATTATTTTGCAGAACCACACTATCACGTTATTTGTGTAAACTGTAATAAAATTATCGATGTACCTAATGATGAATACGTAAAATTAGAAAAAGATGCGGCTGAGAAAACTGGCTTTAAAGTCTTTAATAGTCAATATGAGGTCTATGGATTATGTCCAGAATGCCAAGCTAAGATAGCTGATTAGCTATTGACTTTATATGAAAGTTATCATATTATTAATGACATATTAAAGCAATGAAGTAGATTAGTAGATTTGATAGTCAATTTTTAAGAGACTTGGTGGTGCTGCGAATCAAGATAAACTATCAATCGAATTACACTATGGAGCTTGTCCGGGTCATTCCGATAAAGATGACAGAGTGGCTTTTTAAGCAATCTGGGTGGTAACGCGGAAATAATTTTTCGTCCCTAATGTTATTTTAACGTTAGGGACTTTTTTATTATCAAAAGAATGGAGTGTATCTAATGAATATTTTAGATGAATTAGCATGGCGTGGTGCGATTAACCAAGTTTCTGATGAAGAAGGGTTAAGAAAATTATTAGATAAAAAATCAGTAGGTTTATACTGTGGGGTCGATCCAACTGGAGATAGTCTTCATATTGGTCATTTAATTCCATTTATGATGTTAAAGAGATTCCAAGAAGCTGGACATCGAGCACATATCATCATTGGTGGGGGTACAGGTTCAATTGGTGATCCTTCAGGTAAAAAATCTGAACGTGTACTACAAACAATGGAACAAGTTCACCATAATGAAGAAGCTTTAACTAAGCAAATGAAGCATTTATTTGGAAAGGATAATATCACAATTGTGAACAACCGTGATTGGCTTTCTAAAATTGATTTATTAGGTTTCTTACGTGACTACGGCAAGTTATTTAATGTAAATACAATGCTTAATAAAGAAGTTGTTGCAAGTCGTTTAGAAGTAGGTATTTCATTTACTGAATTTACGTATCAAATTCTTCAATCTATTGATTTCCACCATTTATGGAAGAATAATGATGTTCAACTTCAAATTGGTGGAGCCGATCAATGGGGAAATATTACATCTGGTATAGATTTAATTCATAAAATGGAAGGTAGCGATGCTGAAGCTTATGCATTGACTATCCCATTAATGTTAAAAGCTGATGGAACTAAATTTGGTAAAACAGCTGGCGGAGCAGTATGGTTGGATCCTGAAAAGACAACACCTTATGAATTCTACCAATTCTGGTTAAACCAAGATGATAGAGATGTTATTAAATACTTGAAGTACTTTACATTCCTATCTCAAGAAGAAATTGCTGACTTAGTAGAAAAAGTTAAGACACAACCAGAAAAACGTGAAGCTCAAAGAAGATTAGCAGAAGAAACTGTAGAATTTGTACACGGAAAAGAAGCAGTTAAGGAAGCTGAACATATTTCTGCAGCATTGTTCTCTGGTGAAGTTAAAGACTTAACAGCAAGTGAAATTGAACAAGGATTCAAGAACATGCCAAGTGTAGAAGTAACTGCTGAACCTAAGAACATCGTTGAATGGCTTGTAGATACTGGAATTGAAAGTTCCAAGCGTCAAGCTCGTGAAGACGTAACAAATGGTGCAATTAGAATTAACGGAGATAGAATTCAAGATTTAGAATTCACAATTGATCCATCTGCAGAATTTGATGGTAAATTTGTAATCGTTAGACGTGGTAAGAAGAAGTATTTCTTGGCAAGAGTAAAATAAGATAATATAAAAAGTGTATCTCTTATCCGAGTTGAAATCGGATTGAGATACACTTTTTTAATTATTTTTCACGTAATCTTTCTTGACGAGTATGTTCTGCTAGATGAACTAAGTTTGTTAAGAAGGCATGAGTTTTAGCTTCGTAATTATGTTTACGTCCAAGTTTTACTAAATATCCGTTGATGTAATCTACTTCAGTAGGGCGATTTTTACTCATATCTTGATACATTGAAGGATAATGAAGTGGATTAGCAACTTTACTTACATAGTTGACAGTAGCCAATTCTTCTTCTCTAGTTTGTAGCATTTTTACGCCATCGCGCTCACAAACGTCATAAGCTTCGTCGATTAATGCACGGGATAGTTCATCTGCCTTTTCGAAATTAGCATATTCTCCCATAGTTATTTCAAATAAAGTACATAACGTATTGACCACTGAGTTAAATACAACTTTAGCCATAAGAGTACCTCTGAAGTTTGTAGTCAAAGTAGGATTTATATTGGCCTTTTCTAATTCAGCTACAACTTTATGTGTCATCTCATCAGGTTTTTCTGTGTAGTTAGCTAAATTCATAGATCCAGCTCCAGGCTTACCAACGAAATCTACTTCTCCAGGTGCTTTTAGAATTGTTGCAACAAGGGCAGTACCTGCTAAAACTTTTTCAGGTTTAAAGTATTTTAGTAGTTTTTCAATATGACCCATACCGTTCATGCCAGTCAAAGCATATTGTTTGTCTGTAAAGAAATGGGAACATCTTTCAAGCATTTCACCAAGTTGCATTTGTTTTAGGAAGAAAATAACAACATCAGAGTCTGTATTATGATATTCTTCTGGGGTATATACTTTGACAGGAACTAAATGACGATTTTCCTTATCTCTAGTAACATAAACGCCACCTTGTTCTTTCATTTTATTAACATGTGGTTCCCAAGCATCTACAAATTCAACTTCATTCCCTGCTTGTTGAAGTAATACACCATATCTAAGTCCCATTGCACCTGCACCAACAACTGTAAATTTCATAATTCAAGCCTCATTTCTCTAAAGTATTTGGTTATAAAATAAAAACGCCCTTTAGTCTAGTAGAGACTAAAGGACGCTTAGCGTGATACCACCTTATATTCATTATGAATTCGCACTCATAAACTCGGTATGTAGCTGTTTTTTAACTACACATAGCTGTAATGGGCTAACCCACCAATAACTACTAAAATTCATTATGGCACTCAAAGTGATATTCGCTTTATTAGTAACTATCTCTTTTCACCAACCAGAGATTCTCTGAAGTATTTAATAAAGTTACTCTTCTTTTCATTGTGTTTTATAACCGATATTTAATTTAATGTTAATTATACACAAATGAAAATAAAATACAAGACAAAAAATAAAAAAAGTATTAAGTAATCCAGTAGACAACTTAATACTTAAATCTTACTTAAATCTTCAATTTCTTCAATTTCGAACCCTCTACGCTTTAATTTAGTAACAATCCTGTTTAGACGTTTTTCTTCAATTCCAGATGGTAGAGTGAATAAAGTACGATGTAAATTATCTTTTTTACGAAATCCTAAAGAAATACAGCTAGCTATTTCAGAATATTGGGTAATAGCTTTCGCAATATCTACCAAATCACCACGTTCGCCTTTTGAAAGAACTGTAAGAACATAGCTTCCGAGCTCAACATTCCAAGAACGAGATAACATTTTTAATAGACGATTATGGGTTAAGATACCAAAAAAGTAATTATTTTCATCTAAAACTGTAATGTATGGTAGATCCTTAATAGTGAAAAATATATTAAAAAATGCAGCGTTGATAGAGATGAATTTTGTAGCATTTTTTAATAGATAAGTGACGGGCAGAGTCATATCACCACCGCGAGATTTATGACGATATATGTGCATTTTGTAGATGTTACCTCTAAAAATCTTACCTGTTTTATCGAGAATAGGGACACAACGAAGTCCGGTATCTTCTAAAATATCTAGGGCTTCAGCTAGAGATATATCTTCTTGAACTGTAACTAATTCGTCCTTAGTTTGGATTAAAGATTTTAATATCATTAGTAATTCTTCCTTAAAATATAAAATATGCTAATTAATAATAACATAGATATAAGATTAATGATAGAGGAGAAAATAAAGAAAAAATTCTTATTTTATAAGTGAAGTGTTTAATTTAACAAAGAATTATTCTTAGAACAAAAAAGAGATTGGATATAATCCAATCTCTAGAAACTTGTAATTAGCTTTCTTATTACTTGTTTTCTTCAAGAGCCTTTAAGCCATCTGTAAGAACCTTCTTCAAAGTAGCAGCAGATTTTGTCATCTTCTTGCTTTCTTCTTCATTTAAAGGTACTTCGATAACTTCATGTAAACCAGTACCGTTAACAACGGCTGGAGTACCGATAAAGATATCGTTTAAACCATATTGACCTTCCATGTATGCAGAAACTGGTAATACAGCATTTTCGTCACGTAAAATAGCTTTAGAAATACGTGCAAGAGCAGCAGCAACACCGTAGAATGTAGCACCTTTCTTGTTGATGATTTCGTAAGCTTTGTTACGAACGTCATCTTCCATCTTATCTAAATCTTCTTTGGAGACACCATGTTCTTTTGCCCAATCTAAGAATGGACGACCACCGATTGTAGCAGCAGAGTATGCAGCAAATTCAGAGTCACCATGTTCACCCATGATGTAAGCATGCATAGAACGAGGATCCTTGATGCCTGTCATTTCAGTCATAGCAACACGTAAACGTGCTGTATCTAAAGAAGTACCGGAACCGATAACTTTTTCTTTAGGGAATCCAGAGAATTTCCATGTAGCATATGTCAAGATATCTACAGGGTTAGCTGCAACCAAGAAGATACCGTCGAAACCAGATTCAACAACTGGTTTTACGATAGAAGATAAAATCTTCAAGTTCTTGTTTACAAGATCTAAACGAGTTTCACCAGGTTTTTGAGGAGCACCAGCAGTAATAACAACTAAATCTGCATCCTTGCAGTCAGAGTATTCTGCTGCATAGATCTTCTTAGGGAATGTGAAACCTGTAGCATCGAATAAGTCAAGAGCGTCACCTTCTGTACGTTCTTTAACAACGTCTACGATACCAAATTCTTCGGCAGTACCTTGTAAAGCCATAGCATAAGCATAGCTAGATCCAACAGCACCGTCACCGACTAAAATAACTTTTTGATGATTTTGTGTTTTTGACACAGTTCTTCATCCTTTCATAAGTAAGCTTTTTTTACAAATCTAGTATAACACGTTTTTCATAAAATGTGATATTATTTTCAAACAAATTTTCTAAGATTTAAGAGAAAATATGTTATACTTGACTAAAGATTTGGTGATAGGTTTCTGGGTAATGATGAATTAGCCAGCCTTTTTTGCGTGTATAAATAAAAAAATTCTTTGAAAATGATGAAACTTATTTTGCTAAAATTGAAAGGAAGATATAAAAAAATGAAAATGATTGTAGGCTTAGGTAATATAGGAAAAAAGTATGAAGGCACAAGACATAATGTTGGATTTATGGTAGTAGAGCGTTTTGTGGAAGAACATGGTGGAAATTTTAACAAAGAAAAATTTGATTCATTGATATCAGAGTTATTTATTAATGGTGAAAAAATAATAGTAATAAAACCTACAACTTATATGAATGAATCTGGTAGAGCTGTTAGACCATTGATGGATTATTTTAATCTAACTACTGAAGATATTATTATTTGCCATGATGATATGGATTTGGAAATTGGACATTTACGTTTACGACAAAAAGGATCTGCTGGTGGACACAATGGAATTAAGTCTATTATTTCACATGTGGGGACTGAAAAATTTAAGAGAGTCCGTGTAGGAATTGATCATCCACAAAAAATGTCAGTGGTAGATTGGGTATTATCTAGATTTACTAAAGAACAAGAAGCAAAATTAGATGATGGATTAACTAGAGCTGTTGCTGCTTTAGATGATTGGATAGAAAATGATGATTTTATGAATACAATGAATAGATTTAACTAGTTAAGTGAGGAATCTAATTTAATGGAATTAATAGATACTTTTTTGAATGTCTCGGAATTGAAAGAGTGGGAAAAGAATTTAACTACTGATGGACGACATATGTTGACAGGATTGGTAGGCTCTTCTAAGACATTGATGATAGCTAAACTATTAAAAGATAAGAAAGTACCACAATTAATTGTGGAAAGTGATTTATACCATGCACAACAATTGCAAAGTGATTTAGAGAATATAATAGAAGATACAAGAATTGAATTATTTCCAGTAGAAGATATGTTAGTTGCAGAAATGGCAACTAGTTCTCCAGAATACAGAGCTCAAAGAGTAAGCGCCTTAACTGCATTAACTTCAGAAAATCCAGTAATTGTAGTTACTACAGTAGCTGGGATAAGACGTTTTTTACCTAGTGTGGAGTACTGGAAACAACATGAAATTCAATTAGAGATTGGCAAGGAAGTTGACCCAGCCGAACTAGAGAAGAAATTATTTGAAATGGGATATATTAGATCTAATATGGTTAATGCACCTGGGGACTTTGCAATCCGTGGATCTATCGTTGATATTTTTCCTTTAGATGCAGATAATCCGTATAGAATAGATTTCTTTGATATTGAAGTCGATTCGATGAGAACTTTTGATATCGCAACTCAAAGAAGCATTGAAAATGTGGAGCAAATAACTATCATTCCAGCTACTGACTTTATTGCTAGTAAAGAAGTTCTAGAGTTGGCTAGTGAAAAAATAAAAAAAGAATATAATAAGCAATTTTCAAAATTAAAGAATACAAAAGAAGAAAAACTAACCGAAAATATTCAAAAAATGATTGCTGATTTTAAAGATGGTTTTTTAAAGGCTGAATATCTACCATATGCTGAATATATCTATCCACAAAGTACAAATTTAATTGATTACTTGAGTGATGAAGGGTTAGTAATCTTTGATGACTATTCTCGTTTAACTGAGAAACAAAAGAACCTAGAATATTCTGAAGCTGATTGGTTAACGGATAGACTACGTACTAATAGTTTGTTTGATAATTTAAAATTAGGTCATGATTTTAGAAGTGTAGAAAAGAAAATTAAACAACCTAGAATTTTCTTATCGTTATTTCAAAAAGGACTAGGCAGAATGAAGTTTGCCCAACTTGTAGATATAAAGACACGTGCTGTTCAAAAGTTCTTTGGACAGATGCCACTTTTGAAGACTGAAGTTTCACGTTGGGAAAAACAAAAACAAACAGTTGTATTTTTGATTAATGATAGAGAAAGACTGGAAAAGGTCTCTCAAACATTAGATGATTTTGAAATTAAGTCGATTATAACAGATAAGAACGCAATGCAAGTTGGAGTTACACAAGTAGTCCAAGGTTTCTTAAATGAAGGATTTGAAATTCCTAAGGATAAACTTGTTATTTTAACAGAAAATGAATTATTTTCTAACGTGAAGAAAAAACAACCCAGACGTCTAACTATGAATAACGCAGAACGACTAAAAAGTTATACTGAGTTAAAAAAGGGTGACTATGTCGTTCATGTCAATCATGGGATTGGACGCTATATGGGGATGCAAACTTTAGAAGTTGGTGGACATCATCATGATTATATGACCATTCTTTATCAGGACGATGCGAAACTTTTTATTCCGGTATCTCAATTAGATAAGATACAAAAATATGTGTCTTCAGAGTCAAAAACCCCTAGAGTTAATAAATTAGGTGGTTCTGAGTGGGCTAAAACTAAACGCCGTGTTGCTAATAAAATTGAAGATATTGCTGATGAATTAGTTGATCTTTATGCTAAACGTGAAGCTGAAAAGGGATACGCATTTACTCCTGATGATAGCTATCAAAAAGAGTTCGAAGATGCATTTCCATATACAGAAACACCAGATCAACTGCGGAGTGCTAAAGAAATTAAACAAGATATGGAAAAGACCAAGCCAATGGATCGATTATTAATTGGTGATGTTGGTTATGGCAAAACAGAAGTGGCGTTAAGAGCGGCTTTTAAAGCGGTTCAAGATGGTAAACAAGTTGCTTTCTTGGCGCCAACGACAGTTTTGGCTCAACAACATTACGAAACAATGGAACAACGTTTTGAAAATTTCCCTGTTGAGATTGGTATCTTATCTAGATTTAATACAGCCAAGGAAATTAAAGAGACTATTGAAAATTTAGAAACAGGCAAGTTGGATATTGTTGTTGGCACACATAGACTATTGTCAAAAGATGTAAAATTTGCAGATTTAGGATTATTAATTATTGATGAGGAACAACGTTTCGGAGTTAAACATAAGGAACGATTAAAAGAATTGAAGACAAGTGTAGATGTTTTAACATTAACAGCTACACCTATTCCAAGAACGTTAAACATGTCTATGTTAGGTGTACGTGATTTATCAGTTATTGAAACAGCACCCATGAATCGTTATCCAATACAAACTTACGTTATTGAAAAAAATTATGGGGTAATTGTAGATGGAATTAAGCGTGAAATAGAGCGTGGGGGACAGGTTTTCTATCTGCATAATCGAGTTGATGATATTGAAAAAGTTGCTAGTGAATTGGAAAGTTTAGTACCAGAAGCTAAAGTAGCTTATATTCATGGAAGAATGACCGAAACGCAACTAGAAAATATTTTGATAGATTTTATCGATGGTGAGTATGATGTTTTGGTCACAACAACAATTATTGAAACAGGGGTTGATATTCCTAATGTGAATACATTATTTGTTGATAATGCGGACAGAATGGGATTATCACAGTTGTATCAATTAAGAGGACGCGTTGGACGATCAAATCGTATTGCGTATGCTTACTTCATGTATCAACCTAACAAAGTGTTAACAGAGGTCGCTGAAAAACGTCTGGAAGCTATTAAAGATTTCACAGAGTTGGGTTCAGGATTTAAAATTGCGATGAGAGATTTATCAATTCGTGGAGCTGGAAATTTATTAGGTAAGCAACAACATGGTTTTATTGATTCTGTTGGATATGATTTGTATACACAGATGTTAAATGATGCTGTAGCTAAGAAACGTGGTAAAGAGATTAAAGTAAAAACGGATGCTGAACTTAATCTTGATCTAGAAGCTTATTTGCCAGCGGATTATATTACTGATCCCAAACAAAAGGTTGAAATTTATAAACGAATCCACCAATTTGAAAGTGAAGATCAGTATATAGAAGTTCAAGATGATTTAATTGATAGATTTGGTGAATATCCAATAGAAGTACACAATTTATTAGAAGTTGGCCTATTAAAAATGTATGCTGATGCAGCTTTAGTAGATAGTGTTAGCCAGAATAAAAAAACAATTGAAATTGAGTTATCAGATAAGTTAAATGGAAAATTAGACATTAAGGATGTTTTTAAAGTATTATCGGTAACTAAATTTAGTACGACTCTGGGAAATAAAAATCAAAAAATTCAAATTAAGTTAAACATCCAACCTGGCATGGAAAGTAATCAAATTTTGGAAGAATTAAAAAAATTACTCAAAGAATTAGCTAAAATGGTGGATGTCACTATGGATAAATCAGCATAGGTGAAGGTAATGAAAAATAATTTTGGAAATGTTATGAAGGGAGCAATAATCCTATCAGGGGCTTCTTTTATAGCTAAAATTTTAAGTGCAATGTACCGGATTCCTTTTGAAAATATGGTAGGGAATTTAGGATTTTACGTTTATCAGCAAGTTTATCCGATTTATGCAATTGGAATGACTTTTTCTTTATCAGGATTTCCTGTATTCATTTCAAAAATTATTGCTGAACAAGATGATATAGAATCAAAATACCAGATTTCAAAAAGGATATTCGACGTTTTAGTTGTACTAGCTATCTTGTGCTTTTTGTTTCTACAATTAGGATCAACTCAAATTGCTGAAGCCATGGGAGATATAAAGCTGGAAGTAATTATCAGGAGTGTTTCCTGGATGTTTTTATTGATGCCTTTTTTATCAGTAGGAAGAGGATTTTATCAAGGTATATTTAATATGACGCCTACTGCTGTATCACAAGTATACGAGCAACTAATAAGAGTGATTGTTATTATTGGGGTTGCATGGTATGCGGTTAGACATCATTGGTCTATTTACAAAATGGGAGCTTGGGCGATGTTTGGCTCAACATTAGGAGGCTTAGTTGCACTACTATGCTTTGTAGGTATTTTTATAAGGCTTTTTTCAAGAAAATCTCACAAACATAGTATCAAATATCGAGATTTAGTAAAGAGACTAATGACAGAAGGAATCATGATATGTTTATTTACTGCATTGATGGTACTTTTGCAATTAATAGATTCCTTCACAATTAAAAATAATTTGGAGATTTATGGCCTATCTTCAATAAAAGCTAGCAATATAAAAGGTATTTACGATAGAGCTCAGCCTTTAATACAATTAGGATTAGTAATAGGAGTAAGTTTTTCTTCAACGCTGTTACCTTCCCTAACAGCAGCAATTGAAAAGAAAGAAAAAACTACTTTTGAAAATACTGCATCATCTATCTTGAGAATTAGTTTAGGAATAGCTAGTGCTGCTACAGTGGGATTATTAGCTTTATTGCCTGAAGTTAATAAACTTTTATTTGGTGATAGTGAACTTAGTTTGGTAATTGGAATATATTTACTGGGAATAATTTTAATGACAGTAATCAATAGCTATAGTTCTATTTTACAAAGTATTGATGAGTACAGAGTGTTACTAATTGGATTAGGGGTAGCTTTCCTAACTAAATATATTCTTAATAGTTACTTAATTGGTAAATTTGGAATAATTGGAGCAAGTATTGCTACTACAGCTAGTTTATTATTAGCTGCAATTATCATTATTCTCTTTAGTTCAATAAAGCTTGAGATTTTATTTAGAAGTGATAGTTATGTCTTAAAATTATTACTTATTTCATGTATTATGGGGATAGTAGTAAAAGGCCTTTCGATATTATTAGGATACCTATTGGGAAGCTCTAGATTAGATGTCGGAATAATTTCAGTAATATGTATTCCTGTAGGAGTATTTATTTTTGGAATTTTAGCGATTAAGTTTAATTTGTTTACCAAAGAAGAATATATGGCGATGCCAGGTGGAAATAAGATTATAAAAATAATTGACAAATTAAATGGAGGACGTTGATGAGATTAGATAAGTTTTTGAAAATATCACGCATTATTAAAAGAAGAACAGTAGCAAAAGAAATTTCAAGTCAAGGTAGAATTACAATTAATGGCAAGGTGGCTAAATCATCATCAAATGTAAATGTTGGCGATGAAATTGTGATAAACTTTGGTAATAAAGTATTAACAGTTAAAGTTAATGATATTAGAGATACAACAAAGAAAAAAGAAGCACAAGAATTGTTTGAAGTTATCTCTGAAGAATATAAGGAAGATTTTTCTATATAAATCGTTTTGGACAAAGAATGGAAGGGGCTAGATAGTCAGTGAAGAAAAGATCAAAGATTACTATCATGGATAATGATTATTTTCGTAAGCAACAAGCTAAAAGTAAAAATGCTGCTTTAAAAGCTAAACACTATCAACATTATCGATTGTTTAGAGTAAGTATTATTTCTTTAACTATACTATTAACAATAGTGTTTGGGATAAGACTTATTACAATGCACTATCAAACCCAAAATATTAATGTTCAAACGGAAGAAGCTAATAAGAAGTTAGAAAAAGTAAAAGCTAAAAATGCTGATTTGAAAGAGCAGATTAAGCAATTAAATGATGAAGATTATTTAAGAAAATTAATTCGAGAAAAGTACTCCTATTCTAAAGATAACGAAATAATTTATAACTTACCAACAGATGTTACAAAAAATATTGGACAATAATTAAAAAAAGTTTAATTTAGTAGTATTAATAATATTTAGTGCGTGATATACTGAGAGGTATAGAATTTCGAGGAGGAAGACAATTTTTATGTCGATTGAAGTAGGAGCTAAACTTTCCGGAAAAGTTTCAGGAATTACAGATTTTGGTGCATTTGTTGATTTAGGGGATAAGAAGACTGGATTAGTTCATATTAGTGAAGTATCCAATACTTTTGTTAAAGATATCCATGAAGTCTTATCTGTTGGTGATGAAGTTACTGTTAAAGTTTTATCTGTCAGTGATGATGGTAAGATCGGTCTTTCCATCAAGAAAGCAGTGGATAAACCTCAAAAGCAAAACAACCAACGTCGTAACAATAATCACGAACAACACAATAATAGGGATAAAGTAAAGAAAAATCATAATACTTCTTTTAAGCCAAAGCATGAAGAAAAGAAGAAAGATTTCGATTCCTTATTAGCTGGATTTTTGAAGGAAAGTGAAGATAGATTGACTTCCTTGAAACGTAATACAGAAGGAAAACGTGGCGGTCGTGGCGGTCGTCGCAGCTAATACAACAAAAGGCAAGAGGTAATTACTTCTTGCTTTTTTATTTTTTTGAAGTGAGTGATGAAGTTGAATGTAAAAAAATTTGAAAATCAATTATTACAGCGACTTAGGGATTTAAAAATTTCCAATAAAAAAGTATTACTTGCAGTTTCTACAGGTGTAGATTCTATGGTCTTATTATCAGGAATGTTGAAATTGAGTAAAGTTTTAGATGTAGAAATTAATGTCGCTTATATTGATCATCAATTACGAGAGCAAAGCAAAGAAGAAACAAAATTTATTAAAGAGTTTTGTTTTGCACGAAATATTCCTTTATATGTATACAGGTGGGAAAAAGAAGAACATCCTGTACAAAGCATTGAAGCTGCAGCCAGAGAAGTTAGATATAACTTTTTTGAAAAAGTCCTAAAAGAAAATAATATTGAGTACTTGGTAACGGCGCATCATGGAGATGACCAAGCAGAAACTTTTTTAATGAAATTAATTCGAGGTGGGAATATTCAACAATTACAAGCAATTCAATCTGTACGTATATTTAGAGAGGATTATCAAATAGTTCGTCCCATGTTAATTTTTAATAAAAAAGAAATTTATGATTATGCTAAACAATTAGGGATTAAATATTATGAGGATGAAACTAATAAAAGCGATGACTACCAAAGAAATAGATTACGACATCATATAATTCCAGTGTTAAAAGCAGAAAATCCAGAATTTTTAAAGCATGTATTAGGATATACTCAGCAATTAACAAATAATTTGCAAGCAATCCAGGAAGTAGCTGATGTGAAACTGAATAAGATTTCCAAAGAAGAGACTTTGGGTTATGACAAATTTGTTAAAGAAAGCCCCTTATGGCAACGTATTTTACTTGAACGATATTTAGAAGTAAAAGGATTGGAAATCAAAGAAACGCAGGTACAGCAAATTTTAGCGATGCTTAATGATAAAAAGAAACCTCAAGCAAAGATTGATTTGAACGAAAAATTTGAATTCTATCATGAATATCTTGAAATGGGAATAAGAATTAAAAACAGTATTAGTTTTAATCTAGAAGAAAATTTTGAATTAAAATTAAATCAATGGCACAGCTTGGAAGAGGGGAAAAAGATAGGTTTATTTAAAATTAATGAAATGGAATTAATGCCTGGAGATGAAATTCTGGTTGTAGAAGATAATGAAAATTGGGTAATTAGACATAGACAACCGGGTGATTCACTAAAAATGAGTTTTGGAAATCAAAAAATTAAAAAAATTTTTATTGATAAAAAAGTTCCAAGTGAACAGAGAAACAAGAGTTGGCTAATTACAAAAAATAAAAATGAAGTGTATTGGATTTTAGAAACAAAAAAAACTGATTTGTCACTGGCCCCACAAAATGCTAAAATTCATTACATACTAGTATTTAGAAAAAAGTAAGAAAGAGGTTAATCTTATGAACAACGACATCAAAGAAGTTTTATACAGTAAAGAACAAATTGCTGAAGTTACTAAAAAACTAGGAAAGCAAATTACTAAGGATTTTGAAGGTAAAAATCCATTAGTAGTTTGTGTTCTTAAGGGTGCTGTTATGTTCACAACTGATATTATTCGTGAAATCGATACATATTTAGAATTAGATTTTATGGACGTTTCTAGTTATGGAGAAGGAACAGAATCATCTGGTGAAGTTAAAATTATTAAAGACTTAGATACATCTGTAACTGGAAGAGATGTTTTAATTGTTGAAGACATTATTGATACAGGTCGTACATTACAACGTTTAGTTGAACTATTTAAGCATCGTAATGCAAAATCTGTTAAGATTTGTACTTTACTTGATAAACCTGAACGTCGTGTTGAAGGAGTTAAGCCTGACTATGTAGGTTTTGAAGTTCCTAATGAATTTGTAGTAGGTTACGGTTTAGACTTTGCAGGTCGCTATCGTAACTTAGGATATGTTGGAATTTTGAAGCCTGAAGTTTACGAAGGTTAATAAAATTTTAAACAATTTATTTTAGTGAAATTAATAGTCAATAATAGTCAAAATTTATTAATTATGCTATTATATTCACAATGGAGTGCTTATTTAATGGTGATAAGTGACTCTTTAATCCTTGGATATGGAGGAACGTTATGAATAACAACAGGAATGGTAACGGACTTCTTAGAAATAGTTTCTTTTATATCGTAGTATTCTTGGGTATTATGGGTGTCTTGTATTATATGTTTGGTAGTCGCCAAAGTATGCAGACACAACAAATTCAATCTAGTCAATTTATAACGGAATTGAAGAAGAATAATATTAAAGATTTTACGATGCAACCTTCTGGAAGTACGTACAAAATAACGGGTACTTATCGTCATGCTAAGAAATCATCTGGTTCGAGTGGTATTGCCGGAATTGCTTCCAGTGGTGCGGATGAATCAACTGGTTTTACAACTAATGTATTGACGAATGACTCGACTGTAAAACAAATTCAAGAGTATGCACAAAAAAATAAAATAAAAAATAGTGCTAAAGAAGAAGAATCTAGTAGTATTTGGATTCAACTTTTAATTTCAGTAGTTCCAATTCTATTCTTCATTTTCTTCTTCTACATGATGATGGGTCAAGCTGGCCAAGGTGGCGGCGGTGGCCGTGTTATGAACTTTGGAAAATCCAAAGCTAAGCCTATTGACAAAAAGAACAATAAAGTTCGTTTTTCAGATGTAGCTGGTGCTGAAGAAGAAAAGCAAGAATTAGTTGAAGTTGTAGAATTTTTGCGTGATCCACGTAAGTTCTTAGCTTTAGGTGCTAGAATTCCATCTGGTGTGCTATTGGAAGGACCTCCAGGAACTGGTAAAACTTTACTTGCTAAAGCTGTTGCTGGTGAAGCTGGTGTACCATTCTTTTCAATTTCTGGTTCTGACTTCGTTGAAATGTTCGTCGGTGTTGGTGCTAGTCGTGTGCGTGACTTATTTGAAAATGCTAAAAAGAACGCACCATCTATTATCTTTATCGATGAAATTGATGCGGTAGGTCGTCGTCGTGGTGCCGGAATGGGCGGTGGACATGATGAACGTGAACAAACACTTAACCAAATGTTAGTTGAAATGGATGGTTTCGAAGGTGATGAAGGTGTCATCGTTATGGCAGCTACTAACCGTTCTGATGTATTAGATCCTGCTTTGCTACGTCCAGGTCGTTTTGATCGAAAGATTTTAGTAGGTCGTCCTGATGTTAAGGGTCGTGAGGCTATTTTGAAGGTTCACGCTAAGAACAAGCCTTTAGCAAAAGATGTCGATTTGAAGATGATTGCTAAGCAAACACCTGGTTTTGTTGGTGCTGACTTAGAGAACTTATTGAATGAAGCTGCATTACAAGCTGCTCGTCGTGATAAGAAAGAAATTGATGCATCTGATATCGATGAAGCAGAAGATAGAGTTATTGCAGGACCTGCTAAGCGTGATCGTGTAATTAGTAAGCATGAACGTGAAACAGTGGCATATCACGAAGCTGGACATACAATTGTAGGTTTAGTATTAAATGAAGCACGTGTAGTTCATAAGGTTACAATCGTACCTCGTGGACGTGCTGGCGGATATGCTATCATGTTACCAAAAGAAGATCAAATGTTGATGTCCAAGAAGAACCTTAAGGAACAAATTGCTGGTTTGATGGGTGGACGTGCAGCCGAAGAAATTATCTTTGGTCAACAATCTTCTGGTGCTTCTAATGACTTCCAACAAGCTACTCAATTAGCTAGAGCAATGGTTACAGAATTTGGTATGAGTGACAAGTTAGGCCCTGTTCAATATGAAGGTCAAGCTAATATGCAACCTGGTGAATTCAATGGTCAACATAGTTACTCTGGACAAACAGCTAATATCATTGACGAAGAAGTTAAACGTATTGCCAATGAAGGTATGCAACAAGCTAAGGAAATTATCGAAGCTCATAGAGAACAACATAAAGTAATCGCTGAAGCATTACTTGAACATGAAACTCTAGATGAAAAACAAATCTTGAGTTTGTATAAGACAGGTAAGATGCCAGCAGAAAACGAAGATGAATTTCCTAGTGAAAAGGCAGCAACTTTTGAAGAAGCAAAACAAGCTGTTGAACGTAGAGAAGCTAAAAAACAATTAGCTGAAAAAGATGAGGAACATAAAGAAACAGAAGTGTTCTATCCTCATGAATCAGATGAAGATTCTGATAAGAAAGATGAATAACAAAAATGGTATTGGTGGTTTTAAACTGTCAGTACCATTTTTTATTTGACAAAATAAAAAAGATAATAATAGAAAAATTGACTACAATTTGTTAGTATGTAATTTGTGTATAAAAATAAAGAGGTAAGAAAAATGTCTGATTATTTAGTTAAAAGCTTAGTATATGATGGAGCAATTAGAGCTTATGCAGTTGATGCTACTGAAACTGTAGGAGAAGCACAAAAATTACACGATACTTGGAGTGCTGCTTCAGCTGCTTTTGGTAGAAGTTTGATAGGTACTTTATTATTATCAGCATCGGAACTATCTGGTGATGAAAAAATGACCGTAAAAATCAATGGCGATGGACCAATTGGGGCTATTGTGGTAGATGGTAATGCTAAAGGTACAGTCAAAGGATACGTACATGAACCACATGTGCATTTGCCTTTAAATGAAAAACATAAGATTGATGTTAAAGGCGCAGTAGGTACTCAAGGCTTTTTATCAGTAACTAAAGATTTAGGATTAAAAGAGCCTTTTACAGGACAAGTGCCCCTTGTATCTGGTGAGTTAGGTGAAGATTTCACTTACTATCTAGCTAAGTCAGAGCAAATTCCATCAGCCGTAGGATTATCTGTTTTTGTTGAAGATGATAACACAATAGGTGTAGCTGGTGGTTTTATGATTCAAGTTTTACCAGGAGCTAGTGATGAAATTTTAGATGAAATTGAAAAGAAGTTACAAGAAATACCGTTAGTATCTGAAATGATGCGTAAAGATGGTAAGACTCCTGAAGAAATTTTGTATACACTTTTCCCAAAAGACAAAGTAAAAATTCTTGAGAAAATGCCAGTAGCATATGAATGCGATTGTTCAAAAGAAAGATTTGCTGAAGCACTAGCAAGTTTACCTAAAAAAGATCTTGAAGAAATGATAGAACAAGATAAAGGTGCAGAAGCAGTTTGCCATTTTTGTGGGAAAAAATACGAATTTAATGAAAAAGAATTAACTAAAATCATGAATGAAGCTAATCAAGCTTAAAATGGAGGAAGAGAATAATGGAATGGAAAATTGGTGATATAGTTATCCCTAATCAAGTTGTAGTAGCTCCTATGGCTGGGGTTACAAACGTTGCCTTTCGTATGATTTGTAAGGAATTTGGTGCAGGTTTAGTTGTTTGTGAAATGATTTCTGACAAAGGAATCCATTTTAGAAATAAGAAAACGTTAGACATGCTATTTGTTGATCCAACTGAGCATCCAGTTAGTGTCCAAATTTTCGGTGGTAGCAAAGAAACTTTAGTTGAAGCTGCTCAATTTGTGGCAGAAAATACTGCGACTGATATTATCGATATAAACATGGGTTGCCCAGTTCCTAAAGTTACAAAGACTGATGCTGGTGCAAGATGGCTTTTAAATCCAGATAAGATTTATGAAATGGTTCATGCAGTTACTAGTTCTATAGATAAGCCTGTAACAGTTAAGATGAGAACTGGTTGGGATGAAGATCATATTTTAGCTGTTGAAAATGCATTAGCAGCAGAAGAAGGTGGAGCTAAAGCATTAGCAATGCATGGACGTACTAGAAAGCAATTATATACAGGACATGCAGATTGGGGAATTTTAAAAGAAGTAGCTGATCATTTAACTAAGATTCCATTTATGGGGAATGGTGATGTTCGTACACCAGAAGAAGCTAAGAAGATGTTGGATGAAGTTGGAGCAGATGCAGTAATGATTGGTCGTGCAGCTTTAGGTAATCCTTGGATTGTTAAGCAAACAACACATTACCTTGAAACAGGAGAAATTTTGGAAGAACCTACACCTGCAGAAAAGATTAAAGTTGCTAAGGAACATTTACATCGTTTAGTTAAAGCTAAAGGTGAAGTTATTGGGCCAAAGGAATTCCGTTCTCAAGCTGCATATTATTTGAAAGGAATCCCACGTTCCGCACGTACTAAAGCGGCTTTAAATTCTGCAGATACAGAAGCAGAAATGATCGATATTTTTGATAATTTCTTAGCAGATACATTAGCACGTCAAGCTGTTTAGTGGATATTTTGTTAATATTATAATTAATATGTCCAGTTGACTATGATATAATAAAGAGCAGTGTATAAATTATTGAGAAAGTGAGGATTTTAAATGGCTAATCAACAATCAATGAATGATCAGTTAAGAGTTCGTCGTCAAAAGATGCAAGAATTGCGCGATGAAGGCGTTGATCCATTCGGTCATAGATTTGAGCGTGATTTCTTAAACAAAGAATTACACGACAAATTTGAAGATAAGACAAAAGAAGAATTAATTGACTTAGATGTTAAGGCTACAATCGCAGGACGTATGGTAGCAAAGCGTGGTAAAGGTAAGGTAGGCTTTGCTGATTTACAAGATAAGACTGGTAGAATGCAACTTTACATTCGTAAAGATGAAGTTGGCGAAGAAATGTACCACATCTTTAAACGTTCAGATTTAGGAGATTTCTTAGGTGTAACTGGTGATGTTATCAAGACTGATATGGGTGAGCTTACAATTAAAGTAACAAAACTTACTTTCTTATCCAAAGCTCTAAGACCATTGCCAGATAAATTCCACGGTCTTCAAAATGTAGAACAAATTTATCGTCAACGTTACTTAGATTTAATTACTAACCGTGAAAGTTACAATCGTTTTGTAAATCGTAGCAAGATTGTTACAGCTGTTCGTAATTATTTAGATAGTAATGGATTTTTAGAAGTTGAAACACCTGTATTACATAATCAAGCTGGTGGTGCAGCTGCACGTCCATTTATTACACATCATAATGCATTGGATATTCAACTTTACTTACGAATCGCATTAGAATTACACCTCAAACGTTTGATTGTTGGTGGGATGGAACGTGTTTATGAAATCGGTAGAGTTTTCCGTAATGAAGGAATTGATACTAAGCACAATCCGGAATTTACAATGCTTGAAACTTATGCAGCATACTTTGACTTTAAAGACGTTATGGACGAAACAGAAGGTATCTTTAAAGCTGCTGCTAAAGTTGTAACATCTGATGGAAAGATTAACTATCAAGGAACAGACGTTGATTTTAATAAAGAATTCAAACGTGTTCACATGGTAGATTTAATCAAGGAAAAGACAGGAGTAGATTTCTGGAAAGAAATGTCTCTTGAAGAAGCTAGAAAGATAGCAGATGAGCATAAAGTTCATTATGAACCATACTGGCAAGTAGGTCATATTATTAATGAATTCTTTGAACAATTCTGTGAAGATACAATTGTTGATCCAACTTTCGTTTATGGTCATCCTGTAGAAATTTCACCATTAGCTAAGAAAAATGCTGATGACCCACGTTTCACAGATCGTTTTGAATTATTCATTTTAGGAAATGAATATGCAAATGCCTTTACTGAGTTGAATGATCCAATCGATCAACGTCAACGTTTTGAAGCGCAAGTTGCTGAACGTCAAGCTGGTAATGATGAAGCTGAAGGTATTGATGAAGATTATATTGAAGCTATGGAATACGGAATGCCTCCAACAGGTGGATTAGGTATAGGAATTGATAGATTGGTAATGCTTCTAACTGATGCACCATCAATTCGTGATGTACTCTTATTCCCAACTTTGAGACCAGAATAATAGAAAATAAGATAAAAAATCAGTTTGTAATTAAGCAAACTGATTTTTTTTGGATTTTATTAAAAAAAGTGTTGACGTAGAGATGTAACTCGTGTATATTATTTAAATGTTGCTGCTACTTAAGAAGTTGCAGGTTATGAAGTTAATAATTTTTTTGTTGACATATTTTCTGATTGTGATATAATTAAATAGTTGCATGAGAATGTTATATGATCTTTGAAAACTAAACAAAGTTTCGATGAAACAAATGTGCAGGGCTTC